>Ga0209473_1000991_pt1 | contig 16118 bp, 12 predicted proteins | sample GraSoiAngelo_133_FD_185890 | JGI IMG/M metagenome (GOLD analysis project Ga0209473, IMG submission 185890) | Grasslands soil microbial communities from the Angelo Coastal Reserve, California, USA - 14_0929_05_20cm (SPAdes) (version 2) | ecosystem: Environmental > Terrestrial > Soil > Grasslands ...
TATTGAAGGCCGGACCACCGGAGTTGCCCTTGTTCACCGGCGCGTCGATCTGGATGAAGTCGTCATACGGCCCGTTGCCGATGTCGCGGCCAGAGGCCGAGACGATACCCGCGGTAACGGTGCCGCCGAGGCCGAAGGGATTGCCGACCGCCAGCACCCAGTCGCCGATGCGGGGCTTGCCGTCCGACAGCTTGGCGAACGAGAAATTCGAACCGCCCTCGACCTTGATCAGCGCGAGGTCGGTGCGAGCGTCGGTGCCAATCACTTTCGCGGTATAGGTCTTGCCGTCGTCGGTCGTGACCTCGACCTTGTCAGCGCCATCGACCACGTGGTTGTTGGTGACGGCATAGCCGTCGGCGGAAATAAAGAAGCCGGAGCCCTGACCGGTCACCACGCCCTGGCCGCGCGGCATGCGAGGCAGGGCATCTGGTCCACCGAAGCGGCGGAAAAAGCGCTCCATCGGCGAACCCGGCTGGAACGGAGAATCATCGTCGCCGCTGTCGTCCTTGGCAAGCTTCTGCGTGATATTGACCTTGACCGAAATCACCGACGGCTTCACGCGCTCGACAATATCGGCGAAGCCGACAGGTTTATCGACCTTGCGGACCTCGTTGTTGACCTGCGCGTGCGCCGGGCTCGAGAAGATATCAACGGGACCGGAAGGAGGGCTGAAGCCATAGATGGCGACGCCAAGACCCGCGACGACGGACGCCATCAGCGCAAGCTTGCGCGCAGAAAAAAGCGAATGGTGGGGCCGCCGGTAGGATGGCAGAGACGAAAGATCGATCGGACGTTCGGTCATAAAGAATTCTCCAGAGCCTGAATGGACGGTGCGCGGGGGGTGCTGGCGCGTGCACCTCATGTGCCCAAAACATGGGGTTCTTCGCCTTACAGCGCGCTGGCGGCGGAGTTAAACTTTTGTAATGAAGGGCTGAACCAATGCGGCAGTTTATCGCAGGGTTGACAACGGCTTATTCGCAAGCGCCCGCCGCGCACCTAGGCCGGGTTCTCAGGTGGCGGTTCCACCGCAATCAGGCGTTGCAGCCTCGCCTCCTCTTCCGCGCTCAACCCCGGCTCGGATCGATCATCCCCGGCGCCCGATTTGGCGCGGCGCCTGCCGTGCATCCAGAGCGCCAATCCGCCGCCGGCAAGCGCCAGCGGCGTCAATAACCACAGCAACAAGGTCTGGCGCTCGAAACGCGGCTTCAACAATACGAACTCACCGTACCGCACCACCAGGAAATCGATCACCTGGGAATCGCTGTCGCCGGCCGCGATCCGCTCGCGCACCAACAGCCGCAAATCGCGCGCCAGCGGCGCCTCGGAATCGTCGATCGACTGGTTCTGGCACACCATGCAGCGCAGTTCGCGCGACAAGTCCCGCGCGCGGGCCTCCTTCACGGGGTCGGCCATGATCTCGTCCGGCTGCACGGCGCGGGCACTCGGCGCGGCAAAAGCCGCCATCCACACGACAAATGAAATCGCGATCAGCTTCCGCACTTCGCCTCGTTCCCCTACTCCGCCGCCTGTAGTCCGCGCATCGCCTTGGCCGGCTTCGGCGCGCCGACGCGCAAGCGCCGGTCGGACAACGACAACAGGCCGCCGAACGCCATGAGGATAGGGCCCAACCAGATCAACAGTACCAGCGGTTTGTGATAGATCCGCACCGCGATGGCGCCGTCGCCGGTAAGCTCGCCGAGCGAAATATAGAGCTGGCTGGCGCCGCGCGTCAGCAGCGCCGCCTCGGTCGTCGACGATCCGCGGGTCGTGAAATTTCGCTTCGAAGGCGTCATCACGGCAAGGCGCCTGCCGTCAAGAGTGACCGTGAACTGTGCCACCATTTCGCGAAAGTTCGGCCCCTGGGCTTGTGTCAAACCGTCGAGCTTCAAATCGTAGCCTGCGACCTTTGCCACATCATCGGGCCGCATGGTCGCGATATGTTCGCTGTTCCACGTGGTCTCGCAAACGATCCCGATCAGCGCGACGCCCACGCCCGCATGCGCGAACGCCGAGCCCCAGGTCGAGCGCGGCAATCCGCGCGCGCGCCGCGCAGCGATGGCAAACGGCGTGCGGAACGCCCCGGTGCGTTCGGCTAGGTCGCTCAGCGCGCCCGCGATGACGAAGACTGCCAGTCCGATGGCAAGCGGCGCCAGCGTGCTGCCGCCGCCTGTCCACGCCCACAGCATAGCGATCGCAACCAGTGCCGCGACGCCGGCCGCGAGCAGGCGCTGCGCCGCGGCAACGAGATCACCGCGCTTCCAGGCCAGCATCGGCCCGAACGGCACCGCGATCATCAGGGGAACGAATAGCGGCGCAAAGGTGAGATTGAAGAACGGCGCGCCAACGGAAATCTTGTCGCCGGTCACAACTTCCAGCGCCAGCGGATACAGCGTGCCGATGAACACGGTCGCGCAGGCCGTGGTCAGGAACAGATTGTTGAGCACCAGCGCGCCTTCGCGCGAGATTGGCGCGAACAGCCCGCCCTGCTTCAGCGCCGAAGCGCGCCACGCGTACAGCGTCAACCCGCCGCCGATAAAGATGCAGAGGATCAAAAGGATGAACACGCCGCGGGTCGGATCGGTGGCAAAGGCATGCACCGAGGTCAACACGCCGGAGCGCACCAGGAAGGTGCCGAGCAGCGACAACGAGAACGTCAAGATGGAAAGCAGGATGGTCCAGACTTTCAATGCATTGCGCTTCTCCATCACAAGCGCCGAATGCAGCAGCGCAGTGCCCGCGAGCCAGGGCATCAGCGAAGCGTTCTCGACCGGATCCCAGAACCACCACCCGCCCCAGCCGAGTTCGTAATAGGCCCAGTACGAGCCCATCGCGATGCCGAGCGTGAGGAATATCCAGGCGACCAGTGTCCACGGCCGCACCCAGCGCGCCCATGCCGCATCGATGCGGCCTTCGATCAGCGCCGCGATCGCAAATGAAAACGAAATCGAAAACCCGACATAGCCGAGATAGAGCATCGGTGGATGCACCGCGAGGCCGATGTCCTGCAGCACCGGATTGAGGTCGCGGCCCTCGATCGGCGGATCGGCGATGCGCAGGAAGGGGTTTGAGGTGATCAGGATAAAAAGATAGAACGCGCTCGCGATCCAGGCCTGCACCGCCAGCACATGCGCCCGCAGCGAGATCGGCAAATTGTTGCCGAATCCCGCGACCAGGCCGCCGAACAGCGCCAGGATCGATACCCAGAGCAGCATCGAGCCTTCATGATTGCCCCACACGCCGGTGATCTTGTAGATCAGCGGTTTCAGAGAATGCGAATTTTCGAACACGTTGACGACGGAAAAGTCCGACGTGACGTGCAGCATGACCAGCGCCGCAAATGACAATGCCACGAACAACAGTTGCGCCAGCGCGGTCGAGCGCGCGACATTCATCAGCGCGCCGTCGCGCAGCCGCGCACCCAGAATTGGCACCGTCGATTGGATCAGCGCCAGCGCCAATGCGAGCACCAACGCGTAATGACCGGTCTCCGCGATCACTGCTTGACCCCTTGCACGACACCTTGCGCCGTTCGTGAGGCGCTACCATTCGCCCCCGCGCCGTAATCGTCCTTCCAATGCCCCTGCTTTTTCAGCGCGTCCGCTACATCCTTGGGCATGTAGGTCTCGTCGTGTTTGGCAAGCACGGTATCGGCGCGAAATACGCCGGTCGCATCGAGCGCGCCCTCGGCCACCACGCCCTGCCCTTCGCGGAAAAGGTCCGGCAAAAGGCCCGTATACGCCACCGGCAGTTTGGCGCCGCCATCGGCGACCTCGAAGGTAACGGCGAGGTTGTCGCCACGCTTGAGCGTACCTGGCTGCACCAGACCGCCGAGCCTGAACCGCCTGCCCGGCAGGACATGCTTCTCAGCGACCATGGTGGGCGTCGAGAAGAACACGATGGAATCGCGCATGGCGTTGAGCACCAGTCCTGCCGCGAGCGCCAGTACCGCAAGCGAGCCGCCGATGATCGTCAATCGCCTTTGCTTACGCGTCATGGTGTTTACCCGTCCAGCCCGAGATTCTTCAGGCCTTCGTTGAGCCGGCGCAACCGTTCGGCGTCGTTTGCAACGGCTTGGCGGGCATCAGCGAGCGCGCTCTTCGCCTTGTCGCGATCGCCCATCACTATATAGGCCCGCACCAGCCGCAGCCATCCTTCGACGTCATCACCATTTTGTTTCAATCGCGTAGCGAGGCGATCGACCATGCCGCGGATCATCGCGCTACGGTCGCCCTCGCTCATATCCTTTGCCGCGGCTATTGTGCTATCCGGCAGCGCCGGCGCCGCTGTAGCGTCGAGGCGCGCCAATGCCGCCTGCACCGGCGGCCGCCACGGCGCATCCGCGGGCGCCTTTGCGAGCATCGCGCGCCAGATCGAGCCGGCATCGGCGGTGCGGCCATCCTGCTCGGCGGCAAGCCCGAGGAAATAGCTCGCCTTCGCCTGGTCCGCGTTCAACGCGATGGCGCGTTCGAATTCGGTCTTGGCCTCTGATGTCACGATGCCACCCGCGGCACCCGCGATCGCTTCGCCGAGATCGGCGCGCCGCTCGGCGTTCTCGCCGCCATAGGTGATCGAATTGCGATAAGCGCGCACCGCGTCGTCGTAACGGCCGAGCCGCGCCAGCACCGGCGCCAGCACGTTCCAGCCGCGCCCGTCGGTCGGATTTTTTTCCAGATGCTGCTCGACCTGCGCCACCAGATTGTCGAGCGGCTGGGTGCCGTCGGGGGTGTGGGCGCGCATCGCAAGCGGAAAATCGCCAAGTCGCGGTGAACCGAGCGGCAGGTATGTCACAACCGCAAGGATCGGCACGCCGACCAACGCGAGAACGGCCGCCACACGACGCCATCTCAGGCTCGATCGGGTAGCCGGTGTGCGCTCGCTGTCTGCGGCGGCCAAAAGACGCCGGCTGATCTCTACACGCGCGGCCTCCGCCTCCGGAGCGCCGATCAGGCCAGCCGCGACGTCGCGATCGATCTCGGTGAGCTGATCCTTGTAGACGTTCGCCTCGTTGCCGTCGCTTGGTGGCTGGTGACCCCGGCCCAGCGGCCAGAGCACGGCGAAGATCGCCGCGGCCGTCATCAGCGCGAACACAAACCACAATGTCATCGAGCGGCTTCCGGCGGCGCGCAGGCGCCGATGCGCCGCTTTACACCACCACCGCCGAGCCCGGCAATTGACAAATCTCAATTTGCCGGCACCAGCGGCAATGGAGAAAGTCCAAGAGATTGATAGGTTTAAGCGACCCGAAATTCGACGCTTTGCGCCACCTGCCGGCCATGCCCGTTCAGCGCCCGGAGATAGAAGGTCCCTGACGCGACGGCGTCGGGCAAGCGAATGCGGAGCCAGCCGTTCAGAGCCGGAGCACAAATCGTAGTGACCGGATCGGGCAATTGTTCGCCGCTCAACTTGTCGACCAGAACGACCTTCGCCTTGATCATCAAGTTCCGATATGTCGCGGCAATTACGCGGTTCTCGAGCTCGACAAAATTGATGGCAGCATTCATGCGCAGCGGATAGATCAATGGGAAACGGGGGGATCGGCGCGCGGAACGTATGTTCCCGCCTCGCTGCGGTCAACCGCAAATTGTAGTTAGAATTCAATGCTATTTTTAGCCAGTACGCGATGACTTGCGTTCGCCGGTCAGCGCGTTTTCGGCCGCCCGGGTCATCAACGACGCATAGTCGTGGCCGAACAGGACCTCGCAGAAGCGGATGGCGGCCGAAACCTGCATCTGGCGGTAGCCGCGCGTCCTGGGGTCAGCACTGCGGAGCGATTGCACCAGCGCCTCTGTGGACTGCTCGACATAATGCTGCAGATCGGAATAGGTCCGCAGCGTGACCTCGTTGATCGCAAGCTCGCTGGCATAGGTGCGGCATACCGCGACGAAGTCGATTAACGCCGCGGTCTCCTCGACCTCGGAACTGTCGACCCGGGCAGTTGAGGAAATGTCCTTGTCGGGACGCTGGCGCAGGATGCGACGAACCCGTCCGGGCACGCTGTCGATTTCCGATTGCACGGCGTTGGAGATATCGGCCCTGACCGCGGCGAGCTGCCGGCCCCAGGCGGAATCGTTGCGCAGGTCGAGTTCCGTGCGCAGGCCGCGCACGCCATCATGAAGCGTCTTCAGATGTTCGGCGACGTCTTCGAAACGGCCGCGCTTGATGTCCAGCCGCAGGCTAGCGGCCATCACGGACAGATCGTGCAAGGCGATGGAGACGGCGATCCCATAGGGCGTCGCCGCCACACGAATCTCGTCATCGGACGCAGCCATCTTGATGGCAAGGCGGATGATTTGCCACGGGGCGGCAAGCTTCTGCATGACCAGCGACAGCGCAAACGGAAGCAAATGCGCGGTCTGCAGCGAAGGAACATTGAGCGCGGCGATGACGGTGCCGATCTGGGCGTCACCGAACACGCGCAGGACGCTGGCAAGTCGACTGCCAAGCCCATCCAGGGCCTCGCGGGCCTGCAGCAGCGAACCGATCGAAAGCAGGTCTTCCACGACCTCGGGCGGACCGATGCGGGCCAGCGTGCGCTGCACGTCGCCTCCGGCCACGGGGGTCGCTATCCTCAAGACCGCATCTGCCGTGGCGAGCTGCAGCTTGCGGACCGCGGGCTCAACTTCGTGGCTGGCGCCGGTTTCGCGTATCTTGATCAGAGCCGCCTCGAAGGCACGTGCCTGGTCGGGCGCGCCGTCGCGCAGCAACCATTGCCACACCGGCAAGAGCGATGCGCGGCGGATTTGGCCCGGCCGCGCAGCGGCGTTGCCGTCGACCAGAAACGGCTCAAGCGGACGGAACAGTAGCCGCACCGGATCGTCGGTACGCGGATGCACATCCTCTTCAGCGCCGCGCACGACCTTGCGCAATTGTGCGAGCACGAAGTTGGCGACAGTCACGTCTTCGCCGCGCTCGACGGCACGCTCGAACTCCCGCATCAGCAGCGCCTGCGATTGAGGCGGAAGCTGCGCGAGATATTCCCTCAGCCGCTCGGTCGATGTCTGGCTCATGCGCCCGCTATGCACGTTCTGTCGCGCGAACCGCAGAAAAAAACGCGTCTGCCGGTCATCATAGATGCGCCGGCGTTAAGAAGTCATAGATGCCCCGGCGTTAAGAAGTCGTTTAGGAATGGCGCGATCAGACCCCCGGCAGCAGCAGTTCCGCCCGCAAACGATCGGCGCGTCGCCGAGCGAAAGATTGCCGCTGTAGAGGGCGGCAAGATCGTTCACAATCGATAGCCCCAATCCCGAGCCCGGCTTGGACTCGTCCAGCCGCTGACCGCGGCGGGACACCTTCGCCCGCTCGGCCGCCGAGAGCCCCCGCCCATCGTCGTCGACCATGATCCGCAGCATCGGTGCTACGCCGGACGCAGCCGGCCGCTCCACCAGCACCTCGATGAATACGCGCGAGGAGGCCCACTTGCAGGCATTGTCGACGAGATTGCCGGCCATCTCTTCCAGGTCCTGCCGCTCGCCACGAAATTTCGCGGAAGCGTCGGCTTTGACCTCGATGATCACGCCGCGGCCGCGATGGATCTTCTCCATGGTGCGCTGCAACGCCTCGATGACGGATGCGACCTCGGTCACCGTGCCGATAATGGTTGGACGTGCCGCGATGCGCGCGCGTTCCAGGTGATGGGCGACCTGTTCACGCATCAGACCGGTCTGCTCCAGTACCTTGCTCGCGAACGGATCCGCGCCATGGGCCGATGCTTCGTTGACGATGACCGATAGCGGCGTCTTGATGGCGTGCGCGAGGTTGCCGACATGGGTGCGCGCGCGCTCGACGATCTCGCGGTTGGCGTCGATCAGCGCGTTGGTCTCGCGTGCCAATGGCGCGATCTCGACCGGAAATTCGCCCTCCAACCGCTCGGCGCGGCCGGATCGGATATCGGCAATGGATTCCGAGATGCGCTTTAATGGTGCGAGGCCAAAGCGGACCTGGAAAATCGTGGTCAGGAGCAGCACGATCCCGAGCGCTGCGAAGGTGCCGCCGAGGTAATAATCGAAGCTGCGCGTCTCATCGAAAATCTCGGTGGCATCGCCCGCCACGCTGACCAGGAACTTGCCGTCGGCGCCGAGATCGACCGGGCGCTCCACCATGCGCAGGCTCTGGCCCTCCGGGCCCTCGATATAACCCACCCGGATGCCCGCCGCGGTCAGTTCGGCGCCCTGCTCTTCGAGCTTCGGCAGCTTCTTGTCCCACAACGAGCGCGAGGCGCGGACCTCGGGCTTTTCGGAATCCGTGCGGCTAATCTGCCAGTACCAGCCCGACAGCGGCAGTTCGAACAGGGGTTCGCCGAGCGACTGGAATTGCCGGTCCGGCGGCTCGTCGGGGGTCGCCACTTCGGCAACCAGGGTGCGCAGATAGAGATTGAGACGGCGGTCGAAGGCGCGCTCGGTCGCATTCTTGTAGACCGAAGACAATACGAAACCGGTGATAACGAGGATCACCACCACCCACGCGGTCGCTGAGAAGAACAGGCGGGTGGCGAGCGAGCTGGCGCGCATCAGCGCAAGATACCGAAAAGTTTCCGCTTCGGCCACGGCCCGACCGCCGAATGCGCCTTTTCGGACGGGATCATACTTTGAGGGGGAGCATGGGCCTTCACCTGGCCCTTGGGCCTGATCGGGAGCTCGATCAAGTGCCGGGCGTCGGCGGCGTCAGCAGGTAGCCTAATCCACGCACGGTCTGGATGATATCGACTTCCAGCTTCTTGCGGATGCGGCCAACAAACACTTCGATAGTATTGGAGTCGCGGTCGAAGTCCTGGTCGTAGAGATGTTCGACCAGTTCGGTGCGCGAGACCACTCGTCCGGTGTGATGCATCAGATAGGCCAGCAACCGGTATTCATGCGAGGTCATCTTGATTGGATTGCCGGATACGCAGACCCGGCCGGTACGGGTATCGAGCGACACCGGGCCACACGTGAGTTCGCTCTGGGCGTGGCCGGCGGAGCGGCGCAGAAGTGCGCGTATCCGCGCCAGAATTTCTTCCAGATGAAACGGCTTTGCGACATAGTCGTCGGCGCCGGCATCGAAGCCCTGAACCTTGTCGCTCCAGCGGTCGCGCGCGGTGAGGATCAGGACCGGCATGCCGCGTCCGTTGCGGCGCCAGGATTCCAGCACCGAGATGCCATCCATCTTCGGCAGGCCGATGTCGAGCACGACGGCGTCATAAGGCTCGCTGTCGCCGAGGAAATGCCCCTCCTCGCCATCGAAGGCGCGATCGACCACATAACCGGCGTCTGACAGTGCAGTGGTAAGCTGACGGTTGAGATCCGGGTCGTCCTCAACAACGAGCAGGCGCACGTTGATCTCCGAAAGTGATATGCACGAATTCTGCCATCATGATGAACCCGGCAGGCGTGAACCGTCCATGAACAGAGCAAACATCGCAATGTTACTTTTTCTTCACAATGGGCCCTTCGCGATTTTTAGTCGTGTTGGCAGATGGCCGGGTTCGCGGGCGCGGTAGCACCCAAGCTGCCCGGCTTTCGATCCTGGGGGGAACTTTGCCGCGCTGCCTCGGAAAGCCCGGTGGCAGCTGTAGCACCTTTCAGGTACGGAAGAACACGAACCGGATCATGGCAAGGATCAGGATCGCGAGCCCGGTCGAGACGGTGAGCAACGCAAATACCGAGGGCCCGGGCTCGCCCTGGCGCGCTTCGGTCGGGGTCTCGACGATCCGACGTCGCTCTTTGGTGGTTGCCATGGTCCCCTCAAAGGCTTGGCGCGCCCAGCACCGATCACCGCGCTTCCGCGCCATAAGCCATCAAGGGCAACGCCCGATCCGGTTTGATGTTCCGGGCCTTGCGACCCGCGACCCTGGGGGCGCCGAAACCCCTATTGGGACCCGCGGCCGGTTAACGCCGTTAAGAGATTCCGCAGTGGCCGCGGGTTCAAAACGGGGTTCCCCATGCTATGATCCACGGTCGTCTGTAGCGTATTGGAGTATTGCCATGGCCCCCCGCGCCAACTGGAAGGGTTTTTTGCGACTTTCGCTCGTGACCTGCCCGGTCGCGCTCTATCCTGCAACGTCGGATAGCGAAAAGGTCTCGTTCAACCAGATCAACCGCAAGACCGGCCATCGCATCAAATACACCAAGGTCGATGCCGACACTGGCGAGGAAGTCGCCAACGAAGATATCATCAAGGGCTACAAGGTCGACACCGACACCTATATCGAGGTCACCAAGGACGAACTCGACGCCATCGCGCTGGAATCGACGCACACGATCGAGATCGACGAGTTCGTGCCAAAGGCCGATATCGACAATCGCTATTTGATCCGCCCGTATTACCTCGTTCCCGACGGCAAGGTCGGCCATGACGCCTTTGCCGTGATCCGTGAGACCATCCGCAGCATGAACAAGGTCGCGATCGGACGCGTGGTTCTGACCAACCGCGAGCACATCGTCGCGCTCGAGCCGCTCGGCAAGGGGCTGATGGGGACGCTGCTGCGCTACCCCTATGAGGTGCGCAGCGAAAAGGAATATTTCGACGGCGTCCAGGATGTAAAGGTCACCAAGGACATGCTGGATCTCGCCAAGCATATCGTCGAGCAAAAGTCCGGATCGTTCGAGCCAGAGGCGTTCGAGGATCACTATGAATCCGCGCTGATCGACCTCATCAACAAGAAACGCAGCGGCGTTCGCCTGCCGGCGAAGGCCGCACCGAAATCGGCCGGCAACGTGATCAATCTGATGGATGCATTAAAGCGCAGCCTCGCCAGCGAGAAGCAGGCCGCGCCTCCCGCAAAGGCGAAGGGCAAGAAGGCGGGCAAGGCCGCCTCGGGCCAGCGTGAAATGCTGCTGCCGATCTCGGGCAGCGGCAAGCGCGCCAAGGAAGAACCCAGAGTGCAAGAGCCGAAAAAGGCCGAGAAGCCGGTGCGTGCCCCTGCCCGTTCCAAGAAAGCGGGGTAGTGGCTCCAAGGCCGCGTGATGCCGTGGTCGACGCCGTTCGATGAGCCGATACGCTTGCGCGGCGGGCGCAGACTGACAACGCTGCAGCACGCCGCCGACTACATCATGAAACTACCGCAGGACGAACAGCAGGAAGAGCGCTGGCAGATCGCGGTCGAAAACTTGATCAACGCTGCGGAGGCCGGCGGCGGCTGGCTGATGTTTGCACGGATCGGGGTGATGCGGGCGCTGAACGGGGATGCGCGAAAGCGCTGATCCCGCCCGGCCTGCCCTCACCTCAAAATCGTGGCTGCGCTCGAAATGCAAAACGGGATATCAGAGCTTCCCTGAAAATGCGACGTACGCGCTTTACCGACTGGCCGATCTCTGTTCCAACTAGCTTCCAAACAGGCCGGACTCGATACCGGCTGCTTTGGGAGGGATCGGCATGAAGCTCGGCACAGCCATTGCAGAAATCATGAAGCGTGAGGGGATCGAGATCCTCTGCGGCTACCCGGTCAATCATCTCATCGAACACGCCGCCAACGCCAACATCCGCCCGATCATGGTGCGGCAGGAGCGCGTCGGCTTGCACATGGCGGATGCGATCTCCCGCGTCACCTCGGGGCGGAGCATCGGCGCATTCTGCATGCAGCACGGTCCCGGCGCCGAAAACGCCATGGGCGGCGTCGCCCAGTGTTTTGGCGAATCCGTGCCGGTACTGGTGCTCCCGATGGGCTATGCGCGCAGGATTTCCAACATCGAGCCGAACTTCAATTCCAGTCAGGCGATGAAGGCCTTTGCAAAATCGTCCGAGCCAATCAATCTCGCCACTGAGGTCGGCAACATTTTTCGCCGTGCATTTACAAAATTGAAAAACGGCCGTGGCGGACCGGTGATCGTGGAAATTCCGGCCGACATGTGGAACGAGGAGGTGCCGGAGCCTTTGAATTACACGCCGGTGCTGCGCACCCGTTACGGCGCCGATCCCGTGCATGTGAAGGAGGCCGCGGCGCTGCTCGTCGGCGCCAAGCGCCCGGTGATCTATGCCGGCCAAGGCGTCCACTATGCGAAAGCCTGGCCGCAGTTGAGGCGTCTCGCCGAACGGCTCGCCATCCCCGTCACGACGAGCCTTGGCGGCAAATCGTCGTTTCCGGAGACGCATCCGCTGTCGCTCGGCTCGGGCGGTCTCGCGGTACCCCGCGCGGTGCCGAAATTTTTGAGCGAAGCCGATTTGATCTTCGGCATCGGCTGCTCGTTCACGGAAACCTCGTTCGGCATCGCCATGCCCAAGGGCAAGACCATCATCCATTCGACGCTGGACCCCGCGCACCTCAACAAGGATGTCGAGGCCAGCATCGGTCTGGTCGGCGATGCCGGCCTGGTGCTCGATGCGCTGTTGGAAGAAATCGGCAAGACCGTCGCCTCCGATCGCAACGCCTCTGCGGTTGCCGCCGAGATCGCCGCCTTGCACGAAGAATGGTTGGCCAAATGGATGCCGAAGCTGAAAAGCAACGATGCGCCATTAAATCCCTATCGCGTGCTCTGGGATCTGCAGCACACCGTCGACGTCAAGAATACCATCATCACCCATGATGCCGGCAGCCCGCGCGACCAGCTCTCGCCGTTCTGGAAGCCGGTCGAGCCGTTGTCCTATATCGGCTGGGGCAAGACCACCCAGCTCGGTTATGGCCTCGGGCTGGCGATGGGCGCCAAGCTCGCAAAGCCGGACAAGCTTTGCATCAATGTCTGGGGCGATGCGGCGATCGGCTTCACCGGCATGGATTTCGAGACTGCGGTGCGCGAGCGGATCCCGATCATGTCGATCCTCCTGAACAATTTTTCCATGGCGATCGAATTGAAGGTGATGCCGATCTCGACCGAGAAATATCGCTCGACCGACATTTCCGGCGACTACGCCGCGATGGCGCGGGCCTTTGGCGGCTATGGCGAGCGGGTGACGAAGCCTGAAGACATCGTGCCTGCCATCAAGCGCGGCATTGCCAAGACCCAGGAAGGCATTCCCGTCTTGCTGGAATTCATCACCAGCAAGGAGACGGAGGTCTCCAGGCCCGGGACTTGAAGGCATTAACGGGTTAGTGCTGGGGCGGAAACAGGTGCTGAAGCGCTGGCCGAGCCGGTTCCCTAATGAAATAATGGGGTTCTGAGCAGGTAGGGTGTTGAATGACCGCGCTTCCGAAGGACGTGGTGGACGATCTCAGGCAGGAGAACGCCCGGCTGCAGGCCGAGTTGCGCGCTGCCCGCGAGCAGCAGGCGGCCAGCGCCGAAATCCTGCGCGCCATCGCCAGCACTTCCGGCGATGCCGAGCGGTCGTTGCAGCAGATCGTCGAGATCACGGCGCGACTATTCGGCGCTTCAGGCGTCACGCTCAACATCGCGGGGGGTGACGAATGGGCCCGGATGATCCGCGTCGGCGCCGTCTCGCAACGGGTCGGCTCAGAGCTTTCGGCGGCGCAGCTCCGGATCGGCGCGCGCAATCTGCCTAGCACGGTCTTTCGCGAAAATCGGCAGATCCACATTCCCGATATGGACAATATCGACCCTGCGATCGCGGACTGGCCCACTCTACCGCACGCACGCGCCGCGGGCGCCCGGGCGATGGCCGGCACGCCGCTTCGGCGTGACGGAAAGGCGATCGGCGCCCTCGTCGTGCATCGCGACCGGCCCAAACCTTTCACGGCCGAGGAGCTTACCCTGCTGCAAAGCTTTGCTGATCAGGCTGCGATTGCGATCGAAAACGCGCGGTTGTTCAACGAGACCCGCGAGGCGCTGGAGCGCCAGACCGCGACATCAGACATTTTAAAGGTGATCGCGAGCTCGCCGTCCGATGTGCAGCCGGTGTTCGCAGCGATTGCCAAAAGCGCCAAGCGCCTGCTCGGTGGATTTTCAACGACTGTGCTGCGCTTCACGGGCGATGAGCTTCATCTGGTGGCCTATACGCCGACGGACCCCGCGGCAGACGCAGCGTTAAAGAAATCTTTTCCGAGATCGCTCGCGGAATTTCCGACGTTTGCGCTGGTTCGCGATGGTCAGACTGTGCAGTTCGCCGATACCGAGGCTGAAAACGTGCCCGCCGCGAATAGGGATCTGGGCCGCCTGCGCGGTTTTCGCAGTGTGTTGTTTACCCCCCTGATGAATCGGGGCACGCCTGTCGGGATGATCAGCGTCACCCGCGCCGAACCCGGCGCCTTTGTCCCGCATCACGTCCAGTTGCTGCAGACGTTCGCCGACCAGGCGGTGATCGCCATCGAGAATGTGCGGCTGTTCAACGAGACCAGAGAAGCGCTGGAGCGGCAGACCGCGACCGCTGATATCCTGAAGGTAATCGCCAGTTCGCCGTCGGACGTACAGCCGGTGTTCGAGGCGATCGCGACGAACTCCAACCGGCTGATCGGCGGCTTCTCCAGCACGGTGTTCCGTTTCATAGACGGCATCGCTTATCTCAAGGCGTTCACGCCGACCACTCCCGAGGCGGATGAAGTATTGAAGTCGACCTTCCCGCTTCCCGTCGCCGATTTCCCGCCGTTTCGAGTGGCGCAAGCCGGCGAGGTCACGCAAATTCCCGACACTGAAACACTGCCCGATGCCATTTTGAACATCTCGCGGGCGCGCGGCTTCCGCAGCATGTTGTTCGCGCCGCTGATGAATGAGGGCGCGTCGATCGGCATCATTGGCGTCACGCGCGTGCTGCCCGGAAACTTCGCCGACCGTCACGTCCAGTTGCTGCGGACCTTTGCCGACCAGGCCGTGATCGCGATCGAGAACGTAAGGCTGTTCGAGGAAGTCCAGGCGAAAACGCGAGATCTTACGGAGTCGCTGCAACAGCAAACCGCCACCGCCGACGTCCTGAAAGTCATCAGCCGCTCGGCGTTCGACCTGCAGACCGTGCTCGACACGCTCGTTGAATCGGCAGCCCGCCTGTGCGAGGCGGACATGGCGGCGATCACGCGCCAGAAAGGTGATGAGTATTTTCGCGCCGGCTCATACGGCTTTAGCCCGCAGTTCATGAATTATGTAAAGGATATCCCGGTCAAGGCGGAACGCGCGACCATTATCGGACGGACTTTGCTTGAGGGCAAAGTGACTCACGTTCCCGACGTGCATTCTGATCCCGACTATTCGTTCTCGGAAGGCCAGAGACTGAGCGGCGATCCCCGGACAATTCTCGGAGTACCTCTCTTGCGCGAAGGCAAGCCGGTTGGCGCGCTCGCGCTGCTGCGTCGCGCCGTGCGGCCGTTCACCGACAGGCAGATCGAATTGGTCAAGACCTTCGCCGACCAAGCGGTGATCGCGATCGAAAACGTCCGGCTGTTCGACGAGGTGCAAGCGAAAACCCGCGACCTCACGGAGGCGCTGACTTACCAGACCGGCAGCAGCAACATCCTCAGCGTGATCGCATCCTCGCCGACCGATGTCGGGCCGGTTCTTAAGGCGATTGTCGAGAGCGCGTGCCAGCTTTGCGAAGCAGACGATGCCCTTGTGACATTGAAGGATGGTGATGATCTCCGGTTTCAGGCCCAGCATGGATCGATTCCCGTCGTTTGGGAGCGAACGCCAATCAACCGTCAATGGCCTTCCGGACGTGCAGTCGTCGATCGCACACCAGTCCATGTGCGTGATCTTCTCTCAACCGAAGGAGAAGAGTTCCCGGAGGGCCAGGAATACGCGCGCCGGACCAATGTTCGCACTGTTCTGAGCGTGCCCCTGCTCCGCGAGAACGAGAGCATTGGATCGATCGCGCTTCGCCGCACCGAAGTGCAGCCGTTCAGCGAAAAGCAGATCGCACTCCTGCAGACCTTCGCCGATCAGGCCGTGATCGCCATTGGCAACGTCCGGCTTTTTGAGCAGGTGCAGGAACGCACCAGGGAATTATCGCGATCGCTGCAGGAACTGCGCACCGCGCAGGATCGCTTGGTGCAGACCGAGAAGCTCGCCTCACTCGGCCAGCTCACCGCCGGCATCGCCCATGAGATCAAGAACCCGCTCAATTTCGTCAATAATTTCTCTGCCCTGTCAGCGGAACTGACGGATGAGCTCAACGACGTCTTGAAGCAGGCCTCGCTCGCCGATAAGGTCCGCGAAGAAGTCGATGAATTGACCGGGCTCTTGAAGGACAATCTGCAAAAGGTCGTTCAGCACGGCAAGCGCGCTGACTCCATCGTCAAGAACATGCTGTTACACTCGCGCGAAGGCTCG
>Ga0209473_1001000_pt1 | contig 16013 bp, 14 predicted proteins | sample GraSoiAngelo_133_FD_185890 | JGI IMG/M metagenome (GOLD analysis project Ga0209473, IMG submission 185890) | Grasslands soil microbial communities from the Angelo Coastal Reserve, California, USA - 14_0929_05_20cm (SPAdes) (version 2) | ecosystem: Environmental > Terrestrial > Soil > Grasslands ...
AGCAAGCCGATTAGAGATGTAGATCTTGTGGTATTCGCCGTGGACGACGCAGTCTTGAAACTGGGCGACTGGACACTGCCGAAGGTCCTCGAAAATTTTTATCGCCGAAATCCATTTTCGGTCCGCAGCTATCAATCGCTCGAGCGCTACATCGAGGAAATCAAACTGCCGAGCCTGACGGAAAAAGGGTTTATCATCGGCGGCGGCGGCGAGGAAGAAAGGATCCCGAACGTGACTAACGTGCGGAAAGAATTCAAGACGCTTGCGTTTTGGCAGGGCAGTTTGAAAACCGGCAAGGACGGCAAAGCGGAATTTAATTTTACTGTGCCGGACAATCTTACGACGTATCGCGTCGTCGCGATCGGTCAAACGAAGGCGAACCAATTCGGCGGCGACGCGAGCGCGACGGTGAAGGTTTCCAAGCCGCTGCTTATCAACGCCGCGCTGCCGCGTTTTCTGCGCGATGGCGATGAAGTTGAACTGCGCGCAGTCGTGCAGCAAAACTTTGCCGACTCGGAGGAGATCGCTGCGCGCTGCGTGACGGATGCCAACTGCAAATTGATCGGCAGCGATCGCGCCGCGCAAACCGCGGCGCGCGATGCACCCACCGTCTTCCGATTCAAAGCGCAAGTGCACGATGTCGATCTTGCCCCGGCAAAGATCCGTTTCGAAGCGGTGGCGAAATCAGGCGCGAAAATGTCTGACGCGATTGAGATCACGTTGCCGGTGCAACCGCCTACGATCGTGCGCAAGGAAAGTGTGGCCGGGCCGTTCACCGGGCCGCAGTTCGACGCGCAATCGAAGATGCCTAACGATTGGAAACGCGGTCGCGGTAAACTCGCAGTCACCGTCTCGACCTCGCCGTGGCTGCCGAAAATTGCCGGACTGCCGGTGATTCTCGAATATCCGCACGGCTGTTTCGAACAAATCTCGACCAAGCTGCTCGGTTACAGTTTTCTCGCGAACTTGCTAGCTTATCTGCCAGATGCCGCTGCGCGCGACGCCGAATATCGACAAGTGCTCGAGCGCGGCATGAAACAATTCAACGACTCGCTGCTCTCCGACGGAGCGCTTCCATATTGGCCGGGCGGCGACACCGCGAATCCGTTTGTCACCTGTCAGGCGTTCTGGGCGATCAACGAATCGGTCAATGCCGGTTTCGAAGCACCCGAGGGACTTCGGGAAAAACTTGCCGGCGCTCTCAAGAAGATCCTGAACGGTCAGATGCCGGCCGCCTCGTTCGAAAGATGTTTTGCGCTTTTCGTTGTCACTCAGTACGAGACCGAAGACGATTTCAAAGCCGTATCGCACGATTTGTATCTGCGACGCAACGACGCCGGTGACGAAGGCCGCGCGCTCCTCGCGATCGCGCTGCATCGACAAGACATCATGCCGCACGAGAAAGAACAATTGCTCAAGGAACTCGACGCGCCGATCAAGGAACGCGCATTTAATCCGAAGACATTGAGTTCGGCCACGCGCGCGGAAGCGATCTGCGCGCTCGCGTTCGACGCCATCGCACCGAAACTTTACAAGCCGGAGAAAAGGCAGCGGATTCGCGATCGGATGCTCGCGTTGATGGATTCCTCGGCGTCGCTTTCGACGCAGGAAAATCTTTGGCTGCTGCTCGAATTCAAATCAATGATCGGCGCTGAAAAGGCGGAGGCGATAAACAGCACGACCGAGCCGAAAGGTGTCGTTTCGAGAAACGGCCGCGCCGTCGCGTGGCTGGATCGCAAGATCGATAATCGCCTTTTGGTGAAAGGCCTGAACACGACCGCGCTAACGTTTTTGATGCGGGCGGAGTATTCAACTCCGGAACCGGACACAGACCGGGTCGATCGCGGCTTCCGTGTCGAACGCGTTGTGAAAAATCTGACCGACGCGAAACGGACCGGCGAAAAAAACGCGCCGTTCAAACTCGGCGATCAATTGCTTATCACCTACCGAATGCAAACGAGAAAACTGCAAAACTATGTCGCGCTCGAAGACGCATTGCCCGCCGGACTCGAAGTTGTGAATCCGAACCTCGCGATGATCGGGAAATTTTTCGAAATGCCAGCGAACACACCGGGCGATCATGTCCTCGATCTTTCACACTCGGAAATGCGCGACCGCGCGACGTTGCTTTATTTCGACACATTCGCGCCGGGATCGGGCGTTTACTCGGTCCTGGCGCGCGCGACCGCGGCCGGAACGTTTCGCTGGCCAGCCACGCAAGTCGTGCCGATGTACGACAGCCGATTCTCTGGACTTTCACCCTCGAGCGTATGCGACGTCGCCAGCGAATAATTTTTAGCGGCATCGCGGTCGTCGTCGCGTTGGCGATTTCGATCTCGCTGTTGCCATTGCCGGCAAGTCTGCGTCAGCCCGCAATCGGAACGCTCACATTATTCGATTGTCGCGGACGCGAAATCGCCGAGATCGCGTCGCCGGAAGCGCGTGCGCAATTGCCGAGAAAACTCGATGAAATGGGAAATTGGCTGCCGCGCGTAACTGTCGCGCTGGAAGATCATCGTTTCTACGAACACGGGGCCGTGGACTGGCACGCAAACGCCGCAGCGATCGCCCGCAATTTGAAATCGCACCGGATCGTTTCCGGAGGATCAACAATCACACAACAACTGGTGAAGATTGCGACTGGGCGGCAGCGCCGCAGTTGGATCGATAAGATTTATGAAACCGTCGTCGCGTGGAAAATCGAGCGGCGTTGGAGCAAGAAACAGATTCTCACGGAATATTTGAACCGCAGCAGCTATGGCAATCGGCGTCTCGGCCCCGAAGGCGCCGCGCGCGCGTACTTTGGAAAAGCGGCGCGCGATCTCACTCTGGCGGAAGCGATTTATCTCGCCGGTCTGCCGCAGGCGCCGACTCGTTTCAATCCGTGGCGACATCCCGAACTCGCGGTGGCGAAGTACGAGCGTTCGCTCGCGCGTCTGGTGCAGTTGCGCGTGATCACCCGCGACGACCAATTGCTTTTGCAGAAATCGCCGCCGGTCGCAAAGCGTTTCGATCCGCCGCATCTCGCGCCGCATTTTGTCGATGCAGTAACCGCGCAGCGTCCCGGACTTCGCGGCCCGGTCAAAACGACGCTCGACGTCGATCTTCAATTCAAGGCCGAACAACTTCTTCGTTCTCATCTCGCGGCGATGAATCGTCACGACATCGCGCAGGCGGCGATGGTCATCATCGAGAACGACACCGGCGCGGTGCGCGCCATGGTCGGCTCGGACAATTATGCGACGAATCAAATCAACGGCGCAATGTGTACTCGCAGTTGTGGATCGACTCTAAAGCCGTTCGTTTATCTCGCCGCGCTAGATCGACATCTCCTCACGGCCGCAAGTCTGTTGCCGGACACGGCGGAGGCGATTCGCGATGAATACGCTGATTACGATCCGCAAAATTTCAATCATCGTTATCTGGGCCCGGTGCGTTTGCGCGAAGCACTTGGCTGTTCGCTCAATGTGCCCGCGGTTTTCACCCTAAGTCAGCTCGGTGCGCGTCCCATGTTTTACGAATTACAAAAGTGGGGCTTTGAATTCCGTCGCGGATTAAGCGATTACGGGGCGGGCTTTGTTCTCGGCAACGCCGAGATTCGTCTTGTCGATCTTGCGGGTGCGTACGCCGGTTTGGCACGTAAAGGTCAGGCGATGCGCGCGAAATTTCTCACCGCCGAACAGTTCCCGATGAAGCGGATCGCGTCGCGCGAAGCGACCGAGATCATCACCGATATTCTGTCCGACAATCGCGCGCGCGAAAAAAGCTTTGGCGCGAATTCACCGCTCGCGTTCGACGAACGAATCGCCGCGAAGACTGGAACGAGCAGCGGATTTCGCGACGCCTGGACAGTCGGTTTCAATAAGGAACATACCGTCGCAGTTTGGATCGGGAATTTCGACGGCCGGCCAATGCGCGACACCTTTGCCGTGCGTTCCGCTTCGCCGCTCTGGGCAGCGATGATGCATGAACTGCTGCGGAGCGATCACCCGCTCGATCCGCAGCCAGAAAATGAAAGACTTACTCGCCGCGAAATTTGCGCGGAGACCGGATTGCTGCCGTCACGTTTCACAAGATCGACATTGAGCGAGTTGTTTCTGAAGGGAACCGAGCCAACGGAAGATTCCGCGAATTGGTTTTCACGGGATGGAAAATTGTTGCTGCCCGGCGAGTACGCGGGCTGGTGCGCGAGCGCTAACAACACGCGTGGCGCGCAGGTGCGGCCTGATCCGCGTATCACAAATCCGATCGCGAACGCGCGCTACGAAATCGACCCCGTGCTGCCGCGGTCACAGCAAATGATCGAGCTCACCGCGACCCTCGGCGATGGCGTGCAGTGGTTTGTAAATGACATGCCCCAATTGCCGCGACACGATGGCCGATTTTTTTGGCAACTTGCGCCGGGCCAATGGAAACTTCATGCGGTCAGTCCCAGCGGAAGTGCTGAAGAAACGATTTTTATCGAGTGATCCGCGCGGCAAGATCGACAATTAGTGATCGAGAATTGCAACGCGTTTTCTCGCTGACTCAGCTTTCACGCTTCCGGCCGATTTCTTCCAGTAACTCGATCTGAATTTGCTGAATCTCGAAGAGCCGATTGTATTGTCGCCGCAATAAGTGATCGATTTTCTCGTGCAAGTGCCGAATCTCCAATTCGGCTTTCAGATTGACTTTGTAATCGTTTTCCCCCCGCAACCGGTCGCGCGCTTCGGCTCGGTTTTGACTCATCATGATGATCGGGGCCTGAATCGCGGCCAGGCAGGATAAAATCAGATTCAGCAAAATGAACGGATAGGGATCGAACCCGCGGTTCATCAGGAGAATGCCGTTCAAGATAATCCAGCCGAACAGCACTGCGCCGAAGAGACTGATGAATCGCCAGCTTCCGCCAAATGATGCGATCCGATCGGATAGCCGTTCGCCAAACGTCAGCTTGGTCTCGAACTGTTTGCTGATGTCGCTGGAGAGAATTTCGTGTTGCTGCAAACTTTCGACGACTTCCTGATCGAGCGTAGATAATTCGCCAATCTCGTCCTGTAACACTTCCTTCACGTAGTCTTTCCGGAATTCGCCGAGATCGTCCAAACAGATGAAACCGTTCCCATCCCAATCGGGCATCCGCTTTTTGATGAATTCGAGAAGCGAAGGTCGAATCAATTCCGCAAGCATCCCGTCGTGCGGCGACTTATGTTTCTTGCAAATTTGGCAAATGTTGGCAGACGCGGTTGCTTTCATAGAAATCTAGTCATGACACTAAAACCGCTCCCGCGCGGCTTGTCGATTCCGTCTTGAATCGGCGATTGCAAGTACGGGACCAAAAGCTCGCCTCTCCCTTTGCCAAAGGGAGAGGATTAAGGTGAGGGTTTCGACGAGCACCGCTCCTGCAGCGCAAACCAGATCGCTTGCAAGACGCTGTCGAGTTCTTGCCGAACCTGATGATTCCAAAACCGCAGCACAATGATCCCCTTGCCAGCCAGAAATTCCGACCGCGTTCGATCGCGAATTTGTCCGTCATGATAGTTATGCCCGCCACCGTCCAATTCGATCGCGAGCTTTGCGGTCGGACAATAGAAATCCAGGATGTAGCAGTCCAACGGGTGCTGACGGCGAAATTTGTAGCCTGCAAAATTTCGGTTCCGCAAATGCCGCCAAAGGGTGCGCTCAGTGCCAGTTGTCTTCTTTCGCAACAAACGAGCGCGATTCACGAAGGATTATCTTAGTTACCATTGGTATTTTCGAAAAGCAGGATTACCCCTCACCTCAATCCTCGCCCCGCACTCGGGGCGAGGCGGAACAGTGCATCGAGAATAGTTTTTCCGCCACCGTCGCCATAACAACGCGTGCGCATGTAATCACGTCTGCTTGCAAGGTGACTGCGCAGAAAGCTCGCCTCTCCCTCTCAGAAAGGGAGAGGACTAAGGTGAGGGTTTCGAGGAGGGCCTGCAGTGTGCTAACCGCGGCGAGCCGGGGGAGTGCATCTATGCTGGGTCTCCAGTTCCAGTTGATCCATGCAATCCATGGTCGTGCTCTTCTGATTGGAGCCTTGGAGTCGCCAGTCGGGGAATAAATCCTCACCCTCCCCTCTCCCTTGGAAAGGGAGAGGCTACCATACGTATGCACCGCGTCCAATCCATCTGAACACGGACTCCGAGCGCGCTTTCGCGAGTTGACGAACGTTGCGTTTGGGATACGGCGCATGATTCGTTCTTGATTGGGAATCACGAACCTCACACTTTATCGCCATGGAAGAAGCGGAAGTTCCCCTCGAGCATTTACAGGAGCATGTTCATCACAGCGCGGAACACAGCGGCGCCGTCTGGATCTCCTGGGTGGCATTGAGTACCGCCATCCTTGCGGTGCTGGCCGCGATCGCGGGACTTCTCTCCGGCAGACACGTGAACGAGGCGATGATGAACCAAATCGAAGCGTCCGATCAATGGAGCTATTACCAGGCGAAGAGCATTAAGGCGGCCGTGCTCGATGCGAAAATCGCGCTTTCAGCAATGCCGTCGGAAAAAGATCGAGAGAAAACCGCCAAGTATCAGGAAGAGGAATCTGAAATCAAATCGAAAGCCGAGCACAAGGAAGCTGCGGCCAAATCAAACTTTCACAAACATGAAGTGTTCGCGCGCGGCGTGACCATGTTCCAAATTGCGATTGCCGTCGCGGCGATCTCCGCGCTTACGAAAAAACCCCGGTTTTGGATCGTGAGTTTGTTCTTCGGGGGCGTCGGATGCGTTTTCCTCGTGCTGGCCGCGATCGCGAGGTAGGGGCGATTGGTAGGTTGAACTCCTTAGTGGCATTCATTTCTCTCATCATCGAGGCGAAGTCTGCCTCCGCTTTCTTGACCCATTCTGCAGTGTCAGCCCGCATAAAGGACCCGTCCTTCGCGCATCACATCGCGCATGAACCAATCGTTCATCTGGATTCTCATGCGCACCGTTTCTGGACTGCGGACGATGAGATCGAGGGCATAATTTCGAGGATGGACCCGGTTGGTGATCTCCGCAGCCGTGCGGGAAGGGTGCTCGTCCGAAGCGATGATTACCATTAGATCGACATCAGAATCGGTCGTGGCATCGCCGCGCGCGTGCGAACCGAAAAGGATGATTTTTTCCGGGTGGAATTCGTGGACGATTTTGTCCGCGAGGGCCTGAATATCACTGAGTGATGCCATTAAATTTAGCCTAACCCTTTTGAACCATTCTCTCTACGCGAAACTGCACGGTCGCATCAAGCAATTGGCCGCGCTTTATCTATGGGCGCGTAGCGCGCGTGTCCACACGCGGGATCTCTGCGGCTGACACAGCCGCCGCTACAGTAGGAACAGCGCCGCCGAGGCGGGCAGGTTGGTAGGGGCGGTTCACTGAACCGCCTGGAGGCGATTGAGGTCAATCGCCCCTACCTGCGGCGGCGCCGTTACCCGGATAGCCCCCTTTCGCCGAGCCAGGGAAAATAACGGCGTATGTGCGCGACACGTTTGAGCCCGAACGGCTCGATCGTTTTGCTGCGAATGTGGGCGATGGCTTCCTCGACGGAATCGGTCGCGTAAATCAAACTTAGATCTGAGGCGCTGATCATTCCGTGTTGCGCCATCTTCTCGATGAAGCCGATCAGTTCTTTCCAGTAATCGGTGCCCATAATCACGATCGGAAAGTTTTTGATTTTTCCCGTCTGGATCAGGGTGACCGCTTCGAACAACTCATCCAGCGTGCCTGCGCCGCCGGGCATGACGACGAACGCGTAAGAATATTTAACCAGGAGCGCTTTACGGACGAAAAAGTAATGCATCCGGACGCAGCGATCGAGATAAGCATTGGCCGCTTGCTCGGATGCCAGTTCGATGTTGCATCCAACGGAACGGCCACCGACTTCTTTCGCACCCCGGTTTGCCGCTTCCATGATGCCGGGCCCGCCGCCGGTCATCACTGTGAACCCGAGCCGTGCAATTGCCGCGCCTATTTTCCGAGCGAGCTCGTAATTCGGATCATCGCGTTTAATCCGAGCTGAGCCGAAAACGGTCACACATGGACCGACGAAGTGAAGGGTGCGAAAACCGCGCAGGAAATCGCGCATGGCTCGCAAGAGCGTGATGAATTCTTCGAAGCGCGAACGCGGCCCTTCGAGGAAGATTTCATCCGCGCACCCGGGCGGCACGACCAGAGCTGGACTGGCGGACTCCAATGTTCGAGGTACCGAGTCGTCGTTCTTCTCCACGAAAGTTTGATTAACCCCGAATCCGAATTGGCGTAAAGCAGAGACTGCGCGTTTTTGGGCAATTCCGCACGCGGTGCGCGGCTCTTTCGTGTGCTATTTTTGCCGTTCCTGCTCGGAAACGACGCGGCTCGCGAGGCGACGGGCTTTTTTTAACCAATGTCTTGCCCAGGCAAACTCGGTCGCGAGTATGGTAAGCCCAACTGGAATGACGACAAAAGCCGGACCGGGCAACACGATCAATGCAATTCCAATCAACAGGATACTGCCGCCGATAACGAACGCGATAACTCGCCAGATCGCTTTAATCGTCCCAAACCGCGATTGGTTAAAGAGTCGTTCTGTCCAGTTCATACGAAGCGATCGACTACCTTGTCACCGCGAGCGCCGCGAATGAAGCGCAGCGCGTAACCGATCGAGAAAAGGCGTCTGCGCAGGATTTATTTTTTGGCGCGCAATTTCCTCGGCAAAAAATCCCGCGCGATCGATCTCTGGAAATTCTTTCAGCTTTCCCGAACGCCGCGGCCATTCCATCTCAAAAGTATTTGATTTGAGTTGGAAGGACTCGGGCAAATCGCCTTCGAACGCCCACGTGTGCACGACTTTGCCACCTTTTTGTTTTATCGAGCCAAGCGCAATCCAGTTACCCCGCGCCTGAATGCCGAGCTCCTCTTCAAATTCAATTTGGGCGCGGGTCAGGAGATCTTCTCTGGGAGCAGCTTCGCCTTTGGGAATTGTCCACGCACCGTCATCTTTCCGCTGGAAGAATGGGCCGCCCGGATGGACGAGCAGCACTTCAAGCGCGCCGTCTTTACGCCGGAACATGAGCAACCCGGCGCTGACGCGATTTCGCGGAGATTTTGAGCTTTCTTGCACGTTGGAGTTTTACTTCGATAGGCTCTGCGCTTGATCAGGCGCAGGAAAATTGCGTTCGATGAACCAACAAAACAAATTCGTCAGCGGCCTCGCCGCGCTCTGCGCTGTTGTCTGGGTTCTCGCGGCGATCCATCCCGCGGATCGACAAGCATGGATCCTGGAGAATTTATTAGTCGTTCTTTTTGTCGCGACGCTGGCTTTAGCCTACCGGCGTCTCCAGCTTTCCAACGCCTCCTACATCTTTATCGCGCTTTTCGTCATTCTTCACACGATTGGGGCACATTATACGTATGCAAAAATGCCCATTGGTCTTTGGGCAAAGGATTTCTTCGGATTCTCGCGAAACCACGCCGATCGAGTCGCGCATTTTGGATTCGGATTTTTTCTGGCATTCCCAGTTCGGGAACTGTTGCTTCGCTTCGGCGGAATCCGTCGCGGCTGGAGTTTTTGGCTGCCGCCCGCGATCATTCTCGCGATCAGCGGTTTTTTTGAAATTCTGGAAAGCATCGTTGCTGAAATAATCGCGCCCGGAAAAGGAGTCGAGTGGCTTGGCGGACAGGGCGACGAATGGGACGCCCAGAACGACATACTCTCGGCTCTGCTCGGATCACTGGTTATGATGGCCGGCATTGCGTTAACCAGTCGCAAGAAATCGATGCGATGAACCGATCCCGCGCGCGTTTTGGCGACAATCGTTTTCTGCAAATCGCTCTTGTCTGCTACGCGCTCTTTTGGGTGGTGCTCGCTATCCATCCTGTCGATCGCAGCGATTGGTTCCTGGAGAACTTGCTTGTCTTTGCGACGGCCAGCGTCCTCATTCCGACCTATCGCAAGTTTCAATTGTCGAATTTATCTTATGCGCTGATCCTGCTCTTCCTGGCGCTACATGCAATCGGCGCGCATTACACCTACGCGAAAGTCCCGATCGGTTTTTGGCTCCGCGACTTTCTCCATCTGCAGCGAAATCATTTTGATCGCGTAATTCATTTCGCCTTCGGTTTTCTGTTGGTCTATCCAATGCGCGAACTTCTTCGCCGCTCTGCCGGCGCTCGTGAAACGTGGGCTGCGTGGCTGGCTGTCGCCGCACTCGCGGCACTGAGTAGTTTCTTCGAAATTCTGGAAGGAATCATTGCTCAAATCGTTCGACCAGACCTCGGCATCGCGTACCTCGGGACGCAAGGCGACATCTGGGATGCGCAAAAGGACATGACCGCGGCATTTGCCGGCGCAATCCTCGCGACCCTGCTTCTACTAAGCGCCCAACTACACCGTCGCAACCCCACCCGCGCCTAATCCGGCGGCGAGCACGTGATATTTGGTTTGTTCCAAGATCGGTCCCTCGGCGCGGCCGCCGCGATGTTCATTTTGTAGAAGGCGCGCTGCTCTTTTCTTTCCCGCCCCAGAGATGGAACGTGTAAGTGAAAACCACGTAGCCAAGCACTTCATGCGGACTGTCGTTAGTCACGTAGATCGCCGGGTTGAATTGAAAATCGCGCGTCACATTGCACGTGAACCCGATCGTCGATGAATTGCCCGATCCGCTTTGGAAATCGACCTGCACCCGCCAGGTTTGGTTGAAATCGTAGGCGTAACCGAGGATGGCTTCATTACGGTAACCGACGTGGGTCGCACCGGCGATGAATTTGTGATGCTCGGTGTAGTAACCGGCTTCGATATACGGCTGAGGATCGACGTCCATGTGCGGCGACCAGTTCACAAAGCCGACGGAGAGCAGGTATGGCTCTTTCGTGAGCAGCCCAAACTCCGTCCCGAAAATCCAATCATCCGGCTTGAACCCGCGGAAGACTGCAAACTCAGCCCATTTCGTTAGCCCCATCTCAGCTTGCAACTCGTACGGGTTTGCGATCTTCTCGCTCTGTGCCTGGAAACTGAGCGAAAGATCGCCCGGTCCTTGCAGGTCCGGCGTTACGATTTGGCTCAAACCTTTGGTCGTCGCCAAAGATAACGGGGCGCTTGAAACAATCACCACCATCGCAATGAGCGCCGCGAACTCGATTCGCTTGTCTGTCGCCCGGCCAATCTCTTGCTTCAAAGCTTTCGCCATGTTGCCGCGAGTAAAACCGTTGCTCCGGAATTTGTCGATTCAGTGTTGACCCCGAAAGCTTTCGGGGTTGAACGCGGAAGCGGCGATCTTAAGCTAGGACGATGCGGGTACTTGCCATCGACGCCTCTTTGCGCCACACCGGTGTCGCAATCGTCGATGCCAACAAAGGCAAGCCGCGTTCTCTTTATTTCGGGACGATTCACAATGCGAATTCGGTTCGCTCCTCGTCTTGTCTGGTGGCGATTCGTGATCGCCTTGCCGAATTAATTCGCGAACACGAACCGGATTGTTGTGCGCTCGAATCGGTTATTTACGTGCAAAGCTATAAGACCGCGATTGTCCTGGGGGCCGCGCGAGGAGCGGCTATTCTGGCAGCGGCGGAAAACGGCCTGCCCATTTTTGAATACGCGCCCAATCGTATCAAACAGGCAACTGTGGGTACGGGCGCGGCCGGAAAAAGTCAGGTGGCGTTCATGGTGCGTGCGCTTCTTGGCCTAACCGAAACACCCGATGCCGACGCGGCTGACGCGCTGGCAATTGGTTTGACGCACCTGCGCTCACAAGAAGCAGCGCGCTTCGGCGTTCCGAGCGGCGCGCAAATATGAATGTCGCCGGACCGCGGTGAAGCCAAGCAGCTCCTTCAATCCACATGACGCAAGATCAAAAAGACGCGGATAGAAGAAGCTGGGCGACCCAGCCGATTGATCCAATCGGCTGCCCTTCGGTCGGCAAGCTGGTCGATCTTCGGGTGCGCTGGCTTGGCCGAGTGGAATTTGCCGATGCGCTCTTATTACAGGAAGAACTCCTTGCCCAAAAACGGGAGGATCGCTCGTTGGAAGACGAATTGCTTTTGCTCGAGCATGAGCCGGTTTACACAATTGGCCGAACGCCAGATAAATCGAGCTTGCTTGGCTCAGCGCATCTGCCGCATCCACTTTTTGCGATCAATCGCGGCGGCCAGGCGACTTATCACGGACCCGGTCAATTAATGGGTTATCCGATCATCGATCTTCGCCGGTGCGGACAGGATTTACATCGATATCTGCGCTGGCTCGAGCAGTTGCTCATCGAACTTCTCGCCAATTATGGAATTACCGCGTGGCAACGCGAAGCGCTAACCGGCGTGTGGATCGACCATCGCAAGATTGCTTCCATTGGAGTCGGCGTGCGTCATTGGATCACGATGCACGGGTTCGCGTTAAATGTGTGCGACGATCTTTCGCCTTTCAATTACATCATTCCTTGCGGCATTAATAACGTTTCAATGACATCGATGGAAAAAGAAACAGGGAAAGCATTTTCGGTTGTGGATGTTGCTACGGTCTTTGAGAAACTGGCGTTGGATCGCATTATTCATTTGCGTATCGCCCAGGAAGCGCAACCGGTGAACGTTTAGCAAAGGACTAGGAAATGATTCCACTCGAAGACAACGTCAGCGACATCATCGGCAAAGCGCAACACGGTTTGCGCATTTCCGATACCGAGCTGGCGGAAAAGGCGCGCGTCAGCTCGCAAAAAATTCGCAAGCTGCGAGATGGCGAGTTCGATGAGCTGGCGCTTTTGCGCGTCGCGCCCATCCTGGGCCTTGCCGGGCGAGCACTTTGCGAACTCGCCAGGAATGAATGGCATCCGAAAAAAATTGATGGGCAAGAGGGCCTCGCCCAGTTCAACACCGAATATCACGGCATGGCGGTCAATGCCTATCTCGTTTGGGACCCGGCGACTCGGGCGGCGGCTGCTTTTGATACCGGCGCTGATTGCAGTGAAATGGTCCGCGGTGCGAAAAGGGAGAAACTGAATTTGAAACTAATTTTGCTTACACACGCGCACTCCGATCATGTCGCGGACCTGCCGCGTCTGCGCGAGGAAACCGGCGCGCAAGTTTTTACTCCGGAGCGCGAATCAGTTCCGGGTGCAGAAGCGATCGAAGAAGGAAAACGTTTTCGCCTTGGCAACCTCGAGATCGACACGCGGCTAACCTGGGGCCACTCCCCTGGCGGCATGACTTACGTTGTGAACGGTCGCGCGCGTCCGATCGCAATCGTAGGCGATTCGCTTTTTGCCGGCTCGATGGGAGGTGGAAACGTTTCCTATGACGACGCACTACGAAATAATCTCGAGAAAATCCTAACGCTGCCGGATGAGACGATCATTTGTCCAGGTCACGGACCGATGACGACGGTTGGAGAAGAGAAAGAGCACAATCCATTTTTTGCCGGGCAAGTGGACTGATGTTTGATGGTTGAGGTTTAACGTTTGATGTAAGTTCGCGATGTGGAGAAAGCGGAGTTGCTGGATCGAACGGAAGCATTTGGCCTACGAGTTCTGACGCTGGTCGATCATTTACCGCGGACAACGTCCGGACGCGCCATCGGGAATCAGCCGATTCGGAGCGGTCCTTCAGTTGGCGCGAATTATCGCGCAGCATGTCGATCTCGGTCGCGGGCTGAATTTGCCGCGAAACTTGGTGTCGTCGCGGAAGAAGCGGACGAAACAGTTTATTGGCTGCAGCTAATTCGCGATGGTAAGTTGTTATCGACGCAGCAAGTCGCTGCTTTACTTAAAGAGGCCGACGAACTGACCGCGATCTTCACGGCGGGTCGGCGCACATCGAGTAAAAATCAAACCTCACACCTCAAACCTCAAACCTCAAACATGAACATCGGATTTGTCGGAGTCGGCCGTATGGGCGCGAACATGGCGCGTCGGTTGAAGGATCGACAATTTCATATCACCGCTGTTTACGACATAAACCGTGCGAGAGCGACGTCCATTGCGGCCGAACTTGGCTGCGCAGCGGGCCAGGATTTGTCTGAAGTTACAGCGGAATCCGACGTGATTTTTACGGTCGTGACCGATGACAACGCGGTGCGGCAAATTTTCACCGCAACTGGCGACAACTTATTCGTAAATGGGCGCGGCAAGCTGTTCATCAACTGCGAGACAATTTCGCCGCCGGTGGAGATGGATCTTGAAAAGCTGGCGGAAGAGGCCGGAGCGCAAACGCTTGAAGCGTGCATGGCTTCGAGCATCACCCAGGCGCGCGAGGGCAAGCTTTATCTGATGTGTGGCGGGAAAGAAGAAGCTTTCCGAAAAGCTGAGCCGATCTTGAAGGAGCTTGGATCCACGATTCGCTTCATTGGGAAAGCGGGCCAAGCGGCCAAAGTGAAAGCGTTGGTCAACATGGTGATGAACATCAACACCGCGGGTCTGGCCGAAGGACTCGCGCTGGGCGCGGCGCTCGGTCTGGACCTCGAAATGTTGAGAAAAGTTTTTTCGCAAACCGGCGCAGCCTCACGGGTGCTCGAGACCGACGGCGAAGATATGCAAAATCGCGAGCACAGTTGCTTTTTCTCTGCCGCTCATGCAGCCAAAGACAGCGGGATTGCGCTCGATCTGGCGCGCAACGTCGGTCTCGATCTACCACTCGCGCAGGCGACGAAGGAACAATATGACCGAATGGTGAAGGAAGGACTGGGCGAACTCGACAAGTCAGGCATTGCCGAGCTGACGTTCAAAGATCGACATAAACACTCCGGCGATCACGTTTGAATTGTAGCCGGGCGCAGACGGTTTAAGTCAGTCTACTTCGGCGCGAGCGAGGCGACGATCTTCTCAAAGCGTGGATCGCCGCGCAGCGGACCCCATTTGGGATCCAGCCGCAGGTGTCCGTAACTCAGATAGCCCGGAAGGTGCACTGCCAAGGGCGCCAAGAACCTTTGAAAGCCTCTGATGCCGCAACCGACGCTAAAGAGCGAAAAAGGCGCGTTTTCCCTCAAAACCTTTCAATTCGAACTCGCCAAGCGAACGCGCCCGAACGAGGTCTCCCAGCTTCGTGTGTGCGGTTTCGCTCAGGCCGCAAGATATGCCTAACGAGCCTGCCAGTTTTTCCAGGCGGAAGATCAAATTCAGTTCGCTTCCCATCAAGCTTTCCTCGCCCATCGATGCGATGCCGCCGATTGCAATTGGTCCGAAGTGCACTACGAAGCGGAAGTCAGGCCCGCCTTTCTGCTGGAATTCTTTGAGCGCGGAGATCACCGCCACCATTTCCTCGGGACTCGTCGCGGCGCCGGGCCAATAGGCAAGAAAGCCATCGCCCAGATATTTGTTAATAAAGCCGTGTTGGTTCTCGATCATCTCCTTGCAAGTGAAAATCCACGCTCCTACAAAAACGTCCAAGTCCTCGCTCTGCATGCTGCGGCTGAGCGGCGTGAAACTGCGAATGTCCGCGACGAGAAGCCAGCAAGGAATATTCTCGATTTCCCGCAACGTTCGTTGCGTCACCACCGTTTTGTATTCGTCTGAAATCGCGAGTGGCTGACGGAATTTGAATACCTGATCTCCGATTGTGATTTGATCGCCGTCGCTCAGTCGAACCGGTTGATGAATCCGTCGCTTGTTTAAAAAGGTTCCGTTGCTGCTGCCGAAATCTATCAGCCAGGGTTCGCCGATATTTTGCAGATGAATCAGCGCGTGTCGGCGCGACACTTTCGGCGATTCCAACACGATCGTGTTGGCGGCGACCCGTCCGATCGAACAACTGCCATGGATCGGATGGCGTTTGCCGTCGGCCGCTTCCAGCCAGGCACCTTCCTCCTGGGATGCATTCACACAGAAACGTTCTACCAAAAAGTCCTAGCAGACGCAAAGTGTCTCATATGGAGGGCGAGCCAGCCCGCCGAATCCGAAGAGGCACTGCAGAAGCTGCCGCCCTTTAGCTTTAAACTTCCGTCCCATCTAGATGATGTATACTCTGTCAAGGTGACTAACGAACGCGCAGGCGATGTCGCAGGCGCGACGTCGCGTGAGCTCGCCAGCGGACAAAGAGTCTTTGGCCGCTACACGCTGGTCAAGGTCC
>Ga0209473_1001001_pt1 | contig 16005 bp, 12 predicted proteins | sample GraSoiAngelo_133_FD_185890 | JGI IMG/M metagenome (GOLD analysis project Ga0209473, IMG submission 185890) | Grasslands soil microbial communities from the Angelo Coastal Reserve, California, USA - 14_0929_05_20cm (SPAdes) (version 2) | ecosystem: Environmental > Terrestrial > Soil > Grasslands ...
AAAACTATTTTGACGTCATGCAGACGCGGCTTGTGCGCGGCCGTGCATTTGCGCCCACGGACAAAGAAGATTCAACGCCAGTAGTAATCGTCAACGAGGAGTTTGCGAAGGCCTACTGGCCCGGGCAGGACGCGATTGGCAGACGTCTGAGCATAGACAGAAAAAAGAACGTGTGGCTGCAAGTTGTGGGGATCGCAGAGACCGGGAAGTACACGTTCGCGGGCGAGCCTCCCACATCGTTTATTTACCTGCCCTTTGCGCAGAACCCACGCAAGAGCCTGTATCTGCTCACGAACAGCTACGCCGATCCGGCACTCCTGGCTGCTCCGCTGCGCGAACTCGTGCGCAGCCTGGATCCAGATCAGCCCGTCTTCAACGTTCGCACGATGGAGGACTTTTACCAGGTTCGCACAATATCTGTCATGCGCATGATTGTGGAAGTTGTGGGAACGATGGGCGCCGTTGGACTTTCGCTGGCACTCATTGGCCTCTACGGGCTAATCGCATTCTCGGTCGCGCGACGAACCCGCGAAATTGGTATTCGCATGGCGATCGGAGCGGCACGTTCCGATGTGCTGAACATGGTGCTGCGCCAGGGACTTAAGCTGTCAATGGCGGGAATCTGCATCGGCGGCTTGATCAGCGTGGCAGTCGCACGTGCCTTAACCGCAGGACTGGTTGGACTCGGCCATCCAAACTCGGCCACATACATGATCGTGCCGGTCGTACTCTTCCTGGTCACTCTTGCTTCCTGTTATCTCCCGGCCTTTCGAGCTTCGCGCACAGATCCGATGGTGGCGCTCAGGTATGAGTGACATAAACGGCTACGGCAGATGTGCCCGCACGGGTGGGCCGGATCCACGTTTGAAGTTTCTATAGCTCTGGCTGGATCGTCTTTGCCTGCTCCCATGTGATCCGTTCTTTGCGGCGATATGAGAGATTGGCCATGTGTCCTGCTACAGCAGAAAGATAACCGGTCTCCACTGATGCATTTGGCTGCTTGCGCGAGCGAATGCAGTCCACCCAGTTCTGCATGTGGTTCTGGTCAGGAGTGTTGCCGGTGAGGGCCGCGCCATTCTTGCGATTTGCTTTTTCAGGGAAGTAGCGCGTCGCGGATTCCGACTTGCCCGTGACCATGTTTTGTTCGCCGGCAACGTGCTCGATGGTGCCATCGCTGCCAAGAATGTGTTCGCCCAGTCCGTAGCGGCTGTTACTGAACGTGGACTGCCAGTTCACAACGAGATCATTGGGGAAGTCGAAGCTGATGGCAATGGTGTCGGGAACTTCGCGCCCGTCCTTCTCGGAAAAGACGCCGCCAGTCATATATGCGGCAGTGGGAACTGGAAGATCGAGGAGAGTCATGATCCACGCGATCTGGTGAACCAGGTTCTCCGTTACGTTTCCACCAGAGAATTCCCAGAACAATCGCCAGTTGATGAATTTATTTGCGTCGAATGGCTGTGAAGGACGGCCATTCAGGAAGGCGTCCCATTTCACATTTTGCGCAGTGCAGTCTGCTGGGATCGCGCGCACCCATTGCCCTTTGCCATGCGGAGAATTGCGGCTCATCCAGGACTCGACCATGGTTACTTTGCCGATGACCCCGTCCTTAATCCACTTCTTCGCGTCTGCAAGTGAACCATCACTCTCATGCTGAAGACCGATCTGCACCACGCGGTCGGAGTTCTTCGCTGCCTTCAGGCAGTCTTCCGCTTCGGGAATCGACCAGGTCATGGTCTTTTCGGAATAGAGATCCTTGCCGGCGGCGAGCGCGTCTTGAAAATGGCGAGCATGAATATGCAGCGGACTGGCGACGATTACGGCATCGATATCTTTCTGGTCGAGCAATCGTCGGTGGTCATCGTATGTCTGGATGTTTGGGACTACGGCTCGCGCTTCGGTAAAGCGGCGAGGATAGATGTCCGCCATCGCCACGACATCAACATTCGGTACAGCGACGATTTGTCTCAGCAACTCACTACCTCGTCCGCCGACGCCAATCATGCCGATTCGTACCCGGTCGTTTGCGCCGAGCACGCGCGGTGGATAGACCATCAACGCCGCTGTTCCCATTGCCGCCTGTTTTATGAAATCACGCCTTGCAATTGATCTGTCTGACACGTTCCCCTCCCAGACTGGTAATTTTTTTGATCTCGTTGCACTGCCGTAGCTCGCACAATCTGCATTGAAGCTGCAATCAGCGGGTAGAGATGGTTTCGAGTTGACGCGCGCAGAGATAAATCGCCTCAACCAATGCAAGACTCCGCCGTCCTTCTTCGCCATCGCAGACGGGAGCTCCTCCCGTTTCGATACTTCTTACAAAATCGTCAATCATGCGCTGATGCCCGCGCACGTCGCTTACTACTGGTGAATTCGCGCTCGGATTCTGATCGGCCGGTTCCACCTCCTGCGTGTCGTGGGACGGAGTCTTCAGATCCACGCGGGTTATGTGATCTTGTTCCAGGCACACAGTGCCTTCCGAGCCAGTGACTTCGACGCGACGCGCATAGCCGGGATAGGCCGCCGTCGTTGCCTGCAACACTCCTACTGCGCCGTTGGCGAACTCGAGCGTTGCAACGCACGTGTCCTCGGACTGGATTTCGTGAAGCGCCGTTTTGGTAACCGCCTGCACGCGATCGATGCCGCCGAGCAGGTAAAGGAGCAAATCGACTGTGTGAATGCCCTGGTTCATCAGCGCCCCGCCGCCGTCGAGGCTCGCCGTCCCGCGCCATTTCGAATTCGAGTAATACTCGGGCGGACGATACCACTTTACCGAAGCCTCTACTAAAAGGATGCGGCCGAGCTTGCCGGATTTGATCCGATCGCGAAGCCGAAGAATGTCTGGCTTAAGACGATCCTGAAACAGGACGCCAAGCTTGACTCCATTCGTCTTCGCAGATCTTATGAGTTGATCAGCGCGTTGAGTACTGACATCGATTGGCTTCTCCACCAGCACATGCAGACCCTGTTCACAGGCTGCGATGCCTTCCTTCGCGTGAACACCCGAAGGACTGCCAATGATCACAAGGTCCAGCGGACGATGTCCCAGGAATTCGCGAAGATCGTTGAAGGCACTGAGTCCGTACTTTTCAGCCAACGCCTTTACTTTGCTTGCATTGGTTCCGACAACTGCAGTAGGACGAAGCTGTGGAATGGCTTGGGCAGCGCGAATGTGAGTGTCGGTAATATTGCCGCCGCCGATGAATCCCACATTCAGCATTTGAGTTACGACAGAGCTCCAGCCTCTTGCAATTCCTTTTTCATGCCGGCCCAGCTCTGGCGAGTAGATTCTTCAGGTGTGCTGGCGCCGCGCCAATGAGTTTCCAGGCTGGTGGCGTACTTATAGCCTTGTTGTTTCAGAGCGCGGAACTGTCCAGTCCAGTCGATTGTCCCGCGTCCCATGGCCGCCCATTCCTGGCCGCTCCCGGCTGGTTTCTTCTGAATGTCTTTGCAGTGAACATGGCCGATTCGATCCTTCGGCAACTTGTTATATCCATCTGGAAACGCGTTCTCCCCACGCATCGCCGCGTTGCCTGGATCCCAGTTGACCATGAAGTTCGAGGCTTGGACAGCCGACAGAGTCCGTGCCGCTTCCGCGCCCGTTGCGGTGTTGCACGCGTATTCGTTTTCCAGAATAAGAATGATGTTCTTCTTGGCGGCTTTGTCCGCGGCTTCGCGTAGCTTGTCGTCAATGGCAGCGCGGTACGGAGTCTGATCGTCCAGCCGCCAGAAATCAAAAATGCGAACTCGATCCGTATTGAACGCCTTCGCTAATTCGAAGGAACGATCGAGCATCTCGTCCTGCTGCTTGAACGTGTAGTCCGCGTTGAAGCTGTCGTGCTTTTCCCTAACCTTGGACAGCGGTGCGCCAGGCCAATCCACTTTGAAGATCGGACTCGCAATGTCCGTCACGCGCATCTTCGCACGTTCGAGTATTTGCCGAGCCTGGTCGATCTCCTTGGAATCCAGCTTCATGATGTTCTTGTTCCACATCTCGCGCACTTCGATCCACTGCATGCCGAACTCGCGGGAGGCAACGTCCACGGCATGGCCGAAGTCCTGGCTAATCTCGTCGTTAATGACTGCGACCCGAAATGGGGAGTTCATAGGCTGATCCCCAAACGGTCATGAAGGTAGTTCTTGCTGATCAAAGCTGCGTCCTTAGCTGAGCGAGAAGGATCGGGAACGGCATCGAGTTCGATCACGCACCAGCCGCGGAAATTGATATCTTCCAGAGCCTTGAAGGTGGCAGGCACATCGACGCGTCCGCGCCCCAGTTCGACAAAGCGGAAATCGCGGCCGCGCGACGATTGCTCCTTCGGAATCGTCTCAACATCCTTTATGTGCATAAAAAGAAGACGCTCGCGATACTTATGAATCGCCTTCACCGGATCGCCTCCACCCTGCACGTAATGAGCGATGTCGAGTTCCAGCTTTACGTAGCGCGGATCGCTCGCGTCCAGAACGCGATCGACTTCTTCCGGACTCTGACCCATAGTCTCCATATGATTGTGATAGCCAACCTTTACTCCGAAGTCTGCCGCGCGCTTTCCAATTTCCGTGATTCTCTTGCCCAGGATTTTGTAGTCGGTGGCGGTGACCGCGCGCTTCGGCTTCGCGTCGATGAGCTGCAGGTACAAGCTGCCGGCGTCGTGCGCATACTTCGCGTTGGCTGCGTGCTTTGCGATCTCCTGGTCTTCGGGGGATTCAATGCTGACATTGCCACTCGATAGAGCCACCATCGTGAGATGGTGCTGCTGAAGCAGATCGCGAAGCTCGTTCGCATTCGGGAATTCCTTCAGAACATCCGAACGCAGCTGAATGCCAGGAAAGCCAAGCGCGGCAATGTCTTCAATTGCCTGCCGGTCATTGCCACCCCAAGTGATCGAAGCATATCCAAATTTCAGATCCGCCGGCGCCGCCGAAATGGGAGTATCGAAATAGGACAGATCCATCGGCGGATACAGCGGCTCAAAGGCGGCGAGGGCAGGCTTGGGAAGCGCCGCCAAAGCCGCGGCCGCGATGGCGCCGTTCAGAAAATCACGACGGGAAAACGAGGACATTCCTTGCGGGCTCCTTCTTCAGAGTTCGAACAATCAATAACATTACCGCTCCGTTGGTGCAGAAGTCCATTTCGTCCCGACTTCGGCAACTAGGAGAGAGCGCAGGTGCAGGTGATTCGTTGCGGTGAAGAATTGGCCGGATCAATTTTATTGACCCGGCCTACTAGGTTAGAACGTGAACTTTGCACTCAACTCCAGGCTTCGGTTTCCATCGCCGATTCCCTGGCTATTGGTACTTCCAGTGCCTGTGATGTGTCCAAAAGTCGTAGTCAGGTGAGTGATGTCGGTATCAGGGTTGCTGAAATGAGGTGTATTGGTAACGCTGAAGGCCTCAGCCTTAAATTCCAATCCCATGCGCTCGCCGATCGGGAAACTGCGGAACACCCCTGCGTCGAGATTGAAAAACCCCGGTCCGCTCAAGGCGTAACGGGCCATATTACCGAGTACTCCATTGGCGACCACCGGACAGCCTGCGGGAAGATTTGATTGTCCGACTGGGCAGAAGGATGAAGGATCGAACCATAGCCTGCTATCGATTCCACCCAGCACCTGGAAAGGAGCGATCTGGATAGGTGTCTGTGCCGTGCCATTGGCAGCCAGTGAGCTGCCACTGGCAGTGAAGTGAAGCGGGGTGCCGCTCATTCTGGTTAGCACTCCGCTGACGCCCCAGCCGCCTACGAGCCAACTCGCCCAGCCAGATTGCAGAAAGTGTTTGTTCTTGCCAAACGGCAGTTCGTACACGTAACTCTGCACGAAGGTGTGGGCCCGGTTCTTACTTTCCACCGAATAGTTGCGCCGGAAATCAGTGTAATACGAGGCTGCACCATCATCGGCATTCGTATCTGACCGGTACGCGAGCGCCTTCGCCCAGGTGTAAGCCGTTGTCAGCAGGAAGCCGTTCTTCCATTTTCGGTCGAACTTTATTTGTAGCGAGTTGTAGTTCGAGGTAGTTGGTTTAAACAAAAACGTCGTGGAACCAGATCGCCCGAATTGATTGCACAACGGCCGAGTACTGCTACCCTGCACACAGTCGCTCGCTTGCACTGTGCCGTTAGCATTCAATGACGGAGCGGTCGCTGCATTCAGGTTGAAAGCAACGGGGATCTTCACACCATGGTTCCCGACATAGGCCATGTCTAATACGAAGTTCCCTGGAAGCGCCTGCTGCACCGCGACATTCCAGGACTCAACATAGGGCTGCTGGAAATGCTTGTCGACAACGTTGTAGGACTCGCTGGGATTCGGAATAACTGTGCCGGCGGACGAGATCGCAACTGGCGTTGGCGCCGGGAAGCCGTTAGCCATTGTCGCTGGTTGTCCATTCAGCAAGGGAATGGCGAAACTGTTGCCCTGCTTGGAATCCTGGTTTTGCCGAATCGGGAAGTTGAATGCGTATGCATTGTTCGTGAATGGTTCGTAGCTGATACCAAAACCACCTCGGAATACCGTCTGATCGGTGAAGCGGTAGGCGAGCCCGAAGCGTGGCGCAAAATATTTGTAATAAGTCTCACGCCCAAGGTTGAGAGGATTTCCGGCGACGCCGGCGATCACCAAAACGTTTTGCGTCGGATCGTAGTTGGAGTACCTGCCGGGGCGACTAGGAGTTGCCGGCAAATACAGTTCCCAGCGCAAGCCAGCGTCAACCGTCAGTCGATTTGTCATGTGCCAGGTATCCTGGCCGAAAAAGAATGCTTCTGTTTCTCGCCAGGAACCAGAGACGAGAGAGACATCGCGGCCGACTTCGGTCGGAGCGTCGATCAGCAATGCCGCGAAATTGTTTGCAACGGTAGTCGGCGAAGAGCCCTTGGTTGTGCATCCCGGCGAAGTCGCAGTCGGACAATTGAGTTGGGTGGTACCTGTTCCGAAATCAATTCGACCACGTGGTGAGAACGTCTGGGCTTGCACAAGATCGTCGCGAAGTCGGCGAATGTCCGCGCCCCACTTGAATGCGTGATTGCCGTGGATCTTGGTCCAGCTATTCACGATGTTGATGTTCGTTTCTCCGCGATCCCACGGCTCTGAAGCGGAATAGCCAACGAGTGGATTATCGCCGTTGGTGCCCAGGATACGGATTCCGACCAAGCCGCTTGTGAAATTATCCAGGTTCACTCCTTGAACGCCGATTGCGTCCGAAGCCTTTGTGCCGTAATCCGACTGATGAACAATGTTGCGGTAGTGGCTAATTCCGGCCCGGACTTCCGTCACCAGGGTGGGAGTGAAAATGTGCGTTTCATTTACCGCTCCGCTTTGCTCGGTTTGAGTTCCTGTGCCGTGGAATCCTCCGTTCGCGGGACCGCCCGCCACTCCGAAGATTGGTTGTTGAAAAACATTTTGCACGGCGCGACTGAAACGAAAGGCAAGCCGATCATTCATTCCCAAGTTGTGGTCAATCTTCGCGTCAAAAGAATTCGGCGTTTTCCTCAGTTGGGTGTTCTGTACATAGTTGTTCGTAAGCCCCTGAAGATTGGTATTGGCGCGTGGTATCAGCGCAAGGATCTTCTGTGCGATGGGGCTGATTCGATTGGGGCAAATGACGTTCGCCACTCCATTACACGAAAACTGCTGGCGGCCGGAACCGTCTGCATTGCCCGTGGTCGGATCATAGATATTGGAACCGGTGACTCGCATATCGCCGTTGCGAAATGCGTCGGTAGGCACTGTCTGCTGATTGAACTGACCGCGGATGTCGCTGATGCGAAGCAGATCAAAGAAGAAAAAGGTCTTGTCTTTAAAGATAGGCCCACCGATGGTGCCACCGTAATAGTTGTAAGTGCTTCGCGCAAAAGGGTTCGGCGCGCGATTGAAGTAACTGCGGCTGGCTAAGGCGCTCACACGGTTGTATTCGTACAGGGACCCGTGGAAGCGGTTTGTTCCAGACTTTAATATGACGTTGGTGACCGCGCCGCCGACGCGACCGAACTCTGCTGTGTAGTTGCTCGTCGTCACATCAACGGTCTGAATAGCCTCGGCCGGTGGCACGTAGATTTGCAGTAGCCCTGTGCGCTCGTCATCGTTCACGCCTTCAATTGCAAGCTGGTTGTACTCGCGGGATTGGCCGTTCACTTCCGTCGAGAGCGTGTCTTGCGCGTTGAAGAACTGGGAATGTTGGGTCCACGGCCGCACGGTGCCGGGAATTAGCGTGAGCAGACTCTGGAAATTGCGATTCGCCCCGCCGATCGGCAATTGCGCCAGTTGCGTCGAGTCGATCTTTGAGCCGACATCGGCGCGATCGGTTTGCAGTATCGGCGCCGCGGCTGTGACTTCGACAGTTTCCGTCACATTGCCGGGCTGCATTGTCAGGTCCGCGCGAACCGAGCTATTCACGTCGACGCGCAGGTCAGACCGGCTCTCCTTTTTGAAACCATGAGCTTCGGCGAGGACTGAGTACGTCCCTGGAGGCAGATTGGCGAATGTGTAGTTTCCGCTCGAGTTGGATTCAGTGGCTCGAGCGATTCCCGTAGACGTCTCAGTTGCGGTTATCTTGGCTGCCGCGACCACGGCGCCGGATGAATCGGATACGGTCCCTAGTAATGTGCCGTTGACCGCTTGTCCGAATAATTGAACTGTGGTGATTGAGATTACGCACGCTGCAAGCATCAAAACTCTACAGGCTCTTGTCTTACTGAACATTGCTCCTCCTGGCCCGTTTTTTACTGCGAAACGGAGTTGTTCTGTTGTTGGTCGAGCATGTTCTATGAGGCTGGTATTCACTGTCAAGACATACAGAAAAATCGATTTAGGAAAACTGTATAACGAGGGTGACTGCGAATGACGAGGTGGAGGAAGCACCGCCGAGAACGAAAGCTATCGAGAGAAGAACGCTTCCAGGTGACTCTGGCAGTGACGGCGAGACTTACTGAGTCGCCGCCACCAATCTGCTCGGAATCACGCAGATAGGATTACGCCATGTTTCCGATCGCCACCACGAAATAGTTTGCAGGAGTCGTTCCCACGTTCTTGATGCCGTGCAAGTCGTTGCCTGTGGCCAGTCCTACTCCACCGGGGCCGAGGCGGTGGGTTTGGCCATTGATCGTCAATTCGACAGTTCCTTCACGAATGAGCCAGAACTCGCTGTGCGCGTGCCTGTGAGCGGCATGCGGCATCTCTCCGGGATCAAGAGTGGTCTCGTGTACCTCCACATGCTCTCCGGTTGAGATCTTGCCGTTGACCACTGGACGAGTCGTGTGTCCACCGCTGGTCTTCGCCTGAAGATCCTCAAAAGGCCACGTGCGGGAAGACAGCGTCTGATCGTTGGCAGCCCATGACTTCGTAAGAGCCAGCAGAGGTAACAACGAGCACACTTCGCGACGGTTCATCGTGAAAGCCTCCAGTGAGAGTTCGCGTTACGCGATATATTGTCGAACTGCGGCCAGGCATCGGTCTGGCTTGGCGACGCACATTGTAAGACGGTTTTCATTGTATGAACTCTTTGCGGCTGATCCTCATCCTGCTCCTCGCGAGTTCGCTTCTCGCTCAGACGGAAGCGCAGCGTCCGCGAATTCTTGGTGTGGCTCACGTCGCGCTTTACACAAGTGATCTGGCGAAAGCGCGCATTTTTTATGAGGACTTCCTGGGCTTTCAAGAGCCGTTCACGCTCAAGCGCGATGATGGCTCCATTCGCATTGCGTTCGTCAAAGTTAACGATGAGCAGTACGTTGAGTTGTTCACAGATCCTGCAAAAGAGGACGGTCAGCTCAATCACGTAGCCATCTATACCGATAACGCGCAGCAGATGCGCGATTATCTTGCTGCGCATGGAATCAAAGTGCCGGCAACAGTACCGAAAGGGAAGACCGGAAACTACAACTTCACAATTCAGGATCCCGATGGACACAAACTCGAAATTGTCCAATATCTTTCCGACAGCCGGACGGGCAAGAACCAAGGCAAGTTCGTTCCTGCGACGCGAATCTCCAACCGCATTCTGCACGCAGGATTTCTCGTGCGCGATCTCGACGCTTCGTTGAAGTTTTATCGCGACCTGCTCGGCTTCCAGGAGTTCTGGCGCGGCAGCTCAAACGGCATACAGCTAAGCTGGGTTAACATGCGCGTGCCCGATGGCGAGGACTACGTAGAGTTCATGCTGTATACAGGCACGCCATCCGCACAAGATCGTGGAGTAAAGAATCATCTTTCGCTCGAAGTTCCCGACATTGGCAAAGCTGTGCAAGATCTCGAACAACGACCCGCACGCAAGCTCTACACCCGGGAAATCAAGACGCAAGTTGGAAAGAATCGCAAACGGCAGGCGAATCTATTCGATCCTGATGGCACTCGGGTGGAACTTATGGAACCCAAGACCGTCGATGGTCAGCCGGCTCCGTCTTCCACCGCTCCGCCGCCAAAATAACGGGGAAATCTGCCTTCCGGACACGATCTTTCAACCTTAGGATTAGCGCCGGTAAATGGCCAAACCTGTGGCAACTTGAACGATCGACTCCATGCTCCTGCGGACAGCGGACTTCGAGGCGCTGTTTGGCACGAACAAAACATCTTCATTTTCCAAGGCGATGTCGGGGGCTTTCGCCGCCATAATCTGCTTTAACTCGACCGGAATTTCCTGCAATTTGCCGTCTTTGCGGCGAATAATGCGTACATTTTTTGTGGAAGCGGTGGGATTCACTCCTTGTGCCAGCGCTATAGCCTGCAAAACAGTCAGATTTTCATCATTATTCATTACGTATCCGCCCGGAGTTTTTACGTCGCCGCTCACATAGACGATTCCAGCGCGCGACACCATGACTGTGTCTCCAGGCTGCAAAAACAGATTTTGCGCCAAGGCTTGCTTCGGATCCTGTGACAAAAGCACCGCATTTCCCGCACTCGGACGCTCGCGATGACTGATATAAATCGTCTTTCCCGCGCGGTTTGTAGTGCCGCCAGCCGCAGAAAGCGCGTCGAAGAGTCGCGGGGAGCCGAGCAGCGGATAAATTCCCGGATGCGCGACCTCTCCCAACACGGAAATTCCTTGCGTCGCGAACTCTTTTACAAGGATATTCACGTGCGGATCGCGCATGAATCCGCCACTTAGAAGCCGCTGTTCCAGGTCTTTCTGCGCCTGTTCTGCGGTTAATCCAGCGACTTTCGCAGCGCCAATGAGCGGAACTGTGATATCTCCAGCGCCGCTAACACGCAATGTTCCGCTCAATTCCGGCGCTGCGAAAACCTTCAATTCCAGCAAATCTCCTGGCCCAATTCTCGGATCGGAGGTTGACGGCTTCGAAACTGCGTCGTCAGCAACCCTGTCAACCCTCTTTGCCGAGGATTTCGCGTAAGAATCGGCGCTGATCTGCGCGGAATTTTGCGCCAAAAGAAGGCTTTGGATAACGGGAAACGACGCCAGAATCGCACAGCAAAGCATCACAAAGCGACGCGTAAGCATGGGAAGTGCGGGATTCTAGCACGCAAAGTAGAGACGCAGCACGGCTGCTTCGCTCGGCTAATCCGCCGGTTCGGCGACGAATTCCGGCAAACTAAGCTCGCGATGGTAGTCGATAAACCGCGTTGCGCCCTCGCTGCCGAGATATTTTTGCTGCGCTTTGCGATCGCTTTTGCGCAAATCGACGACGATTAGACCGTCCAAAGTGTCGGAAAAACGCCCATCGACGTTGAACGCCAGCACTTCGCCGCCCATTTTTAGGTACTGTTTAAGCAGGACTGGGATGCCTTTGCCGTCAAATTCGAATTCCGAAATGGAACCAGAAAGCTCTGCCGGGTCCCTTACGAGCCGGTTAAAGGCGCTAATATCCCAATGTTTGAGCCTTGCCGAGCGGAATGGACGCCTTGGCTGCACCATTGCAGCCAGCGGATGCGTCGCAAATTGCGCTTGAAAGAACTGATACATCAGCGTACGCGACGCTGGAGCGTACGAATTCGAGATGCTAACCGCGCCAAAAAGCACCGGAAACGCCGGATTTAGCGCCACATATCGCCCAATAGCCTTCCATAAAAGCAGCAATGGAGCGTACTGACGCTGATATTCAGGGCGCACAAACGACCTTCCCAGCTCGATTGCAGGTCCTAAGAGATCAAAAAAGTCGTCCTTAAAGCGGAAAAGCGTATTTGTATACAGGCCGTTAACGCCGAATTTGCGCCGAATATCCACTGTTCGCGCCAGCCTGTAAGCGCCAACGATCTCTTTTTGCGGCTTATTCCACACAAAAAGGTGCGTGTAATAGTCGTCGTAGCGGTCTAAATCGACCGATTTTCCCGTTCCCTCGCCCTCTGCGCGGAAACTTAACTCCCTCAAGCGCCCAATTTCGCGCAGAATGTGCGGGATTTCCGCCGCATGCGCGCAATAAACTCCGTATTCCTCGCTGTTGTCCAGGCACGCTGGAGACGGTAAAAGCGCGATCTCGCGCTCCAATTGCGCCCTTGGAACAGCGTCAGCAAGCGCTTCCGGCGCGGAAAGAAACGGTATTAACGGCAGTTTTGCGGCTTGTGAGCGCGGAATTTGCGCAGTTTTGTGCTCTTCGGGAGCCGGTTTTGAGGCATTCGCGCGCCCTTTTGCGGCACGATTGGCTAGCAAATAAGTCTTCCAGCGCAGGAATTCGGTGCCTGTTGAAGCCGTCGGTTTGCGGTCGCCTGCCTCTGAGTGAGCCGGTCCAGAGGCGCTTGCAGCAGGAAGTTGCAGGCTGCCGGCCGGCAGCTTATTCCCAATTCGGACCTCAACCTCGGCGCCTTGCTTGCGCACAAACTCCTTGGCCAAACTCGCGGTGCGCAAACGCGGATGAACGCATCCCATCAGCTGAAACGCGGCGCTGTTTCGGCCGTCGATGAACACCGGCAGCGCCGAAGCGCCCGTCAAACGCGCCAGACGAAACGCTGTAGTGTTCCATTCTGGATCGGTAACCCCCTTGGCCCACTGCTTCGGATTCAAGTGCGCAACCTCGCCGGCAGGGAAGATCAGCAACATCCCGCCGCGATGCAACCACTCCTTAGCTCCCCGCAACCCACGCTGATTGGAGCAGCCAATTTCTGTCTCTGAAAGGACCTCCGTCCGCCCTCGCTCGAGTGTTGCAGTTGCCGTTGATGTAGCTGAGCGCTGATCGCTGAGTGCTGACTGCTTTTTTCCCCCAAACGGATCCAGGGGAATGCAGTACTCATCCAATCCGGGAACGCCAGTCAGCATGTAATTCGTAAGAATCTTCAAATCCGAACGAACACGCAGCAGCAACGCGCCAAGCAGAATGCCATCCAGAATCCCAAACGGATGATTTGCCACAACCACGCAAGCACCGGTAGCCGGCACACGCGCAATGTCCGAGTCACTCACCGAGCAGGCGACATTCATCTTCCGCAAGATGCGATGGAAGATGTTGGTGCCATCCGGCTCGCGGGTCGCTTCGTAGATGTCCCGCACTTTGTCCAGGGAAAGCAGCTTTGCCAAAATGGGATTGAAGGAGGGGAAGAGCGTCTTGCGCGCTACCGTCGAATCCGCAGCGCCATCGGAGCGCAGAGCAACTTCACTACCACCGATATGCATGGACCGCCGCCCGCCCACGGCCGAGTTTTGCCGAGAGCCGACAGCTGGAAAGTGGGGAGTGCTTCTGCGACGCATAGTAAAGCCTACCTAGCTTGCGTTGCTTCTTTATTAATCCAAAGTGAAATAAGTGTGAATTGAGTGAAGCACCGATTACGGAAGTGGTACGACTTAAGGCAAAACACCCAGAACCCGGAGCGGGTTGAACGAAAAAAGCGGATTCACAACGAAAAAGGCGGATTCACATGGATGCGGAGCTGATTGTGAGCACCAACCTTGAGGCGCTCAGTAACTGTGCAATCCCGTGTCTCTCTGCGTGATGATCACGCGAAGGCGATTTTTACTGGCATACTTTTCTTTACATTCCTGTGAACATAAGTGGAAGGCTCCAGGCTCGGTCGCGTGGCGGCTGTACCAGCGATCGAAGAATCGAATGATTCTGCGAACTGCTCCCGACGACCGCGAGCGGCTTTCCCAGTTGTAACCCAGAATCCATTCCCGATTCGATTTCTTTACCTTTCCACAGTTATCGCAAATGACTTCTACCATGACCACACCTTCATGTCTTAATAGCGATCGTCGTGCCCGGAACTCTCAACACAATCCAGAACTCTGCGCCTCGCATCGTGCGATGAGCCTGGGCGGCATTACGCCGCTCTGGAGCCTCGCCTGCGCAGGGATACGCTCTTGCCGGCGCCTCTCCGCTTCAAAGTATTTGCCGCAATGTACGCCTGCTTACATTCGGGCGAGCAGAATTGGATCATGCCGCGTTCCAGGATGCGGGAATCATCCCAGCGATCAAAGAAGGAAATCGACCGCGTAATTGTGTCGCTGCTGTCAAATCCCAGGTCATAGCCGAGAATCCAGCCCCGCTGCCCAGGGTTCCTGACCACCCCACACGTATCGCATGTAATCCTTATCATCAGAGTTTCTCTTGAGTTCGAATCTTTGCTGATTTGGATGCCTCCATCGATGTGAGTCGATGTATCCACCCACTTCGGGCAGCTCCGGAAGAATGGGCAGCCCACATTGTGTGTTCCCGAAAGCAAATACTCGGCTTGTCGTAGTGGGAAAACTCGCGGCGTCTCGGAAACATACCGATGCTCGAGCGAGGGTTAAAGTGACTTTCGTCGTATCTAAGACCGGCGGACTGGTGGCGTTCGTGCCGCGGCTCGCGGCACGATGCGATATGAGCCCGGCACTCGGTGCCGGGTGAGTATTTAAAAACCAGAGCCCCCGGAGGGGCGGCACTTCTTATGCCGCACGATTCAAAGTAATCCCGTGTTTCTCCAGTAACGCATTCCACTCCTCGGCAAAACTCATCCTGCGATGGTGGATCTGCTGATCGCGGATGTACTCTTGGACTCTTTCCATGTTCGATTGGCTCACACTGAATGCGGCGAAACCTTCCTGCCATTGAAAGAGCTTCGATTCGTTTTCCCGGACCCATGAACTGGATCCCATTTTGATCGCCTGAACTGCTCTTGCGATCGTGATAGTCGAGGGAACTGCGAGCAGCAGATGGACATGGTATTCCATGCCACCAATGATGATGGCGTGAAGTTTATGGACACGTGAGGGTGCCCCGTCCTCGCGCGATGTTCGCGAGGGTGGGATACTATGAACGGGATCAGCCCAGGTCTTGTTTCTTTTCTTGCGCTTCTTTCCATTCGCCTATTCTGTTTCGGGAAACTGATTCGGCTGTGGTTAGTGCGTCCGTTCTCGCTAAGGATAAAATGAAAAACGGAGTTCCGCACATTCTCGAATCCCACCCTCGCGAACAGCGCGCGAGGATGGGGCACCCTTTACATGGGAGTCTCACGCAAATACCAAAACGGGAAGGCTGGGCCACCCGCCCAGGAGGGCGTGAGCAATGACTTGTCGCCCACAGAAATCGCTGACATCTTCAATTCTAAATTCCGCGATGCAGGCCAACTGACGAGGGGAAACATCACTAAGAACATGGGCAACAATTCTGACTACTTTGGTTCCGTTGATGGACGCTGGCATCTGAAGCAGGCCGGGAAGGATGCAGCGGCAAAGTTGGTAGCTGAAGCGAAAGGTGAAACGCTAGCCGCCTAAACCGATGCTCGTAAACAAGGCGACACTTTTGAGCCAGTTGGCCCCTCCGTTGGATAGCCAACTGGCTCAACAATTGTTAGACGAATTCATTTCCCAAGAAAGGCGATTCATTCAGCGTGATTGGGAACCGAGCCAACTCGACGCCGGGCAATTTTGCGAAGTGATGTCTCGCATTCTCTACCACATGGATTCTGGCAGCATCAATGCTGGCAAGGATGGCGACGAGTGCCTGAAGTACATTGAGAATCCAAACGCGCAACACCTTTTCCCGCAGCGACACACGATGGTAAACATGGCCAAGGTTACGCGGGCCGTGTACAAGCTACGCAGCACGCGGGGCGCTATTCATATTTCCCCAACGTATAAAGCCAATCACAT
>Ga0209473_1001005_pt1 | contig 15986 bp, 15 predicted proteins | sample GraSoiAngelo_133_FD_185890 | JGI IMG/M metagenome (GOLD analysis project Ga0209473, IMG submission 185890) | Grasslands soil microbial communities from the Angelo Coastal Reserve, California, USA - 14_0929_05_20cm (SPAdes) (version 2) | ecosystem: Environmental > Terrestrial > Soil > Grasslands ...
GAACATGGCGGAACGGGACGACACACAAAGCATTGAAAATGCTCATGGCAGGGTTTTTGCGTATCGTTTACACCGAGAGGGTCGGGAGTTCGAATCTCTCGCCGCCTACCAGCCTTCGCTGAGCGAACGGCAAATCATCGTTCAGAAGCCATGAAAGGATCCGCGCAGGGGTGCGAGGTGGCTTCTATAGAGCTTCGTGACAGAAAAGGCGGCTCGTAGAGCCACCTTTTCTTCTGCTCAGTGTCAAAAAAGATTATTGGCACAGGTGTTGTTTGCCGTCTGCGCCGCGGAACGTGGTGCCAGGCGTACAGGCAAGGTTGTTGTGAGCTGCGTAGGTCTTCCAATCGCGCCCGCCATAGCCGTACCCGTAATAGTTGTTGTTATCGAAGGCACGGAACGGGGCAGTCGCTATCGCGCCTGCCGTTGCGACGGCGCCGCCGACGACGGCGCCCGCCGCGCCGACCGGCCCCACAGGCCTGCGATACTGATCTTCCCTGGTCAAAGCAGCGTTGGCGTTGCGAAACCGTTCGCCACGATAGGCCACGTGACGTTGCATGTGGCTCTGGCTTTTGGCGAGGGTCTTAGGCCCCTTGATCTGGCAATTGCTGCCTACGCAGTTGGCCTGTTTGTCTTTCGCACCCTTGGCCATGGTGCCCTCGGCCATCGCAGGGCCCGCCAGCGCGGAGGTGAGGATGGCGGCGGTGCCGAGGATCGCAAGACTCAGTTTCGTCATGGGACGCTCCCTTTCTTGTGATTTGTGATCGATAGCAAGCGCGTGGACTGACAGATGTTCCGCCTCCTGCTCGCGGATCAAACCGATGTGATCTGATATTCCCGCCGCGAGCCGGACCGCTCCGGGTCGGTTAGCCCCGGTCGGCGAGCGCACCCGACTATTTCCAAGGTTCCCAGGGTCGTAATGGTTCCAAGGCGAGGAGTGGCTCGCGGGCGGCCCGGTTCGCCTTTAAGGTTCCCGGTTCTGTTCGGCTTGACGAGCCGCTTCGTTGACCTTGGCACGGTCGCGCGTCTTGGATCGGGTTATCCTGTTTTCGGTCCCGCTTCGTCGAGCAAATTTAACGGAGCATCGATAGCAGCAACTGCTTTCGCGCAAGGAGTTTTGCTGCGGTTGTCATTGCATTTAATGGTCCCTGTTTTTTCACTCAGCGGCGCAGCCAGCGCTACACTGGAGAACTGACTGATCCGCAGGGCTTCATGGTACGGAGCATGCGTCCGTGCCAGCACAATTCATGTTTCTGGGCGTAGGCAGGTAAGCCCATGAAAATCAAAGCCGCTATGACACATCCAGCTAGGCGGGGCCGTGTGCAGGACTGCCGCCGAGACGATGGCGATGGTTTTACGTAATGAAATCAGCAAACCGGTTTTGAAGGTCGAGTCAGTCGCCGCGCTTCGACCTTAGCACCTTGCGCCTCCGCCGGATGTACCGCGCCTTGGCAAGCGGGAGAAAATCAGCAGTGACGGGAGCCGGCCTAAGTGGGGCGACGAGATCGAGCCAGAGACGGGCTGGCATCAGCCACAAATCAATTATTGCAGGCATCGTGGGTTTCCTCGGTTTGCCGGTCGAGGTGCGCTACTGCGATCTGTGTAAAGCTCGCGAGAACCGCAGGCGCAATCCGGGTGACTACCGGCAAATCGGACCTGGGGATATCTGGGAAAACTTTCAGAAAGGACTGGCTTGCGCGCGATTTAGGCTTGGGAAAAAGATCTGTTGCGGAGAACATGAGGGGCATCGGTATCGTTTGGGGACCGGCATCATGCTTGCGCATCAGGCTGAGATCGAATCACGAGCGGCGCAATGGCCACGGGCGCGAGCTAGGCCGCGGTGCTCGTTGTGCTCCGAGTTAATGGTCGCGCCGGAGGCATCCGTCTTCCATTCAGACGGTGACGTGCGGTACCTTTGGAGCTGCGACTCTTGCGGGCAAGGCTTCGTCACGCGCGCTGCCACTTTGCTCCCCACAGGTTCGGCTCGTTGAGGGGTCATGGCGCGAAAAAAGGCCCCAGAATCCTTGGGCGGAAGCTGATTTTTCAGGGGTTTTGCGACTTTATCAGCAGTGCCGTTTCACTTGCGGCGCAAGAGTGGAATCAGAAAATATGACCCTTGTCGCAGACTGTACAATGAATATTGGCGGTGCTTGTCACGATGGAACGATATCTCACCAAGACATTTAGCTTTCAGAGGCCACCGCCCGCCGTTTGAAGTACGGCGCCCGTCGCGGATAGCCAAAGGTTCACACCCGCTGCTCGACATGCGCTCGCGCGGGATAGCCAAAGGCGGTGGTCTCCTGTTTTTTTACACTGAAGCCCGATACGTTGAAGAAGCAAGCAAAAACACGGGGAGAGCTGGAGTCCGCGATCAGGACGGAGATGGAGGATATTTGTGAATCGCCTACCGACTTGGCTATCTCTGTCCTACCGCATGAAGACTCTTGGAAGATCGTGATCATGAGGGAAGGTCTGGAGCAGGATGCGGATCGCTGTGAGATGATCTTATCGATTGCCGAGAGGCTGCGAGGTCAGTTTGACTTGAAGGGTTGAGCCAATTCCGACGATCTCGAGTTTGAGTGCTCGCCCTACCTGCAAGGATCGAAAAAAGCCCCCGGTGCCGTAGAAGGCCCCGAGGGCTTTGTCGGATCATCAATGGTTGGTACGTCCGCAATCCTCTGAATGATCCTGGACTTTGCGATTACCTGATCTTGGAAAGGATGTGGCGACCGTGCGTCATCAGGGTGATTAGTCCGCGCGCCGTCACGGGACCCAACTTCCCAGCTCTCTAAGGGCAAGCTTGGAAATCTCCGCCGGGTCTTCAATCCCCAACCGGCCAACCGCAATGATCTTCCCGGCGACAAGCTGCGTGATGGGGTCGTTGCGATCTTTCAAACGCAGCGTCCGTAAGGTCTGTTCGTAAGCCGTCACTAGACGTTCAATTTCCTCCGGCCCGAACGCAGTGTTTTCTAACAGCCTGTATATAGCCATTGCTCAGGACAACGCGCGGCGGCGGGATTGCGCGGTAACTTTTCTCGCGCGCCTCGAAATAATTTCTGAAATTTTGCGAGGAACCTGAGCTGGTGCGGCGCAACGGTAAGACGTCGGCCGTGCGCTCCGCCTTTGTTTGACCGGCGCCGGGCATCTGGATTCCGACGGTCGGTCACCTTGGCCGTCGGCGAGAGCTTCACCGAGCTGTGGTGACCTTTGCCTCTGTGCCAGGAATGCATCACATGTCAAAAAACTTCATCGGCGAACGGCGATCGTCTTAAGGCGACCGCGCAGCGAACGCGCGAATTTCGCTTATTCCATCGATGATATCTGAAACGGCTGAGCCTCGGCTAAGTGGTGATAACAGCAATGCCGGATTCGCTTTTAATTTGCTCCGGCTAGCCGATTCTGATCATGTGACATTTGCAAGAAATTTTCCAAATTTGGGGGCGTGTCATGTTGGTGCGGGGAATTGGGGCATTGGCGATCGTGTTGTCTTTGACGCCAGCCTCGTTTGCAGGGAATCATTCGGGCATCGCTCACCGGTTATCCTGCACTGTCGTTCGCTATTATGTCGCCAGATATTCGGCTTCAGCCGCCGAGACGTGGGCGCGGGGCCATGGTGCCACCGACGCGGAGATCGACGCAGCGCGGCGCTGTCTGAACGACATGCCCGCCCAAACCGCCCAAACCGAGCAGGCCGCGCGCTGGACCTGGCACTGACTGCCGCCACTCGGGAATACTCGACCGCGTCCTGCTTTCGCCGCCCGCTTGACCTAGCGGACGCAAATCGTCTCCCACCGCCTCGCTCGTCCCTTTCATACGCTGGACCGGATTGGAACCGGGCCCAAATTGCTGCGTTTCAGTGGCCGTTGTTCGACATTGAATTTTGTTGACGAGATGCTGCAGCGTTCTGAACCCGGTGTCGAAGGCCTATATTGTCCTCCTGCGCCGAACCCGCCGAGGACGCGGCTGCGGCTGCTCGAACTGCTGGCAACGCTCGCGAGAAATCCTCTCGAATGCTGGAGTGCCGAGTTTTTTCAGGAACCGATCGCGAGGGTCAGGCTACCTTTTGCCGACGCATTCCTGGTTCACGATCCCGCCGCCATCAAGCATGTGCTCGTCGATAACGCCGCGTACTACCGTAAAGACCCCATCCAGCGGCGCATCCTGGCGACGGGACTGGCGGACGGCCTGTTGAGTGTCGAGGGAGACCGGTGGGAGATGCAACGGCGAACGTTGGCGCCGTTGTTTGCCCGCAGGACCGTCGCCTCGTTTACGAGCGCGATGTTGTCGGCCGCCGATTTGCTGACGGAACGGTGGAGCAAACTCGAACCACCCGCAACGGTGGATGTCGCGGCTGAAATGACGTTGCTGACACTGAACGTGCTGGCGCTGACCCTGTTTTCCGACGGCATCGGCGGCGACCTCGACGGATTTCGCGCCGCCATGAACTCCTATTTCGGAACAATCGGGCGCATCGGTGCGCTGGATCTGTTCGGCGTGCCGGATTTCGTGCCTCGGCCGGGCCGAAGGCGCCTGCAGCAAACGCTGGCCTATTTCGAAAATGTCATCGACGCCGTCATCGAGACCCGGCGGCGGCGGCTCGAGACGTCGCCTGGCGCCGACCAGCCGGCCGATCTGTTGACGCTGCTGTTGCGTGCGCTCGACCCGGCAACGGGACGGCCGATGAGCTTTGCCGAAGTGAGATCGAACATTCTGACCTTTCTTTCGGCCGGCCATGAGACGACGGCAAATACACTCGCCTGGTCGGCGTTCCTGCTTTCGCAGTCGCCCGATTGGCGCGCCCGGGTGCGGGAAGAGGCCGATCGCGAATTGAAGGAGGCGCAGCCCGGACTGGCCGAACGGTTGGTCGTCACGAGAGCGGTGATCGAAGAAGCGTTGCGCCTCTATCCTCCCATCGCAGCGTTGAGCAGAATGTCGGAAGGTGCTGACACGCTGGGCGCTTTCCATGTGAGGCCAAGATCGCTGATCGTGGTCGCTCCATATGTGCTGCATCGGCATCGGAAGCTTTGGGAGCGTCCCGACGTCTTCGACCCGGCACGTTTCCTCCCACCTTCGAAGGGCAATATCCCGCGCTTTGCGTATTTGCCCTTCGGAACAGGGCCGCGAACTTGCATAGGTTCTTCATTTGCTTTGCAGGAGGCTACGATTATCCTGGCTACGCTGTTCCATCGGTTTGAGATGCAACTCTTGCCCGATGCCAGCGTGTGGCCGGTACAGAAAATTACCTTGCGCCCGGTGAACGGCTTACCTATGCGGGTGTCACCGAGATGGTCCAGCTAGACATTCCCACCGGCCACGAAGGAAATGCCGATCAGATCGCATTCTGGAACGGAGTTGCCGGTCAGCACTGGACCGACCGGCAACCAATGCAGGACGTGCTGCTGGCGCCGGTTTCGCAGATTTTGATCGATCGCACGGGCGCGAAAGCCGGCGAGCGAATCCTCGATGTCGGCTGTGGCTGCGGTGCGACCACGATCGCGCTGGCGGAGCGGGTCGCGCCATCTGGCTTTGTGTTCGGCATCGACATCTCCGTGCCGATGCTGTCGCGCGCACGGCAAGTCGCGCCGCAGGGCTTGCCGCTCGATTTCGTGCTTGCCGATGCGACCGTCTATCCGTTCGAGCCCGCGAGCTTCGATCTGTTGGCGTCGCGGTTTGGCGTGATGTTTTTCGCTAAGCCTGCCGTCTCCTTCGCCAATCTACATCGCGCGTTGCTGCCGTCGGGGCGGCTCGTATTCGCCTGCTGGCGGGAGCCGCGCGAGAATCCGTGGATGATGGCGCCGCTGCAGGCCGTCTACCAACACGTCCCCAAGCTGCCGCAGTTGGGACCGGAAGATCCCGGTCCCTTCGCATTTGCTTCCGAGGAGCGCGTGCACCGAATCCTGGGCGAGGCCGATTTCAAGCAAATTGCGATGGAGCCTTGCAATCTCGTGCTCGACCTTGCGATTGGACGCGGGCTCGAGGCTGCGGTCGAGACCGCGCTCGAAATCGGGCCCTCCAGCCGCGCGCTGGAGGGTCATCCACAGGACATTCGGGCCGCCGCCAAAAATTCGATCCGCGAAGCATTGACGCCGTTTGTCCGCGGGCAGTCGGTGCGGTTGCCGGCGTCGATCTGGATCGTGACCGCGCGGGCCTCTTGAGGCGCTGCTGGTGTCGTTAAGCCCGCTCTTCCCAGATCGTTGCGAGGTGGACGATGGTCTTAACCGCCTTCTCCATATCCTGCCGACTCACCCATTCCAGCCGTGAATGGAAAGCATGCTCGCCGGCGAAGATGTTGGGGCAGGGCAGGCCCATGAACGACAGCCGCGAACCGTCGGTGCCGCCGCGGATCGAGGTCCTCACCGGCTCCAGGCCGGCGCGGCGGATCGCCTCGACCGCATAGTCGACGATTTCGGGGTGGCGGTCGATCACCCGCTTCATGTTGCGATATTGCTGCTTGATCTCCATCCGGTAGGTGGAGCGCGGGTAGCTCTTCATCACCGCTGTGACGATGCCTTCCAGCAGCGCCTCTTTTTCCTTCAACCCCTCGTCAGTGAAATCGCGCACGATGAAGCTGAGCGTGGCCTGCTCCAGCCCGCCCATGATGCCGACCGGATGCAGGAAGCCTTGCCTGCCCTCGGTGGTCTCGGGCGAGCAGGTGTCCTTTGGCAGGCGATCGACGATGGCCGCGGCGATTTTGATCGCGTGCTCCATCTTGCCCTTGGCAAAACCCGGATGGGTGCTGACGCCCTCGATCGTGATGGTGGCGCCGTCGGCGGAGAAGGTCTCGTCCTCGATATTCCCGGCGGTTTCGCCGTCGATCGTGTAGGCGAAATCGGCGCCGAGCCTTTTCAGGTCGGCCTTGTCGACGCCGCGGCCGATCTCTTCGTCCGGCGTGAACAGGATCTTGATTGTGCCGTGCTTGACTTCCCGGTGGTTGATCAGGAAATGGGCGGCATCCATGATTTCGGCGAGCCCCGCCTTGTTGTCGGCCCCGAGCAGCGTCGTGCCGTCGGTCGTGATGATGTCGTTGCCGATCTGCTCTGCCAGCGCCGGATGCTCTGCCGCGCGGATCACCTGGGTGGGATCAGCCGGCAGCACGATGTCGCCGCCACGATAATCCTTGATGATCTGCGGCTTGACGTTCTTGCCGGTACAATCGGGCGACGTATCCATGTGCGAGCAGAAGCAGATCACCGGCACGTTCTTGTTGGTGTTCGCCGGTATTGTTGCGTAGACGTAGCCGTATTCGTCGAGGTGGGCATCGGCAAGGCCGATGGCCTTTAGCTCGCGCACGAGCAGGCGGCCCAAATCCTTTTGCTTTTCGGTGGATGGGCAGGTTGCCGATGCAGGGTCCGACTGGGTGTCGATGACCGCATAGCGCAGAAAGCGCTCGGTTACGGTGTGCGTGAATGCTGGTAGGTTACTCGCCATCGAGACCGCGGCTGCCAAAAAATTTGATCCGATACAGAGACTGCTCTGAGAAGGCTCTATAACAGAAAAGCGCCATTCCGGGCCGCGTGAAGCAAGCCGGAATGACGCTAAATCCGAACCGAAAACCTGCCCCTAATCAGACGGCTTCCTTCAGCTCCTTGGCTGCACGGAAGGCGACCTTCTTGCTGGCCTTGATGTGGATCGCTTCGCCGGTGGCGGGGTTGCGGCCCATGCGGGCGGCCCGCTTGCGTACCTGCAGGATGCCAAGACCGACGATGCGGATGCGCTCGCCCTTCTTGAGGTGCTTGGTGATCCGGCTGACCATGTCGTTCAGAATCGATTCGGCCTGTTTCTTCGATAGCTCCTGGTCCTCGGCAATTGCCGCCGCAAGATGCTTGAGCGTGATAGTGGTTGGGGTCGTTGCTTTCTTCGCCATACTTGGCCCTCCTCTTGGTTGATTATGGCTTAGGAACCTAAGACATACCAGGCCTTAAACGATTCGGGGGCCAGCTGACTACGTTGTTTTGCCCATAAACAGCCTATTATTTGCATCGGCATTAAAAAAAGGCCCGTCTGACAAGGGGATTCGCAACAACCTTGACTAAGAGAGGGCGCGCCTTTATGCCCTCAATCCTATGCGGATCAGTCAGATCACGGCATCCGCGGGAGTAGCTCAGTTGGTTAGAGCGCCGCCCTGTCACGGCGGAGGCCGCGGGTTCGAGTCCCGTCTCTCGCGCCATTGAATCAACGGCTTAGCGTCATCCCACCCCCATTGCTGGACAACAAAAAGGCCGCCCGAAGGCGGCCGTTTTTATGAAATCGCTGGTGGTCGAACTAGCGAACCGCCGATGTACCCGAGCTCGTGATCGCCACGGGTTTGCCGGCTTTGATGACCTGGGCGGTCTGACTGTAGTCCACATTGGTGCGGGCGACGATGCCGAAAGCTGCCACCGCGATGCCGGCTACCAGCGCCACCGCCACGATCTTGAGGTGCGTCGCTCGGTCTGCCGAATGGATCGAGTGGTTCATCTGAAGCCTCCCGGCGTCTCGAGACGCCTTTCGTTGCATGGAGGCTTACGCCCGCTCTGTTTCAGCGCGGTTTCGTCGGTTCCCCAAAATGGTTTCGTCCGGCCTCCGACCCGGCTTCACCGGCTGGCTTGCGCCGGCCAGGCGCGGCCCGTTCATCAACATGATGGCCTGATGCCCTGAGGTGAAGTCCGGTCCCGGTCTGGCGCGTGCTGAGCGATCAACTCGATGCCGTCGCGGCGGGGGCCCGGACCGCCGGCGCGTCTTTGCCGGCGCGTCAGGGCCAGCCTGCTCGGCGCAAACTGATGCATGGAATGCATCGTTCGAGGCGTCGGCGAATGCCGGGTGAGCGCGGGCTTTTCGGGCTTTCCCAAGCAGCGGATGCCGTCAAAATACCTTGTCTTGCGCGCTTTGGTGCGCTGCGCTAAGCCTCAGAACAATTCCAAATCAACGAATCTGCGGCGCCTAGAAAGCCGCAGCAAAAGGCCTTCGCCGATGACCGGCATCCTGCAGAATTATCTTCCATTGGTGGTATTTATTGCGGTCGCCGGCGTGATTGGCCTGGCGCTGCTGATCGCGCCGTTCCTGGTCGCGTTCCAGCAGCCGGATCCGGAAAAGCTCTCGGCTTATGAATGCGGATTCAACGCCTTCGACGACGCCCGCATGAAGTTCGACGTCCGCTTCTATCTGGTAGCTATCCTCTTCATCATCTTCGATCTCGAAGTGGCGTTCCTGTTCCCGTGGGCGGTGGCGTTCGGCAAACTGGGGGCGACCGGATTCTGGTCGATGGTGGTGTTCCTCGCTGTCCTGACTGTCGGCTTTGCCTATGAATGGAAGAAAGGCGCGCTCGAATGGGATTGAGCTATACCGCGGCAACCAAGACATCGGGGCCGATGTTCGCGCCAACCGCGACCGGTATTCTCGACCCAGCGACCGGCAAGCCCGTTGGCGCTAACGACCCGTACTTCCTCGAGGTCAGTCACGAGCTCTCCGACAAGGGCTTTTTCGTCGCCGCCGCCGACGATTTGATCACCTGGGCGCGGACCGGCTCGCTGATGTGGATGACCTTCGGCCTGGCGTGCTGCGCGGTCGAGATGATGCAGGTGTCGATGCCGCGCTACGACGTCGAGCGCTTCGGCTTCGCCCCGCGCGCTTCGCCGCGCCAGTCCGACGTCATGATCGTCGCAGGCACCTTGACCAACAAGATGGCGCCGGCATTGCGCAAGGTCTACGACCAGATGCCCGAGCCGCGCTACGTGATTTCGATGGGTTCGTGCGCCAACGGCGGCGGCTACTATCACTATTCCTATTCGGTCGTGCGCGGCTGCGATCGCATCGTGCCAATCGACATCTATGTGCCCGGCTGCCCGCCGACGGCGGAAGCGCTGCTCTACGGCATCATGCTGCTGCAGAAGAAGATCCGGCGCACCGGTACCATCGAACGCTAAGGTTTTACGTCATGGACGACGGCAAGCTCGACGCCCTGGGGCAGACGATTGTGAGCGCGCTTGAGGGCGCGGCCACCGGCCACTCGGTCGCCTTCAATCAGCTCACGGTGACCATCGAACCCACCAGGATTATCGATGTCGTCAAGTTTTTGCGCGACGATCCCAATTGCCGCTTCGTCAACCTGACCGACATCACGGCGGTCGACTATCCCGGGCGCGAGAAGCGCTTTGACGTGGTCTATCATCTGTTGTCGCCGACGCTGAACATGCGCATTCGCCTGCGCGCCGAAGCCGACGAGACCACGCAGGTACCGTCGATCATCGACGTGTTTCCGGGCGCCGACTGGTTCGAACGCGAGACCTACGACCTCTATGGCGTGATCTTCACCGGCCATCCCGACATGCGGCGGCTGTTGACCGATTACGGCTTTGAAGGGCACCCGTTGCGCAAGGATTTCCCGCTGACCGGCTTTGTCGAAGTCCGCTACGACGACCAGGAGAAGCGCGTGCTCTACGAGCCCGTCCGTCTCAACCAGGAATTCCGCAAATTCGATTTTCTGTCTCCATGGGAGGGAGCCGACTATCCGGTTCTGCCGGGAGACGAGAAGAAAAGTAGCGAGTAGCGAGTAGTGAAACAGGAGGGTACGAGATAGAGATCAGTTCATACCGTGACCTGAAGGTCTGGCAGGAAGCTATGACGGTCGCTGAACGAGCCTACCGTTTAACGACCCGCTTTCCGAAGGACGAGGTTTATGGGATGACGAGTCAGATTCGTCGAGCGGCCGTGTCTGTTGCGGCAAATATCGCCGAAGGCCACGGTCGCGAACACAGCGGATCGTTTGTACAATTTCTTCGGATGGCGCAGGGCTCTTTGAAGGAATTGGAAACCCATCTATTGCTGGCACTGCGAACAGAACTGGCTCTAGCAAAGGAAACCGAGCCAGTCCTGAAGCAATGCGACGAACTTGGCAGAATGTTGCGGTCACTAATCCGCTCGATACAGCGCAGACAAAATGATGGTTGAGCACGCTTCCTATTCGCTATTCGCTATTCGCTATTCGCCTAGGGTTGATCGGCAATATCAATGAACGAAGCCTCACTCCGCAACTTCACTATCAATTTCGGGCCGCAGCATCCGGCGGCCCACGGCGTGCTGCGTCTGGTGCTGGAGCTCGACGGTGAAGTGGTCGCCCGCGTCGATCCGCATATCGGCCTCTTGCATCGCGGCACCGAAAAGCTGATCGAGCAGAAGACCTATTTGCAGGCGATCCCATATTTTGATCGGCTCGACTACGTCGCGCCGATGAACCAAGAGCACGCGTTTTGCCTGGCGGCGGAAAAGCTGCTCGGCATCGAGGTGCCGCGCCGCGGCCAGTTGATCCGCGTGCTCTATTGCGAGATCGGGCGCATCCTGTCGCATCTGCTCAACGTCACCACGCAGGCGATGGACGTCGGCGCGCTGACCCCGCCATTGTGGGGATTCGAAGAGCGCGAAAAGCTCATGGTGTTTTACGAGCGCGCCTCTGGCTCACGCATGCATGCCGCCTATTTCCGCATCGGCGGCGTGCATCAGGATCTGCCGCCGAAACTGATCGACGATATCGAGGCGTGGTGCGAGCCGTTTCTGGGTGTCGTTGCCGATCTGGAACGGCTGCTCACCGGCAACCGCATCTTCAAGCAGCGCAATGTCGACATCGGCGTGGTGACGCTCCGACAGGCCTGGGAATGGGGATTTTCAGGAGTGATGGTGCGCGGCTCGGGTGCTGCGTGGGACTTGCGCAAGGCGCAGCCCTACGAATGCTATGCCGAGATGGATTTCGACATTCCGATCGGCAAGAACGGCGATTGCTACGACCGCTACTGCATCCGCATGGAGGAGATGCGCCAGTCCGTGCGCATCATGAAACAGTGCATCGAGAAACTGCGCGCGCCCGACGCCCAGGGGCCGGTTGCGACCTTGGACAACAAGATTTTCCCGCCGCGCCGGGCTGAGATGAAGCGCTCGATGGAGGCGCTGATCCATCACTTCAAGCTCTATACCGAGGGCTTCCACGTGCCGGCCGGCGAGGTCTATGCCGCGGTCGAGGCGCCCAAGGGCGAGTTCGGTGTCTATCTCGTCGCCGACGGCAGCAACAAGCCCTACAAGTGCAAGATCCGCGCGCCCGGTTTTGCGCATCTGCAGGCGATGGACTTCATCTGCAGGGGCCATCTGTTGGCCGACGTCTCCGCGATCCTGGGCTCGCTCGATATCGTGTTCGGAGAGGTCGACCGGTGATGGCGCCAGCGCCGATCCAGTTTGACCGCGCGTCGGGCGCTTTTGAAGGAGCCAACCTGTGGGAGCGGACGGCTGCGCTGGCGCTGGTGACGGGTTCGAAGATCTCGTCGCACTTCTCGCATCGCGGTTACAACGGCTGCGCCAATTTGTTGCGCAAGGCGCTGCCCCAGCGCAATATTGCCATCAAGCTCAATTCCGACGCGACGTTCGAGTTCCCTTATGGCGACGGCTACTGGAGCAAGCTGCTCAACCGCTCCTATCATTATGAGGACGAGCTCGAGATATTGTTCCACCATTCCGCCGACGTCGACTATACCTTGCTCGATTGCGGCGCCAATTACGGTTACTGGTCGGTCCTGGTTTCAAGCGCGCCCTTCGGTTCGCACAAGGCGGTTGCGATCGAGCCATCGACGCAGAACTTTGCCAAGCTTGCCAACAACGCCAAGATCAACGGCAACCGCTTTGAGCCGATGAAATGCGCGATTGGAGCCGTGCGCGGCACCGCGCGGCTGTCGGGCACCAAGCATGAGGCGTTCAGCATCACCGGCCATCCCGCAGATGGCGGCGAGCAGGTGCCGGTCATCGCGCTGGACAATCTGATCGACGACGGCAAGGTACCGGCTGAGGGAAAATTTTTGATCAAGCTCGACGTCGAAGGCGTCGAGATCGAGGCCATCAAGGGCGGCACGCGACTGTTGCAGAGCGATAGCGTGATCATATGTGAAGAACATGGCAACGACCCCGATCACACCGTATCGCGCTATATACTTGAACAGACGCCGCTGCAGCTGATCGTCTACGATCCCCGCAGCAATCGGCTGGAAACCGTGCGCGAACTGTCGATCCTCGATCGCATCAAGGTTTCCACCCACGTCGGCTATAACGTATTCGGCACCGCGAGCGCGTTCTGGCAGGATCGGATCAGTACCCTGAATGCGAGCGCTGCTCGCCGCATGCAATGAGAGACTGAGCGAATGTCCGTCCGTCGCCTGGCACCAAAGGAATTGCAGCCCGCGAGCTTCACGTTCTCGGACAAGGACCTGGCCTTTGCCAGGGAGCAGATCGCCAAATACCCACCGGGACGTCAGGCCTCGGCCGTGATCGCGATCCTGTGGCGGGCGCAGGACCAAAACGGCGGCTGGGTGTCGGAAGCGGCGATCCGGGCGGTGGCCGATTTGCTCGACATGCCCTACATCCGCGTGCTGGAAGTGGCGACCTTCTACACGATGTTCCAGCTGCAGCCGGTGGGCAAGAAGGCCCATGTCCAGGTCTGCGGCACCACGCCGTGCCGGTTGCGCGGCGCCGCCGACATCATCGAAGTTTGCCAGAGCCGCATCCACCACGATCCCTTCCATCTCTCCAAGGACGGCAATTTCAGTTGGGAGGAGGTCGAGTGTCTCGGTGCGTGCGTGAACGCACCGATGGTGCTGATCTGGAAAGATACTTACGAAGACCTGACCAAGGAAGGTTTCGGCAAGGTGCTGGACGGATTTGCCTCGGGCAATCCGCCCAAGCCGGGACCGCAGAACGGCCGCCAGTTTTCCGCTCCCATCACCGGGCCGACCACGTTGAAGGAAACCACATGAAGCGTCGGGTTACATGGAGCGTGGCGGGACCCGGGAGTGTCGGTGCGATGAAGAACTGGCGCCATATCGCCATGCACAGCGTGGCGGCTTCAGCATTCATTTTTCTCTTGCAGCGTTACGCCCTGAACGCATCGCTCGAAACAAGCCTCATGTGGATGCTGGCCTTTGGCGCTTGCGCCGCCGTCCTCGCCACCATGCAATCCCGCCGCTGATCGAAAGAAGCTTGAAAGTCATGCTCGACGACAAGGATCGCATCTTCAAGAACCTCTACGGCCTTCAGGATTGGGGCCTCGAAGGCGCGCGACGGCGTGGCGCCTGGGACGGCACCAAGGCGATCATCGACAAGGGCCGCGACTGGATCATCAGCGAGATGAAGGCCTCCGGCTTGCGCGGCCGGGGCGGGGCGGGCTTTCCGACGGGTTTGAAATGGTCGTTCATGCCGAAAGAATCGACCGACGGAAGGCCGAACTATCTCGTGGTCAATGCCGATGAATCCGAGCCCGGCACCTGCAAGGACCGCGAGATCATGCGGCACGATCCGCATCTCCTGGTCGAGGGCTGCCTGCTCGCGAGCTTCGCGATGGGCGCGCACGCCTGCTACATCTATGTCCGTGGCGAATTCATCCGGGAGCGCGAGCATCTGGAAGCCGCCGTCGCTCAGGCCTATGAGGCGAAGCTGATCGGCAAGGACAACGTCAACGGCTGGCCGTTCGACCTCTATGTGACGCATGGCGCAGGTGCCTATATCTGCGGTGAAGAGACGGCGCTGCTGGAAAGCCTCGAGGGCAAGAAGGGCATGCCGCGGCTGAAGCCGCCGTTTCCGGCCAATGTCGGCCTGTTTGGCTGTCCGACCACCGTCAACAATGTTGAGTCGATCGCGGTTGCGCCTGACATCCTGAGGCGCGGAGCGGCGTGGTTTGCGGCGATCGGCCGGCCCAACAATGTCGGCACAAAGCTGTTCTGCATTTCCGGCCATGTCGAGCGTCCCTGTAATGTCGAAGAAGCCATGGGGATTTCCTTCCGCGAGCTGATCGAGCGCCATTGCGGCGGCATCCGCGGCGGCTGGGACAATCTGAAAGCCGTCATTCCCGGCGGCTCTTCGGTTCGCATGGTGCCGGCGGAACAGATCATCGATACGCCGATGGATTTCGACAGCCTCGGCAAGCTGCGTTCCGGCCTCGGAACCGCCGCCGTCATCGTCATGGACAAATCGACCGACCTGATCCAGGCGATCGCGCGCATCGCCTATTTCTACAAGCACGAGAGCTGTGGCCAGTGCACGCCCTGCCGTGAGGGAACGGGATGGATGTGGCGGGTGTTGACCCGCATGGCCGAAGGCCGCGCCCACAAGCGCGAGATCGACATGCTCCTGGAAGTCACCAAGCAAGTCGAAGGCCACACCATCTGCGCGCTCGGCGACGCCGCGGCTTGGCCGATCCAGGGCCTGATCGCACATTTCCGTCACGAGATCGAAGCGCGGATCGACCAATATTCGCACAAGGCCGACATCGACGACGTCGGCGTCCTCGATCCCGTCGAGATGGCGGCGGCGGAGTAGGGGCTGCCGCATTGAGAAAGACCTGAGACAGCAATGACCAAGCTCATCATCGACGGCAAGCAGATCGACGTCCCGGCGGAGTACACGCTGCTGCAGGCGTGCGAGGCCGCCGGCGCGGAGATTCCGCGCTTTTGCTATCACGAGCGCCTGTCGATCGCCGGCAATTGCCGGATGTGCCTGGTTGAGGTGAAGGGCGGGCCGAAGCCGGTCGCAAGCTGCGCCTGGGGCGTGCGCGATTGCCGTCCCGGCCCCAAGGGCGAGCCGCCGGAGATTTCGACGCGCTCGCCGATGGTGAAGAAGGCGCGCGAAGGCGTCATGGAGTTTCTGCTCATCAACCATCCGCTGGACTGCCCGATCTGCGATCAGGGCGGGGAGTGCGACCTGCAGGACCAGGCGATGGGGTACGGCGTAGATACCAGCCGCTTCGCCGAGAACAAGCGCGCGGTCGAGGACAAATATCTGGGCGCGCTGGTCAAGACGTCGATGAACCGCTGCATCCAGTGCACGCGCTGCGTCCGCTTCGCCGCCGAAGTCTGCGGCGCTCCCGAACTGGGCGCGACGGGGCGCGGCGAGGACATGGAAATCACGACCTATCTCGAGACCGCGCTGACCTCGGAGCTGCAGGGCAACCTGGTCGATATCTGCCCCGTGGGCGCACTGACCTCAAA
>Ga0209473_1001007_pt1 | contig 15977 bp, 15 predicted proteins | sample GraSoiAngelo_133_FD_185890 | JGI IMG/M metagenome (GOLD analysis project Ga0209473, IMG submission 185890) | Grasslands soil microbial communities from the Angelo Coastal Reserve, California, USA - 14_0929_05_20cm (SPAdes) (version 2) | ecosystem: Environmental > Terrestrial > Soil > Grasslands ...
TTTTGAAATTCTTGATGAACCGACCGAGCCGCAACTTGGGCGAGAATTCGCTCGGAAGGTGCGGGGTGAGATTGAGTTTCGCAATCTCAGTTTCAGCTATGCCGCCGAATTACCCGCGATCACTGACATTTCCTTCCACGCTCGACCGGGTGAAACGATTGCCCTGGTAGGCAAAACCGGCGCTGGAAAATCTACCGTGATCAACTTGCTGGCGCGTTTCTACGAATTCGATCGCGGCGACATTTTGATCGACGGCCGTTCCATTCGGGATTTCAGTATCCGCGCCCTGCGTGAGCAAATCGGAATGGTGACGCAGGAAAGTTTTCTCTTTAACGGCACAATTCGCGAGAACCTGCTCATCGGCAAACCCAGCGCGACTGATGCCGAGTTGCTCATGGCGGCGGAAGCGGCCAATGCGCGCGCTTTCATCGATCGCCTACCGAAGGGATTGAGCAGCGTGGTGGGCGAACGTGGGGTGAAACTGAGCGTGGGCGAAAAGCAGCGGCTTTCGATTGCGCGCGCATTGCTGAAAAATCCGCCAATTCTTATCCTGGATGAAGCAACGGCGAGCGTGGACACCGCGACGGAACGATTGATTCAAGAAGCGCTCGAACATTTGATGTTTCATCGCACCTCCATCGTGATCGCGCATCGGCTGTCGACGATTGTCCACGCCGATCAAATCCTTGTTCTTGATCACGGTCGAATCATTGAGCGCGGCACGCACGAGGAACTTCTCGGGCTTGGGGGAAAATATGCGCGACTGTGCGAGCAAAGTCTGCTCGATGTTTCAAGCGACGTAGAAATTATTTCCGCGAGCGCTTAGTTGCTGCGCTCGCTCATTCCGCTACGGACGGCGAGGGAGAAGCTGAGGCACCGGGCGCGGCGGATGGAGCTGGAATCAAAATCGTTTGACCGGCCTGTAGCTTTCGACCGTCTTCGATGTGATTGAATTTTTGCAAATCTTCGACACTGACTTTGTGCTGCTTCGCAATCGCGGTCAGCGTTTCTCCCTTGGCCACGACATGCGTATTACCGCTGTTTGGGCCTGCCGCCGATCCGGCTCCGCTCGCGGCTGGAGGTCCACTCGGCTGCGCCTCGCCGATCATGACCCCGGGATGCGACATTTGTTGTTCGATTTTCAGAATCTGCTGAGAAAGGGCATCGATCTTAGTGTTAATCTCGTCGATTTTTTTCGTGAGCGCTTCGATCTGCGGAGAAGGCGAATTTTCTGGCGACTGCGCGAAAGCAACGGCGATTGAAATAACGAATGCTGCCACAGCCACGAACTTCATGGCGGCAACTTTGGCATCACCGGCAGAGTGAGGCAAGCCCGTGGCGTTAGGCGAAACGCACACTACCTCGGTTGCGAAGGGGCGATTTTTCCGGTAAATTTTGTCAATGCCAGAACGTATTCAAAAGCCCGTCGAACCGATGCCGTGGGGACCGAAGCAGGGTGACGGTGATGGTCCCCGCTCCCCTGATATTTCTCGCCCAGATACGAAGGATCTGCTCAAAAAAATGCGTAAGGTGGATCCGAACCAATCGAAACGTTACCGGCAACGCACCGGCCAGTAATGGAGTCCCGCATGCAGCCGCTCGAATTAGGAGCGAGCGGTCTGGAAGATTTTCCGGCGTTGCTGCGGCGTCACGGTTTGCTCTCGCCCGCCGGCCAGCCCAGGCCAGCTGAGCTGCCGAAAGACTTTAAGCCGACGGAATCGACCACGATTCTCGCGTTCAAATTCGCTGATGGCGTGCTCGTCGCGGGCGATCGACGAGCGACTTCCGGTAACACGGTGGTCTACGATCGCGCGGACAAGGTTCTGGAAATTGATCGCCAATCGATCATGGCAATCGCCGGAGTCCCGGCCACAGCCTGGGAGATGGCCCGAGTCCTCGAGCATTCCTTTCAATTTTTCCGCCGCACGCAATTACAGGAAATGAGCGTCGACGGCAAAGTGCGGGCGCTTTCAAAACTTTTGCGGGACAACTTCGGTTTCGCCTTGCAAGGCATTGGCGTGGTGGTGCCGATTTTCGCCACTTTTGACGCCAAAGCATCACCCGCCGCGCGTTTATATTTTTATGACGCGATGGGAGCGCAGTTTGAAGCGACCGATTTCGCCGCGACCGGATCGGGTTCGCCAGGCGTCCGCGGGATTTTGTACTACGAAAACACTTGGGGCAAAAAACCGCTACAGAAGCTAGATACCGATGACGCCGTGGTGGTGGCATTGCGCGCGCTGGACACCGCCTCGGAAGCGGACACCGCCACGGGCGGCATTGATCGGCACGCGAAAATTTTTCCCATCATGAAGATGGTCTCGGCCGGTGGCATCAGCACGTTGCCGGAGGAAAAAATTGCTGAACTTTTCCGCAAGCGCGTGGCATGATCGAAGAGCCATATCGCTGGGTCGAGGCAATTGCCAATCGCCGCGAATATATCGAGACGCAGCTTGCCTCGGGCAGCCCGATTGTCGCCCTTAGTTATGCGGGCGGAATTCTTTTGCTTACTGTCGGCCGGCAAAAATTGTTCGAAATTTATGATCGGATAGCGCTGGGTGCGATCGGGCACCCGGGCGATATCGAGCGCCTGCGCATGGCAGCGATCGAGCTCGCGAGTACTGAAGGATTTACCCGTTCGGCGGCGGACGTCTCATTGCGCCGGCTCGCCTACTACTCGCTCAGCCCGGTGATGAAGAACGCTTTTGAACAAATTTACGGTGCCCCCTTTTTGGCGCGATTGCTCTTCGTCGAAATCGGCAGCTCACCTGAGGAGGATCTCTTCTTGGGCTTGGAATACGACGGCGCCATTAGCGGCGGTCAGCCGAAAGAGCCGAATTCGCGCTTCGCTGTTTTGGGAGGAACAAAAGCTTCGGCCGAGCAGATGGAACAGTTTTTGCGGCAGGAACACCGGGACAATGAAGAATTATCAATTGCATTTCAACTCGCGCTTGATGCCTGGACATTGGGACACAGCGGTGCGAGCGAAATCGGTGAGACTCCGGCACGCGAACAGCTGCGTGAATTGCGAAAGCAGGGGCTTGCGGATGGAGTGATCGAAGCGGCGGTACTTGATCGCGGAATTACTTCGGCCGTCCGTTATCACCCACTGACTATAACTGACCTGGCGAAATTGACCGCAAGTTAGCACCACGATGAAGCCGATGCGTCTGTCGAAAGCCGCGGCGGGCGTAATTGCTTGGCTGGGGCTCGCGCTGATAAGCGCATCATTTATCGTGATGGTGCTCAATTCTCAGCGATTTTTGCCGCGGGCAATTGTTCGTTCGAAACGGCCTGAGCCGGTTTCGGTAGTCGTGCTGGATCCCGGTCACGGCGGTCAGGATTCCGGAGCGATGGCGGGCAATCTTTCGGAAAAAGAGCTTACACTCGACGTTGCGCAACGGATCGATCGTTTGCTCGGCGCGCAAGGGGTGGCGACATTGATGACGCGTGTCGGTGACGCGTATGTCTCCCTGGCCGATCGCTCCGCCCTCGCCAATCGGGTCGAGTCCGCAGTCTTTGTCAGCATTCATTTCAACGACGGCTCGCGTCCGGTCGCTAGTGGGATCGAGACTTACTTCGCCGCGCATCAGACAAGGAGCGGACCAGCGATCGCCGCCTGGTTGCCGCTCCTGCTGCGAATCTCGAGTGAGGAATCGAACGTCGAGAGCCAAAGTCTGGCTGGATTCATCCAACAGGAACTTGTTGCCCGTACTCAGTCAGCGAATCGCGGCATCAAAGCGGAACAATTTTATGTTCTAGCCAACGTCCGTCACCCGGCGGTGCTGGTCGAAGCGGGTTTTTTGACCAATAAAGATGATGTGACGAAATTGGCGGACGCAAATTATCGAGAACAACTCGCCATCGCGATCAGCAATGGCATTTTGGCATATCGTGAATTGTTAAAACACCGCGCACCTGTGCAAAACGGCGGCGCACCGCCCTCAAGCTGAATAAGGGAAACAAGGGGGCGTCAAATGCAGACGGAAATGAAAGCGGCACTCGGCCTGGCCATCTTGAGCGTGCTGATCGTGCAAAGCGCCGTAGCTGATCCGACGGTGCAACAGGCGCAGCAAGCGCTGAAAGAACAAGGCTTTTATTACGGCGAAGTGACCGGTCAGAAAAATGCCGACACCACCGCTGCCATTCGGCGCTTTCAAATTCGAAACGGACTGCAAGTGACGGGAGAATTGAATGATGAGACGCTGCTCGCGCTAAAATCACCTTCCTCTTCCGCGACGGCAGGAACGGCAACTCCAGCACCACAAGCAAATGCCTCGGAAGGCTCGGCCAACCCCAGCGTCGCTCCGGTCGCGCCACGGAGCGGACCGATTTACTCACCTGTTCCATCTGTTGCTTCCACTGGCGTTTTCCGCAACACGCCTTATGAGATGGCGCCGCCGGAAGTACAGCGGCGGGTGATCATCGGCGCCCAGACCATTCTGCGGCGCGGCGGTTATTTCAAAGGTGCAATCGATGGAGTGTACGGGCCAGAAATGGAATTTTCACTGCGTGCTTATCAATCGCGCCTCGGTATTGCTCTCACTGGCCATCTCGATATGGACACTCTCGGCTCGCTTGGTTTGCTGCCCGGACAGCAATTCCCGCGGAGAGAATTTCCGCGACGACGGGTTCTTCCGCGGCCTCTCAATGAACCTCCTGTCCGTGGCGAGTGGGTACCGGAGGATCGGGATCGCGACGATGGGGATTAGAAGATCGCAGCGATTGGTTGGTCGAAACGGACCGATTGAATTTCGGTCATGATCGTCCCGACGAAGATCTGGGCCTCAACCCGCAGTAAAAGCCGGTCGTTATCGTCCGAAACCCAAGCCGTGGCTCGTTTAAATTTTCGGTGAGGCTCAAGCTGGTTCTTCTTGTTTATTCGCTGCAATCGCAAATCGAGCTTTATTGCGCTGTAGGTCCCGGCATGGACTTTGACGCGCTCATGGCCGATTACCGTTACCGTCGCAACGTAGGCAGAATTGGCTGGATAAACGGCTAGGCGAAAAACACTCCGATCCCGCAGCGGCTGGCTGCGCAGATAGAGCAGGGCCGAGTGTAAGTCATTCAGATTTTCCAGCGCGAAATTTTTGGAAGACGATTTCGTCCGATTTGTTTCAGTCCGCGTGCTCGTCACGCCGGCATCAAAAAATTTCAAATTCGTTTCGATGCGTTTGCTCCGAACGTTTTCAGTTTGGTGGACCTCGATTGGTCGCAGTGTTTGCGCGTGGGCAACTGAGCGGTAATTGACGTCGAACCTCCACAGGACTCGAGCCAAACCGACAGTGCGGCCCTTGCCTTCTAAAACGAAACTACCTTCGTCACCACGATGAAACCAGACATCGGCCATGGCGGCGGTGATGCCGCTCCAGCTGAAGGCATAGGTCGCATGGAGCGGCCGCAGATCCGGAAAGCTGCCACGTGGATCGCGACTCAAGGTCGCCGACCAATCATCCGCGGCAGAGGAATTGGCCGCCACCAGAGCTACCGATATGGCGACGAGCGCTGTGGCTGATCGCTGCCTTGCAAAAGCGCGAACCGTCATTGAAGCAAAAACGCACGCGAGCTTACGCCTGCGTGGGTTCGCAAATCGAAAGGAAATTACGGTTTTCTCGGGGTCGCGGTGCTGACCGGTGAAGTTCTTGTCGTAGCGGCAGCGGCCGACGGCGTTCTCCCGGCCGGCGAAGTACTGCTGGTCGATTCGGTGGTTTTTGTCTCCGGGCTGACTCGGCCGGGTTTATTCAAAGCAGCAATGATGTCGTTGGTGAAGTCATAATTATCGCGTGAGTACATAACCAACGGAACACCGTTCAAACTCATACCCGACTTGTCGAAAACGAGATCCATGTTCTGAGTCTTCACCCGATCCATCACAATATCGGTGATTTCTTTGACGATTCCCTCGCGCATCCGCAGGGCCTGCTCCTGCAGCTGGCGCTCGCGCGTCTGCCGGAATTCGTTAATCTCGCGCTCCATATTTTTGATATTGTTAATTTTATCGTCCCGCTCCTTAGCCTTCTGCGTCTTGGCATCGGCGCTGAGAGCAGGGGCATCGAGCTGTTTATTGAGATTGTTCACTTCTTCCAGCGCCTTTTTGTACTGATCGGCGCGATCATCGAACTCTTTTTTGGCTGCATCTCGGGCATCGTTGATTTTTTTCTCCGCTTCCTTGGTTTTACCGTATTCCTTGAAAGCCCGATTCATATCGACGGTGCCGATTTTCAGAGCGCCCTGAGCGAAGGCGCAGAGCGGCAGCGCGATGGTCAGAACAAGGGCGAGCGATAAAAGTTTCTTCATAAAACGATAACTATACTTGGTAAGGTGGCGTTAGACCGCTGTTGTTTTTCTCCGTTCAAAATTGATAGCCGACATTAAAGTTGAACTTCCCGCTTCCACTCCTGCCGTCCTTTTGAATGGGAATGCCGTAGTCAACACGAAGCGGGCCGATCGGCAAGTCCAGACGTAGACCGAACCCGATGTCCGACGCAATGTGGCTCGTGCTGAAATCGTAAGCGTCGGCGTTGACAAAACCAGTGTCGTAGAAAAGGGCGCCGCGCGCCTTCTCGATAATCGGAAACGTCCATTCCACGGTGGCGCGCGCGAGCGTCTTACCGCCCAACGGCTCACCATGGGCATCGCGCGGACCGACGTCGCGGAATTCGAAACCGCGCAAATTGTTGGACCCGCCAAGAAAGAGCCGATCGTAAATGCGAACCTGGTTTCCGTTGCCCCAAGTCTGAACACCGGCAACTTCCCCGTTAAGAAGCAGGATCGTATCCCACGGAAGATGAAAATACTTCGAACCTTCCACATCAAATCCGTAAATCTGTTCGTTCCCGCCCAAAAATCCGCCGGCAATATAGGTCGTAAGGGTAACGCGCTCACCCCTCCGGGTAAGGAACGGATTATCACGTCGATCATAGACCAGAGAACCGGTGATCTGGCTCTTAAGCGAATTCCCGGCCTCAGCCTGAATCAACGGGGAGGCCGAGGGATCCACATTAAAAATGTCGAACTCCGTCAGGCGGTAACCGAGCGTCCCATAAACGAACGGAAACAAAGATTTGCGGGCATCGATCAAAAAACCGTATTCACGTTGATCGTAAATTGAGCTCAAGTAATTCGCTTCGTGATAAAAGAGGCTTCCGGTGAGAGCGAGTGGACGATCCAGAAACCATGGCTCGGTCAGGCTCAGATCGAAATCCTTGCGTTCCGTTCCCCCCTGAATGCGCAGGCGAAATTTTTGACCTCCGCCAGTAAAACTCGGCCAGTTTGTGATATCGAAATTGGTTTGTATGAGCTCGACGAAACCAATCAGGCTATCTACCGTGCTGAACCCCGCCCCGAAGTTAAGAGAGCCGGTGCGCTTTTCTTCCACTTGAATTTCGAGGTCTTTACGGCCTTCGATTCCCGTGTCGACCGGATAAGCTTCGACTTTGGAAAAATAACCTAGATTTTCGAGCCGCTTCTTACTCGTCTCCACTCGAACGGTGTTATAGACATCGCCGGGCGCGATCAGAACTTCTCGTCGGATCACTTTATCCCTCGTGCGGGTATTGCCCGTAATGTTGATGCGTTGGACGAACGAGCGCTGTCCCTCCTCAATTCTGTAGGTGACGTCGATCAAACCGCCGTGTGCGAGTGAACTCTGCGGAACGATTTCCAAGTCGACATAACCACCGCTACCATAGGCGTCAGCTACTGCTTTGGCGTCATCCTTAATTCCTTTGGGGGAATAGACCGAGCCTTCCTTCACCTTGAGCAGCGCTCGAATTCTCTGCTCCGTCGTCGCCTTGTACCCCACGATATTGATTTTTCCGACATGGTACTGTGCTCCCTCGTCAATTCGGACAACGATTTGGAGGGCACCACTCGGGGTGCGTTCTTTCCGCACCTCCTGCACGACCATGTCGACATAACCATGGTTTTGATAGAACTCGCGTAAGCTATCTAGATCCTGTTGCAGTTGGACCTGATCGAGCCGCCCGGATTTATCGATAAACGATATAAAGGACTTCTTCTTCGTTTTCATCTGTTTACGCAGGACCTTCGCCGGAAAATGGGCGTTGCCTTCGAAACGCACGAGGGTGATCGCGCCTTTGATGCCTTCATCCACCGTGTAAATCACCCGTGAGGTGCCACGCTTTTCGTCGATCGGTTCAACCCGGAACTGCACATCCACATCGTTGAAACCAGCTGCCTGATACTTCTCGACGATTTTTTGCCGGCCCTTTTCCAGATCTTCCTCTTTAACCGGCGTGTTTAATTTCACTCCAAGATTTTTGCGTAATGCTTTGGGGCTGATCCGAGTCGCGCCGTCGATCTGAATTTCGTTCAGCATCGACCTGGTTTGGATAGCCACGATGACGCGAATCCCGTCTCCCTCTGGTTGTCCAAAGATCCGCACATTTCGCACAGAGCCGGTTTTGTAAATGGTGCGAATGTCCTCCTCGGCGATGATATCGGAATAAGGTTGCCCGATTTTTGTTCGCATTTGCGCGAGCACGCGTGACCGGCTGATCGTGGCCGGACCGTAGTACTGCACATCGATGGAACGAACGACGGGCGGGCCTCGTCGCTGCGCGGCATCCGGGGGCGATTGGGCTAAAGCGGAATCGGTAGCAGCGCAAAGAGCCAGAAAAAGGACCAGCGCAAATTGCGGCAGACGGCGGCGTATCGAGCTATTTAGCATTTCGGGATGATCGTCGAACCGCTGCGGGTGAACGCGGTATTAGTTCGTGATGGAGGCGATTATCGTCAAGCCCTCATTTCCTTGCAAGCGCCACATCGTTTGGATTCGTGCGCTCAATCCAGCAATTCGTACCAATTGTTGCGACGGCGCGGTTCATAACCGGCCCCCCGGATCAGCGTCTCGATTTCCCCTGCATTCAGTCGAAATGTTGTCCCGGCACTGCTGACCACATTTTCTTCCATCATCACGCTGCCGAAATCGTTGGCACCATACTTGAGCGCGACCTGGCCGATCTCCGGGCCCTGCGTCACCCATGAGCTCTGAATATTTTCGATATTGTCCAAAAAAATCCGGGCGATTGCCTGTGTTCGGAGGTACTCTGCAACTCCAGTTTTCCGCTTCACTTTTAGCACCGTATTCTCGGGCTGAAATGTCCAGCAAATGAAAGCGGTGAAGCCACCGCTCCGGTCCTGCTGATCGCGAATGCGCTGCAAATGCTCGAGCCGATCCTCAACCGTCTCCACATGGCCGAACATCATCGTTGCGGTGGACTTTAATCCCATCTCGTGCGCGATCTGCATCACCTCGAGCCATTCATCGCTATTGATTTTGAGAGGCGAGATTTTCTTGCGCACGCGATCGACCAAGATTTCGCCGCCGCCACCGGGAATAGAGCCAAGTCCGGCGCCTTTGAAGCGCTCCATCACTTCGCGCACGGGCATATGAAAAACCTCGCTAAAATGCTGAAACTCCGGCGGACTGAATCCGTGGATGTTAATGTGAGGATATTTTTCGCGAATATGCCGCAGCAATTCGATGTACCAATCGAAAGGCAATTTCGGATGATGGCCGCCTTGCATCAGAATCTGGATGCCACCGGCCGTGCTTAGTTCGTCCAGTTTGCGGTCAAGCTCTTCGAACGAAATGACGTAATGATCTTCATCCTTCTCCGTCCGATAGAAGGCGCAAAATTTGCAGTAAACGTTACAGACGTTGGTATAATTAATATTCCGATCGACGATATAGGTCACGATTTCCGCTCCGCCACCACCGTAGCTTTTTGCTTTTGCCAGATGCCGTCGACGGTCCGCGAGGGCGCCAAGTTCATCGAGTGGCCGTCCATATAACTGAAGAGCCTCCTCCCGTGTAACGCGCCCTCCCATGAGCACCTTTTCCGTGATAGCGTCGCAGTTCAGGAAAACCATTGCCGGCCAATGTAGATGACGGCTGCCGATGTCGCACGTACATCCTGACGATGAAAGGCGCCGCCGTGCCTGATGTCGCCATCATTGGAGCCGGCGTCTCCGGTCTGACTTGCGGCGTTCTCCTGGCCGAGCGCGGCTATGGCGTTACGATTTTTGCCGAGGAGATCGGAGAACGGACGACCTCGGCCGCCGCTGCCGCGATTTGGTTTCCGTATGATGCCGAACCAGCGGACAAAATCATCCCGTGGTCGCTGGTCACCTACGAGCGATTGCGTCTGCTGGCGGAGCAACAGAATACCGGAGTCAACATGATCGAACTTCGGTCCCTTGCTCGCCGCGGTGAGATTCCAATTCCTGATTGGGCCAAATCTCTCGGTGCCCAGTTTGTCGTCTCCCCGGTTACCGTTGGGCTGTCCGATCGTGAGCAAAAAAGTGCGTCGCAGCCTGTGTTCAGCAGCGGTTTTACGATGAGCGTTCCTCTTACTGACACGACACGCTACCTAGACTATTTACGAGATCGGTTCTCCAACGCCCGCGGCACGATCAGGGAAGGCGTGCGTTTCGAGAGAATTGGAGAGGTCCCTCGGCCCTTTAAAGCGATCGTGAATTGCGCCGGCATTGGGGCCGGTGAATTAGTACCAGACCGCGAATTGGAATCGCATCGCGGCCAAGTCGCGATTGTTTCGAAATTGGACCTGCCATGGGCGGTTGTTTGCGACGATCCACCACTGATGTATGCAATTCCGCGCACACGGGATTGCGTCTTCGGCGGAACAAATTCCACCAGCTACAATCGGGAACCGATCCGTGCCGATACCGACAGGATTGTAGCTGAATGTAGCCGCACCTTGAATATCGAACCACCGCCGGTCATCGCTACCCGAGTTGGCCTGCGTCCTTTTCGCAAGTCCGGTGTTCGTCTGGAATTGGACAAACTGAGTGATGGCCGGCCCGTCGTTCACAATTACGGCCACGGCGGCTGTGGATTTACGGTCTCCTGGGGCTGCGCTGAAGATGTCCTGAAACTACTCTTATTCTCGCCGAATCCGCCTTAAGTGAGCGCGATCGCCTGAAACGAACTGACCACGTCATCCGGTCCTTTCTCGGTGAAAAAACTCTCGTAGAAACCGGGGCCGAGGTCCCAGTAATCTCCTTTGTAGTATTCGTCGCGGTAAAAGCGCCAAATTCCACTGACGACGATGAGTGAGCTGATGCGATCATTCCAGAAATCGCCGAGGTAGTGAAAACTAAGATTGGTTCGGGCATAAGCCCCTTTAAAACCAACGTGATCGTAAACGACAAGTTCTGGCATGCGATAATTGCCCTCGATCGGTTTAGCATGGACGCCGCCGGGCTCGGCGGCGCAAGTGTGATAGCTAAGCGGTCCCACCTTCCATTTGGTATCGATGACACAGCCGTTGTCGGGTGAAAGTTCGGTTTTCGGTACTTGTCTCATAAGGGGCGGTTTTTTGGGGATTTCAGCAAAGGGAAATTACGCTGTCGATTAGATTCGCGCCTCCCGATTGGTGGAGCGCAGGTGGATAGTTTTTTGTGAAAGATCATGGGTGGCGCGAATGAACCTCACGGTACGGCTTTTTGCTCGCATGAGAATGGAGTGGGTAGTGGCGGTCGGGCCGTGAGAGCGCACGCCCCGCAGCAGCGCGCTATCGCTGATGCCCGTCGCGCAGAAGACGATATTTTTCCCGTTGGCCAGATCATCGGCGGAAAAGACCCGCGGCAAATCTTTGGCATAACCCTCATCGATTAGTTTTTGTCGTTCCTTTTCATCCCGGGGCCACATTTTACATTGCATATCGCCGCCCAGGCATTTGATGCCAGCGGCGGCCAAGACCGCTTCGGGCGAACCGCCAATCCCCATATAAAGATCCACCCCGCTGTCTGGAATCGCCGGCGCCATGGCAGCCGCGATGTCACCGTCCCCGATCATTCGTAACGAGGCGCCGACCCCGCGAATCTGCTCGACTATTTCTTTGTGGCGGGGGCGATCGAGCATCATGACGACGACATCCTGCACCCGCTTATCCAGTGCCCGCGCGACAATGGCCAATGTTTCCGCGATCGGCGCCTCTAGATTTAAACTATCACCACGCCTCTGCATGTATTGGATAACACGCGGCCCGTACGACAGTTTTGTCATGTAAAAGGAGGGCACATCCCGCAAAGCCACTTTCACTCCCTCTTCCGGACTGGCGGCCGCAATGCAACTAATCGAATTTGGTGCGCCTTTCGAGATGTTCGTTGTGCCATCGATTGGATCGACCGCGATATCGAACGGTGGTGTGCCGGGGAGCCAAGTGCCGAGCTGCTCCCCTTTGAAAATGCCAGGTGCATTATCTTTGATCCCTTCGCCGATCACGACTTCGCCACAGATATTCATCAAATCGAACATTCCACGGATCGCGTCAGAGGCGGCGGCATCGGCCGCTTCCTTGTCCCCACGCCCGAGCCATTTTAATGAGTTGAGTGCCGCTGCTTCCGTGGCACGCAGGAAATCAAATTCGAGGATGCGCTCGATATCCTGATAATTCTGGCGCGGCAATCGGGGCATGAAATAGGTATTCTCCGCGCGCCGACGATAGCTGACAAGTGAGACAACTGCCCCAGCATCGGCGTGAGGGTCCTGGCAGTGAGCCTTCTGGAGAGACCAGTCGGCAACTATTACATATGATCGTGATCCATTTCGCTCCTGCTGTGCAACGACGGGCGAATTCGAAGAAAAATCTGGAAGCCGTAACCAAGTTCATCACCATAATAACGGTTTAAATCACTTGGCCGGTGATCAATCGTGAATTGTGCGCCAAGGCCAAAATCAAGACCGTTGCCGTGTGTCAAGTCACGGACGTATCCGAGCGAGGCTGCGAAGATCGGGAAAATCTTTTGCAAATCCGCCGCACCCAATACGAGCTCGTGCCCAGATTTTTCGACTCGCTCGAGGCGGGTGTAAAAGGTGTCGCGTCCATGTTGGAAGTCGGATTCGAGCAGGAAGGACTGTGTTTTGCCTTCCCCGGCAGTGTTGTTTTGGCCCCAGACGAACGTCGTCGCCCAGTTCGAGTCTGGGCCGAGCGGCACATTATACATAATTGAGGACGTCGTGCGGTGCCGGTTCGCATTCGGCTCAAGAGCCTCCGGGCTTTTCAGGTAACCATGCGAGAATTGCAATGCCAGATTGGATGTAGGATTCCAGGAAAAGCGTCCACTCGCCGAATCAAAGCGCGGCCGGTCGAAATCATAGCGGTTTTCGTCGGGCTCTCGGCCGGTGAAAACGCTTCCCTCAATTTTCAGCGTGCGCCAAACAACGCCGGCGGTAGTGACGCCGAAGGTTACGTGAGTGGAGTCCTGCCAATGATGACCAAGCGGTGCATCCGGGTCGTCCAGCGCTGAAATGCGGTGCATGAATGTGGGAGGACCAAGGGCCGGCTCACCTGGATAACCGAAATAGACAAAAGCGGACATGTCGTCCGTGAATTTTTGCGAATAGGAAAGGGACAATTCGCTGAACAAGTCATGAGGATGCTGGCGATCGTGCAGCGGCTGATTGTGCCAGGACTCACCTGATTGAAAAAGAAGCGGATACCCGCGGCCACCTTCGGTTAACGGATCAAGGCTCATCATCAAGCGCGCGCCGAGTTGCGCGTTATCTCCGAGGGGATGCGAATACATTGCCATGATCCAATTCGGCGCATCGATCCGATCATCGCCGCGACGCGTGCTCACGTTAGTGTAACGAGGGAGCGCCGCCCCGTGCAGCATGAGCATGTCTTCTCCGAATATGAACATGCGCCCATACATTGGCGAAGAGTCCGGCAACCAGCTCGTACCTGAGCCTTCGCGCGACATCGGATCAGCTAAATCCACAGATGATTTCATCATCGCGCTATGCTCGCGCTCGCGATGGACACTCTCTTGAGGAGCGGACTGAGTCCCCATTCCACTCAGATGATGAGCATCAATGCCGTGCGTTTCTTTTTTCCGCGGATCGCTCTTCGGCACCAACTCCATTCCGCATTTGGGGCATTTGCCGGGTTTGTTGGAGACCACGTCGGGATGCATAACGCAGGTGTATTTTGGAATTGGCGTGGCCGATGGCGATCCGCGTGGCCAGGGCGAAGTTTGCGGACAGGCGCTGTCGATCGCGTAGATCATCGCGATCATTCCCAGGAAGACGATCTTGGTTTTCAAATGTAAAGATAAGAGGTTGATTGGCTTCGAAGCAGGATTTGACGGCAACTGCGTTGGTTGCCGAGGGTCGATTGCCGCAGTGGCAACGGCTCCAGGCTGGTGAAAACACAGGCGCTACGCCTGCCACAACAGCCTATACCAAGATCGGCGGAGCGTGCGCGAGGATGCTCCGTTGCAAAACCAACTCCGCAAATGTTGCGCTAGCTGGCGGCCCAGTATCGAGCACAACACCGGCCGTAAAGTGCACGCTGGGGAAAATCAGTGATTGCTCATCGGAGAATTCGATTTGGCCGATGGCAAAGCAATTCTTCGCCACATGCGGGATCGCGAGGACGCGGGTAGCGGCCAGAGTCTTGCAACATGGAAGATTGGCAGAGTGCGAAGGCTTCGGCGGCTGTTTGTGCGCATGCATTGGACAGCCTTCGCTTTTTTCGCAAGTAAGCGGCCGCGACGCAGCGGTCAGCACGCAATGATTGGACAAGGCAAACCAGGCGCAGATCGCAATGGATGCGGCGCATGCGCGCAGGATTGAACTCCGGAAAGTCAAACTCACGCCGTGGATCATCTCGCGCAGAAACTGGGCACGCTCAAATTGTTTATGCGAGTGTTCGTGCGAATCTTCTGATGTGAAGCGGCTGATAATTTTTGTCTTAATGGCGTTAACCGCATCGATTGCTCGCGCGGAGTAAATCGAAATTACGAGCCCGGACCAAGCTTGCACTTTCGCCTATGGCGCCGTCTTTTCGCATCAGGTGGAACGCAATCCACTCACCAATCAGCTAATCGCGAATGTCACCTTCAGCAATTATCCGTACGCCGGTGATCGCCAGCCTCGTTGCGATGAGACTTTCGACTTTCGTTTTCCAGGTTTGCGGTTTGACGCCGCGCATCAGACATTTTTTGCGCGGACGGGGCACAACGAATGGATCCCCGTGGCGGAATGGCGGTAGAACATTCCCTATGGTGGGTAGGAGCTTGCGCCCGGCGCGAGAATTTTCCTCCTTAAACGCAGCGGTCACGTCACGGCGGTTCTCAGTGCCAGTAAGCCGGCGCGCGATGGCGCCCGGTGGGTGGAAAACGACAATAATCTGTCTCTGCAGAATCTGCTTGCAAGCTGTTTCGCTGTTTTCTGCCGCTAGAGGCGTTCCCCTTCCGGACCATCGGTTAACGGCCCGACTGTTCCGGAACCCACGACATCTGGAGCAATGACATCGGCAATACCCGCCGTTGGCGCAACCGCCGGCTTTTGCTTCTCGATTCGCGTCGCGAGCATACAGGCGGTAAAGAGCAATGTTGCAGCGAGGTAATATGGCGCGCCGGGCAGATGAAACGAATGTTTGGGATCGATGAACCAGGAATAGGTTCGCGAAAATAAGTAAGGGCCGATGATAAATGCAATCGAGCGCAAACTTTGGATCGCCCCCTGCAATTCACCTTGCTCCCGTTCGCTCACTCGGCGGGTCATCATCCCTTGTGCGGCCGGGAATGAGATATTCCACATCGAAATCACAGGGATTGAGGCAAGGTAAACCGCTCCGGTCCGGGCGACGCCGGCAATGACCATGCCAAGAGCACCAAAGAACTGGCCGATGTAAAGAGTGCGGCGCTCGCCGAGCCAGGCGACGATCCGTCCGGTCAAGCCGCCGGAAATCGCTGCCGTAAAGACGCCCACGACGGCGAGCGAAATACCGATAGTGGTTTGATTCCAAGCGTAACGATAAATGGCGTAAAGCGCCCAAATCGTGAATACCTCGTGCGAGAGGTAGGCCAGGAACTGGAGGGTCGCGAGTTTCCACAACTCGGCATGGGACCGCAGCAAGACAAGTGAACCGATCGGGTTCGCGCGGCGAAGTGTGAATTCTTTGCGCTGCTCGCGCGCC
>Ga0209473_1001010_pt1 | contig 15956 bp, 18 predicted proteins | sample GraSoiAngelo_133_FD_185890 | JGI IMG/M metagenome (GOLD analysis project Ga0209473, IMG submission 185890) | Grasslands soil microbial communities from the Angelo Coastal Reserve, California, USA - 14_0929_05_20cm (SPAdes) (version 2) | ecosystem: Environmental > Terrestrial > Soil > Grasslands ...
ATGGGTGCGGCGAGCACCCGGCTTTCCCTGCGCCCTCCACTTTTTGAGGGTGATCCTAAGCAATAACTCGGGCGCGTTCGCGCCGCGGGAATGCGGAGCTGCGTTTGCTGTTTGACAATTGAATAGGAATGAGGACGCGAGCGTCCTGCATCCGACTTACGCTGGGGTCTTAGTTCGTGTCGCGCTGGCGGCCGGCCGGCTTGGCCTGAGCGTAAGCTGGCGGGCCCATCAGGTTGGGAGCGCACCGATTGGAACGAGTGCTTCAAATAGAGATTGAGATGCAACCGTCAGTTTCGTTGCGCGCTCCAATAGCCTGAGCAGCGCGCGTTGCCTGAATGGCCGCTCCACGTTCCGCGGCCGGAATTGCCCACAAGTTTACCCGAGCCCGCGGCGTATTTGTCTTGAACGGTCACCGACGCGCGAACCGCGCCGGATCTCGCCACGTAGCCTCTGAACCTCACCAGATTCGGATGCGTTACGATTCCGTTGGAGATGTTGACCGAGAAATTGTAGGTCGGATCGCACGCGCCCCTTTGCGTCACAAAGAGAAGATTCCACGAACCATCGTATGCCGAGCGAGCTTGCGCGGCGGAGGCCAACACGAGGCAACATGCGGCCGTCAGATAAAACAAAAGCTTTGTCTTCATCGTAACTCCTCCGAAGCGTCGTCATGAACCTCGGGCCAACCTAGCGCATGTCCGCGCGCCCGAGCCGCGATCACAACTACCGGAGGCACGAAGCAATGTGCTGGTTCAAATTTGCTTCAATCGTATCGCCTGCGTCGCTTTGCCCGCGGTCAGACTTCAATCTGGTCGCGGCCACCTCTTTGGACAATAGCGTCATGGCACCTCTCACGTCATGTTGACGCGGGCTGAAGGCCCTGATCGAACATCAGAGTGGACAACATGAGACGGCGCGACTTGCGCCTTAAACGGAGGATTGGGTATCGGATAGGGGCATTGGTTAGTCCGAGCGCATCGGCCATCGGCTGGCTCTTTAGCCGTATCCGTCCCCGAGCCCGTACTCCTGGTAGATCGTCAGTGGATCAAGATCGGGAAACAGCCTGCACTTGGCCTGGGCCAGATGCAGGGTGACGGCCGCGGGCTCGCGGCCATTGGCGAGCAGCTTCCTGATGTCGTCCATATGCGCCCGCGGCTGGTGTTTTGGCGGAAGTTGCTCCAGCGCGACGAAAGCCGTTGCCAGCGCCTCGGTGACGACCCATTCGTCGTGGCCCGTGATTCCCTTCTTTGGCATCGGCGCACCCCACGTCTTGTGGCAATTTCATTCTAGCCCGATCCAGGCAGAACCGCCATCGAGCCTTTGGGTTGGCTCACGCCTGCGCGGCCCAGGGTTCAGCGACCGTCAGCGACCGCTTCAACGGTTCCCGGCCCGCACTGATTGGCGCGGATTGGCGCGCCGCCATCCGTGAAACAGCCGGCTTTGGCATTTTTCAGGCGCGAGCGCCTTGCATTGTCGCCGTCCCCGGTTAAAAGGCCGGAACGTCCATGCCATCCACACCGAGCCCAACCAACGCGGCGCGGGCAGAACATCCCCTTGCAAATCCCGGCATTCGTGTCGAATGCCGGCTGCCCCCATCCTCGGTTGGAGCATACGTATGAGACTTCTGAGCTTCGTCTACCGCTTCATCTCGAACTTCGCGTTTCTGGCGGTAGTCTATTTCAGCCTGAACTTCATGGAGAAGTATCATAACCGAGCGATCATCGCGATTCTCGTGCTGATCTATACCGGCATGCGGGCAGTCTCGACGTTACGGTCGTTTTATTTCTTCCAGAAGATTGAGCGGCTGGAGGTCGAGACACGGCGTCTGATGGCGACCGCCGCCGACAGCGCCGGGATAACGCCCGCACGCAAGCAGGCCGTCAGCGATGTCAGCGGGCTGCGCCGCGACGCCGAGATGAAGGCTTACATGGATCTGTTCTTCCTCGCCTGTATCGTACTGCTCTGCGTCGCCAAGATCGTGACCGAGTAGTTGAAAACGATTCAGGGCAGCAGCCGTTTCGCCAGCTCCTCAAACATCATGCGGTTGCCGGCCGCGGAGAAATGGTCGTCGCCGAGGATATAGAGGTGTTCGTACCAGTCCTTGTCATTGTCGGCCGCCGCGAAGAACACCGGAAATAGGTTGATGAACGCCTTGCAACGGATAGGGCAGAAATCATGCCACAGCGCGACCTGGCGGCTGTCGCGGTCATCCTGGGCGATTTGCTGGGCCCAGGGATAGACGACGATCGTGAGCGGGATGCCGCGGCCCGCCAACAGGTCCGAAAGCTTCGTCATGTTTTGCAGCGATCGCGCGATGCCGCCCTCGATCCCGAGCGGGCGATATCTGGCGGGATCGGGCGACTTGGTCGTCCAGCCGATCCGATTGTGATCGTTCTCGATCGCCCGCCGCCGGTTTCCGAGCGCGAATTGAATCCATCGCTTGACGGTGACCCGCACCCGGTTGGTGACGACGAAATGATCGATGAAGAAATCCCGCTTGATCGCGGGCTCCGGTGTAGCGCCTGGCGGCGTCGTGCAAAGGCTGTGATATTTCGGGTCGTCGTCGATGCAGAAGTAGGAGGTCGCCTCATCTTCCACATCTGAACTATCGGATAACAGCACGACCTCGTCGAACTGCAACCCGCGCTCGAGCAGATATTTGATCTTCCTGTAGTAGATGCTGGGGGAATAGGACGCGACGCCGGCGTTGAGGAATTCGACTTTCTCGGCGCGTTCGTGGCCCGCGCGCTCGAGCAGACCGGCAAAAGAATTATCGAAGGTCATTCCGATGCCTTCGACAAACGAATCTCCCATCAACAGAATCCGGCGCGAACTCGATTTCAGCGGCACGTCGCGCACCGCGGAATCCTTGAAGCCGAGGTCGTTGGTGATCAGGCGGTAGCGCGCCTCGCCCCAGATGTCGTAGCCGTCGAAATTGGCCGCCAAACCGTGATCGTAGACGGGCTCGGCGATGCGCGCCGAGCGTGCCTTTTCCTGGCCCATCGTGAAGGCGGAATAGAGGAAGTCGAAGAGAAGAAACAGCGCCAGGCAGTACAGTACCAGTGTCGTGTTGATGAGAAGGCGCCTAGGCGAGAAATAGGCCTTGCCCGAGGCCCGCGCGCGCGAAAAGAGACTGTCCGGCATCCGTTCCTGCATTCCCGTGTTTTACCGGCTCGTATTGATATTCCAGGACTGGCGCGACCGGGCCGAAACAGACCAAAAAAACCGGCGACCTCGCCGCGCACACCTGATAAAGCACGGCGAATATCCGAGGGGTCTTGTCGGCAGTTCTCATGAAGCAGTCAACCCATGAAGTTTTCACCCGGGACGAGGTGGCGCAACCCGGGTCCGACCGCACGTTTGGCCTCGTTATGGCCGGCGCGTTGGCGCTGGTGAGCCTGCTCAACGGCTGGCATCTCGGTCGGGTGTGGCCGTGGACCTTCGCGGCTTCGGTGCTGCTGCTGATCGCGGCACTGTCGTGGCCGTCGTCGCTGCATCCGCTCAACCGGTTGTGGATGAAGCTCGGCCTTATCCTGCATCGAATAGTCAATCCGATCGTGATGGGCCTTTTGTTCTATGGCACGATTTTTCCCACCGGCCTTGTGATGCGGGCGCGGGGAAGGGATTTGCTGCGGCTCAAGCGCGAGGCTGGTGCGCGGAGCTACTGGATCGCGCGCGTTCCCGGACCCGCGCCGGAAACCATGAGAGATCAGTTCTGATGATCGATTTTGTCGCCGAGTTGTGGCGCTTCATGCGCGTGCGCAAGAAATTCTGGCTGCTGCCGATCCTGATCATGATGGTGGTATTCGGGGGTCTCGTCGTGCTGACGAAGGGATCCGTATTCGCACCGTTCATCTACACACTATTCTGAGAAGGCATGCGCATTCTCGGCATCTCTGCGTTCTATCACGACAGCGCAGCCGCGCTGGTCGAGGACGGTCGCATCGTCGCCGCCGCACAGGAAGAACGGTTCACGCGCAAGAAGCACGACCCGTCGTTTCCAATGCATGCGATCGGCTACTGTCTGGAAGCCACGGGCGCAAGGCTTTCCGACATCGACCATGTCGTTTTCTATGACAAGCCTTTCCTGAAATTCGAGCGGCTGCTCGAGACCTATATCGCGCTGGCGCCGGCAGGCTTCCGCTCCTTCCAGATGGCGATCCCGCTGTGGCTGAAGGAAAAGCTGTTCCAGAAGAGCCTGTTGCGAAAGAAGCTTGGGGAATTCGATGAGGAGTTCGATGGTGCCAGGCTACTTTTCACCGAACATCATTTGAGCCATGCGGCCTCGGCCTTCTATCCGTCGCCGTTCGACAAGGCCGTGGTTCTCACCATGGATGGTGTCGGTGAATGGGCGACGACATCGGCCGCTCTGGGTGAGGGCAACCGTCTTGAGATCTTCCAGGAGATTCACTTTCCGCATTCGCTTGGTCTGCTTTATTCGGCCGTGACCTACTTCACCGGCTTCAGGGTCAACTCCGGCGAATATAAGGTGATGGGGCTCGCGCCGTACGGCCAGCCGAAATACGCGCAGCTCATTCTCGATCACCTCATCGATCTGAAGCCGGATGGATCGTTCCGGCTCGACATGTCCTATTTCGATTATTGCACCGGCCTCACCATGACGAATGAACGGTTTGCAAAACTGTTCGGCCAGCCGGTGCGCGCGCCCGATCAGTTGCTGACCTCGTTCCACATGGATGTTGCCGCCTCCATTCAGGCGGTGCTCGACGAAGCGGTGCTGCGGCTGACGCGCAGCCTCGCCAGTAAGACCGGCGCTCGCAACCTCTGTCTTGCGGGGGGCGTGGCGCTCAATTGCGTCGCCAACGGCAAGGTGCTGCGCGACGGCAAGTTCGACCGGATTTGGATTCAACCGGCGGCCGGTGATGCCGGCGGCGCGGTTGGTGCTGCGTTCGCAGCCTACCATCAGTTTAAGGGCGAGCCGCGCAGCGCTGCTGCCGACGATGGGATGTCGGGCGCGTTTCTCGGTCCGCAATTCTCGCAAAGTGAGATCGAGCGAAGGCTCACCGCGGTCGGCGCGCGTTTTACGGTGTTGAGTGAAGACCAAATGGTCGAGGCGACGGCGAAGGCGCTGTCCGACCAGCTTGCGGTCGGCTGGTTTCAGGGCCGGATGGAATTCGGCCCGCGTTCGCTCGGCGCACGCTCGATCCTCGGCGATCCCCGTTCGCCCGCGATGCAGAAGAACCTCAACCTCAAGGTCAAATACCGCGAGAGTTTCCGTCCCTTTGCGCCTGCGGTGCTGCGCGAAGATGTTGCGGACTGGTTCGAACTCGATTCGGACAGCCCCTACATGCTGATCGTCGCCGACGTCAGGAACGACAAGCGGCGCGCCATGAGCGCGCAAGAGCAGGCGTTGTTCGGGATCGACAAGTTGAACGTTTCACGTTCGGAAATTCCCGCCGTGACCCATGTCGATTATTCCGCCCGCATCCAGACCGTGAGTACGGACACCAACCCGCTGTTCCACCGGCTGTTGCAGCGGTTCAAGGCGCTGACCGGATGCCCCGTGCTCGTCAATACCAGCTTCAACGTGCGCGGCGAGCCGATCGTATGTACGCCGGAAGATGCCTTCCGTTGCTTCATGGGTAACGAGCTGGATGTTCTGGTCGTCGGCAACTGTGTGCTCAATAAATCCGAACAAGACTCTGCCCTCAAGCAGGACTACAGCTCGGCGTTCGAGCTTGACTAGCGCTTCTTGAGGCTTGCCACGTGAACCGGACGCCGCGGAGGCTTGCCCGCATGCGCCTGATGTTTTGGCGCGCCGTGGCTGGCATGTGCGACCCGAATGGCGTGGCGGGCTCCACGCGTCAGACGCGTCCTTGCGCCGCGGCCATGTTTGGCCGCGGCCGCTGCAACAGCGCGCTCGGAATGACCGCTCTCGGTGGACGCCTGTTTTGACTGACCTTCGGCTTGTGGCTCGGTCGCGATTTCGGCTCGCCGCGACGGCGACGATTCGAAAGCGGCGCGCGCGTCGCTGGGCAGCTCGAACAGGCGCTCCTCCGGCACCGGCAAGGTGGCAGCGTTCTGCACCGACAGCTCGGTCAGCCGCGGCCAGGGTGGCTCGCGCGGCAGCGGCACGTTTTGCACAACCCGCCTGGCGCGATCGAACCGTTGGGCGGAAAGAAACAGCTCTCCATCCGGCGCATCGAAATTCGGCAGCACGGGCGCTGCGAACGCTTGGGCCTCGGCAAAAGCGAAACTGGGGATTTTCGGCCAATGCGCGATCGGCACATTCTCCGAAGGTGGATGCAATCGCCATTGCACCGGATCGGTCGGCGTCGCCGGGCGCTCCGGCGTCGCGGGCACCACATGCACGATGTGGTAGCCGCGGACCTTCATCTCGTGCAGGATCCTCGGCAAAGCCGCAGCCGTGCGCGCCTGGATGTCGTGCAGCAACAGGATGCCCTTGCCCGTCTCCTCCAGCCGCTTGATCGCGAGATCAAAAACCCGCGACGAAGAAATGTGATGCCAGTCATCGGCCAGGAAATCAGCGCTCCAGACCTGGATGCCACGCGACGCCAGATATTCTTCGACGCCTTCGGCGCGAAGCAGGCCTGGAATCCGGAAGAACGGCGCGAGCATGGTGGGATCGCTGAGCGCCGCCGACACGGATGCAATCCCCCCATCGATCTCCTGCCTGGCCTTTTCGATCGGCATGCGATCCATGGTCAGCGGGTGATCCTGGGTATGGGTGCCAATCGTGTGACCGGCGGCGGCGAGCTTACGCACCCCTTCGGTATTGGCTAGCGCCTGTTGACCGATGGTAAAGAAAGTCGCTTTCACACAATTGTCGGCGAGGACCTGCAACACCTGGTTGCTGTTGCGGGGCAACGGCCCGTCATCAAAGGTCAGCACCACCTCGTGGTCCCGAAGCGGCAGTGTCTCCGGATATTGCATGGTGCCGATCCGCGGATGCTCGCGCGGATCGACCACCAGCGTGCGCGAGGTGCCGATCGCATCGGGGTGCCCGGGGCAGTCGGCGGCGGATGCACTCTGCGCGGCGAGGCCCAGCAGTAACCCCAGGCATAAGGGTAATCCCAGCCATAAGGGCAATCCCAGGCAAAGCGCGCTCGATCGTCGCGCGCGGCACCCAAAAGAGCCATCAAGAGAGCCGTCATTAGTCATGACGTACCGTCCGCATTGCGCTCGCACCCGCCGGCGTCATTTGCCCTCCATTGCCGAACGTTCGTCTCGCAGCTTGCGGCAATGGGCTCACGGGTTCCAGGATAGCGATTATTGCATGCGGCGTTGTGAACATAGCCTTAACGGCCGATTTCCACACAGGTTTCACGTTCAGATCAGGGCGCCCCGCTAAGGTCAGTTGCGGACGTGCCCGGAACGACATGCACTATGTGATAGTGGTTGTCCCGGAGATAACGCAAAAAAGCCGGCAGCATGGCAGCGGTTTTCGCCTGGGGGTCGTGCAGCAGGATGATCCCCTTGCGGGCCACCTTCAGCCGGTCGACCAGGAGCCTTAATTCGTACTTCGGCGTCATTTTGTTCCAGTCGCCGGCCCACAAATCGGTCCCGAACACGACGATGCCGCGCGATTGCAGGAGATCGAGAGTTGCCTGGGTCGTCTCAAAACCAGGAAAACGAAAGAACGGTGTTGACGGGGTCGTGGTCGCGACCCCGTGAAGCGCCATCTCGACCGCTGAGATGCCGTCATCGATTTGCCCCACGGCATCTGCGGGCGGCATGCGCATCAGGCTGAAATGGGTCCAGGTATGATATCCGATCGTGTGTCCCGCGGCCGCGATCCGCCGGGCCAGCTCTGGATGTTCGGAAGCTGGCTTGCCGATCAGAAAGAAGGTCGCGTGCACGCATTCCCGCGCCAGGGCGGCCAACACCTTCGGCGTCGTCGGCGGCCATGGGCCATCATCGAAGGTCAGCACCACCTCGTGGTCCCGGAGCGGCAAGGTTTGTGGAAAATTCTTCAGCCCCACGCGCGGGTAGGTGGCCGCCTCGACGGCAAGGGTACGCGAAGTCCCAAGCGTCCCCTTGCGCGGACAGTCCGCCGCCCGGACCGTCGCCGTCCACGCCAGCGAAGCGGCGAGGCCAACCACGACCGCATTGATGAGCGTCCGGACCCGTTTCTGCTCGTACATATTTATCATTGCGCCAGACGATGCCCATTGGGTAATGCGTGAAGCGACAATTCAGACGAGTTGAACCATTCTGTCAAACGGGGCGAGGCGTGGCATGGCCGAACGAATGGACGTTGCCCACCCCGCCGATGTCTCGGTGCTCGACCGTCTCCCGCTGCGCAAGGAAGATGGCGAAATTCGTGCCGAATTCGTCGAAGAGATCACGCGCCGCATCCAGGCAAAGGACACCCAGTTCCTGCGCGCGGTCGTGGCCGAACTCCACGAGGCCGACCTCGGCGATCTGATCGCAGCGCTAGAACCTGAGGACCGTGTAAGCCTTGTCGAAATGACCGGCACGGATTTCGACTTCTCGGCGTTGAACGAGGTCGACGACGCCGTTCGCGAGGAAATCCTCGAGGAGCTCGAGCCGGAAACGGTCGCCGAAGGTGTTCGCGAACTCGAATCCGACGATGCCGTCGAATTGCTCGAAGCGCTCGATGAAGAGGATCAGGAAGAGATCCTCGAAAAGCTGCCGCCATCGGAGCGCGTCGCGCTCGAGCGCAGGCTGCTTTATCCGGAAAACTCCGCCGGACGGCGGATGCAGACCGAGTTCATCACGGTGCCGCCGGAGTGGACGGTGGGGCAGGCGATCGACTACATGCGCGATACGCCCGACCTGCCCGAGCGGTTTTATGAAATCTATGCCGTCGATGCCGCCAACCACTGGCAGGGCGCAGTGCCGCTGGACGTGCTGTTGCGCTCGCGCCGGCCAGTGCCGCTCGCCGAACTGATCGACGAAGACCGCCGCCGCGTCTCCGTGCTGGACGACCAGGAAGAAGTCGCGCGGATGTTCGGCAAGTACAATCTGGTCGCAGCCCCCGTGATCGATACCCAAAACCGGCTGGTCGGCATCATTACAATCGACGACGTCGTCGATGTCATCGAGGAGGAAGCCGACGAAGATTTGAAAGCGCTCGGCGGCGTCACCAGCGACGAACAACTGTCGGACAATGTCTGGACCATCGCCAGGGGCCGCTTCAACTGGCTCTTGGTCAATCTCGCCACTGCCTTTCTTGCGTCCTCGGTACTCGGCCTGTTCGAGGGCCAGCTCGAAAAGATGGTGGCGCTCGCCGTGCTGGCGCCGATCGTCGCGAGCCAGGGCGGCAATGCCGCTACCCAAACCATGACGGTCGCGGTACGCGCATTGGCAACCCGCGAGCTCGGCGCCAACAACGCCTTTCGCGTCGTCCTACGCGAAAGCCTGGTCGGGCTCGTCAACGGCATCGCTTTCGCCGTCATCACCGGTATCGCCGCCGTCGCCTGGTTCAAGATCCCCGGGCTTGGCGTCGTGATCGGACTTGCGATCATCTGCAATCTGGTCGCCGGCGCGCTTGGCGGCATTTTGATTCCGATGGTGCTGGAACGGGTGCGGGCGGACCCCGCCGTGGCCTCCGGGACGTTCGTGACGACCATCACCGACGTGGTTGGCTTCTTTTCTTTTCTGGGCATCGCCACGCTTTGGTTCGGGTTGAAATAATCCCGTCGCGACAGGCATTTGTATCGTTAATCCAACGTTAACGCGCATCGCCCATGATCGCGGTGCGCGATCGGCGGCTTCGGTTTTTGCGTCCCGGATTGCGCTCAAAACGAGCAGGATCATGCAGCGCTTGCGGCTGAAGGCGGACGGACGGATCGTCGAATTGCGGGACGGGCAGGAGTACCCGTTGCAGCCGGCGATAGCCTCCGCGGCGCCGGCGGAAGCCGATACGGCGATCGTGCGCGACCTTCGGCGCCGCGCACGCCTGACGCAGCAGGAATTCGCGGCGAAGCTTGGCGTCCCCGTCGAAACCATCCGGAATTGGGAGCAGGGCAAGCGCGCGCCGCGCGGGCCAGCGCGGGCGCTGCTTGCCGTCATTGCGCACGCGCCGGAAATGGTATTCGCCGCGTTGGCAAAGGCTTAAGGCCAAATCTTCGAACCATGCTTTGTCCGGTTGGCAGCAAGATGCCAACGGGACATAATGGGGCTCGATCGGCCAGAGTTCCCGTTCATGCAATTCGTCGAGGCCAATGGCGCAAGAATCCCCGCGATCGGGCTCGGCACCTGGGAGCTCAGCGGCCGCACTTGCGCGCGGTTGGTCGAGCAAGCGTTAAAGCTCGGCTATCGGCATATCGACACCGCGCAGGTCTACGAGAACGAGCGCGAAGTCGGGGATGGCGTGCGCGCTTCCGGCATCAGGCGCGACGATGTGTTCGTGACCACCAAGGTCTGGACCACGCATTTTGCCCCGAACGATCTCGAACGTTCCACCAAGGAAAGCCTAGTCCGCCTGCGCCTGCCCGAGGTCGACCTGCTGCTGTTGCACTGGCCCAATCCGCAGGTGCCGCTATCGGAGACGCTGGGCGCGTTGGCGCATGCCAAGAAGCTCGGCCTGACCCGGCATATCGGCGTATCGAATTTCACGGTGGCGCTGATCGAGCAGGCGGTTGCCGAATGTCCGGAACCGCTCGTATGCGATCAGGTCGAGTACCATCCCTATCTCGACCAGACCAAGGTGAAGGAGGCCTGCGCGCGGCACGGCCTGGCGATGGTCGCCTATAGCCCGGTCGCCAAGGGCCGGATCAAGAACGACGAGACGCTCGTCCGGATCGGGCGGGCGCATGGCAAGACTGCTGCCCAAATCTGCCTGCGCTGGCTCGTGCAACAAAATGTAGCTGCGATCCCGCGCACCTCGAAGCTCGAAAGGCTGTCGGAGAACATTGATATCTTCGATTTCGAACTGTCGGATACCGAGATCGACCAGGTCTCGCGGATGGGGAGCGCCAAGACCCGGCTGACCGATTTTGGTTTCGCGCCGAAATGGGATTGAGGCGATAGCACCGAGGCGGCTAAGCTGGACCGCTATCAAGCGCAACATCACAAAGATGGAACTGCGGCGGTTCATACGCACGGACATAACGGCATCCGCGATCGCCCATCTATCGGTGCTCGCGCTGGTATTCCTGTTCACTGAGGTGCATCCCTTCGGGGTGGTCACGGCCGAGCCGATCGCCGTCGATATCGTGACGCCGGATGAGGTCCCGACAAAGGAATCCGATCCGGCGCTGCCAGCACAGCCGCCAACACAGACGGCTTCGCTCGATGTGCCTTCGCAGTCGGAATCCGAGGCCGCGAACCCTCCGCAGCCGTCGAAGCCGCCGCCGGCCCAACAGCCGGCAGACGCCCGGCCGCAGCAGCAGGAAGCGCCAACGCCGGCACGCGCCAAGGGGAACGAAACGGCTGCTCAACCGCAGCCCCAACCGCCAGCGCCATCACCAGCAGCGCCTGCGCAGATGGCAGCGCCGGCGCCCGCCTACACGCCTCCCGAGCCTGATCTGACCCTCAAATATCACGTGATGCTCGGCCTGCCCGAAGATCTGCCGCTTCCGCCAAAGCCGGTGGGTTCGCCGGACAAACCGGGCGACGGCATCGATGCGACAGCCTCAAGCGCCGCCGACATCGCCTCCAAGGCGGTGACGGAGTTCCGGCGTCACCTCAAGACATGCTCGAAATTGCCGGTGTCGATTGCAGCCTCCGATAACGTAATCATCAAACTGCGGGTGCTGATGACGCCTGACGGGCGGCTCGCGCGCGACCCGATCCTGATCGAAGCCAGCGCCTCCGCCAAGGGGCCGCTGTTGATGCAAAGCGCGATCACCGCGCTGCAGGCCTGCCAACCCTATGCGATGTTGCCGGCGAACCGCTACGGCGAGTGGAAGGTGCTCGACCTCAGCTTTTCACCGCGTGACTTCAACTCTTGACCGCACTTTGGGTCCCGATTGCGCGCCAGGCATTGGAGGCGAATTGCCGGCGCCAGGTCACCACGACGACCATTGTTGTCATCACGAACTAAACCCGGGGGCTCACGAACCAGCCGAGATCTCTGCATGTCGACCATCCGTGATCATTCGCGGCAACCGGCGCGACGCTTTGCTCAATAAGTGCGCGGTTTGAACGTTTTTACCGAATGTCAGGTGTGCTGACGCGAGTGGCTGCGCCCGGCGTTGCTGCGAGCATCGGACGCAGCAAGAATCGCCGCGAAGGATCATTTGGATATTGCTCCCACAAAAAATTTGGACATAGAATGCCGCTCCAAGGTCGCTTGGAGAGGAGGCAGCCATGAACACAACAGGAGCAGCTTTTCAGCCTGAACTGATCCAATTGATGAAGACGGTCCTTGACGATGCCGCGGCCATGCTGCCCGAAGCGAAGCGCACGTCGACGATGAAGGCCGAAATCGCCGCGCAAATCCTCGCCTGTGCGGCGAAAGGCGAGCGAGACCCGATCGCATTGAGAAACTCTGCTCTCTCGGCCATCGTGGAATGTACGCACTATTCCCATGATATTTCACCGGAGCGTCGCGCCGTCTGAGCGGGCGCTGATTGGATTGCCTGACCGCTGGCGATGCGGGCCGCTGCGCCGTCAGGGCGCCGGGCGACCACGCACGGCTTGCAGCAATTCGCAAATTCATTCGATCAGCAACCTCGTCAGCCTCGGTCCAGGTCCACCTCGACCGTCGGATTTATTGTCCCGGCGGCACTTTGGCGTGGCCGGTGCTGGTCCAATGGAGGGGACTGGCAGCCATGCTGTCGGCGCGCTATGGCAGGATGATCAATTGAGAGGATTTCTTTCGCGATGGGTTTGAAGCTGGTGATCGGCAACAAGAACTATTCGTCGTGGTCGATGCGGCCGTGGCTCGCGATGCGCGCCGGCAATATCGCCTTCGACGAGGTCTTCATTCCGCTCTATACCGACAACAAGGCAGACAAGGAGCGCATCCTTGGCTTCACGCGTTCCGGCAAGGTGCCGGCGCTGATCGACGGCGACGTCACGGTCTGGGATTCGCTTGCCATCATCGAATATGTCGCCGAGCGCTTTCCGCAAGCAAGACTATGGCCCGAGGATCGCGAACGCCGGGCGCATGCGCGTTCGATCTCGTGCGAGATGCACTCGGGATTTCTGCCGCTGCGCAACGAATGCGGCATGAACCTGCATCGCCCGGTTGGTCCGGTTGCATTATCAGCGGATACCAAAGCCAACATCGCGCGGATCGAAGAGATCTGGCTCGAGTGCCGTGCGCGCTACGGCAAGTCTGGGCCGTTCCTGTTCGGCGCATTCAGCGGCGCCGATGCGATGTTTGCACCCGTCATACATCGCTTCCGCACCTATGCGATCGAGGTAGCTCTCGAGGCGAAAGGCTACATGGCCACGATGATGGCGTTGCCGGCGTTCCAGCAATGGACCCGCGAGGGCCTTGCCGAGACGCTCGTCATTGAGAAATTCGAGACGGTTTGAGTCGTGCTACCCGAGAACATCGCGGCATCGGCCGCTTGACGGATCGTCGCGAAAGCAGTCTCAATCCGGCATCCGTTTTCGTGCATCCAACCAAAAGGTCTGGCTATGGGAATTCTCGATTCACTGGAAAATTCGCCGGCACTGAAGAGCGCACTCAGCCAGCTCGGCGCAGCGGTGCTGCCGGTCGTGATGGGCGAAGTGATGGGCACCGGAAGCCAGGGCGGGCTCAACGCGATCGTGGCGAAGCTGCAGCAGGCGGGCTTTGGCGATCAGGTCAAATCCTGGATCGGGAACGGTCAAAACCTGCCGATCACGGCTGATCAGTTGCGCCAAGTGCTGGGAAGCGACACCGTCAAGCAGCTCGCCGCCAGGTTCAACGTGCCGGTTGACCAGCTGAGCGAGATATTGGCGCACCAGCTCCCGCTGGCGGTGGATCACGCCAGTCCGGACGGTAAGCTGCCGCACACGGCTTGAGGGCACCAGCCGCCGATTCCGCGCGCAAGGGCGGGACGGGTCCGGAACTCCCAGAAACGCATTTATCGCGCTGAAAAACCTCTAAAAAATGCGTATTTGCCATGTCCGGATGTTGCTGGCCAAGGCGACCGGGGGCGTGCTATACGCTGTTTTCAGCCGGGACATTGCAGCGGGACCGTGGGCACGACCGGCATTTTTGCGTGATGGAGAGGACGTTGAAGCACAAATTCAGCGTTGGAGAGACTGTGTATTTCACTGCCAGCAATGTTGCCCGTCCGGCCGCCAGCGGTACCTATGAGGTGATCCGTCTGTTGCCGACCGACGGCGATGACTGCCAATACCGGATCAAAAGCTCGACCGAAGCTTTCGAACGGGTGGCCAAGGAAAGCCAGCTCGCCGTTTCCTGAAGAGATCCGCGGATGGTCTTGGCGAGGCGGGTTCCATTGACCCGCCGCCAAATGGCCCAGTTCGCAGAAGCATCCTTGCGACGGATGCCAAGTGCAGGCATTCATTTCGATTGAATGCGGCATGAGGGACTTCGCGCATGAATTGGGCTTGGGCTTCGTCGCTTGACCAGCTCTGGCGTTCGCCGACCTTTCCGATGTGGATCACATTGGCGGCGGCGGGCTTTTTCGGGATTATCGTTCTGATCACGCTGTTGCGCGCCGAGAAATCGGTCGCTAACGGCGCGCTGGCCATCATCACATTGCTGGCGGTCGGCATTGCGGTCGCAGCCACCATTCGCGGGTACGGCCCGGCCAGCCGCGGCGGATCGGGTGAGACCAGATCCACACCGCAGATGATGACCGCTGCTTTGCCAGCGTTGTCCTGTATCGACGACCTGGCTGGCGATACGGTGTTGGCGGCGTGCGAAAAAGCGCTGTTCGGATCGGCCGAAGCTGTCGCCGCGGCGGTGACCTATACGGCGTCCCAGATCACGCGGCTGACCGCGTCCGGCGAAGCGGCAGTCGCAAACCGGAACATGACCCCGGAATTGCAGGCGTTGAGGCGAGCGGTGGAACGCGACCGCTATGGGCTAGTGGCGCAAGTGCTGGTGGTTCGCGATCACTGCACGCCGACGCAGTGCGCGGCCTTCCGCTCTCTCACGGATCAGCATCAGATCGCGACCAATATGGAAGAGCACGTCTATAACGGCATGATTGCGCGGTATTCGCCGACCTGGAACGCGCCTGCCGCATCCGCAGGACCGGTTGCCGTGCTTGCGCCGACAACGACGCCGACCGGTAGACCGACCAACGCCGAATTTCCGACCGCGGCCTCGACCCCCGCCGTCAGCATCATGAATCCGGAACCTACTACGACGACGCCGCCAGCGCCGCGGCCGGCAGCGCCCGCGAACTCACTGGTGCCGCCGCCAAAGTCGGCGGCACCTGCCAACGCCCAGGCCGCGGCCAAAAAGCCGCCGGCGCCGAAACCTCAGCGCGCGGCGGCGCCGGTTCAGATCGCGCCCGCGGCACCGGCGGCGTCCGCACCCGCGGCATCGAACGATTGATGCTTTGAAAACCGCGGTTTTGGATTTGACATCGTTATCGCGATCGCGAAAAACGCTGGAGCGAATGTCAAATGCGCCGAGTTAGCCTCTCAAGCTCATGCCGCTTCATCTCATCAAACTTGCCGTCGGCTGCGAATCCGTCAAGGAATTGAGGGGCTGGGTCGCCGAGCGCATGAAGACCGCGAAGAAAAAGGGTCTTCCGCAGCGCCATGTCCACATTACCCGGATGACACCAAAGCGCATCGAGGAGATCCTCGCCGGCGGCTCGCTCTACTGGGTCATCCGCGGCGAAATCGCGGCGCGCGAAAAAATCGTCGCGGTCGAGCCGTTCCGCGATAGGGACGGCATCGGGCGTTGTCGCCTCGTCATGCAGCCCAAGGTGATCGCGGTATCGCCGCGGTCGATGCGCCCGTTCCAGGGCTGGCGCTATTTCACCGAAGATGCGGCTCCCCCCGATCTCACCAAGGCGGCTGCGGGAAGTATCGCTACCATGCCCGAGCCGTTGCGCCGCGAGTTGCGCAACCTTGGGCTG
>Ga0209473_1001015_pt1 | contig 15911 bp, 16 predicted proteins | sample GraSoiAngelo_133_FD_185890 | JGI IMG/M metagenome (GOLD analysis project Ga0209473, IMG submission 185890) | Grasslands soil microbial communities from the Angelo Coastal Reserve, California, USA - 14_0929_05_20cm (SPAdes) (version 2) | ecosystem: Environmental > Terrestrial > Soil > Grasslands ...
GTACTCACCCGACAGCTTCCTTTTGTCAGGGTCCCCGTCGTCTAGCCCGGCCTAGGACATCGCCCTTTCACGGCGGTAACACGGGTTCAAATCCCGTCGGGGACGCCAATCCTTGTCAAGCATTTGCAATGCCTTGCACGAATTCTTCACAGGCACAAAGACGCATGGGCTCTTCCTACCAGCCACTTTGCGATTCTCTCGACCGCCAATATTTTTGCAGCAATGCTCCGATTTTTATGGGCATAAGAAGGAAAAACCCATCAGCAAACCGCGACGCTTCGTTCTCATGTGCGGAGTAACCGCACAATATCGCTCTGAGCTTTACGCTCTTGAAATGTAATGGCCTTGATGTACGTGTCCATCAAAGCCACGTGGCTAGATCACAATTAGCGTGGTTCCATGTGGTGCTTGGATTCGCTACGTAGGTAGAAGGATATTTCGCCTAAAACATCGAATCGGGACCTTTGTTTTTGAAACGGGTGTTTCAAAACGGGCTCTGGCGAATCAGATCGTCAGAGCAGGACGATTCGGTTACGAAGCTCCTGCCGATTTCAAAGCAGGAGATAACAAATGAAAGTAGGTAAGTTCACATTAACCGCGGTCGCGCTTACGCTCCTATCCGTGAGCGGATGGGCGAGCGACAAGATGCGAGCGACCGTTCACATTTTCGATGTGGTAACAGTTGGCTCTGCCCGACTCGCCGCAGGGGAATACACAATCAGGTGGTCTGGAACCGGCTCGAACGCGGAAGTGACTTTCGCTCAGGGCAGGAAAATAATTGCAACTGTGCCGGCGCAGGTCGATCAGGTTCGCAGCGGTTATTCGAACACCGTTGTGGAAACCGACCGTCGGACAAACACCCTTACGAAGATTGCTCTTCCCAAGCAGTCATTCTCATTCGGCAGTAATCCCGACATCAGCGGCAACTAAGCGAAGCAGAGTGCACGTCGTGCACTCTGCTTCAACTTCGTTATAAGAAAAGGATCGCATTGTCGGTACAGAGAGTCCCATGAACAGCATTGAGCTAGAAGGTAGAGCAACAGTTAGTGACAATCTCGCGAGTGGTGAGGAATCGTGGCCATGGCCCGATTCTCTCGATGCGCTGGCCGCCGCTCCTGAATACCACCACGTCCTGCTGGAGAACGAAGGTGTGCGAGTTCTCGATGTTCGTATATCGAAGGGCACACTGTCCCCGTGCACACACATCACTGGCCCGCTGTACTCATACTGGTTAGTGACGGAGAATATATACGCCGTGATGCTGACGGCGCAGTTCTGTTCGACACCCGCGCCACAGAAAAGAAAAGTGTCCTGCTCGTACCAACCTGGTCCGAACCATTCCCGCCACACTCGGTTGAGAACGTCGGTAGGACCGAGATTCATGTCATCAGTATTGAGGTGAGGAACTCAGGGTAACTAACTGAGCAAAGCGTCAGCCGAGTCCGAAGCTCTGGGCCCGCAGAGCATCGATCAATAATGGACGTCTTCGTCTTCCATGACATGTTTTCTGTCCGAAGATGCGCTTAAGCAGGCGGAACCATGCAAAATCTGCTCGTAAACGATGCGAATCGTATTCTCGTCGGCAGTGATTCGGTTTGCGGAGTCATACGCAACTTCCTTGCGCTGAACAAGTTTTATGTTGTCGTTGGTGTGCGGCATGTGTGCTTGGTGCGTCGAAGTATGGGATTGCGAACATCAAGGAATGTTTCACGGATCCGTCACTTGCGAGGTGAAAGCGAATCCCAGCGCACATGAGTTCGACGGCGACGACTCTCGTTCCTCCAAAGACACGGGAAACATCCGCAAATAAAACCGCGCATCACTGGCCTGAATATCTGATTGAAGCCGGAGCATTGGGTACGTTCATGCTTTCGGCATGTGTATTCTGCGCTCTTCTAGAGCACTCGGCATCTCCATTGCATCAGGCGATCGCGTCGGCAGTCGTGCGCCGGTGCCTCATGGGTGTACTTATGGGCGCCACAGCCATAGCCATTATCTATTCACGCTGGGGAAAGAGATCGGGAGCGCAAATGAATCCTTCTGTAACTCTGAGCTTCCTTTCACTCGGTCGGATCAGCCGGCGGGATGCACTCTTCTATGTAGGGGCGCAGTTTGTCGGCGGAGCACTCGGTGTAGGAATCGCATCGACGCTTCTGGGAAAATGGATATCCCACCAGTCGGTTAATTACGCTGTGACCAAGCCCGGAGGCGCCGGAATTGCAATTGCCTTCATGGCTGAGTTCGTCATATCGTTCGTTCTCTTCCTTGTAGTGCTTCACTCAAACGCGCAGCCGAAATTGATGCGCTTTACAGGCCTGATAGTGGGATCTCTTGTTTGCTTATACATCTCGCTCGAAGCGCCTTTTTCCGGCATGAGCATGAACCCTGCCCGCAGCTTTGCGTCGGCAGTGTGGCCGGGCTTCTGGGCGAGCCAGTGGATTTACTTCGTGGCTCCGCCGATCGCAATGCTCCTTGCGGCCGAACTGTTTAAGCGTGGAAAACGTGCAGACAAGGGTTGTGCAAAGTTCGTCCACGACCCGAAGTATTCATGCATCTTCTGCGGACATCCAGGCCGGCAGTAAGTCTTTCGAGAAAATCACAGCTTTCTTTTCTGTCCTGAAACATTCGCGCCGGTTGCGACTCCAATTCGCAGACCTGTAGAGATCCCGAAAATCCAGGAGGCGATATGAGCAAACACTACGACGTGATCATCATCGGAACCGGAGCCGGTGGCGGAACGCTGGCATATCGATTAGCTCCTTCTGGCAAGAGCATCCTTCTGATCGAACGGGGAGATTATGTGCCGCGCGAGAAAGAAAACTGGAGCACGCGCGCCATCAACATTGAAGCTCGCTACAACACCAAAGAAGTTTGGAAGGACCGTGATGGAAAGCCACTTCACCCGCACACGAACTACTACGTTGGCGGAAACACGAAGTTTTACGGTTCGGCACTGTTCAGACTGCGAGAAGCAGACTTCGGAGAGCTCGCTCATTTTGATGGAATCTCGCCAGCGTGGCCGATCGCCTATGACGAGCTAGAGTCTTATTACACCGAAGCAGAGCGTCTCTACCAGGTGCATGGTGAACGCGGTGTAGATCCTACGGATCCGTGGGCAAGTGCTGGTTATCCCTATCCAGCGATCAGCCACGAGCCGCGCATTCAGAAATTGCACAATGAGCTGGAGAAGCTTGGACACAAGCCGTTCCACGTTCCGCTCGGCATCATGCTCAACGAGCAGAACCGGCGCGAGAGCCCATGCATTCGCTGCTCGACGTGCGATGGACACCCATGCCTGATCTATGCCAAGTCTGACGCTCAGGTGATCTGTGTCGATCCCGCATTGAAATATCCCAATGTGGAACTCATTACGAATGCTCAAGTAATGAAGCTGCAGACCAGCGCCTCCGGTCGTGATGTCACGCATGTAAATTTCACGCGCGAGGGAGTTCCGGAAGAGTACTCGGCAGATCTCGTGGTCGTCTCGTGCGGAGCCATTAATTCGGCCGCGCTTCTCTTGCGCTCAGCCAATGGCCGGCATCCGAACGGTCTAGCCAACGGCTCTGATGTCGTCGGACGCCATTACATGGGACATGTCAACTCGGTTGTGATGGCGATCTCGCCTGAGCGGAACGATTCTGTCTTCCAAAAGACGCTCGCGCTCAACGACTTCTATTTTGCCAACGAGACTTGGCAGTATCCGATGGGACACATTTCATTCGTCGGGAAACTCGATGCCGATACGCTGTCGGCTGGGGCTCCTCCATTTGTGCCCGGCATGACGCTCGACATTATGGCCAAGCACTCGCTTGATTTTTGGCTGACCTCCGAAGATCTGCCTGACCCGAATAATCGCGTGGCGTTGGATCGCGAGGGCAACATCGTGCTTTCCTATGTCCCAAATAATCTGGAAGGACACAAGAGACTTGTCGCGAAGCTCAAGAGCCTGATTCGCGAGATCGATGGACACGACCATGTGTTTGCACTGGATAAGTTCATCGGGCAACGAATTCCCCTGGCCGGCGTTGCCCACCAAAACGGAACAGTGCGCTTTGGCAACGATCCTCGAAGCTCCGCGCTCGATCGGAACTGCAAAGCCCACGAACTCGACAACCTGTACGTAGTCGACGCGAGTTTCTTTCCCTCCTGCGGAGCTGTGAACCCTGCACTCACGATCATGGCCAACGCACTTCGCGTTGGAGATCACTTGCTCGAAAGAATGGCAGCCAAAGCTACCGCGATTCCCGAACTGGCGGCAGTGAAGGAGCACGCATGAAAGTCGCAGGTCATTCGTCGGCGCATCGGGTTTCTCTCGTAATGTTGGCGCTGCTTCTCCTTGTAGGCATTGCCGCACACGCACAAGAGAAGGCATCCTCGCCCGTTCAGGCCGTGGATGCAATCGAGATCACAGTTTCGGACATGGATCGCGCTGTCGACTTCTACTCCCGTGTGCTCGACTTCAAGAAAATTTCCGATCTGGAGCTGATAGGCGAGTCTTACGAGCATCTGGAGGGAGTGTTTGGACTGCGCATCCGCGCTGTCCGCATGCAGTTGGGCCAAGAACAGATTGAGCTCGAAGAGTTCTTAGTTCCCAAAGGAGTGGCAATCCCTCAGGATTCACGCAGCAATGATCGATGGTTTCAACACATCGCGATCATCGTCAGCGACATGGATGCTGCCTTTAACTGGCTGCGGCACAACAAAGTCGAGTTTGCGTCGTCCGGTCCGCAACTTCTGCCTGAGTGGAACAAGAACGCCGCCGGCATCCGCGCTTTCTACTTCAAAGATCCGGACGGACATCCGTTGGAGCTCCTGCAAGTCCCGCCAGACAAGGGCGATCCGAAGTGGCACCGCAGTAGTGGACACCTGTTTCTCGGGATCGATCACACGGCAATTGTGGTGAGCGACACCGAAGCAAGCCTGCGCTTCTATCGTGACTTGTTGGGCATGCGCGTTGCGGGCGAAAGCGAAAATTACGGCACGGAGCAAGAGCATTTGAATAATGTCTTCGGAGCACGGTTACGGATTACGGCTCTGCGCGCCTGTGCCGGACCTGGAATCGAGTTGCTCGAGTACCTGGCACCTCGGGACGGTCGTCCATTTCCCTCCAATGAACGGGCCAACGACCTCGTGCGACGTGAAACTGAGCTTGTCAACAACGATCTGTCCTCGACGTTCAAGGCACTTCTGGCGGCACATTCAACGTTCATCTCTCCCGGCCTAGTCTCGCTGTCGCCAGATCTCGGCTATATGCAGGCCCTTGCAGTGCGGGATCCAGACGGACATGTAATCAGAATCCATAATGGCACTCCTGTCGTGAGCGCGAAGACCGGAGCGAATGTACAGAACGCGCAAATGGAGAACCGACGATGACAGCAGAGGAGCTTCGCCTGAAACAATCGCGAGAACGTGTTGCCCACTGGAAGCGCTGGGGACCTTATCTCAGCGAACGAGCCTGGGGCACAGTGCGCGAAGACTATAGCCCTTACGGGAACGCATGGGAGTATCTGCCGCATGACCACGCGCGTTCACGCGCTTATCGCTGGAACGAAGACGGAATCGCCGGCATCTGCGATCGACACCAGAAGATCTGCTTTGCCCTGGCGCTTTGGAATGAGCGCGATCCGATTCTCAAGGAGCGCATCTTTGGACTGACCGGCAGCGAAGGCAATCACGGAGAGGACGTAAAGGAATACTACTTCTATCTCGACAGCACACCGACCCACTCGTACATGAAGTACCTGTATAAGTATCCGCACGCGGCATTCCCATATGCGGAACTGGTGGATCGTAACCGGCAGCGCGGAAAAGACGAGCCTGAGTTCGAACTGTTGGATACCGGGATATTCGATGAGGACCGATATTTCGATGTGGTTGTCGAGTACGCGAAGAGCACTCCGGATGACATTCTCGTCCGCATAACTGTCAGCAATCGTGGACCAGAGGCGGCGCGTATCCGCTTACTCCCCACAATCTGGTTCCGGAATTGCTGGTCCTGGGATGGGAACAGCGCCAAGCCGCGCCTAAAACAGGTTCTTCCCGAAGCAGGACACGGAGTCATCCATTTGTCGGAGCCGCAATGCGGCGAGCGATGGTTGTACCTGCAGCATGGGCCGGAGATCCTATTCACCGAAAACGAGACCAATGCAAAACGATTATTCGGTATCGAGAACAGCTCCCGATATGTGAAGGATGGCATCAACGACTTTGTCGTCCACCGCGATCGCTCTGCTGTAAATCCGGAAAACGCCGGCACAAAAGCCGCCGGTCACTATCAGCTTGAGGTCGGAGCCGGCCAAACCATCAGCATCAAATTGCGTCTCACCGACCGCGCATTCAGTGGGAAGACTGACCCATTCGATGCAGATTTCGATCAGATCTTCCTGTGGCGAGAGCAGGAGGCTGATGAGTTCTACGAGCAGGTGATCCCGGATGACCTGTCGCTGGATGGAAAGAACGTCATGCGACAGTCGATTGCTGGACTTCTATGGTCCAAACAGTTCTATCACTACACCACACGAGAATGGCTCCACGGAGATCCTGCCCAGCCAGCGCCGCCACGAGAGCGACTCAAAGGCCGCAATTCCGATTGGGGACACCTCTACAACGCAGACGTGATGTCGATGCCTGATAAGTGGGAGTACCCCTGGTATGCGGCTTGGGACCTCGCCTTCCACTGCGTTCCGTTGGCGCTGGTCGATTCAGATTTTGCGAAAGAGCAACTCGTCCTCTTGCTGCGCGAGTGGTACATGCACCCGAACGGACAGCTACCAGCTTATGAATGGGCCTTTGGCGATGTGAATCCGCCGGTGCATGCCTGGGCGGCATGGCGCGTTTACAAAATCGAGAAGAAGCGGCGCGGTGTCGGAGACATTCGCTTTCTCGAAAAAGTGTTTCACAAGTTGATGCTGAACTTCACCTGGTGGGTGAACCGCAAAGACGCGGAGGGCATGAACATCTTCCAAGGCGGCTTTCTTGGGCTCGACAACATCGGTGTATTCGATCGCAGTGCACCGCTTCCGACCGGCGGTTACATCGAGCAATCCGACGGTACGAGCTGGATGGCGATGTACACACTCAATCTGCTTGCGATCGCGGTCGAGCTTGCCTGCCACAACCCGGCTTACGAAGACGTTGCCAGCAAATTCTGGGAACACTTCCTGTACATCGCGCGCGCGATGAACCATCGCGGCGAGGACGGCCACAGCCTTTGGAACGAAGAGGACGGTTTCTTCTATGACGTGCTGCACCTGCCGGATGGACAGCGTATGCCGCTGAAGGTGCGCTCAATGGTGGGACTCATCCCCCTGTTTGCTGCAGAGACGCTGGAGCCCGAAGTTCTGGAAAAGCTGAAGGGCTTCCGAACTCGGTTGGAGTGGTTTGTGGAGAATCGCGGGGATCTCACCGGCAATGTTGCGTGCATGCGTACCTGCGGAATGGGCGAACGACGTTTGTTGTCGATTGCAGGACGCGAACAGCTCCGCCGCGTGCTCCAAGTGATGCTCGATGAAAACGAGTTCCTGTCGCCTTATGGAATCCGTGCGCTCTCGAAATTCCACGATAGAAATCCATACGTGCTCAATGTCGGCGGAGTAGAACACCGCGTCGATTACCAGCCGGGCGAATCCAGAACGGGACTCTTCGGCGGCAATTCCAACTGGCGCGGTCCGATCTGGTTCCCAGTGAATTACCTGCTGATCGAGTCGCTTCAGAAATATCATCATTACCTCGGCGATGACTTCACAGTGGAATTTCCGACTGGTTCGGGGAACTTCCTGACGCTCGCAGAGGTCGCGGCTGAACTATCGCGGCGCCTCAGCAGAATCTTTCTCCAAGATGCACAGGGCCGCCGGCCAGTATTCGGCGAGATATCCAAGTTCCAAAATGATCCGCACTGGCGTGACCTCGTGCTCTTTCACGAATACTTCCATGGAGACACCGGACAGGGTGTCGGGGCCAACCACCAAACCGGCTGGACAGGTCTTGTCGCCAAGCTGCTGCAACAAAGCGGCGAGGGACACGAGGAGCAAGACGCAGAAACCGTTCTGACCGCAGTAGCGGCAGGAGACTAGTTCATAACGATTTAGTAGCAAGGAGAGATAGCAATGAAAGCAATCGCAGTATTTCCCGGCAAAGTCGGCAGTGTACATCTGGCCGATTTGCCCAAGCCAAGCGTCAACGAAGTCCCAAACGGCCGCGGCGTGCTGGTCAAGATCTTGAAAGTTGGCGTTGACGGAACCGACAAGGAGATCAATGCCGCTGAGTACGGCGCCGCACCGTCAGGCTATGACTTCCTCGTAATCGGCCACGAGGGCTTCGGCCAAGTAGAGGCCGTCGGACCAGAAGTAACGGAATTCAAGCCTGGTGACTACGTCGTTGCGACCGTGCGTCGCCCGGGACACAGCATCTACGATGCCATCGGTGAATCCGATGTCACAACCGACAGCAACTACTACGAACGCGGAATCAACCTGCTGCACGGATTCTTGACGGAGTACTACGTCGATGACGCCGACTTCATGGTGAAGATTCCGGTCGGACTGAAAGATGTAGGCGTGCTCCTCGAGCCGATGACCGTAGTGCAGAAAGGAATCGTTCAGGCGTACGAGATCCAGCGGCGTCTAAAGCTGTGGAGACCCCGCAAGGCTGCTGTGATGGGAGCGGGAACGATCGGCCTTCTGGCCACTCTTGTATTGCGTCTGCGCGGCCTGGAGGTTGTGACCTTCGCTCGCGCGGCGAAACCGAACTTGAACGCAGATCTCATCGAAGCACTGGGAGCGAAGTATGAGATCACTCAGGAGCTCCCCGTCATCGAAGGCGCTAAGAAGTACGGTCAGTTCGACATCATTTTCGAAGCAACCGGCTTCTCTCCGATTGTCTTCGAGAGCATGCAGGCGCTGGCAAAAAACGGCGTATTGATCCTTTCCAGCGTCACTGGGGGGGACAAGCGCGTCGAAGTTCCAGCCGACAGGATCAATTTGGAATTCGTTCTTGGCAACAAGGTGATGGTTGGAACTGTCAATGCAAACCGCGAATACTTCGAATCCGGAGTACGCGACATGGCGATGGCGGAATCGCAGTTCCCAGGATGGCTTAGCCGGTTGCTCACACATCCAGTGCGCGGCCTTCAGAACTATGATGAACTCTTTAATCACCTGATGAATGGCAGTGGAGCCATCAAAGTTTACTGCCAGGTTGCATAGCTTGCCGTCTCAAACGGTCCAGAAGGAAGGCTTCCTCCAATAACACGTATGCGGCATATTTTGTCGCGAACTCCTGTCCCAAATCACCCGGTCAGGAATCATAGCGGCTGAACGCACCGGAGGGTCTCATGAGCGCCAAGCATCGCATTCTAATTCTGGGTGGTGGTTTCGGCGGCCTTTACACGGCGCTCGGACTCGAGAAGAAGCTGCACAAGTACCCGAATGTCGAGGTCACCCTCGTCAATCGCGAGAACTTCTTTCTGTTTACTCCGATGCTGCACGAGGTCGCTGCTGGGGACCTTGACCTCACGAACATCGTGAATCCCGTTCGCAAGCTTCTGCGGAAGGTGAATTTCTTTGAAGGCGAAGTTGAAGACATCGACCTCGAAAAACGAAGCGTTCTTGTTTCTCATGGTTTTGATCGTCACACGCACGAGCTCGAATTTGACCAGATTGTGCTGGGCCTCGGCTCGTCAACGAACTTTTTCGGCCTTCCAGGCCTGGAAGAGCACGCACTCACCATGAAATCACTGTCAGATGCCATCAATTTGCGCAACCGTCTGATTGCGTTGCTTGAAGAAGCAGATACGGAGTGCGTGGACAGCGGGAATCGCAAAGCCCTACTTACGTTCATCGTCGCTGGAGGCGGCTTCGCAGGAGTTGAAACGATGGGTGGCATCAACGATTTCGTACGTGACTCGCTGCCATTCTTTCCCAACATTCGGCAGGAAGACATTCGGATGGTTCTTGTTCATCCTGGGCCAGCTGTCCTGCCTGAACTCAGTACCAGTCTTGGTCAGTACACCCAAGAAACTCTTCGGCGCAAAGGAATCGATATTCGGCTAAACACGAAGGTTGAAGGATACGAGCACGGCACGGTCATGCTCAGCGACGGCAGTCTCCTCGCAACGCACACGTTGATTTGGACGGCTGGAACAACTCCTCATTCATTACTTGCGGCGCTGCCGTGCGCGAAAGAACGTGGACGCATCGTCGTCAATGACACACTGGAAGTGAAAGGGTCGGCCGGCGTATGGGCTATCGGAGATTGTGCACTTGTACCAGACAGAACTACTGGCAAGTACTGCCCTCCGACCGCGCAGCACGCGCTACGCGAAGGCAAGGTGCTGGCACACAACTTACTCGCAACACTCAGTGGCGCGAGTAAAAAGTCTTTCTCCTTTGCGACGATAGGACAGCTCGCCGCGATCGGCAGGCGCTGTGGCGTGGCAAGCATTCTCGGCAAGAACTTTCAGGGATTCATTGCATGGTGGCTATGGCGAACCATCTATTTGAGTAAGCTGCCGCGGCTCGAAAAGAAAGTTCGCGTTGCACTCGATTGGACTCTAGATCTGCTGTTTTCGAAGGACTTAGTTCAGTATGTGACTTTCCGGCCAGCACAACAAGCATCCCGGTTTCAGCGAAACGAGTCCACAAAGGCAATCAGCGCCCGCCAGAGCGCATGAGCTGCTGAACTCATCCATATTGACGTTGAGGCGATAGCACGATAGATTGCGCTGATCCTCGCTCCAGGAGCAGTGCTATGACCGACGAAGAAGCGATCAGTGTCGCCAAAACCGAGTTTCGCGAAGCCTATAACACGGGTGACGTGGAACGCCTGCTCGGCGTTTTCGCCGATTCCTTTACCGACATGTCAGAAGGCGAGGCCAGCTTCTACGGTGCAGAAGCAAAAACAGCGCTGCGATGGCGTGTCACCAATCTTTTCCGAGAGTACAACGCCGAAATCGAGGTCATCATTATTGCCGTTGTCGTGCTCGGTGAGACCGCGTATGACTGGGGATGGCACAACCTCACTCTGATTCCCAAATCGGGTGGCGAGCCAGTCATTCAACGTTCCAGATACTGTGAAATTTGGCAGAAAACTGATGCTGGCAAGTGGCAGATTCGGATCTTCATTGATAACACGGATCACCACCCAGAAATGCTGGCGGAGGAAGCTAGTGCTTGGGCAGGTTCTGAGCCAATCGCTGCTTCAGGCGTTCGCTGAAGCCTCTCGGCAGATCGAAGGTTTTGCCATCAGCGACTAGACCAACCACGTTGCGAGTACCATCCAGAATCGCAGAACAGTGGGCGCAGCTCTTGAAATGAGCCGACATGCGCTCGCGCAGAGCTGGATCGAGATCACCGTCAATGTAATTGGAGATCTCTTTCCAGACGTGCACGCAGCTAATCTCGATAACCGTCATTAAAAGGGTCTGACCTTTTTATAAGATGCACTACCACTTACCCACGATCCGTCATATCCAGGTGCCAACGCGTCACGCATCTGGAGCCGAGCGCGCAATAATCTTGTGCGCACGAGCGCTTCATTAAGGCCCAAAGCTTCGGCCGTCTCACGGACATTCAGTCCTTGCACATCCCGCAGAATAAAGACTTCCCTGTACATGGGCTTCAGCGAGCTGATCGCTCGCGACAGGGCTGTCTTGAGTTCGTTCTGTTCGAGAGCTTCGGACGGAATCTCTCGCCAATCTGCGTAGTCACAGGGAAAATAATCGCCGGATTCGTCTTGATAACCCTCATCTATGGAGTCGTAGAGAGCCTTTCGATCCTTACGGCGGCGCATACGCGCTTCATTCACTGCGATCTGGACCAGCCATGTACTAAATTTGCACTCGCCTCGGAACTGATCAAGCCGTGAGTACGCTTTCAGAAAGGCTTCTTGCGCGACGTCCTCGGCGTCAGCCTCATTCGCCAGGACCGAGTACGCAGCTGAGAAGACCGCCCGCTGATAAGCCTCAATGAGCTGGTAAAAGAGCTCTGACTCTCCAGCCTTAACGCGCTCGATCAGCGCTTGCTCCGACAGAGTTGGTGCGGTACTCGCCATGGCAATTGCAGAAAGGGGTTCGTGCCTACCCGATCGTTGTGTTCTTAATTTGCCTAAGCATATCTCATGTTTGGCGCTCGCGAGCAATCTTCTGAAACATTCGCTTCAGCTATGAATCGCATGCCTTGTGTGGGAATCTCAAGCTGTAAGTGTCCGGGCCTGACCCATTGCGGATGTGAGCTGGTCGGCTTCCGGCCTGACGAGATTTTGTTCTGGAAATGAAGGAAAGTGTTGATCATTGAAATTAGCTGCCGCGCCCTTCGGAAACTTGTCTCGTCCTTTATCGACGGCGACTTGGAACCCGAACTTCGAACGCAACTAGAGGAGCACTTGCGCAAGTGCCACCACTGCAGGGCTCTGGTGCAGGGAACCGAGAACGTAATCCGCCTCGTGGCCGACGATCGAACGTTTGAATTGCCCTCCGGATTCGGTGAACGATTGCGAAAAAGCCTCGATAAGCTCACGCGCTAAGCTCGTCTCATTTTGGATCATCAACTACAAGCAACATTTCTATAAACCCTGAAACATTAGCGCTCCTTCGAACTCTCATGCGTTGAGTGAAGTTTATCGATGCATCGAGGTAAAGACATGAGCAGCATTCGATCCAGAGCGACAGGCGTGTACACCGCGTTTGCGAACGCCACCAACTACTTGCAGTCACCACTTCTTCTTGTCGTGCGTCTGTACTGGGGATGGCAATTCTTCCAAACCGGATGGGGAAAACTGCAGGACATCCCCAAAGTTGTGGACTTCTTCACCAGTCTCGGCCTTCCGTTTCCGAACGTCACTGCCTATGTTGTAGGAACCAGCGAGTGTGTCGGTGGAATCCTGCTGTTCCTTGGGCTGGGATCGCGACTGATCTCGCTTCCATTGCTTGCTGACATGCTGGGAGCTTATGTAACCGCAGATCGCGAAGCCCTGCGCGCAATTTTTTCAGAGCCAGGCAAGTTTTACGCGGCAGATCCGTACACGTTCTTGTTCGCGGCGCTTCTGATACTCGTCTTCGGGCCAGGAAAGATCTCGGTCGACGCGTTAATTGGACGACTGATCGGACGAGAGAAACGAGTTTTCATCAATGCCGCGTCGGCAGTTGGGCTGGGCGGTAAAGGTTTTTGCAGCCGCGTCACTTGTGCTGCCGACGCGAATCTGAAACAGCCGGGTTTTGCGGAGTCGTTTTCTCCACTCACTGACTGCATGATCGTGATCTCGGCATCCGCGCTCAATTGAGTTGCAACGCCATTCAGATAGCGGAGCTCTTCGTTGCCCATGGAGACGTCTACGTGCTCTCTGATTTCTCCTTGCTCGTTCAGCAGGCGGGCGGAAGCTCTGAGTAGCTGGTCCCACCTGGCAGAGACCTCCGCCCCAGCGTGCTGCGTTCTCTACCTTCAGGCTGCGCCGGCGGCTGCTTCCTTCACCTGCACAAGCGGCACGTTCACGAGATGCTCGCTGACGAACCATACCTGTAGCTCATTGGTACGCAGAACCTGGCTGATCAGAAGATCGTTGGTTCCATCATCCCCCAAATCGGAAGCACGTCGAGCCAGCTTGCGGACTTCACCAATGATCACCTGATGTGCATCGAGCAGACGCGAGAGCTGCACCGGAACGACTTCGCGTCCTCGCGGAGGACGATCGATCTGCGTGGTCTCCGCGATGTCGGCTGCCATGGCGATGCTCACGCCTCCGAGCAACTGAATGCGCTCAGCAATCGCGTCCACCAGTTCTACCTGTTCGTCGTAATGTTTATCAAAAAGCAGATGGAGCTGATAAAAGGTCGGTCCTGCAGTTTGCCAGTGCGACTTCTTATATAGATCTCGAAGCGTCATGGTGTCAGCCAGCAGTTGATTCAGCTGAGCCGTGATTTCGAGCCGCACAGGCTCCTCCAATTCAAGCGGCAGAAGATGATTCACGGTTCCGTAGGCCTGAATCTCGTTGGCACTCTGATGCAGTCTCGGTTGCGCGCTTATTTTGGTGGTGGAGCGATGATTGTTGCGTTTGGTGGGCATTGAAGCTCCTTTCAGGAAGGCGTCCTACATTCTATGCCGTGGCTTCCAGTCGCGAAGCCAAGCACTCTCTTTCGCTGATAAATCCTGCCAAGCGGTTGCGAAAAATTGTCGAATCTTCGTTTGTTCCGGCATGGCTAGCCACCTCGGCTCTTGCAAACCTATCCCGTAACTCTTTGTTCTCATATACCTCCATGAAAAGAATCTTCATATCGAGATATACCATCTGATGGTTATCTGATTCGGCTGCCCTGAATCAGGCCAATCTCGCCTTATAAAGGAGGCTGTTCATGCTTCGCAAATTGATTTCGACCGACAACAGTACAGCAATCACCATTCTTCGTTTAGTCCTTGGCATCGTGTTCTTCGCCCATGGAGCACAGAAGATGTTCGGGTGGTTCGGCGGCTATGGCTTTACCGGCACGATGGGTTTCTTTACCGGAGCCATGCACATTCCGGCCGTGTTTGCGTTTCTGGCCATCGCTGCCGAGTTCTTCGGTGGATTGGGACTGATCTTCGGTTTCCTCACTCGCATCGCTGCATTTGGGATCACGGTCAACATGTTGGTTGCAATAGCAATGGTTCACGCTCAATTTGGCTTCTTTATGAATTGGGCGGGTACGCAAAAGGGAGAAGGCATTGAGTACCATTTACTGACATTGGCGGCCACGATCTTCCTGATGATCAAGGGAGGCGGTGCTTTCTCGATCGATCGTGCGCTCACTGCGAATGGTTCGAGCGTGGCGGCAGGCCAGCGCGCCTGAGGGATAACGATGACAAAGAGCGCAGAGATCGACGCGGCGAGGCTTTGGCTGGTCCTCGCTAAGGCTCATCGCGCGATGAAGGCATTGGCTGAGCAGAGCATCGTTGGCACCGGACTCGGATTTTCTGACTTCATGGTGCTCGAAGCTCTGCTCCATAAAGGACCTTTGACGATCACCGAGATTCAGAGCAAGGTATTGCTCGCCAGCGGCTCCATGACCGCCGCCATCGATCGACTCGAGAAGAACGGTTTGGTTACTCGCAACTTCAAGTCGTCCGACAGACGCGCACGGGTGATTGAGTTAACAGCGGAAGGCAAGCGCTTGATCCAGGCGAGTTTCAACCAGCACCTCAGGGATCTTGAGTCGGCGACCACGCCCCTAAAGGAAGAAGAACGTCGGCAACTTTATCTATCGATTAAGAAGTTAGGCCTGCACGCGGAAGAGGTAAGAGAGAAGAGCGGAAAAGAGAAAGTTGGTTGAAAGTTTGTGAGGGAGATTAGGAACTATGATCAATATTCGCAAAAGTGAAGAACGCGGCCATGCCGACCATGGCTGGCTTAATTCGTATCACACGTTTTCATTCGCAAATTACTACGATCCCAAACACATGGGATTTCGCAGCCTTCGCGTGATCAATGAAGATCGTGTAGCGCCCGGACAGGGATTCGGCACCCACGGCCATCGCGATATGGAGATTCTGAGCTATGTGCTCGAAGGATCTCTGGCGCACCAGGACAGCATGGGACATAAAGAGGTGCTTGGTCCCAATGAGATTCAACGCATGTCTGCTGGGAAAGGCGTGATGCACAGCGAGTTCAACGCCTCCAAGACCGAGCCCGTGCACTTTTTGCAGATCTGGATTGAGCCGTCGACGACTGGAACGCCCTCCAGCTATGAGCAGATCGCCTTCAAACCAGAGGAGAAGAAGGGGAAGCTGAAACTGCTGGCCAGCCCAAAGGCGAGCAACGGGGCCTCGCAAATCAATCAAGATGCGAAGGTTTTCGTTTCCGAATTAGGAAGAGGAGATAGCGTTTCCTATGACTTGGGCAAAAATCGGTATGCCTGGGTGCATGCGGTGCGGGGTACGGTGAACGTG
>Ga0209473_1001016_pt1 | contig 15909 bp, 14 predicted proteins | sample GraSoiAngelo_133_FD_185890 | JGI IMG/M metagenome (GOLD analysis project Ga0209473, IMG submission 185890) | Grasslands soil microbial communities from the Angelo Coastal Reserve, California, USA - 14_0929_05_20cm (SPAdes) (version 2) | ecosystem: Environmental > Terrestrial > Soil > Grasslands ...
ACTGGCGTCGGAGACTCGACGCGTGAAGGTGCGCGGCACGGTGCGGCCGCCCGGCGACAAGAGCATCTCCCACCGCGCGCTGATGCTCGCGGCGCTGGCGGGGGGAGGGAAAGGCGCGAGCGAGCTCGAGGGCCTGCTCACCGGGGCCGACGTGAAAAGCACGGCCCGCGTGCTACGCCAGCTGGGCGCGGAGATCTCGTCCATCCGCGACGACACGAAGGTCGTGGTTCACGCATCCCGCATCTCGCATCCCGCATCCCGACTCCACTGTGGTAATTCAGGCACGACCGCCCGGCTCATGCTCGGCATTCTCGCGGGCCAGAAGTTCGCCGCCACGCTCACCGGAGACGCGTCGCTGCGCCGCCGCCCCATGCGGCGTGTGACCGAGCCGCTGCGCGCGATGGGGGCCGAGATCACGGAGGGGCGGGGCGATGCGCTCCCGCTCACGATCCGCGGCGGCCGGCTGCGCGCCTTGACCTACACCACGCCGGTCGCGAGCGCGCAGATCAAGAGCGCGCTGCTCTTGGCGGGACTGACGGGCGGCGTGGCGGTGACGATCCGCGAGCCGTATCGCTCGCGCGATCACACCGAGCGCCTGCTCGCCCATCTGGGCCTCGGCTTGCACGAGCGTGGTGGCGCGATCGTGTACGAGCCCGCGCCGGAGGGGCGCTCCCTGGTGCCCGCGTTCCGGCTGGCGGTCCCCGGCGACGCGTCGTCCGCGGCGTTTCTCGTCGGGGCCGCGGCGCTCGCCGAGGGCGGCGAGCTCGTGATCGAGAACGTAGGGGTGAACCCCACCCGCACGGGGTTTCTGGTGGTGCTGGCGCGCATGGGGGCTCACGTGGACCGCGTGAATCTGCGGGACGCCGGGGGCGAGCCCGTGGCCGATCTGGTGGCGCGGCCGGGAGGAGGAGCGCTGCGCGGCACGGAGGTCGGCGCGGCGGAAGTGCCGACGCTGGTGGACGAAGTGCCGATGCTCGCGGTGCTCGCGAGCCGGGCCGAAGGCGAGACCGTATTCCGCGAGGTGGGCGAGCTGCGGGTCAAGGAGAGCAACCGCCTCGAGCTGATCGCGGCCAACCTGCGAGTGCTGGGAGTCGAAGCCGAGGCACGCGGCAACGACCTACATGTCTGCGGCACGACCCGGCCCCCGCGCGGGCGGGTCGACACGGCGCGCGATCACCGCCTCGCTATGGCATTCGCGGTGCTGGGCACGCTGCCGGGGGCGGACGTGCGGCTCTCGGAGAAGGGCTCGGTGGCCATCAGCTATCCCCGGTTCTTCCGGGACCTGAAGGCGATCGGGGTAGGGTGATTCGCGTCATCGCGATCGACGGGCCCGCGGCGTCGGGGAAGAGCTCCACGGCGGCGGCGGTGGCTCGCCGGCTCGGGTGGGCCCACCTCGATTCGGGGGCGTTGTATCGGGCCGTGACGCTGGCGGTCTTGGACAACTTAGAGGGCGCGGGAGGCCGCGGGAGGTCGGGGGAGGGCGGCGGAACTTGGCCTGCGCAGCAGATCGTGGCGCTGGCGGAGGACTTGCCGGTGCGCCTCGTGCTGGTCGATGACGTGTTCCGGCCCGCGGTCGCCGGGGTGGACGTGGAGGAGGCGATCCGCTCCGAGCGTGTGACGCGCCACGTGTCCCCGATCGCCGCGATCCGCGAGGTCCGGAACTGGGTGAACGTGCAGCAGCGCGAGGCAGTGGCCGGGGTGCCGGGCGGGGTGGTGGTGGACGGCCGGGACATCGGGACGGTGGTGTTTCCGGACGCGCCCGTGAAGGTGTTTCTCACGGCGAGCGCGGAGGAGCGGGCGCGCCGCCGGCTGGCTCAGCGGGGCTCTCGCATCGACGCCGCCGAGCTGGCCCGGGAGGCGCAGGCCCTGGCGGCCCGCGACCATGCCGATTCCACGCGCCCGGTGGCCCCCCTGCGGGCGGCGGCGGACGCGGTGCGGCTCGATACGACCGATCTGTCGCTCGCGCAGCAGGCCGATCGCGTCGTGGCGCTGGCGCGCGAACGGCTCCCTGGGTAGGTTTGGCGGTTCCTTTAGCCCCGGGGTGCGAGCCCGGGGCATGCGTCCAAACACACAACCAAACCGGTGTACACTGAATGCTGGTAGATACGGACAACCTGCCCGAGTCCAAGCCCGACAAGCCTGCTGCTCCCCACTCTCAACTCCGCGTCCGATCCGACCTCCACGAGGAATACTCGTCGGACGAAATCGCCAAGATGACGGAGTTGTACGAGGGGACGCTCTCCAACATCGAGGAGGGCGAGATCGTCAAGTCCAAGGTGCTGCGCGTGACCGACGCCGCCGTCATCCTCGACGTCGGGTTCAAGTCGGAAGGCGCGGTGCCGATCGACGAGTTCAAGGATCCCAAGTCCTTGAAGGAAGGGGACGAGATCGAGGTCTTCCTCGAGCACCTGGAGGACCAGGAAGGCGCGGTGGTCCTCTCGAAGAAGAAGGCCGACTTCATGCGGGTGTGGGAGCGGATCCGCGAGGCCCACGAGAAGGACGAAGCGGTGTCGGGCACCCTGGTCAAGAAGATCAAGGGCGGCGTGGTGGTGGACCTGATGGGCGTGGATGCCTTCCTGCCCGGCAGCCAGATCGCGCTGCGGCGCGTGCCCAACATCGACGAGCTGTTGGGGCAGAGCTTCGAGTTCAAGATCATCAAGCTCAACAAGCGCCGCCGCAACATCGTGGTGAGCCGGCGCGTGCTGCTCGAGGCGGAGCGCAAGACCAAGCGCGACGTCCTCATGAAGGAGCTGCAGGTCGGTCAGGTGCGGAAGGGCATCGTGAAGAACATCACCGATTTCGGCGCCTTCATCGATCTGGGCGGCGTGGACGGGCTGCTGCACATCACCGACATGAGCTACGGGCGCGTGTCGCATCCCTCCGAGATGGTGAAGATCGGCCAGGAGGTCGAGGTCAAAGTCCTCGACATCGACTGGGAGCGCGAGCGCATCAGCCTCGGCTTGAAGCAGCTGCAGGCCTACCCGTGGAAGAACGTGGCCGCGAAGTATCCGGTCGGCACGCGCGTCCAGGGCAAGGTGGTGTCGATCACCAACTACGGCGCGTTCGTCGAGCTCGAGCCGGGGATCGAGGGGCTGGTGCACATCTCCGAGATGAGCTGGACCCGCAACGTGCGCCATCCGTCGAAAATCGTGTCAATCGGCGAGACGATCGAAGCAGTCGTCCTGAAAGTGGACGAGACGGAAGAAAAAGTCTCCCTCGGCATGAAGCAGACCGAGGAAGACCCCTGGATGGCGCTGCCCCAGAAGTATCCGGTGGGCATGCGCATCAAGGGCAAGGTGCGCAACCTCACCTCGTTCGGGGCGTTCGTGGAGATCGAGCCCGGCATCGACGGCCTGATCCACATCTCCGACATGTCGTGGACCAAGCGCGTACAGCATCCCTCCGAGGTCGTGAAGAAGGGCGACGAGGTCGAGGTGCTGATCCTGAACGTGGACGCCGAGAACAAGCGCATCTCGCTGGGCCTGAAGCAGGCGCAGGAGGATCCGTGGCTGCGCATCGGCGAGACCTATCCCGTCGGGACCGAGATGCGCGGCCGCGTGCTCCGCTTGATGGACAAGGGCGTGGTGGTGGACCTGGGCCAGGACATCGAGGGCTTCGTGCCGATGTCGCAGCTCGGCATCGCGGACATCCAGAATCCCGCGGACGCCGTCAAAGAGGGGCAGGCCGTCGAGCTGAAGGTGCTCGAAGTGGACCCGATACACCATCGGATCGTGCTGGCGGCGACGGGCTGGCCGAAAGAGGACACGGCGCCAGAAGCAGCGAAGCAGGAAGACCAAGGCTAGACGCACAGACGCACAGGGGAGAACAGGCTGGAGGGGGCGAGAATTCCTGCTCCCTCTCGCTGTTTTCCCCTGCTGCGTCTGTGCGTCTGCGCGTCTAGATTGTCGCCATGACTATGCGTGAGAAGTTGGAGCTGCTCCAGCAGAAGCGCGCCGAGTCCGAGCTGGGCGGCGGCGCCGACCGCGTCAAGACGCAGCACGAGAAGGGCAAGCTGACGGCGCGCGAGCGGCTCGACGCGCTGCTCGACCCGGGCTCGTTCGTCGAGCTCGACCGGTTCGTCACCCACCGCGCCAGCGACTTCGGTCTCGCCGACGAGAAGTATCTCGGCGACGGCGTGGTGACCGGCCATGGACGGATCGACGGCCGGCTGGTGTACGTGTTCTCGCAGGACTTCACCGTGTTCGGCGGCTCGCTCTCCGAGGCGCACGCCGAAAAGATCTGCAAGATCATGGACCTCGCCTTGAAGACGGGCGCCCCGGTGATCGGTCTCAACGACTCCGGTGGGGCGCGTATTCAGGAGGGCGTCGTCTCGTTGGGCGGCTACGCCGACATCTTCCTGCGGAACACGCTCGCGTCGGGCGTGATCCCCCAGATCAGCGCCATCCTCGGGCCGTGTGCCGGCGGCGCGGTGTACAGCCCCGCCATCACCGACTTCGTCTTCATGGTGCGCGGCGTCTCCTACATGTTCGTGACGGGACCGAGCGTGGTGAAAACGGTCACGCACGAGGAGGTCGATTTCGAGGGCTTGGGGGGCGCGGACGTGCACGCCATGAAATCGGGTGTCGCGCACTTCGTGCACGACTCGGAGCGCGAGGCCCTGGCGGCGATCCGGACCCTCCTTTCGTACCTGCCGGCGAACAATCTGGACGATCCGCCGCAGCGCCCCGCGACCGATCCCCCCGACCGGCGCGACGAGGAGCTGCTCGACATCGTGCCCGACAGCCCGACCAAGCCGTACGACATGCGCGACGTGATCCGCCACGTAGTGGACGACCGCGATTTCTTCGAGGTGCATCGCGACTTCGCCGGGAACCTGCTGGTGGGCTTCGCGCGGCTGGGGGGCCGCCCGGTGGGCGTGATCGCGAACCAGCCCGCCGTGCTCGCCGGCGTGCTGGACATCGACGCCTCGCTCAAAGGCGCGCGCTTCATCCGGTTCTGCGACGCGTTCAACGTCCCCTTGGTCACGTTCGAGGACGTGCCCGGGTTCCTCCCCGGCGTGACGCAGGAGCACGGGGGCATCATCAAGCACGGCGCCAAGCTGCTGTTCGCCTACTGCGAGGCGACCGTGCCCAAGCTCACGGTGATCACCCGCAAGGCGTACGGGGGCGCCTACGACGTGATGAACTCGAAGCACGTGCGCGGCGACTACAACGTGGCCTGGCCCACCGCGGAGATCGCGGTGATGGGCCCGAAGGGGGCCGTGGAAATCCTCTACAAGGACGAAGCGACCGAGGCGCGCGAGGCCGAGTATCGGGAAAAGTTCGCGCACCCCTATCTCGCGGCCGCGCGCGGCTACCTGGACGACATCATCGACCCGCGCGACACGCGCCTCCGGCTGATCGAGGCGATCACCACGCTGGCCACGAAACGCGATCGCAATCCTCCCAAGAAGCATGGCAACATTCCTCTGTAGCGTGGCCGCGCTGGCGGTGCTGGTGCAGGCGCCGTCGTCGCCGCCGCCCTCGCCGTCCGATTCGCTCGCCGCGCTGCGCGAGCGGGTGGCGCGCGACTCGACGGACGGCGCGGGGTGGTTGCTCGTGGGGCGGGGCTATTTACAGCTCGCCGAGGAGGCGCACGGGCGGGCCCACCGCGCGGAGGCGGACAGCGCCTGGGCGCGCGCCGCGCTCGACACCGCGGAGGTGGCGCTGGCACGCGCCGCCGAGCTGGCGGGACCGGTGGGGGCGAGCGTCGCGGGAGACAGCGCGCGCGTGTTGCGCGTGGCCGTGTGGGCCGCGCGCTCTCGGCTCACGTGGGAAGAGAACGGCATCGCCGCCGCACTCGACGCCTGGGGGCCGCTGCCCACCGACCTGCGCGTGCCCGCGGTGCTCGAGGAGCTGGGGGAGAACCTGCTGCGCGCGTGTCCAACGGGCGGGGCGCTGCTCACGTCCGGTGAAGCCGACTCCTACGCCGCCTGGTACATGCGGTTCGCGCGCGGCTTGCGACCCGATCTGCTGGTGCTGCCGCTGGCCGCGTGGCGCTCCGACGCGCTGTTGCGCGCCCGGCTGGCGCGCGACCTGAAGCTCGGTCGCCGCACGCCGGACGACGTCTGGCTGGGGGAGCTCGCGAAACGGCGCCCCGTGTGCGTCAGCATGGCGTTCGAGCGGCCGCCCGACGTGCGTCCCCGCGTGGGGTGGGCGACTCGCTCGCTCGTGTGGGTGAGGGGACCATTGGGGAAGGGGCCGGCCGTGCCGGCGCGCGACTTCGTGTTCGCCGCGTTGCGGGTGGGTCTCGACGCACACGACCCGTGGGCCGATCCCGCGCTCGCGACGTACGCCAGGGCCGCCCGCGTGACGCCCGCACTGTGCGAGCCGCTCGCGACGTTCAAGGTGGCGCGCGACGTGCCGACGTGTCGGCGATGAGCGCGCGGGACGCCGCATGACCGATATCAAGCGCGTGCTGGTGGCCAACCGTGGCGAGATCGCCCTGCGCATCATCCGGGCGTGCCACGAAGAAGGAATGGAAGCGGTCGCGGTGTATTCGGACGTGGACCGTCTCTCGCCCCACGTGCGCGCGGCCGACGCCGCCGTCGCGCTCGGGCCCCCGCCCGCGGCAGAGTCCTACCTCGACGCGGCGAAGCTGATCGCCGCGGCGCGCGCCACCGGCTGCCAGGCAGTTCATCCGGGATACGGCTTCCTGTCCGAGCGCGCGCCATTCGCCGAAGCGGTGACGGAGGCGGGACTGGTCTTCGTGGGACCATCGGCCGCGGCGATCCGTGCCATGGGAGACAAGACGGAGGCGCGGCGCCGCATGCAGGCGGCGGGCGTGCCGATCGTGCCCGGGACGACGCGGCCGCTCGCCGACCACGCCCAGGCGCGTCCCGAAGCCGCGCGCCTCGGCTACCCGGTGCTTCTCAAGGCGGTCGCGGGGGGCGGGGGGAGAGGGATGCGGCTGGTCCAGTCGGAAGCGGAGCTCGAGGCGGCGTTCGAAGCGGCGCAGAGCGAGGCGCAGAAGGCGTTCGGGGCGGGGGAGGTGTACCTCGAGAAATATCTGGAACGGCCCCGTCACATCGAGATTCAGGTGCTCGCCGACTCTTTCGGACGCGTGGTGGCCCTGGGCGAGCGCGAGTGCAGCATCCAGCGGCGCCATCAGAAGCTCATCGAGGAAGCGCCGTCGCTCGCCGTGACGCCCGCGCTGCGGCGCCGCATGAGCGATGCCGCCACGGCGGCCGCCGGGGCTGTCGGCTACCTCAGCGCCGGCACGATCGAGTTTCTGCTCGCCGCTACCGGCGAGTTCTACTTCCTGGAGATGAATACCCGCCTCCAGGTGGAGCACCCGGTGACCGAGCTGGTGTACGGCGTGGACATCGTGCGGGAGCAGCTGCGCGTGGCCACGGGCCAGCCGCTGCGCGTGCACGCCGGCACGCTACAGCCGCGCGGCCACGCGATCGAGTGCCGCATCACGGCGGAAGATTCATTCAACGATTTCCTGCCCGTCACGGGCGTCGTGGGGCACCTGCGGGTGCCGGGCGGCCCGGGAGTGCGCTGGGATGCCGGGTTCGAAACCGGAAACGAGGTGACGCTGCACTACGACTCCCTGATCGCCAAGCTGATCGCGTGGGGCGAGACCCGCGCGGTGGCGCTGGAGCGGATGCGGCGCGCGCTGCGGGAGCTGGTGATCGTAGGGTTTCCCACGTCGCAGCCGTTTCACCTGCGGGTGATGGACGACGCGGAATTCCAGCGGGGCGATGTGGACATCAGCTATCTCGACCGGGCGGCGCCGCGCCTCCTGTCCGCGGAGCCGCGATCCGATCTGACGCGCCCGCTCGCGGTCGTGGCGGCGCTCCTGGCCGAGCAGCGGCGCGCGGCCACGCCCCTGCCGGAGCAGCCCACCGCCCGACCGCCCGAGCGCGCGTCCGCCTGGCTGCTCGCGGCTCGCCGAGAGGCGCTGGGGGGAGGCGGATGAGCGAGCGCGATATCATTGCGATCACGTCGATCGCGGCGGGCGGGGACGGCGTGGGCCGGCTGGGCGATGGCCGGGCGGTGTTCGTGCCGCGCACCGCGCCGGGCGAGCGGGTCCGGCTGCGCGACGGGGTCAAGCTGCACAAGAGCTTCGCACGCGGAGAGCTGGCCGAGGTGGTCGCCCATACCGGCGCGCGTGTGACGGCTCCGTGTCCGCACTACTTGCAGGACCGCTGCGGCGGCTGCCAGCTGCAGCATGTCGCCTACGACACCCAGCTCGACGCCAAGCGGGCGATCGTCGGGGACGCGCTGCGCCGCATCGCCAAGCTCGACGTCCCCGATCCCGAGATCGTGGAAGCCGTGGAAGAGTGGCGCTACCGGGCGAAGGTGTCGATGGCGGTGAAGGGCGGTCGAGGGCGGGCAAAGGCGGTGGGATTCCATCCCTATGACCGGCCCGGAACGGTGTTCCCGCTGATCGACTGCCACATCGCCGACTTCCGGCTCATGGCGCTGTGGCGCGAGCTCAAGCCGCGGCTGGAGCTGCTGCCCGCCAAGCTCACGCGCGTCACGCTGCGGCGCGACCGCGAGGGGCGCCGCCACGTGATCGCCGAGTCGGCGGGGGAGCCGTGGGCGGCACGCGACGCGGCGGCGCTGCGCGCCGCCGTGCCCGACCCGGACGGCGTGATCTGCTGGTGGCAACCGGTCGATGGCGCGGCGCGGGTGGTGGCCGGGCCCGCGAGCGGATTCCCGGCGACGGCGTTCGAGCAGGTGAATCCCGAAATGGGCGCGATCGCGCGCGACTGGGCCGTGGAGCAGCTGGGCGACGTGCGCGGGGCGGTGGTGTGGGACCTGTACGGCGGCATCGGCGACACGGCTGTGCAGCTGGCGGAGCGGGGCGCGCAGGTGGTGAGCGTGGACGCCGACGAGAAGGCGATCGGCTGGGCGCAACGGCGGGCATCGTCGCGTCCGGTCCGGTTCATCGCGGCGAAAGCCGAGGACGTACTGCCGACGTTGCCCGAGCCGGGCGCCGTCGTGGTGAATCCGCCGCGCGCCGGACTGCACTGGGACGTGACCCTGCGGCTGACGGCGCAGCCGGTGTCGAGGCTTGCCTACGTCTCGTGTGATCCCGCGACCCTGGCGCGCGACCTGCACCGGTTGAGCGCGAATTACCGCCTGATCGCCGTGCGGGCGTTCGATCTGTTCCCGCAGACGGCGCATGTGGAGACGGTGGCGGTCTTGGAGGCGGCATGACCGAAAGGGCGCGGAGTGCGGGGTGCGGAGTGCGGAGTATCGACCGGACTGTCGTGGCGCGAGCGACACTCCACGTCGACTCCGCACTCCGCACTCCACATTCCGCACCAGGGGTGGGGGTGGAGGTGGAGCGGTGAAGTATTTCGTCACCATCGGCGCCCAAACCATCGAAGTGGATGTGGACGGCGACCGCGTGCTGGTGGGCGGGGAGGCAGTCGACGTCCATCTCGCCCCGCTCGCCGGGACGCCGCTGTATCACTTGCTGCTCGCGGGAGCCTCGTGGACCGTGGCCGCCCAGCCGCTCGAGGGCGACGGGCGCTGGGCGATGGGAGTGGTGGGCGAACGAGTGGAAGTGGCGGTCCACGACGAGCGGACCCGGGCGGCGCAGGCGGCCAGCGGCACCGAGGCGAGCCCGAGCGACGCCGGGCCCGCCGTGGTGCGCGCGCCCATGCCCGGCCTGGTGGTCCGGGTGGAGGTCGCGGATGGGCAGCGGGTCGAAGCCGGGGCCGGCCTGGTGGTGGTGGAGGCGATGAAAATGGAGAACGAGCTGCGCGCGCCGCGCGCGGGCGTGGTGCAGACGGTGCACGTCGCGGTGGGGCAGGCGGTCGAAAAAGGGATGCCGCTCGTCACCGTCGCGAGCCCGGAACCTTCTGGTTGACACGGCCTTACGGCCCGGGTATAGTTCGCGGCTGCCACCGACCGGCTACGCGAGGAAGGCCTTGGGATGAAGACGTTCAGCTTGCGGAAAGAAGACGTTACGCACCGCTGGTTCCTGGTGGACGCGACCGGGCAGCCGCTGGGGCGATTGGCGAGCCAGGTGGCGCAGATCCTGCGCGGCAAGCACAAGCCCACGTTCACGCCGCACGTGAACGGCGGCGACTGCGTGGTGATCGTGAACGCGGCGAAGGTGAAGCTCACCGGACGCAAGCTCGAGCAGAAGCGCTATTTCCGGCACACCGGCTACATGGGGCACGAGCGGTTCACGCCGCTCAAGGACATGCTGGAGAAGCACCCGGAGCGCGTGATCGAGCGGGCGGTCTGGGGCATGCTTCCCAAGACCACGCTGTCGCGCCAGAAGGTGAAACAGATGCTGAAAGTGTACGGCGGGCCCGATCATCCCCACGCGGCCCAGCAGCCTCAGCCGCTCGGCGCAGCGGCGGCGCGGGCGGCCGCTGGGGTGGGGACGCCGGCGGCGGCGGCGGCGGCCCGATGAGCAGCGGCATCACACCGGAGCTGCGCTGGCACGCGGTCGGACGCCGCAAGGTGGGCGTGGCACGCGTGTATCTGACGCCCGGGTCGGGCAAGTGGAACATCAACGGGCGCACGCTGGGAGACTACTTCCCGCGACCGTCGCTGGTGTCGCACATCCAGCAGCCGTTCACGGCCACCGACACGCTCGGCGCCTTCGACGTGCGGGCGCTGTGCCGGGGCGGAGGCGTGACGGGGCAGGCGGGGGCGCTGCGGCTGGCGATCGCACGGGCGCTGTGCCTGGCGGACGAGCAGCACCGCAAGAAGCTGCGGGAGCAGGGACTCCTGACGCGCGATCCGCGCGTGGTGGAGCGCAAGAAGCCGGGCCGGGCGGGAGCGCGCAAGCGGTTCCAGTTCAGTAAGCGGTGAGCGGTGCGCGGTGGGCGGTTGCCCCCGGTGATCACCTGGGAACGCTGCGCCGGGCGTTGCACCGGCGACAACCGCGCACTGCGCACCGCGCAGTTGAGACGTAAAATCACTCACGTCGCTCGATCGCGTGACGGGTCCCCTGCGGGGGTGTCGCGCGAGATGACGGCGGCGGCGGATCAAAACCCACGAGAGGGAGTGCATGGCGCAGCCTCAGTTGCAGGACCTGCTGGAAGCGGGCGTCCATTTCGGTCATCAGACGCGCCGCTGGAATCCCAAAATGCGCCGGTTCATCTTCGCCGAGCGCTCCGGCATCTACATCATCGACCTCCAGAAGACGCTGCGGCAGATCGAGACGGCGCAGGACCTGCTGCGCGGCGTAGTGCTGAAGGGTGAGAACGTCTTGTTCGTCTGCACCAAGAAGCAGCTCAAGAACATCCTCCAGGTGGAGGCGCAGCGCTGCGGGGCGTTCTACGTGACGGAGCGGTGGCTGGGCGGCACGCTCACGAACTTCCAGACGATCAAGAAACAGATCAAGCGGCTGAAGGAGCTCGACCAGGGCACGGCGGAAGGCGAGTTCGAGAACTACACCAAGAAAGAGCAGCTGCTGTTCGACCGGGAGCGGGTGAAGCTGGAGAAGTATCTCTCCGGCATCAAGAACATGAGCCGGCTGCCGGGGGCGCTGTTCATTGTGGACTCGAAGAAGGAGCGGATCGCCGTCGCCGAGGCGAACAAACTGGGGATTCCGGTGGTCGCGATCGTGGACACGAACGCGGATCCGGAGCTGATCACGGTGCCGATTCCCGGGAACGATGACGCGATCCGGGCCGTCTCGCTGATCACGGCGGCGATTTCGGACCTGATCGGCGAAGCGCGGCGCCAGATGCCCTTGCACGAGGCCGCCGAGGAAGGCGAAGGCGTGACCTACTCGACCGAGACGGGGGTCGAGGCGGAGGGCGAAGGCGACAAGAAGAAGAAGCCGGCGCGGCGCAAGCGCCGCGCCAAGCCGGAAGCCATTGCCGCGCGGCTCAAGACGGAGGAGGCGCCGGCCCCCGCCCCGGCGGAATCGAGCGGCGGAGCCGAAGGCGAAGGCTGAGTCCGGACGTTCCCCGTTTCGGTGGACAACCGACCGCCGCCCTCCGAGCCCAACGGCGCGAGGGCGGCGTTTTTGCGAGGAGTGAGGAGCGTGGCGACTGTGAAAGAGATTCCGGCAAAGCTCGTGGCCGAGCTGCGCGCCCGCACCGGCGCCGGCATGATGGACTGCAAAAAGGCGCTGGAGGAGACGGCGGGCGACCTGGAGAAGGCCGTCGACGTGCTGCGCACCAAGGGCGCCGCCAAGGCCGACAAGCGGGCCGGGCGTGAAGCGTCACAGGGCCTGATCGGCCACTACGTCCACCACGACGGCAAGATCGGCGTGCTGGTGGAGCTCAACTGCGAGACCGACTTCGTGGCGCGGACCGACGACTTCAAGACGCTGGCCCGCGACCTCGCCGTGCACATCGCCGCGACCAACCCGTTCGCTGTCCGGATCGAGGACCTCCCGCCCGAGCTGGTGCAGCGCGAGCGCCAGGTCTACGAAGCCCAGGTGGCCGAGCAGAAGAAGCCCGAGCCGATCCGCGCCAAGATCGTGGACGGGATGCTCAAGAAGTTCTACGAGGAGCGGGTGCTGCTCGAGCAGAAGTTCGTGAAGGACGACAAGCGTACCGTGGGCGAGCTGGTCAAGGAGCTCTCGGCCAAGACCGGAGAGAAGATCGCCGTGCGGCGATTCACCCGCCTGAAGGTCGGAGAAGACTGAGTGGCGACGGCCCCCGCCTCCCGCGCGCGGCTCGCCTACCCGCGGGCCCTGCTCAAGCTGTCGGGGGAGGCGTTCGCGGGAGATCGGGGGGCGGGCGGCGGCATCGATTTCGGGGTGATCGACCGCCTGGGAGACGAGCTCAAGAGCGTGGCCGCGCTGGGCGTGCAGCTGGGGCTGGTGGTGGGCGGCGGCAACATCCTGCGTGGCACGGCGGCGAGCGAGCAGGGCATGGATCGCGTGTCCGCGGACTACATGGGCATGCTCGCCACCGTGATCAACGCCCTCGCCCTGCAGGACATCCTCGAGAAGAAGGGCGTGGACACGCGCGTCATGACGGCGATCCGGATGGAAGAGCTGGCGGAGCCTTACATCCGGCGGCGGGCCGTGCGGCACCTGGAAAAGGGTCGTATGGTGATCTTCGCCGGCGGCACCGGGAACCCGTACTTTTCCACCGACACGGCGGCGGTGCTGCGGGCGCTCGAGGTCGAGGCGAAACTGATCCTCAAGGCGACGAACGTGGACGGGGTGTACACGGCGGATCCGAAGCAGGACCCCAAGGCGAAGTTCCTTCCGGAGCTCTCGTTCCGCGACGCCCTGGTGAACGGCTACGCCGTGATGGACGCCAACGCGTTTGGGTTGTGCAAGGAGAACAAGCTCCCCATCGTGGTGTTCAACATCAACCAGCCGGGCGCGACGGCCAGGGTCTTGGCCGGCGAGCGTGTCGGCACCATCGTGCAATGACCCCCCCCACCCTCGCGGACCACGTCAAGCAGGCCAAGCAGGCGATGGACAAGGCGGTGGAAGCGGTGAAGCGGGAGTTCGCCACCGTGCGCACCGGCAAGGCGACGACCGCGCTGCTGGACCTGGTGCGCGTCGAAGCCTACGGCAACGAGATGCCGCTCAACCAGGTCGCGAGCGTGGCGGCGCCCGAGCCGAAGCTCCTCACGGTCCAGCCCTGGGACAAGTCGCTCCTCAAGGCGGTGGAAAAGGCGATCCTCGCGTCCGATCTCGGTCTCACCCCTTCCAACGACGGCAACCTGATCCGCATTCCGCTGCCGCCGCTCACCGAAGAGCGGCGTCGCGAGCTGGTGAAGGTGGTGCACAAGTTCGCCGAGGAAGGACGCGTGGCGGTGCGGCACGCGCGCACCGAAGCGATCAGTCGCACCAAGAAGGCCGAGCACGTCTCCGAGGACGAGAAGAAGCACACCGAAAAGGACATCCAGAAGCTGCACGACGAGCGCCTCAAGCTGGTGGACGAGGCGGTCAAGGCGAAGGAAGCGGAGATCATGGAGGTCTAGCATGGCGGACGACCTGCTCGCGCTGATTCGCGGCAATGGGGTCGTCCCGCGCCACGTGGCCGTCATCATGGACGGCAACGGGCGCTGGGCCCGGGAGCGGAGCCTGCCGCGTCCCCTGGGTCATCGCGCCGGGATGAAGGCGGTGCGCGAGGTGATCGAGGGGGCGATCGCGGCGGGCGTCGAGGTGCTCACGCTGTTCGCGTTCTCGGCCGAGAACTGGCAGCGCCCGCCCACTGAGATCTCGGCGTTGATGGAGCTGCTCGAGGAGTACATCGCGCGCGAGGTGGCTGAGCTGCGGGATCAGGGTGTCGCCGTGCACGTGCTGGGCGACCGCACGCGGCTCGGGTCCGGCGCGCGGGAGGCGGTGGAGCGCGTCGAGCGGGAGACGCGCGACGGCCCCAAGCTGGCGCTGAACCTGTGCATTTCGTACTCGTCGCGCGCCGAGCTGGCGCGCGCCGCCCGCCTCCTGGCCGAGGACGTGCTCAAGGGGGCGAAGCGGCTCGAGGACATCGGGGAAGACGCGCTGCGCGAAAAACTGTACACCGCTCCCTGGGGCGACCCCGATCTGCTGATCCGCACCTCCGGCGAGTACCGGCTGTCGAACTTCCTGCTGTGGCAGCTCGCCTATACCGAGCTGTACGTCACCCCCGTCCTCTGGCCCGACGTGACGCGCCGCGACTTGTTCGGGGCGATCCTCGACTACCAGCGGCGCGATCGGCGCTTCGGAAAAATCCCGGTGTGATTTCCCGCAATCTGCTGGTGCGGATCGCCTTTGCCGTCCCGGCCATCGCCGCGACGCTGCTGTTGCTCTGGTTGGGCGGCTGGGTGCTCGCCGGCGTGCTGGCGGTGCTGGGCGTGCTCGGTACGCGCGAGGTGTACGACCTGGCGCGCGCGCAGGGCATCGAGCCGCTCGAATGGGTCGGCTTCATCGGCGCCGCGCTGTGCCCGCTCGCGATCTATTGGGTGAAGGGCTACGCGGAATGGGAGCCCGTGGTGTACGTCGGCGCCGTGTGGCTGCTCATCGTGGTGGCGGTGGCGGCCGCGCGGGGGCCCGACCGCCGGCCCCTCACGGCGGTCGCGGTCACCGTGTTCGGGGGCTTGTACGCGTCGGCGCTGTTGTCCTTCATCGTGGCGATCCGCCACGGGCCGCACAGCGATGCCCATCCGCGCGGCTCCGTCGCGCTCGTCGTGTTGCCCCTCGTGGTGACCTGGGTGTGCGACACGTGCGCGATGACGGCGGGGACGCTGGTGGGCGGGCCGAAGCTCGCGCCCGTGCTGTCACCGCGCAAGACGTGGGCGGGTGCCGTCGGAGGTCTCGTGGGTGGGCTGGTCGCGGCGCTGGCGTACGGTCCGCTGGTGCTCGACCGCGTCGCGTTGCGGCTCGAGCTCTGGCAGCTGGTGACGGTGGGGTTGGTGGTGGCGCTGGCGGGGCAGGTGGGCGACGTGGCCGAGTCGCTGTTCAAACGCGAAGCGGGCGTGAAGGACTCCTCGTCGCTCATCCCGGGTCACGGCGGCGTGCTCGATCGGCTCGATTCCCTGTACTTCGTGCTGCCGCTCACGGCCGCTCTGTTCCGCCTGTTCGGGGTTGCATGAGCCTCGGCGTCGCGATCCTGGGCTCGACCGGCTCGATCGGGTGCTCCACGCTCCAGGTGCTGGGGCGCCAGCGGGAGCGGTTCCGGGTGGCGGCGCTGACGGCGTACTCCAATGCGGAGCTGCTCGGGCGGCAGGCGGCTGAATGGAAGCCGGCGTATGTCGGGATCGTCAACGGCGGGATGCGGGATGCGGGATGCGGGATGCGTGGCGGCAGCGAGTGTCTCGTGGAGGCAGCGACCCGTCCCGACGTCGATATCGTGGTGAATGCGATCGTCGGCGCCGCGGGGCTCGAGGCGACGCTGGCGGCCCTCAAGGCCGGGAAGCGCGTGGCGCTCGCCAACAAGGAGACGCTGGTGATGGCGGGCGAGCTCGTCACCCGCACAGCCCGCGAGGGCGGCGGCGAGATCGTGCCGGTCGACTCGGAGCACAGCGCCGTGCT
>Ga0209473_1001017_pt1 | contig 15896 bp, 15 predicted proteins | sample GraSoiAngelo_133_FD_185890 | JGI IMG/M metagenome (GOLD analysis project Ga0209473, IMG submission 185890) | Grasslands soil microbial communities from the Angelo Coastal Reserve, California, USA - 14_0929_05_20cm (SPAdes) (version 2) | ecosystem: Environmental > Terrestrial > Soil > Grasslands ...
ATTGGGCGTCGGCGCCTTGGCGGCCGGATTGGCCGCGAACGCCGCGTAGCCCATCTGGCCTTTCTCCTTGTTCTCGCCGCCATTCATGAAATAGCCGAGGATGTCGGCGTCGAAGATCATGCCGGAGGCGCCGGCACCAAGGTCGGTGCCGACTTGGTACCAGGTGTAAGTCGACCAGTTCTTGGGTCCCGATTGCTGGATCATCTTGACCCATTTATCGTGGAACTCCTTCGAAGCCTTGGTATTCATGGCGGCTTTCAGCTTGCCGCCTTCCATCACGAAGTCCTTCTGTCCGAAGTTGGAATAGCCGGACAGGAAGCCCGGATGGATAGTCGCCCAGGAGCGCGAGCCGCGAACGCCAATTCCATAGGGTCCGCCCGCATCCTTGGTGATCTTCGCCGCTACCTCGATCATGTCATCCAGGTTCTTTGGCGGTTTGACGCCGACCTTGTCGAAGATGTTGCGGTTGTAGGTGATGTTGTTGAGTTCGAATCCCCACGGGATGCACCACTGCTTGGCTTTGCCCGAACCGAGTTCGGAGCCGGGGACGCCGTCCCATGCCGTCGAGGCGCGCAGATTTGGCAGCACGTCGTCCCAATTGAAGTCGGGGCTCGTCTTCGATGCGTCGTGAATGTAGGCGTTGAGATCCTCAGTCCAGCCGGCGGGGCCATAGGTCCAGGTCATGTATGCGCCGGTCATGAAGGCATCGTACTGGTCCGACTTCGATGACAATGCCGCCGTCACCTTGTCGAAATAGACGTCCTCCGGAAAGATATCGTAGGTCACATTCATGCCGGTGAGCGACTTGAAGGCGGCGATATCCGCGATCATCGCATCGGCATAGGGATGCTTGTTCAACAGCAGCTTGACCGTCTTGCCACTTTGGGCCTTCCAGTCAAAATTCGCGGCCATCGCCCGGGAGACCGACGACGCGAAGGCGGCGTTGGCGGCAACCCCGGCAATGCCGAGCTTAGCCGCACCATCGAGCAGATCTCGCCGGCTAATGCGCTTGGCGGCGTAGGAGTCGAACAGATTCTTCTCACGATCGAACATGCACTCATCTCCTTGTTTGCACTTATTTCCATCCCTTGATTCTTCTGGTCGCGCCGGATGTTCCCTCCGGCTTGTCGGCAGCGAGCACAGCAGCGGTCGCCTCGTCGATGATCAGCCCGTGCAGCATGCCGCTGCGCAGCACGCCGCGCAGCGCCGTCGCTTTGGGGAGGCCGCCGGCGATCGCGACGATGCGGTGCTTCTTCAGATCGGCCGGGCTCATCGAGGTCGCGCGTGCCGACAGATCGATGTCCAGCACTTGGCCGTTGGCATCAAAGAAATGCCCGAGCAGATCGGCGCAGGCGCCGACCCGTTTCAGTTCGGTGACCTCGTCGGGCTTGATCATGCCGCTCGACACCAGGAAGCCGTCGCGGCTGATCTGACCAATGCCGACCAGCAACAGCGAGGCCTTGCGGGCCAGAGCGAAAAGGTCGGCAACGCCGTATTGTTTCATCAACACAGCCCTATCGGCGACTGAATTGGCGAACACCGGGACCGGCAGCAGAAAGGCTTCGGCGCCGGTGCGCTCGGCCAGGCGGTGAATCACGTCGAACGGATTGGCGGCGAATTTCCGGGTCAACCCGCCCAGCAGCGACACGAACTGCACATCGCGCGCCGGCGTCTGCGGCATCTGTTCGACGAGGGCCGCCAGCGTGCGTCCGTGGCCAACGCCGATGACCTTGTCCTCGCCGCGTTCGAGGATCTGGCGCAGGAAGCTTGCTCCCTCGAGTGCCAACGCCTTCAGCGGCAGGTCGCCCTCGCCGAGATCCGGCGCGACGCGGCAGAACGCAAGCCCGTAGCGCTGGGCCAACGCGTTTTCCAGCGCCACGCATTCCGCCACCGGACCTTCGACAAAGACGCGGATCATCCCCTCGCGGCTCGCGCGCGCGATCAGGCGGTGCGCCTTGGTGCTCTGGATGTTGAGGCGGCTTGCGACCTCCGACTGGGTCAGCCCGGCGGCGAAATAGAGCCACGCCGCGCGCGTCGCGAGCGACGCTTCGCCATCGACCATGGACAGCCTGTCGGAAGGGAAAGACACGCCCGCAAGACCTCGCTTGCAAATTTCTTCACGTCCTGCAAAAAATTGCAGAGGCTGACCGGGGCGTCAATCCCCCAAACGTGCTGCAGTGCAATCGCCTGCCCAGCCGCGATTGCGTGGTCAGCCGGAGAGACCCAGGTGAAAACCAATGACAGGATTGTTCCTCGGCATTGATGTTGGAACTGGCGGGGTTCGCGCGTGTGCCGTCGATGCGCGGGGCGACATCCACGGCATAGCTTCGGCCGCCCTGCCCCCGCCGCGGCAGGACGGCGATGCCCGTGATCAGGACCCGGAGCTCTGGTGGCAGGCTGCGGTCACAGCCATCCGCAAGCTCGGCCAGACGGTCGCTCTCGACCGCGTCGAACGCGTTGCCGTCGATGGCACATCCGGGACCCTGTTGCTCATCGATGCCGGCGGCAGGCCCCGCTCGTTGGGGCTGATGTACAACGATGCCCGTGCTGCCAAGGAGGCCGCGCGTATCGCCGACGTGGCGCCGGCGGAAAGCGGCGCTCATGGCCGCAGCAGCGCGCTTGCCAAGCTGCTCCATCTCCTGCATCAGGGCGACGTCGGGGATTCACGCCACGCCGTTCATCAGGCCGACTGGATTGCCGGCCGGTTCGGCGCCTGCCACGGGATCAGTGACGAAAACAATGCGCTGAAGCTCGGCTACGACCCCGTGACGCGCAGCTGGCCCGCGTGGATCGACCAGCTCGACGTGCCGCGCCAATTGCTGCCGAAGGTGCTGGTGCCCGGAACTTCCTTTGCCGAAATCGATCCGAACGCCGCGCGCTCGCTCGGCTTGCCGCCATCGGCGCGCATCCTGGCCGGCACCACCGACGGCGTCGCGGCTTTCATCGCGACCCGTGCCGATCAGCCGGGGGACGCCGTCACCTCGCTCGGCACGACGCTGGTGCTGAAACTGCTTGCGCCGCGGCCGATCTTCGCGGCCAACCAGGGCGTCTATTCGCACCGTCTTGGCGAGCGATGGCTTGCCGGCGGCGCTTCCAATTCGGGCGGCGCGGCTTTGCTGATGCATTTCACCGCAGACGAGATGGATCGTCTGACACCCCAACTCAAGCCGCAGCAGCCGACCGGTCTTGATTATTATCCGCTGCCAAAGGCTGGCGAGCGCTTCCCGATCGCCGATCCAACCTTGGCGGCGCGGATCACACCGCGTCCGGCCGAGAAGGACCGTTTCTTCCAGGGCCTGCTCGAAGGCATCGCATCGGTCGAGGCACTCGCCTACCAACGCCTGGCTCTGCTGGGAGCTCCGCCATTGCGGCGCGTCATCAGCATCGGCGGCGGCGCGAGGAATGAGGCATGGACGTCGATCCGGCGTCGCATTCTCGGCGTGCCCGTCACCGTCGCCGAGCAGACCGAAGCAAGCTACGGGGCGGCGCTGCTTGCTTTGCACGGCGGCCCGCCATGAAAGACTGTCCTGTCACCATCACGGGGCTCGGTGCCATCGCCGAAAGGTTCGACCACGTCCTGCTCGACCAATGGGGAACCCTGCACGAAGGCAAGGCGATCTTCCCCGAAGCGATCGAATGCGTGGCGCGGCTGCGGCAAGCCGGCAAACGCGTGCTGGTGCTTTCCAACTCCGGTCGACGCGCCGATGACAATCAGCAACGCCTTGCCGCACTTGGCCTGCCGCTCGATGCCTATGACGGCATGTTGTCGTCGGGCGAAGTTGCCTGGAGCGGATTGCACGCGCACGAGCGCGAGCCTTTTGTCGGTCTCGGCCGCACATGCCTCCTGATTACGCGCGGCGGCGACCGTTCGATCGTGAACGGTCTCGGACTCAGTGTCGTCGAGAACCTGCGAGATGCCGACTTCATCCTGCTCGGCGGGCTCGACGAAGCGGTGTCCGAACCCGAACACTGGCGCGAATGCCTGACCGCCGCTGCGGCGCGACGGGTGCCGATGCTGTGCGCCAATCCCGATCTTGTCATGTTCGGCGCGCGAGGATTGATTCCGGCGCCCGGCGCGCTGGCAGCCTTTTATCAATCGCTCGGCGGCACGGTGAAATTCGTCGGCAAGCCGCACGGGCCGATCTTCGCCGCAGCACTCGAAAGGCTGGGCCATCCCAAGCCCGAGCGCGTTCTCGTCGCCGGCGACTCGATCGATCACGACGTCGCCGGCGGGCGCGCGGCGAGAATGCTGACCGCGCTCATCCGCTCCGGGGTCCATCGGGAAGCCCTGGCGAAGGCGGCGGATCTGCCCAGGGCGATCCGGACTCTGGCCGGCTCGGAATCCCTCATGCCGCATTGGACGATCGAATACCTGGCCTGGTGAGGTTTCAAAGATGCAGCAGCCCGCAATCCTGAACGAACTGCGCCGCATGTCCGCGCGGGTCGGCAAGAACATCCTGCTGACGCAGGCTGCCGGCGGCAATTCCTCGGTCAAGCATGGCGGCGTGCTTTGGGTGAAAGCTTCGGGCACCTGGCTCGCCGATGCCGAGACCAAGGACATCTTCCTCCCGATCTTGCTCTGCGGCGCGCGTGCGGCTCTCGCTGACGGCGATCAGCGCATGCCGGTAGCGGCCGGCCACGTGGCAAGCCCGCTTCGCGCCTCCATCGAGACCTCGCTTCACGCCCTGATGCCACATCCGGTCGTGCTGCATGTCCATTCGGTCAACACCATCGCATGGTCAGTGCGGAAGGATGCGCGCGACGAATTTGCCGAACGGCTCCGCGGCCTTTCTTGCCACCGGCTTGACTACCATCATCCCGGCCTGCCGCTTGCGCATGCGGTGAGCGCGAGTCTCGCGCAAAGGCCGGCGGATGTGCTGATCCTCGGCAATCACGGTCTGGTGGTGGGAGCTCCAACCTGCGACGCAGCCGAAGCATTGGTGGCGGAGGTCGAGCAGCGTCTGGCGCTCAAGCCACGCGACACCACGCGCGCCAACGATGGCGCGCTGGCACGGAGTTGCGCGGGGACGGAGTATCGTCCAGCGCAAGACCCGCTATGCCATAAACTTGCCACCGATCGGCACAACCTTGCCGTCGCCACCGGGGGATCGCTCTATCCGGACCATGTCATTTTTCTCGGCCCAGGCATGCCGACGCTCGCGGCAGACGAGAGCCTCACCGCGAAGGCTGCCCGCGCCGTGGCGGGCGGACTGCCTGCGCCAGCCGCCGTCCTGATCCCGGACAAAGGCGCAGTGATCCGCAGCGATGTAGGCGCGGGCGCGCACGCACTTCTGACGTGCCTCGCGCTCGTGGTCACTCGCCTGCCGCTCGACGCTGCGATCGAATATCTGCCACCCGACAAGGAACAGGCTCTGCTGAACTGGGATGCCGAGCGCTATCGACAGCAAATGACGGCCAATCGCTGACGCGACGGTCAATCCTTGCCTTTTTGGCAGTGCAGGCAACAACGGCGCTGCGCGCTCTTCGTTGCCAAACTTCTCTAGAGGTCACATCCACATAAATCGATCAGCTAAGCTGATGGACCTTCTGAAGACCGTAGACCGGTGTGGGAATGCCTTCCATTCGCGCCTTCAACTGGAGGGACAGAAACTGCGAATAGTGACGTGACTGGTGCAGGTTACCGCCATGAAACCAAAGGCCTTCCTGTTGCGTCGGCTTCCACATGTTTCGCTGCTCGCCTTCCCACGGGCCCGGATCTTTGGTCGTATTCGAGCCTAGTCCCCAGACCTTGCCTACCTTGTCAGCGACCTCCTTGGAGATCAAATCCGCGGCCCAGCCGTTCATCGAACCGTAACCGGTGGCGTAAACGACGAGATCGGCGGGCAGCTCGGTGCCGTCGCTCAAGATGACGGAATGTTCCATTAGCTTTTTGACATCGACGCCGCTCTTCAGCTTGATGCTGCCGTTGGCAACCAGTTCTGAAGCACCAACATCGATGTAGTATCCGGACCCGCGCCGCAGGTACTTCATGAACAGACCAGAGTCATCGTCACCATAATCGAGCAGGAAGCCTACCTTCTCGAGACGTTTGTAGAAATCGGCATCGCGTTCCCTGATTGCGTTGTAAACCGGGATCTGGAACTCGTGCAGAATCTTATAGGGTAGTGAAGCAAAAATCAGGTCGGCTTTGGCCGTCGTCAGTCCAGACTGGACCGCCTGCTCGGAGTAAAGCGCGGCTAACCCGAGCTCCATCAGCGAGTCCGACCTCACAATATGGGTCGACGAGCGTTGAACCATAGTGACGTCTGCTCCGGCCTCCCACAGTGCGGCACAAATATCGTGGGCGGAATTGTTCGAGCCGATCACCACGGCTTTGCTGTTTTTGTATTTGTCCGGCCCCGGATGCTGCGACGAATGGTGCTGATCGCCCTTAAAAATATCCATGCCTTCGAATTTCGGCATGTTGGGTTTGGCTGACATTCCCGTCGCAAGTACGAGCTGTTTTGGCTTGAGAATGATTTCCTTGCCCTCGCGCTGCACGACAACCGTCCATTCGCGGCTCTTCTCGTCGTAAGATGCCTTCTTGCATTCGCTTGAGCCCCAGTAATTGAGCTCCATCACCTTTGTATACATTTCGAGCCAGTCCCCGATCTTGTCCTTCGGTGAGAAGACCGGCCAGTTCCGCGGAAACGGCAGATAGGGCAGATGGTCATACCAAACCGGATCGTGCAGGCAGAGCGACTTGTAGCGCTTGCGCCAGCTGTCGCCGGGCCTTTCGTTTTTTTCGACGATGATCGTCGGCACATTGAGCTGGCGCAGACGGGCTCCGAGTGCGATCCCGCCCTGACCACCACCAACGATGACGCAATAAGGCTGACGCGAATAACCGAGTTCTTGGGCTTCCGCCTCGCGTTCTTCCTTCCACGTCTTTCGATTGCGTTCGGCGCCGTGCTTCGCCCCCATCGGACGATCGAAACCAACTGGCTCTTCGTACCCCTTGAGTTCGCTCATGGTCGTAAGCAACGTCCATATCCGGCCGTCCTTCAGGCGCACGTGGCCAAAGCCGCGGGCGACCCCGGTTTCGAACTGTATCCAGCTCTCTGTAATTCCATCCGCTTCAGAAGCGTCCTCACCCTCGGCAATTTTCCAGTTTGACGGCTTTATATCTGCGAGCCGCGCCTTGAGCATGTCGCGAACCTGTTCCTTGCCCTCCATTGTCCTGATGTTCCAGGTGAAGGTCACGAGGTCGCGCCAGTAACAGTCCGCCTGAAAGAGATCCACGGCGTGTTCCACCTCGCCAGTGGCAAGCGCCTTGTCGAGCGCGTTGAGCACGTCGGACACTTTTCCATTCGGGGCTTTGTCGAGCATGATGTCCTCCCTTGTGCCGATGGCAGAGCCTGCGCCCTTTTCTTTGTTCCGGCGAACTGAAGCCGAGGCGCCAACGAAAGCAATGAGCTCGCGCTGTGTCCTTCGATCTTTCAGACAGACTTAAATCTAGCACTTTATGGCAAAGAGGCGAGCGAGAAACAGCCCAATCGGGCTGAAGTGCGGCTAGGCTCAATGTCCGAAATAGCTCAATCGCGCCGACCTGACCGTCGGCCGGTAGTTTCCCGAGCTATAGTCATGTATGACTCTTCCGCTCCCCTATCGGGCGCTCCGCGGACGAGCTGATGTGTCAGGCTGCTGAATGAACACCGCGCGACTGAGCATGAACTGCGCGCCGGAAATCGCCACGCGCCGCGTGCGCGAGTGGGTCGATGCTCCTTTGCCGTTTCTATCGGTGACGGAACACCCAAATTCATGGGTCACGCTGGATCTTGGCGGATACTCGCTAGAGTACCTTGATACGGAGGACTGGCTTCGCCTCGGAAAGCACGTCGACCTATTTTTCGAGTCTTTTTCCACCAGCCTCTGTGCAGGTGAAATTCTAGTTATTTTAGCTGGCGAAGTTAGGAGGCATATCGTGATCGATTCCGACAACCCGGAACATCAGCTTAACATCGGCAGGATGCGTTATGAGGGACGATCACCGTTGCTTAGCTGGACTGATATCTGGACTTTCGTTGAAGATAATCACTGGCAAAACGAGATTGATTGAGCGGCACTGCAGTCGACTAAGAAAGAGGTCCCGCGCCGGGAAGGCGCAGGCCCTAAGGTTGGGAAGGAAAGATCCCTGGCGATCTGATCGGCGCGATGATCTAGGCCGTGTGTTTCGCCGACCTTTCCTAAGCCGCTACGCCCGATATCGACGACGTGTGGAAGCGCCTAATATGGCCAGCGATAGCTTCAGCATAATCTTCCAGCGCGAAATGGCCTGTCTCGAGTATGTTTGAGCGCGACATGCTTTAGGTCCTTCTGGTATGGGTAAGCTCCGACTGGCGGAAAGATGATGTCGTTCTCGCCCCAAACGATCAGTGCCGGCGGCTGATGACGTCGAAAGTATTCCTGCCATTTTGGATAGAGCGGCAAGTTGGTCCGATAATCGTAAAGCAAATCTACCATCGCGTCCTTGTTTTCGGGACGCGCAAGAAGCGCGCGCTGGAGTAACCAGCTGTCAGGCGAAATCCTGGACTGATCCGCAACGCCGTGTGTGTAGTTCCAGGCGAGCGCTTCGTCCGACATTGCGGCCTCGCGGATCTTCTCGCGGTTAGCCGGTGAAGGATCATTCCACAGCGTCCTCGCGAGAGACCAGAAGCTGTCGGGGAGTCCTTCTTCGTAGGCATTGGCATTCTGTATGACGAAGAAAGACACTTTATTCGGATGACGGCTGGCAAGACGGAACCCGACCGGGCCGCCGAAGTCCTGCATATAGATGCCAAACTTCGTCAAGCCGAGCTTGGCGGTGAACTTGTCGATGATATCGGCGAGGTTATCGAACGTATAGGCGAAGGTCTTTCGGTCAGGCGCGTCGCTGTGGCCGAAACCTGGATAGTCCGGCGCGATAAGATGAAAGTCGCGCTGCAGATGTTCGATGAGATCCCGGAACATGAACGAGGATGCCGGAAATCCGTGCAGCAGAAGCAGCTTTGGCTTGTTACTTGGACCGGCCTCTCGATAGAAGATGTCGAGTCCGTCGATCTTGATCTTGTTATAGGTCGTCATGGTACCTCACGATTGGATTGCGGCGCGTCCCAAGAAAACCGACCAGCTTGATGGATTCGATCGCGTTTGTTTCTTTGTGTCGCCGTTCACGCCTTGGCACGTGAACTATTCTCGTCGACCTCGTCAGGACGCCAGTCGTCGCTCAAGCCGCCACGCATGGGGTGATACATTTCATCCCCCGCATGCTGGGTGAACTCAACGTTGATCTGTTCGATCCTAAGGCCGAGTGTGTCGATGCACGCATCGACGAGTGCCTTTGCCAGCTCGGCCCGCTGTTCCGGGGGTCGCCCCTTTCGGATATCGCACATCAAGAGCGCGGCTTCGTAAGGTTCGCTCGGCGTGCATCGCCAGAGACCGCCCGGCGTCAGTTCACGGATCGCAACCGAGATCCGGTTCACATCGGCCTGCATCGTGAGGGCGTAAATCTCACCCATCCGCTTGGCGAGCCGCCGCTTCACGTTCGGCGCATAAGATCCGGAAACATCAAGCTGAAGATATGGCATGGGCTTCTACTCAGCTCGAAACGATGGATTCGAGCGCCCGGGCCACGCTGAGCAAACGCCAGTCCTGATCGCGCTCTCCAACCACCATGAGGCCGACCGGAGCCTCTCCCGGCATGTGGATCGGAATCGTAATCGCTGGACGATCAAGAAAATTGAATAGTGACGGATTTCGGAGGAGTTTCGCACGGATACCGCCTTCGTCGCGCTCGCACTCATCCATCGTCGGAGCGGTCGTACCGACCGTCGGCAGGATAAGGGCATCGAAGGCGAAGGTGTCCTTGTCGAAGCGCGCGGTCACATCCTTGCGCCACTCTTGCATCGCCGCATATTCCCAGGCGGCGATGATCGCTCCCTTCTCGACGCGTCCCCGAACATTGGGATCATAGTCATGCCCGCGCCGGTCCAACAGCTCCTTGTGCCAAGCCAAAGCGTCGACATGCTCGATCACACCGCATCCATTTTTCGATTCGATTTCTTCGAAGTAGCTAAAACGCGCATCGATCAATTCCGCGCCTGCTTCGGATAGGAGCGCGGTTGCCCGTTGGAAGGCCCGCAAGACTGCCGGATTTAATTCATCGAGGACTCGCGTTTGCGGGATAGCAAGCCTGAGCCCTTTAACTCCAAGCGGCTGCAGCTCCCGCCAGGGTTCGCCCGAAATCGTTGCGTAAACGAGGGCGCAGTCATGCACGTTTCGAGCGAGGGGCCCCACCGTGTCCAAAGTTACCGAGAGCGGGATCGTCCCTTGGAGGGGAACGCTCCGCTGCGTCGGCTTAAAGCCGACAATGCCGCAAAGGGCAGCCGGCGCTCTGATTGACCCTACGGTATCCGATCCAATTGCCGCGACCGACATGCCGTCCGCGACGGACACCGCGGCCCCAGAAGATGAACCGCCAGGAATTCGAGTTCGGTCCCACGGATTTCCCGGCGTACCAAAGTGTGGATTGAGGCCGACGATCGAAAACGCGAACTGAGCCATGTTCGTCCGCCCCGTCAGCACCGCGCCAGCGGCCTTTAGCCTGCGGACAACCGGCGCGTCTTCGGCGGCCGGCGGGCTGTCATCAAGAGCCTTGGTCCCGGCGAGCGTTACCTCACCTGCGACGTCCAGCATGTCCTTCACCGAAATCGGAATGCCCGCAATTGGCGAAGGCGCGAACCCGATCTTGCGAAGGCCGTCCTGCGCTTTCGAGGTAATGCGCGCCTCGTCGGCCCAAACCTTTACAAAGGTGCGTTTTCCTTCTCCGGCTGGATCGAAAATTTGGGTCAGGCAGTCTTCGGTGAGCGACAGGCTCGAGGCTGTTCCCAACGCGAAGGAACGAGCGCTTTCGAGGATTTTCGATCTGCCTCCGCCAACTATGGACGGACGGCTGCCTGCCAACGCATATTGCATGACTTTTTTCCTTTCAGCGATCCGTGGCTAACTCACGCTCGCTTCGGTAAGTGAAGGTCTGTTGCGACCGCTGGTCGCGAGCTCCGGCAGCACGATCAGATTGGCGCCATCCTTGGCCGCCTGCTGCAGACGCAGGCGCGCACCCAGCTCGTTCGATTCAAGATTGTCCAGACCGACCTGCGGATTGAATTGAACCACCGCGACGCGTACGGGGCTCTTGCGTTTGGTCGCCGCGCCCGTTTCGGCGGCTTTGGCAGTTGCGGCATTCATTCTCGTCATCTCCGATCGTGGTTCTATTATCGAACCAGTTGCATCTCCGTTTGTCTAGTCTTATTTTAGAACCAGTTTCGATTTGTTGCCGGAGGAGCGATGAAGAGAACAAGCATTGGACAGGTCGAATGCCCGGTTGCCCGGGCACTGGACAAAATCGGTGACTGGTGGTCGCTCTTGATCATCCGTGATGCCTTCGACGGCATGCGGAGGTTTGGTGAATTTCAGAGAAGCCTTGGGATCTCGAAAGGGATACTCACGGCACGCCTCAAGCATCTTGTCGCGATCGGCGTTCTAGAAATGACCCCTATCTCCGATGAGGATGGCTACCAGGAGTATCTCCTCACGGACAAAGGGCGAGATCTGTTTCTGGTCACCGTCAGTTTGCGGCAGTGGGGTGAGGATCACTGTTTTGGAAAATCGGAACATCACTCGGTTCTCGTGGAAAAGGCTAATGGGCAGCGTGTCCAGCGACTTGCGCTGCGTGGACGGGACGGAAAGGAAATCAGCGAATCCGCGACATTCGTTCGGAAAGTCGCGGATACGCCGCGCAGGCCGCACAACCCGAAAAGGCGGCGCGCCGCTCGCCGCTAGCGCCTCACCGAGGATCCGGTCCAGGTCCACGACGTAAATCCGATCTGAGCGGCTGGTCGACGCTGGACCTGAATGCCGCATTTCTTCTCAGATCGACCAGATGAAAGAAGGGGCTCAGGTCAGAACCAGTATTGCCGATCTCGGTGCCTCGCAGCTCGCCGATTAGCTGACGGCCTCGCCGCCGCATTGATGAGAGCTGGCGACCGTCACGATGCAGCCGATCGCTGCCAAAACCGGACCTCCATGCGGATGGCAGCACAGAGGTCCGGCGCGTGAACGATGGAAAGCCGCTGATCTCGTTCTGCGACGATCAGAACGGCGAATCCGGGAAATAGAACTCTTTCGCGTTATCGGGGGTGATCAGTGTCGCATCCAGGATGTAGCTGCCCCGAACCGGGACCTGCGCGTACAGATCCGCAGCGGTCAGTTCCAGCGCGGTGCCGATCATTGCTGGAGGGTAAAGGACGTCGACCGGGATCAGCTTGTCGCCGTCCATCACCTTCTTCACCATGTCCTTCGACCCCGCGCCGGCGAGAACGTACTGGATGTCGGTTCGCTTTGCCTGCGCGATCGCCTGAAGCACGCCGACCGCCATGTCGTCGTCCTGGCACCACACGACGTCGATTTTCGGATATTTGGTCAGATAGTCCTGCATCACCTTGAATGCATCATCGCGGTTCCAGTTGCCGAACTGCTTTTCCAGTACCTTCACGCTGCTGCCCGCGATCGCCTTGTCGAAACCGTCCTGCCGTTGCTGGTCGATCGGAATCGGCAGGCCGCGAATCACGACGACCTTGGCATCCGGCGTGTGCATCTTGATGTAATCGCCCGCCGTAGAGCCAAGGGCAGGATTGTTGCCGGCGACATAGAGATCACGCACCGAGTTGTCATTGTTGCTTGGTGCGCGATCGACCAGCGTGACGAAGACGTGCTTGCTTTTTACTTGCTTGATGGCGTTGACGAGTGGGTCGGGATCGGACGGCAGGATCACCAACGCATTCATGCCCTGCGTAGTCAGGTCCTCCAGCGCGTTTGCCTGGCTCGCCGCATCCGGCGAGGTCTTCACGATGACGTTGAGCCCCGGATGCTCCGCCATCAGCAGTTTGGCCACGCGCTGAGCGTGGAACACCACACCCGCGGTCCAGCCATGGTCGGCCGCCGGAATCGATACTCCGATCGTCATCTTCTTTTCTTGTGCATGGGCGGCCCCGGTCAGAGCCACCATCGCGATCATCAAACCGATCAATCCTTTACGCATGTTCTCTCCCACTCCGTCCGGGCCTCTTCGCTGTTTCGCCGGGCGACCCAGTTGACCCCGGCCAAGTTCATGAACGCTTCGCCAGCGAGCGCTGCACGAGCATCGCAACGATGATGATGGCGCCCTGGATGGCGCCGATCAGATACTCGCTGACGAAGTTAGAAAGCAGCATGATGTTGCCGACGATCTCGAGAATGAAGGCGCCGCAGATCGTCCCCCAGATCCGGCCGACGCCGCCGCGCAAGGCGGTACCGCCCACCACGACTGCGGTGATCGCCTGCAACTCCCAGAGCAGACCGCTTGTCGCCGACGTCGATCCAAGACGTGGAACGTAAAGCAGCACCGCCATGGCAACGCACAGCCCCTGTATGACGTAAGTCACCGTGCGCACCCGGTTGACGGGAATGCCGGAATAGCGCGCGACCTCCTCGTTCGAGCCGACGGCGATCACATGGCGACCGTAACGCGTGCGGTAGAGCACGAAGGCACCGATTCCGGCCGCCACGAAGATGGCAACGATTGGCACCGGCACGCCCAGCACGCTGCCGAAATAGGCGGGACGGTAAAGCGACTGGATATCCGGGGAACGCAACGTGATTGCTCCACCTTGCGACAGCCAAGTTGTGAGTCCACGAAATATTCCCATGGTGCCGAGCGTCGCGATGAACGGCTCGATGCGCCCGACCGTGGTGATGAGGCCGTTCACGAGGCCGCAAGCCGCACCAACCGCAACCGCAATGATCATCGCCACCACCAGCATGACCGCAGGATCGGCAATCACGCCGCTATTCAAGAACATGATCATCAAGCTGGCGACAAACGCCATCATCGCGCCGACCGACAGGTCGAGCCCGCCGGCCGAGATTACGAAGGTTGCGCCGATGGCGGTGATCGCGATGAAGGCACTGCGCGTCAACACGTTGAGCAGGTTACCGACGCCGATCACATTGGGGTTGGTCAAGCCGCCGACAAGCAGCACCAGGCCGAGCGCGAAAAATGGTGCGACGGCCTTGAGATCAAGGTCGATCGACCATCGATGCCGGCTCGTGCCTGAGGCTGCAGCTTCGGCCATCGCGTCACTCCGCCACAAGGGCGGCCTCCTCGGATGTTGCTCCCGTGGCCATCATGACGATCTCATGCTCGGTCATGAGCCGGCCCGAGAGGTCGCCGGCGATGCAGCCCGAGCGCATCACAACGATGCGATCGCAGATGCCGATGAGCTCCGGCATTTCAGAGGAGATGACGATCACCGAGCAACCCCGGTCAGTCAGCGACACGACGAAGCTATAGATCTGCTGCTTGGTGCCGATGTCGATGCCGCGGGTCGGTTCGTCGACGATAACGATCCGGGGATTGAGCATCATCATCTTGGCGAGGAAAAGCTTCTGCTGGTTGCCGCCGGACAGTTCGCCAGCGAGCATTCGCCGGCGGGGCACGCGGATGTCGAATGCGGCGATCGAAGCATCTAGTGCCGCATGCTCCTGCGCGCGGTCGATCTGCAGGCCATGGGTAAATCTTTGCAGCGCTGCAAGCGTCACATTGACGCGCAAGCTTTGGCCAAGCAGCAAGCCCTTTCCTTTGCGATCCTCGCTAAGATAGACGATGCCGGCGCGCATGCTGTCGTGGGCATTCGCGAAGTGCACGCGCGCTCCATCGAGCTTGACTGTGCCGTGGCCCGGTCTCACGCCGACAACGCTTTCCATCAACTCGGTTCGCCCCGCGCCGACAAGGCCCGCGAAGCCGAGAATTTCGCCTTTCCTGAGCTTGAACGAAGCGTTGCTCACGAAGCCGGGAACGGAAAAATCCCGGACCTCGAGCACCGGTTCCTGTGTCCACACTGATTGCCGAGCCGGATACAATTTCGTAACATCGCGGCCGACCATCAGGCGGGCCATGTCGGCCGGCTGCAATTCTCCAGCAGGCCGCGCGGCGACGAGACGGCCGTCGCGGAGCACGGTCACCTCGTCGGCGATCGCCTTCACCTCCGGCAGGCGATGCGAAATGTAGAGCACGGCCGTACCCTTGGCCCGTATGTCGCCGATCACCTTGAGAAGCGCCTCCGTCTCAATCGGCGTCAGCGACGCCGTCGGTTCATCGAAGATGACGACGCGGTGGGGCACGAGAAGCGCTCGCGCGATCTGCACGAGCTGCCGCTGCGCAATCGAAAGATTGCGAACGACGGTATTCGGATCGAGCTCCACACCAAGGTCAAGGATTACCCGGCGTGCGCGCGCATTCATGGCGCGGTCGTCGAGAACCAGACCTTTGCGCAGCTCACGCCCGAGAAAAAGGTTCTGCGCGACGGTGAGATCCGACGCGAGCAGGATCTCCTGATGCACCAGAACGATGCCGCGCCGCTCGGCGTCCACCGGACCGGCGAGCGTAAGCGGCGCACCGTCAATCTCGAGTGTCCCTGTGGTCGGTGCCAGGTGGCCAGCCAGGATCTTCATCAGCGTCGATTTCCCGGCGCCGTTCTCGCCGATGATGGCATGCACCTTGCCCCGACGGACCGACAGCGCAATATCCTTCAGCACCTCGACCGGGCCAAAGGACTTGCCGAGCCCCTCAGCCCTCAGCAGCGGCGGCGGCGCGCGCTCGCAGATGGGCTTCTCGGCGCTCATGCGATCTTGGTCCAGACGTTTCCGTTCGCCGACGATCTCACCGCAGCATCAATGAACTGCATGCCAGCGAGCCCGTCCCTGACGGTTGGGTACAAAACCTCGGAATCCGGCTTCCGCCCTTCGCGCACGGTGCGGATGGCGCGCGCAGCCTCGGTGTAGATCGTGGCAAAGCCTTCGAGATAACCTTCCGGGTGACCGCT
>Ga0209473_1001019_pt1 | contig 15885 bp, 9 predicted proteins | sample GraSoiAngelo_133_FD_185890 | JGI IMG/M metagenome (GOLD analysis project Ga0209473, IMG submission 185890) | Grasslands soil microbial communities from the Angelo Coastal Reserve, California, USA - 14_0929_05_20cm (SPAdes) (version 2) | ecosystem: Environmental > Terrestrial > Soil > Grasslands ...
AAGCCGTTTCGGCTGAACGCCAAGCGGGCACGTCTCGGCAGGCGGCCGCTCCTCGAGCACATCGAGCTCTCCGCGCCGGTGTTCGCCGGCGCCAGCGTCTCCCGGGACGACGGTGCGCGGGGCACGCGTCGCGGGCCGCGCTTCCATCACGTGCGCGGCCACCTGGTCCGGCGGCGCAACACCATCTACTGGCGCGGCCCGCACTGGCGCGGGCACGTGCGCCTCGGCAGCGTCCGCACCCGCACGGTGGAGCTGCGGCTGCCGGGCTGAGCGCTATTCGAGCAGAAACGGCGCCAGGCGTCCCCGGTAGCGGCGACTGAGCGTGAGACGCGTGCCGCGCCGGAGGATCAGCTCGTAGTCGCCGTGAAACAGCGGGTGCATCTCGGCGATGTGCTCGACGTTGACCAGCGTCGAGCGGTGCACCCGCACGAAGGACGCCGGGTCGAGCCGGCTCTCGAGCTGCGCGAGGGACTGGCGAAAAGAGAAGCAGCGCCCGCTCGCGTAGATCTTGACGTGCTTGGCGGCCGCCTGGACGAACTCGATGTCGCGCATCGCGAGCACCACGACCTTGCCGCGCTCGGACAGCAGCAGGCGCGTGCGTCCGGCGGCGAGCGCCCGGGGCTGAGAGGCGGACGCCGGGCCCGTCCCGGGGGCTGGACCGGAAGCGATCAACGACTTGGCGCGCGCCACGGCGCGGCCGAAGCGCTCGTCGTCAAATGGCTTCAGAAGGTAGTCGATCGCGCCGACTCCGAAGGCATCCATCGAGCGATCCGAATAGGCGGTCACGAAAATGATGTAGGGATGCAGGCCCTGTTCGGCGAGCCTCGCCACCAGCTCGAAGCCGTCGAGCTCGGGCATGCGGATGTCGAGCAGCATCAGTTGCGGCCCGAGCTCGGGCGCCCGTGCCGCAGCTTCGGTCGCCGAGGCGAAGGTGCCCACGATGTTGATGTCGGGATCGGCGCGCAGCAGCCGCATCACGCGCCGGCGCGCCAGCGGCTCGTCGTCCACCACCAGCGTTGCGATGTTGGCGCTCATGACGCTGCCGCCGCCGCCTCGGTGAGCGCCGCGCCGGCGCTGCGGCGCAGCGGCAGGTCGAGCCAGGCGCTGGTGCCACCCTGGCGGTCGGGACCGATGGTGAGACGCGCGTCGTCACCGTAGGCGGCGTGCAGGCGCAGCTTGACGTTCGACAGCCCGTGTCCGTAGTCCGCGGGCGAGAGATCCCCCGGCAACTGCGGGCTGCTGTTGTTCACCACGATGAGCAGCCGCTCGGCAACCACCGCCGCGGTCACCCGCACATGCAGGGTCGGCCCGCCTTCGCTGCGGCCGTGCTGAATCGCATTCTCGGCGAGCGGCTGCAGCAGGAGTGAAGGCACGTAGGCGCCGAGCGACTCGGGGGTGGCGTCGATGGAGATGCTCAGACGATCGGAAAAGCGGGTCTGCTGGATCGCCAGATACGCCTCGAGGCCGGCAAGCTCGGTGGCCAGATCGACCCACGGCCAGTGGCTGCTCTCCAGTGCATGGCGGAGAAAGTCGCCGAGACGCGTCAGCATGGTCGCCGCCTGCCGCGGACTGTCCTCGATCAAGGTGCTGACCGCGTGCAGTGCGTTGAACAGGAAGTGCGGCTGCAGCTGCGCCGAGAGCATCGCCATGCGCGCGGCGGCGTAGGCACTCGCCAGATCCGCGGCGCGCAGCGCCTCACGATGGTGGCGGCGGGCCGTCAGCACCAGTGCAATGGCGAAGAGTCCGAGGATGTACGGCGGCAGGAAGAACCGCAGCGGCGACACCCAGAATATCCAGGATGCGCCCAACGTCCTCCAGGCGTCGAGGGTATCCCACATATCGCGGATGTGTCCGTCGACGAGGCCGGCCGCGAGCGCCGTCGCGACCGGCGCCAAATACACGACGCCCAGCGCCAGGAGCGTGTTGATCACTGCGACCCGTGCGCCGGCCCCCAGCGCCGCGGGCCAGCCCAGTGCGATAGCGAGGCGGTACGCGGGCGCGGCTGCCAGGAACACCAGCAGGTGCTGCGCCGTCCGGGCGCGGTTCGTGATGATGTACATCCCGTCCATCATCGTGCCGGCGGTCGGCATCATCCACAGCACCGCCGTACCCGTCACAACCAGCCAGCACAAGCCCCCGACGGCCCAGATCACATGCCATGGGCTGCGCTCCGCCAGCATCGCGTGCGCGTCCCCGTGCATGGGTCTCAGCACGGCGGGCGGAAGATGCTGGCGCGACAGCTCCATGAGAGGGAGTCTAGGAGGGAAGGGGCTCCGGCGGTCAGCGGGCGGGCGCGAGCGGGACTCGTCGCGGCGCAAGCGGCAGCGACCCGCGCCCGTCAACTCGCGCGCGCCACGTCCTCGCGGATCGTCGCGCCGCTCGTCCACAGGTGCCACGCCGCCCAGAACCCGGTCGGGGCGAGGAGCAGCAGCCCCCATCGCAGCGATTCCGAACCCGCGCCGAAGGCGGCCGCGAACCAGTCGCTCAGCCAGCCGATCAGCTGCGGGGCGAGCACCAGGTTGGCGACATTGGCGATGAACAGCAGCAGGGCGCACGCCGTAGCGCGCATGCCGGCGGGGATCACGTTCTGCAGCAGCCCGAGTATCGGCCCAATGTAGAAGTACACCGCCGGCACGAACACCCACAGCAGCACGGTCGCCACCTCACGCGACTGGACCCAGTAGAGAGCGATCGAGGGGATGGTGGTCAGCGCCGTGACCCACCCGAGGAGTCGCGTCACGTAGCGCGGATCGGCGGCAGCGCGCCTCGCCATGAGGAGCGCCGCGAGCAAGGTGCCCGCCGTGCCGGCGATCAGGTGCATGAGCCCGAGGAGCTGTCCGGCCTGGCCCACCGTCATGTGATGCGAGCGCTGCAGGAAGGTCGGGGTCCACCACATGAGTCCCCAGCTCCAGAACGTCGCCACCGACCCGCCGAGCAGCAGGTGAACCGCCGAGCGCTGCCGGGTGATGAACCACACCGTATCGGCGAGGGTGCCCGGGGCGGCGGGAGCCGAGTGATCGAGCTGGCCGCGGCGCGGCTCGCGCACGGTGAGCGCCACGACGAGCGCCACCGCGAGCCCCGGAACGCCGAGGACGAGAAAGGCGGCTCGCCAGCCGCTGCGCTCGGCCACCTCGCCCGCCACCTGCGATCCGAGCCACGCCCCGAGGCACGCGCCGAGGGCGAAAATCGTGTGGGCCATCGGGCGGCGCGCCGGGGGAAACTTGTCGGCGAGCATCGAGGTTGAAGGAGGAGTTCCGCCGCCCTCGCCTATGCCGACTCCGAATCGCGCCAGCAGCAGCTGCCAGTAGCTGTGCGCGAGGCCGCAGAGGGCGGTCATTCCGGACCAGACCGCGATTGCGATCGCGAGAATGTTGCGCCGACTCACGCGATCGGCGAGGTCCGCGATGGGAATGCCGACCGTCACATAGAACACCGCCAGCGCGACCCCCGTGAGGAAGGCGATGCCGCTGTCGGACAGGTGGAGTTCCTCCCGGATCGGCTCGATGAGCGTCGAGATCGAGAAGCGGTCGGCGATGTTGAGCGAGTACCCCACGGTGAGGACCGCCAGCACGTACCAGCGGTCCCGCGGTGGCGGCGCAGGACTCAGGGGCTCCAGGTCCACTCCCGCGCGCTGGCCCGACAGCCGCCGCCCGCAGCGCCGGTCCAGGCGCGCCCCAACACCGCCCGGCCGCTGGCGGCGCCCGTGGCCTCACCGGCACGCAGCGCCCGCACGCCGTTCACCCACACCTCATCGACACCGGTCGCGAGCTGGTGCGGATGCTCGTAGGTCGCGTGATCCTGGATCGTCGCCGGATCGAACACCACGACGTCCGCGAAGTCGCCCGTCTTCAGCAGGCCGCGGTCGGCGAGCGACAACGTGGCCGCCGGCAGCGCGGTGAGCTTGTGAATCGCCTGCTCGAGGCTCAGCGCCCTCTCCTCACGGACGTATTTCGCGAGCAGCCGCGCGAAGTTGCCGTAGGTGCGCGGATGCCGGCTGGATTTCAGAAACACCCCCTCGGGCGCCGGCGCATCCGCATCCGAGTCGAAGCTGACCCAGGGGAGCGCCAGCTCGCGGCGCACGTTCTCCTCCGACATGAGAAAGTAACCCACCGCTACGCGCGATCCGTCCTGGATCACCAGGTCGATGGCGGCGTCCTCGGCACTCACGCCACGCATCTTCGCGACCTCGGCGAGCGTCTTGCCCGTCAGCGGCTTGAGCTGCGGGTTCTTGAACCCGAGCAGCAGCGTGCCGGCGGCCCCCGCGGCTCCGTAGAGGTTCTCCCACGGCGGGGCCGGGTCGCGCATCTCGGCGAGCACACGCGCGCGAACCGCCGGATCCTGCAGCCGGCGGATCCAGGCCTCGAGGCCGCCGTCCTGCACCCACGGAGGCATGGCGGCATCGAGCCCCGTCGCACCCGCCGTGTACACGTACATATCCGCGGTGATGCGGATCCCGGCGGCGCGCGCAGCCTCGACCTCGTGGATGAGCGCGTCGAGCTTGCCCCAATTTCCTCTGCCCGCGGCCTTCAGGTGATAGATCTCCGCCGGCGCGCCCGAGGCCCTGGCGATGTCGATGGTCTCCTGCGCCGCCTCGAGCAGCCGATCGCCCTCGCTGCGCATGTGCACGCTGTAGATCCCGCCGCAGCGCGCCGACTCGCTGGCGAGCGCCATGAGCTCGGGGGTGCGAGCGTACTGGTTCGGGCTGTAGATGAGCGCGGTGGTGACCCCGAGAGCTCCTTCCTCCATCGCCTGGCGCACCAGCGTGCGCATCCGCTCGAGCTGCGCGGCGGTCGGTTGCACGTCGCGCTCGCCGAGCACGTTGGTGCGGACCGTGCCCGCGCCCACGAAGGAGGCGACATTGGGCGCAATGCCGTGCCGCTCGAGCTTGTGCAGGTACTCCCCGAGAGTGGTCCAGTCGATGGTGTAGTGAATGTCGGCCTGGCGCTCCCTCGCGTGGCGCTTCATCTCCGGAGTCAGCGGCCCCATCGAGTCCTCGCCCAGCACCTCGAGCGTCACTCCCTGGCGCAGATCGCTCAGCGCCCGGCCGTCCGCGATGAGGGACTCTTCCGGGTGCGCCAGCATGTTGATGAACCCGGGCGTCACCGCCTTGCCGCGCGCCTCGACGCGCTCGGACGCCGACCCGGGAGCGAGCGGCCCCACGTAGACGATGCGATCGCCCCTCAGGGCTACGTCGCCCACGAACGGTGGGCTCCCCGAGCCGTCGTAGACGGTGCCGCCGCTGATCACCACATCGTAGTGCGCTCCCGGACCGCTTGCCTCCTCGGGGGGCGCGCCGACACCGGGGCTCGCCGCGGCAAGACAGAGCCACGTGATCGTGACCGCGAGCGCGCTCCGGGCGAGCGCGGGGGCGAGCGGGCGGGCGGGTGACATGTTGACGCGACCTCCCTCCAGTCGTGTCAGATCCAGGGCCATGTGCTCAAGGCGCATCCGAACCGCTACGAGCTCGGGCGCGGCCCCACTCATATTATAGGCGGCGTGCCGAGGGCCTGCCGGCGGCTGAGGCCCGCGCCTCGCTCAGCCGCGGTGAATGAACGGCCAGGGAGAGACCTCCGCGCCCGGCTCGCCCGGGACTTCGATGAGGGCGGGAGCATCGTCCGCAAGGGCACGCTCGAGCGCGCTGCGCAGCTGCCCCGCGGTCGCGGCGCGGTAGCCTGCCGCGCCGAAGGACTCGGCGAGCTTCACGAAGTCGGGATTGCGCAGCGCTTCGCCGAGTAGCCGTCCGCCGAAAGTGGTCTTCTGGTCGCGCAGCACATTGCCGAAGCTCTGGTTGTTGAACACGATCGCCACGGAGCCGATGCGATGCTGCACGGCGGTGGCCAGCTCCTGCACTCCGAACATGAAGCCGCCGTCGCCGTTGACCGATACCACCGCCCGGGTCGGATTCGCGACCTTGACGCCGAGCGAGGTCATATAGCCGAAGCCGAGGTTGTCCTGATAGCCGCTCGCGACATAGGTGCGCGGCTCGTACACCGGGAAGCCGAAGCGGGCGGTGAATCCGACCTGGCTGATCTCTTCGACGAAGAAGCCGTCGCGCGGCAGTACCGCGCGGATCGCGTCCAGGAAGGCGAGCTGCGGCTGCACCACCTCGAACTCGCGCCGGGCACGCGCCTTGAGATCCTGGAATTCCGCTTCCCGGGACGCACGCTTGCGCAGGCGCGGCGCGAGCGCCTCGAGGAGCGCGCGCACTCCGAGGCGCGCGTCGGTCACCACGCCGACCTCGGTCGGGCGGCGCGGCATCTCCGTCGGGTCGATGTCGATGCGCACGATCCTCAACTCCGACGGCACCTGCTTCCAGCGGATGAACTGCAGCTCCATGCGCGTGCCGATGGCGAGGAGCACGTCCGTCTGCGCCCAGAGCGCGTACGCCGCCGCCAGGTCGAGCCCGAAGGGCGAGTCTTCGCTCACGATGCCGCGGCCGCTGCGATGCGCGGTGACCGGGGCCTGCAGCAGGCGGGCCAGCTCGAGCACTTCCGCACCGGCGCCGAGCGCGCCGGAGCCCACCATGATGAGCGGCGCCGCAGCGGAGGCGATCAGCTTCGCCGCCCGCTCGATCGCCTCCGGGTCCGGCAGCGGCGGCGCCATGGGGCGCGCGCTCACATCGAGCTCCACCTGCGCCTTCTGCCCGAGGGTATCCCAGGGGCATTCGAGGGCCACCGGCCGGCGACGCCCGCTCGTCAGCTCCTCGAACGCGCGCGCCACCAGGCGCGGCGCTTCGCTCGGGTGACTGATGCGCGCCGACCACTTGGTGAGTCCGCGCAGTATCGCCAGCTGGTCGGGAAGCTCGTGCAGGATGCCGTGGCCCCGGCCGATCTCGTGCGAGAAGACTTCGGAGGTCAGACACAGGACCGGTGCGTTCGCCGCATAGGCGGTACACAGCGCCGCCGACGTGTTGAGCACTCCGGGACCGGGCACGCAGGTATAGGCCCCCACGCGCCCGCTCGAGCACGCGTAGCCGTAGGCCATGTAGGCCGCCCCCTGCTCGTGGCGCGTGCCGAGGTAAGCGAGCTCCCCTTGCCGCTCGGCCAGCGCATCGATCAGGCTGTAGGTATGTACCCCGGGGATGCCGAAGATGTGCCGCACGCCGTTGCGGACGAGACCATCGACGATCGCCTGCCCGGCGGTTACGACCTTCCGCATGGGACTATGCTAACAGTCCCGCGGTCGCGATCGGACGGATGCCTCACGCGCGTGCACGTAACTCCTTCAGCGCAGCGCGCGCGGCCATACGGCCCGATGCGCCCACGATACCGGGCCCCGGATGCGTCCCGGCGCCACACAGATGCAACCCCGCCACGGGCGCGGCGTGACCGGCGAGATCGGGCACCGGGCGCATGAAGAGCAGCTGATCGAGCGCGAGCTCGCCGCGCGATACGGCACCTTCGCGCAGTCCGAACCGGCTCTCGAGGTCGACGGGCGAGAGCACCATCCGCTCGCGCACCTGGGAGGTGAATCCGGGCAGGTGCGCCTCCACGACGCGCAGCGCCCGCTCCGCCACGGTGTCGCGCAGCTCGCCCCACTCGCCCTCGCGGAGCCGGTAGGGCGTGTATTGCACGTGCAGGACCGCAACGTGCTTGCCGGGAGGCGCGAGCCCGGCGTGGACCGCGCTCGGAAGGTGAATCATGACGAAGGGCTCACTCGAGCAGCATCCGTACTTGGTCGCATCGAAGGCGCGCTCGACATAGCGCATCGACGGCGCGATCAGCATCGTGCCCGCGGCGCCGGCGGAGGCGGTTGCTGTTGTGGTGGCGGTGGTGGTGGTGGCGGTGGCGGCGGCCACCGAATCGGGCAAGGCATCGAGCGCCAGCAGGATCTTGGTGGTCACGCCGCGGAAGCGGATATTGCGCACGGCTTCGATGAGCACCGGGTCGAGGTGCACGGGGTCGATGAGCCCGAGGAGACTCTGGTACGGATCGAGCGCGGAGATCACGGCTCTGCAGGCGATCGCTTCCCCGGAGCTGAGCGCCGCCGATTCGATCCGCCCGTCGCGCACTGAAAGCTCAACCACCGCGCCCTGGGTCTCGATCGCGACGCCCGCGGCGCGCGCTCGCCGCGCCAGCGCGTCGATCAGCGCACCCGGCCCGGCTTTGAGTCGCAGCCGCTCACCGATCACGCCGGGCGCCGCACCGACGTGACGATGCAGGAAAGCCAGCGCCGTCCCACCCGACATCGGTCCCTGGCAAAGGTCGGTGACCGCAAGCGCCGCGAGCGCGCCCTTGAGTGGCTCCGACTCGAAGAAGTCGTCGAGCCAGTCGGCGGCCGAGATCGGCAGCGCGCGCAGCAGCTCGACCATGCCACGGCGCCCGAGGCTGCGGTATTGGCGACCGAGCCGGAGCAGCGTGAGGAATTCGTCGATCGCTCGAGCGTCGACGCGCGGCGCGGCGTCGCGAAACAGCGTCGCGAGAAAGCCCGCGAGGGACGCGAGCTGTTGCACGAACTTCGGCCAGCGCTCGGCGTCGCGCGCGGAAAGACGCCTCAAGGCCGCGGCGGTCGCGACTGCGGAGCGCTGCAGCGCGAGCGGTCCGCCCGCGCCGAGAGCGATGACGGTCGGATCGGCTGCAACGCTCGCGTGGATCTCGGCCATGCCGCGGAATGCCTGCGGGTCGAGGTAACCGAGGTCGGGCACCAGTGGGGCGGCGCGCCAGCCGGGCGCGAATTCGATCTCGCGATAGATCCCCCCGAGATCGGGGCCCGGCTCGAGCAACAGGACACGCACGCCGGACGTGGCGAGCCCGGTCGCCGCCACCAGCGCATCCGGCTCGCTGCCGAGGACTACCACATCGAAGGAGCGACTCATGTGTCGGACAGAATCCGCTGTGCGGCGAGGCGTCCGGCCGCGCCCATCACGCCACCCCCGGGGTGCGTGCTCGAGCCGCACTGGTAGTAGCCGGGAATCGGCGTGCGGTAACTCGACCAGCGCGCCGCCGGGCGCAGGAAGAACAGCTGCTGCAGCGCCAGCTCGCCCTGGAAGATGTTCCCCTCGGAGAGCCCGATCGTGCGCTCGATGTCCGCTGGCGTCAGCACCTGACGGTGCAGGATGGCGGACTTGAGGTTGGGCGCGTATTCGCTCAGGGTGTCGATGACGGTATCCCCAAACGCCTCACGCCGGGCGTCGGTCCAACCGCCTTCGATCGCGTAGGGGCAGTACTGCACGAAGATACTCGCGACGTGCCTGCCGGGCGGCGCCATGTTGGGATCGATCACTGAAGGGAAGATGATGTCCATGTAGGGGCGCTTCGAGAAGCTGCCGTACTTGGCATCGTCGTAGGCGCGCTCGAGGTAATCGAGGCTCGGGCTGATCGAGATCGCGCCGCGATGGTGCGCGCCGACACCGGGTAGGCAAGTGAAGTCCGGCAGCTCCGACAGCGCCAGATTGACCTTGCCGGAGGAGCCGCGGAAGCGGAAGCGCTGCACCTGCTCGAGGAGCTCGTCCGGCAGCGCCCGCCGGTCGACGAGCTCGAGGTAGGTGCGGCGCGCATCGAGCCCCGAGACGATCACGGGCGCCCGGCACTCTTCACCGCTCCCGAGCACGACACCGACCGCGCGTCCTCTCTCGAGGAGCACCTGCCTCACCGGCGCTTCGGTACGAATCTCGGCGCCCTTCTCCAGGGCCGCACGGGCGATGGCCTGACTGATCGTGCCGTTGCCGCCCTTGCAGAATCCCCACGCGCGGAACGCGCCGTCGATCTCTCCCATGTAGTGATGCAGCAGCACGTAGGCCGAGCCTGGCGAGCGCGGTCCCATGAAGGTGCCGATGATGCCGCTCGCGGACTTGGTCGCCTTGAGGGGCTCGAACTCGAACCATTCCTCGAGGTAGTCCGCCGAGCTCATGGTGAGGAGCTTGTAGAGCGCGTGAAACTGCTCGCGCCCGAGGGAGCGCAGGTGCCTCCCGAGCTTGAGCAGGCCCTTCAGGTCGCCGGGTCTGAGCGAGGTGGGATCGGGCGGCATCATGCCGAGCAGCGGCTTGACCGCCTGCGCCATCTGCACCATCAGCCGGCCGTAGGCGACCGAGGCTTCGGCATCCCGCGCCGAATGCCGGCAGAGCTCGCGCCGCGTGAGGTCGGCATCGCCCCAGCTGCCGAGATAGTCGCCGTTCGGCAGCGGCACGATCGTGCTCTCGAGGGGCAGGATCTGCAGGCCGTGCCGCGGGAGCTCGAGGTCGCGGATGATCTCGGGCCGCAGCAGACTCACCACATACGAGAAAACCGAGAAAGTGAAGCCCGGGAAAACCTGCTCGCTGACCGCCGCGCCTCCGATCACCGGACGCCGCTCGAGCACCAGTACCCGGCGGCCCGCCCGGGCGAGGTACGCGGCGGCCACGAGACCATTGTGGCCGGCGCCGACGACGATCGCGTCATGGGAGCGCTGCGCTCCCGGTGCCGGCGATGAGCGCACGTTCAGGCCCTCTTCCGCTCGGGGTCGAAGAACGGGAGCTTGCGCACCCAGGCGTTGGCGCGCTTGCGTCGGTGCTCGACGGTCACCTCGATCTCCACCGGCGTATCCGCCGCGAAGTGCGGAGCCTCGAGGTGCGCGAGCGCGAGATACTTCTTGAGCAGCGGCGACCAGCATCCGCTCGAGGCGTAGCCCACCTGCTCGCCGCCGCGATAGATCGGGACGCTGCTGCGCCAGGCGATGGTCGGGAGCGAGGGTGCCAGGCCCACCGCCCTGAAGAGCGCCTCGAAGGAATCCCAGTCGACTTCGACGCCGACGAAGCGCCACGCGGGTCCGCGCGCCTTCTCGGCGCGCAGCGCCGCCTGGCCGTTGAATGCGCTCTTGTCGAGCCGCACCGCCCAGTCGAGCGAGAGCTCGTAGGGCGAGGACTTCTGGGATTCGATCATGGCGTGTTGCGAGGACTGGTAGTCCACCTCGAGCATCACCAGGCCCGCTTCGATCCGCACCACGTCGAGCGCCCAGATGCCCGCCGGAGTAATCCCGTAGTCCGCCCCGCGGCCGATCAACGCGTCCCAGACCGCGATCGCCCCCTGCGCAGGGATCCACAGCTCGTACCCCAGATCGCCCGTGTATCCGGTGCGCGAGATCTGCACCTCGACGCCGGCGATGCGGTTTCGCATCACGCGGAAGTATCTCAGTCCGTCGACGGGCTGCTCGGCGACGGCGTCGAGCACCGCCCGCGACAACGGACCCTGTAATGCGAGCGCGCCCACGGCGTCCGACACCTCACCGATCTCGACTTCCATGCCGAACGCGTTCTGCTGCAGCCAGCGGAGATTGGGCTCGGCCGCCGTGAGGCGATACTGCCGCTCCCCGAGCCGGCTGATGGTGCCGTCGTCGATCGTCTTGCCCTGCGCGTCGCACCAGGGCGTGTACAGCACCTGGCCGATCTGGGTCGTGCTGACGTTTCGCGTAACCAGCCGGTCCAGCAGTCGCGCCGCATCGCGGCCGGCGATCTGGTACTTGTGCAGCGGCGAGACGTCGAACAGCGCCGCGGCGTTGCGCACCGCGGCGTACTCGCGCTCGTGCGTCCAGTCGTAGGCGCTCGCCACGGCGTGACCCGCCCAGCGGCGCCACGTCGCGCCGAGCACGAGGGGCGCCGTGCGCGCGTGAAAGGGCGTGGTTTTGAGCATCCCCGGGCGGCTCCGCAGTCTTATTGAACGATCGTACAATAAGGATTCGAAACGGATCAACCGAATCCCCGCCGGTCGCTCGAGCGGCGGCGCCGGCGGTGCGCGCGGGCCGCCCGGCACGCGCCTGCCGGGCGACATGGATATGTGCCCACGGCAATGCAGTCTACTTCAGCCTCGCACCCGACCAAACGTCCGGCTGGGCCGTCGCGTCCACCGGCATCTGGCGCATCGCGGGCGCGGGCGCTCGAGACCTGAGTTGTACGTGCCGATCCCGCGCGGCCGCGAGGTGAGCGCCGGACACGGTGTGGGACAGGCGCCGGGCGCACGATTAAGGCCCCGCCACCGCATGAGCTTCGCCGCCGCCGTCGCCCGGCCTGCGCTACAATTATCTGCTGGATCCTGTGGATTCAGGCGATCTCGTACTACGGCAAGCTCGCGATCCATCCGACGCCGCAGATTCCGGTCCACCAGGTGCCGTGGCAGATGCGTGCCGGATGCGAGGATGCATGCAGCGGGTTGAGTCAGGCGTGAGCGCAGCGGCGGCGAGACTCCTCATCGTCGACGATGAGGCCGCGCACATGCGCGCCCTGTGCGACACTCTCGAGCGCGAGGGTTACGTCACCCGCGGCTTCACTTCCGGACGCGAGGCGCTGGAAGCGCTCCGCGAGCAATCATTCGATCTGCTGCTGACCGATCTGCAGATGCCGGAAATCGACGGCATCACGCTCTTGCGCGCCTGCCAGGAGATCGATCGCGACATTGCCTGCGTCCTGATGACCGGGCACGGCACGATCGCGACCGCGGTGGATGCGCTCAAGGCGGGCGCGCTCGACTACGTACTGAAGCCCTTCAAACTGTCGAGCATCCTGCCGGTGCTGGCGCGCGCGCTGGCGACGCGTGCGCTGCAGAGGGAAAACATCCAGCTGCGGGAGTCACTGGCGATCTACGAGCTCTCGCGCGCCATCAGCCAAGGCCTCGACCGCGATGCGATCGTCGAGCGGACGCTGGCGGCGGCCGCCGGGCAGCGCGATGTCGGCGCGGTTTACCTCCTCGTGCCCGCCGAGGATGGCGGCACGCTGCGGGTCGCGGGATTCACCGGGCCGGCCCCCCGGGCTCTGGAGAGCGCGGCGCTGAAGCTCGGCGAGTCGGCCGAGCGCTGGGTCGAGGAGGCGCGCCGCGAGCTCGGGGCGCGCGTGGCGCCTTCCCCCGCCGGGGTTCTCTTCAGGCACCCGTTCGACCCGCGCATCGCCGTGGCGCTGCCGATCGTCGCCGGCGGAAAGTTCTTCGGAGTCCTCGGCTTCAGCTCCTCGCGGCCCGAGCGGAGGATCCCCCCGGGACAGCTACGCGCTCTCGACGTCCTGGCGCGCACCGCCGCCAGCGCCTTCGAGACCGCGGCGCTGGTCGGTGAGCTGCGCCGCATGAACGAAGAGCTCGAGCTGCGCGTGCGCGAACGCACGCGCGATCTCGAGATGGCCAACCACGATCTGGAAGCCTTCTCATACTCCGTGTCGCACGACCTGCGCGAGCCGCTGCGTGCGGTCGAGGGCTTCTGCGAGATGTTCCGCGCCGAATTCGCGGCGAGTGTCCCGGAGGCGGGGCAGAAAATTCTGGAGCGGATCTGGGCCGGGGCCGGCCGCATGACGCGTCTCATCAACGATCTGCTGCATTTCTCGCGCCTCGGCCGCCAGCCCCTCGAGTGCGCCCGCGTGCCGCTGCGCGAGCTCGTGGAGCAGTGCGTGGCGCGCCTCGAGGAGTCGCGCGACGGCCGGCGGCCGGGCGTGCAGATCGGAGAGCTCCCCGACTGCTTCGCGGATCGCGCGCTGCTCGAGCAGGTGCTGATCAATCTGTTGTCGAACGCCATCAAATTCAGCGCCGGACGGGACGACCCTCGCATCGAGGTGGGTGCGCTGCGTCAGGGCGCCGACATCGTCTATTACGTGCGCGACAACGGCGTCGGCTTCGACATGCGCTACGCCGACCGGCTCTTCGGCGTGTTTCAGCGCCTGCACCCGCCGGAATCGTTCGAGGGCACCGGAATCGGCCTGTCGATCGTGCACCGGATCATCACACGTCACGGCGGCCGGGTGTGGGCCGACAGCCGCCCCAGTGACGGCTCCACCTTCTATTTCAGCCTTCCGCGGCCGAGCGAGCTCGGCCCAGGGATGTAACGCCACGCTCAAGCACGCGGAATTAAAGGCGCTCCGCGTGCGATTTGCCGGCTTACCCCCAAGACGGCCGGTCTTGCGCCCGGAAAGTGTGACGGCCATCCGGGTGAGGCGTCTTTCCGGCGGGTCTAATAAAGACGCGATCGACTGTTTAGAAAACACCCGTGCGCGCGCGAGCCCCTTTCACCGTCCAGCTTCGGCAGATTCGGTGCCGGGCGCGCGCCGAATGTAAGCAAGGTCGGAGACGTGGCGATGGATGCGCCCCCTGAGCAGTCTTCCGGCAGGCCGTTGCGAGTCCTGCTGGTCGAGGATTCCCCGTCGGACGCCGAGCTGACCAAGTGGCGCCTGCAGCAGGGCGGCTACGCATGCACCTTCGAGTGCGTGGTGAACGAGGCCGAGATGCGTGGCGCTCTGCGCGCGGGTTCGCCCGATCTCATCCTGTCCGATTTCAGCCTCCCCGGATTCGACGGCATGTCGGCACTGGCCATTGCGCGCGCCGAGGCACCCGGGGTGCCGTTCATCTTCCTCTCGGGCACCATCGGCGAGGAGCGCGCCATCGAGGCCCTGAAGTGCGGTGCGATCGACTACGTCCTGAAGAGTAATCCGAAGCGCCTGGTGCCGGCGATACAGCGCGCACTCGATGAGGCGGCGTTGCGCCGCAAGAACCAGGCTGCCGAGCAGCACGTCGCCCGCCTCGCCGTCGTGCTTCAGACACTCTCGGCGATCAACTCGGCGCTGGTGCGCATCCAGAACCGCGACGAAGCGCTGGCCGAGACCTGCCGCCTCGCGCACCGTATCGGCGGATACCCGCTGACGATGGTGGCGCTTCTCAACCCCGCAACGCGCATGGCGCGACCGATCGGTTGGGCGGGCTACGACTTTCTCGAGCAGCCGTGGGAAGAGTTTCCCGTCGCGGTTCACGAATCCGGCGATACCAGCCTCATGGGCCGGGTGATCCGCAGCGGCGAGGCGGTGCTCTGCGAGGACATCGCGACCTACGCCGACGTCATCCAGGCACGCGAGGCGTTGAGCGCCGCGGGCATCCGCTCGCTCGCGTGCCTGCCGCTGCGGGTCGACAACACGCCGGTGGGGGCGCTGCTGTGCGGCACGCGCTCTCCGACCGTCATCGCTCAGGACGAATGGCTGCTGCTCGTGGAGCTCGCCTCCAACCTGTCGTTCGCGCTGCAGTACCTCGACAAGCAGAATGCGGTGCACTTCCTGTCGTATTTCGAGCCGCTGACCGGTCTCGCCAAGCGGGCGCTGTTCTGCGAGCGCCTGACGCGGCTACAGGCGCGCCGCAGCGGCAGTCCGCAGCGTCTTGCGGTGACCGTGTTCGACATCGCGCACCTGCGTGTCATCAACGATTCGCTCGGCCGGCACAGCGGCGATCGGCTCTTGCAGTGCGTCGCGGATCGGCTGAAGACGCGCTTCCCGGACACGGAGCACATCGCCCACCTGGGGGGCGGGACCTTTGCCTGCGTGAACGCCCTGCGAGAAAACGACAGCGGCGAACTGCGTACACTGCACGATGAGCTCATGCGGCTGTTCACCGAGCCGTTCCGCATCGACGGCCGCGAAGTCGTCGCGGAGATCAAGAGCGGGGTGGCCTGCTATCCGCAAGGCAACATCGAGCCTCACGACCTGGTGCAGAACGCGGAAGCGGCTCTCAAGGAGGCGAAGACCTCGGGCGAGCGCTACCTGCATCACCGCGTCGAGATGAATGCCGAGCTGGCGCGGCGGCTCGGCATGGAGCAACGGCTGCGGGCGGCGCTCGAGACCGACCAGTTTCGCCTGTACTACCAGCCCAAGATCACGCTGCGAAACGGCAGAGTCGCCGGGGTGGAGGCGCTGCTGCGCTGGCAGGACCCGGAAACCGGCCTGGTCGCGCCCGCGGTCTTCCTGCCGCTGCTCGAGTCCGCCGGGTTGATGACAGCGGCCGGCACCTGGGTCATACGACAGGCGGCGTCCGACTGTCGCGCGTGGCGCTTGCAGGGTCTGCCGCCGCTGCGGGTGGCCGTCAATGTATCGCCTCCGGAGCTGCGCCGCCGCAAGATCGCGGACGAGATCCTCGAGTGCATCGGCGATCTGGCAGGCGATCCGGACTGGGGGGTCGACCT
>Ga0209473_1001021_pt1 | contig 15870 bp, 11 predicted proteins | sample GraSoiAngelo_133_FD_185890 | JGI IMG/M metagenome (GOLD analysis project Ga0209473, IMG submission 185890) | Grasslands soil microbial communities from the Angelo Coastal Reserve, California, USA - 14_0929_05_20cm (SPAdes) (version 2) | ecosystem: Environmental > Terrestrial > Soil > Grasslands ...
ATGGGCGATGCCGACGATTAGGCTACCCAGGATAAAAATGTATCCGAATACGACCGCGATGAGCGCACCCAAGGCAAACGCGACAACTGCCGCCAATTGCAGCAGCAGCGCTTTTGACTCGACCGCCAGCAGCGCGGCTCGAGTCTCAACGTAAGCAAACAGCGCGCTGATTAACCCAATCGCATTGTCGATCAGTCCGGCATGTCCAGACGGATTGCGCACTCTCGCGCTCGCGCGAGCCATGATGAACGGCTAACGCCGGAAGATCAGGCCCAAAACAAAACCGATCCCAAGTGCGGTCATGACCGCCTTCATCGGATTTTCGCGCACATAATCTTCGCCATCCTCCTGCAAGGTCCGGACGCGCACTCTGGCGTCGTCCCAAGCCTGAGTGGCCTTGTCGCGATAATCCTCCGCCATTGTCGTCGCCGCCGATTTCAAATCTTCGGCTGCGCGGCGCGCATGAGTTTTACTGCTCTCCAGTTTGTTTTGCGCGCTGCCAGGCGCGCCACTTTCATTCGATTTTTCTTCTGCCATGATCTTTCTCCAAATGGTTGATGGTTTACGGCATTATCCGGTCGCGAACCCCGTCGCGCAAACCTTTCCGCATCCCGTTATTTAAACGAAACTGGAGTGCCTGCTGCGCTTACCGAGGCGCGGCCAGCGGCTCCCTAGCTATTGCTCGCGGAAGATTATCCGCGCTTTCGTCAGATCGTAAGGTGACAACTCCAGCGACACCTTGTCCCCGGGCACGATACGAATGAAATGCTTGCGCATTTTACCAGAAATATGAGCCAGGACATTGCGTTGGCCGGGCAGATCAACGCGGAACATCGTCCCCGGTAAGACCTGAGTCACCGTCCCTTCCGTCACAATCTGTGCTTCCTTCGCCACGCCTTAAAATGCCTGCAGGCGCCGAAAGTTCAACCCGCCGACCTACCGGCGCAGCGTTGCTTCCGGGAAAAACTCCCCTATTTCGCGCCGTTTCCACCACGCACCGGTAGCTCGGCGTTCTTCGGAAGTAGTGAACTGATACTTAAACAAAATCGCACGAACGTATCTCGGGGGTTTATCGGGAAAGGGATTGCGTGCGAGTAATCGCGTGACCGCCGGCTCATTTTCCAACAGGCGGACCACGAAATTCTGGAACCAATCTTCCTGCCGACGACCGCCGAGGGCCGCGAACCACATTTGCCAATCCAATCGCGGCTGATGCGGCGCGCACCAGCGCGGAGCGCGATTCACGTCGCCTGGTTTCCATCTGAATTCGTAGGAAACCCAATCGATTCCGTCCGGGCTGCCTTCCACTTCGATCTCTGGCCGCTCTTTTGTCATCACCCGGAAAAGTCCATAACCATTCAGGATTCGGATTGGCTCGAGGCGTGCATAGACCATCAGCAGCGGCTTGGGCCAATCAGCCTCGGGCTTCAGTGCGGTGTAACAAAGCCAAAGATTGAGCGGCAGGGTGATGATGAGGATGGCGATGGCGAGCCAATGCCGTATTTTGGTAGGGCGAGACTCCGTCGAGCCTTTCGAGAACGCGCGCGGCTCGACGGAGTCTCGGCCTACCCTCCAGGTCGCGTCGTCGATGAGCAAGAGACAAAGCGCGATCGTGAGCAAATTGAAGAAGCAGTAATTACCGGTGATGGCGATCGCGAGTTGAAGAAAAATTAGCAAACCTGCTGCGATCAAACGTGGCCGGCGCGGCGCCCAAATGAAAAACGGAACGATGATTTCGACCACCAGACAAAAGGCGACCGAGAACTTTTTGAACCATTCGGGATGTTTATCCGCGAACCAGGCGAAGACGGTCGGGAGCGGTTGGGTCCAGTAGTGATAATCAAGCGCGGTCAGGGCGCTCCAATGAAAGGAATGATTGATCCAACCCCAGCAATCGTCGCCACTGGTCAGTTTCACCACCCCAGACATGAACATGAGCTTGAAGAGGAGAAACTTGAGCAGAAAGATCGCGACCGGAGAGACCGATCGTGTAGCCGCGGTCGCTGACCGCGGCCAAAGCTGCCAGGGCGCGAAAAAAATAGCGACGAATCCAGTCTCCAGTAGAAGGATGTCCCATTGAAAGCTAAGAAACGCCTGGCCTGCGATGCTAAGCGAGAGATAAGAAACGAAAAGAACGCCTAACGAAATAGCTGGAGCAATTCGGCAGATCAGCAGAAGCGAGAACAGAACGCCGCCACCGCAAAGAAAATGGAGGAAACTGTTGCTCGAATTAAACCAGCAGAGTGTCGGCAAAATCCAGATTGCCTTGTATCCAAACTCGCCGCGCGCGAGCGACAAATAATCCTTGATTGGCAAAATGCCATTTGATCCAACGAGACCGTCGATCTGGATCCAAAGTGAAACGAACGCAATCAAATAGACAAGAGCGAGCGCCCGTAGAAACCAGCGATGCGCCCAAAAATAAGTTGGGGGACGAACGTCTTTTCCCCAAAGCAATCGCGTTATTCCCGAGGCCAACCCGCGATGCCGTGCGACGAAGTTATAACCCAATTCAGAAACCGCAGCGAAGCCGGGAATGTGTTGGTAGCCCCACCACAGCCATTTTTTCGAGGGCCGGCAACGTAGTGACCGATAGACCGCTTCCGCGGCGACGAAAACCTGACCGGTCTTATCGATATAAACGACCGAGCGCTGGAATTGCTCGCGCGGAATTTCTGGAAAACGGTCCGCGATTTCCTGATATGGTGCATACTCAACTTCGCCCGCGGTAATTTCGCGCCAGCGCTCAATCCAGCGTCGACAGAAATGGCATTCGCCATCCCAAATCATGAGCGGTCTCGGTGGCGGATTTACGCGAGAGGGCACGCTCAGTTCTTTCATTTTGGGATCGCGTCGGAACATAGGCATTCCTGCCTGTGCGCCCAGCAGACATTCTGCCAGCTGTGGTTTTTTGGATTTTACAGCGCAGTGCAACTGCGCTGGGCGCACAGACTAAAAAGTCTGTGTTCCGCCTAAATCATGAGCGGTTTCGGTGGCGGGTTTGAAACGCGGAGTTGTTCTTTCATGAAATTGAGGTGGATCGCGCGCTCCGTCGCGCGATGCTACTCAAGCTCTTACTTGTCATTCCGAGCGCAGTCGAGGAATCTCTAACTAGTCAAGGACGGGTCACCCCGTTTTTCACGCATCGCTTGCGACTTGAGTATCACGACAGGACCTGGTCGCGCAGACAAATAGTTAGAGATCCCTCGACTTCGCTCCGCTCAGGATGACAAAAGAAAGAATTCCGCGCGCTCGGTCATGCTATGCTCAGCCGATGAGCTTGCGGAGTCAACGCGGCATGGCCGCTCGCATGCCCGTCGCCTGATATTCGGACCGCGCATGCACACGTTTTGTCATCCCGAGCGCAAGCGTGGGACCTCATCCATGGCCGTTGATCACACAAGCTAGATCGGGTTACCCAGACGCGGTGTGGGATCCCTTGTCGTCTTCGCCACTCGGGATGACGTGCTGTGAGAACGCCACGTCCGACTCGAAAAAACGAATTGTCAGTTGTGCCTAAGAGAACTCTGCCCAGACGGGGGCATGATCGGAAGGATCTTTGCCTTTGCGCATTTCGCGATCGATCCCCGCTGCGGTGCAACGTTCGGCCAATGATTCGCTGGCAAGAATCGCGTCGATGCGGAGTCCGCGATTTTTTTGAAACGCCAGCATCCGATAATCCCACCAACTAAAAAGACCACCTTCGGCATGACGGATGCGAAGGGTATCGCGCAAACCGATTTGTTCGAGCGCGCGAAAAGCGGCGCGTTCTTCCTCCGAACACATAATGGCGCCGCGCCAAAGCGCAGGATCGTGCACATCACGATCTTCCGGCGCGACATTGAAATCGCCGCACACAATCACCTGGGCAAAAGATTTCTGCGCCTCCGCGATGCAATCGCGCAGTTGAACGAACCATTGCAATTTGTAATTGAACGCGGGCGAGCCGACTGCCTGTCCGTTTGGCGCGTAAATGGAAAACACGCGCACGTCCTTGATCGTTGCCGCAATCACTCGTGCCTGCGGATCTTCGCTTTCGTCGCACAACGCGGCCTGGCGTTCTCGCAGATCGTGACGGGAAAGAATCGCGACGCCGTTGTAAGATTTCTGGCCATGAAAGACGCAGCGATAACCTGCCGCTGAGACTGCCAGCTCGGGAAATTGATCATCACTGCACTTTGTTTCCTGCAAGCAAACGACATCGGGCTCTTCTTTTGCCAGCCAATCAAGCAGACGTTGCTGCCGCTTGCGCAGTGAGTTGATGTTCCAGGAGGCGATCTTCATCTAGTGATTAGTGAGAAGTGAGAGGTGAGAAGTAAGAATTTCCACTTTACCTCTCACCGATCACTTCTCACTTCTCACAACTCGTACTCCACGCCCGGAGTGGGAACGATCATTTCGGAACCGGGCAAACGTGCGGACAATTGCGCCCGCATCCATTCCACCGCCGGCGGATCGCCGTGCACGAGCAGAATTTTCTTCGGCCCGACTTTTGCCGCGTAGGCAATGAGCGATTCGCGCGAGGCATGCGCGCTGAATTGAAATTGTTCGATGTGGCAGCGCAAAGTTTGCGGCGGTTCGTCAGGATCGAGCGAAACGCTGTCGCCACTTTTAGCGAAGCGCAAAATTCCACCGGGTGATTCCGGATCAGCGTAGCCGACAAACAAAATTGAGTGCTGCGGAACTCCGACCAGGCGGCGTGCGAAAATATTGGAAAGCGTTTTCGGCGTCATCATTCCACTGGAAAGCGCGTAAACGCGGCCGGGGCGTGCAGGAGAATCGTTAATGGTCTGGCCGTTCAAGACAAAGGGCGCGACATCCTGCATCAATTGCAGGCGTGGCCATTGCCGGCGCGTTTGATTGGCCCGGCGATCGTACACCTCCGTCATTTTCGAGCTGAGTCCGCCGATGTAGACCGGAAAGTCCAATTGTTGCTGTCGGCGAAATTCGTAAAACATCCCTAGCGCTTCCTGCGTCTTGCCCAACGCAAAAACCGGAATCAGTGCGCAGCCGCCGCGGCTGAAGGTTGCTTCGATCGCGGCTGCCAGTTTTTCTTCTTCTGAGGCGCGCGACCAGCCAGCAGGCTCAGGAGTATCGCCGCGGGTGCATTCCATGATCAGAACATCGATATCGCTTTGCGGAAAAATCGCCGATTGCATGATTGTTTGATCATCGAAATTGACGTCGCCGGTGTAAAAGATCGTCCGCCCTTCCGCTCGCAAAAGGATTCCAGACGAACCAAGGACATGCCCGGCGTCCCAAAATTCGAAGGTTAATGCGTCGTCATCCCCGACCCGATTACCACTGGTCGTATAAGGCTGCCGATATCGACAGAGGTGCCATTGGGCAATGGCGCGATCGCTTTCGCGATGCCCAAAAAGCGGATAAAGCGTGAGGCCCAGTTCCTCGCGCTGCCGCGTCATTACGTTCACGGAATTATGGAGAAGAAGAGATCCAATTTCGCTGGTCGCTTCCGTCATGAAAACGCGCGCGTGCGGCCGGTGGCGCATCAAAACAGGGAGCGTTCCGATGTGATCCTGATGCGCATGAGTAATAAGAATGGCGTCGATTGTTTGGCCTTCAATCGGCTTCCAATTCGGCAGTGCATTGTCGCCCACCTCTTTGGGATGCATCCCGCAATCTAGAATCAACCGCCTGCCTCCCGCCTCGAAATAGTAAGAGTTGGCGCCGATCTCAGTATGACGGGTGAGATTGATGAACTTCATGCCGCTGAACTAGTTTTACTCTTCTTCTTCCTCTTATTCTTAATCCTAATCCTATTCATATTCGAAAGTTCGGAGTAACGATAAGATCAAGAGTAGGAGGAAGAGGAAGGAAGCGCAGGCAGGCGCGACAGGCTCAATCGTCTCTAGCTAAAGCAATTCCTCAAAAATCCGCATCCAGTTTCGGAAAAGAATTTTTTCAATTTGCCTGTCGTTGAATCCGCGTTCGATCAACTTGGCAGTCAAATTTCGAGCCTGGCCGTGACGCAAGAGATCGGGAATGAAGTGCGCATTAGGAAACTTTTGGTGAAACTTCACCCGTTCGTCTTCAGACCAGCGCCGGTAAATGAATTCGAAGAAATCGAAACCGATACCAACGCCTTCGATGCCGATCAGGTCTATGACGTAGGCGACGTGATCGACATAGCGATCGAGGGTCGAATCTTCTTTTTTTGGACTAACAAGAACAGAATTGATTCCGATCACGCCGCCGCGCGCGCCCACCATTTTAATTTGCTCGTCGCTGATGTTGCGCTCGATGTCGTAGTACTTGCGCGAGTTAGTGTGCGAAACAATCACCGGTCCAGTGGTGTTTTCCAAAATGTCGTCGAAACCGGCCGGGTTGATGTGCGCAAGATCGAGAATCACGCCGACTCGTTCGCATTCCCGGACCAGCTCACATCCGAAGGCCGTCAGTCCTTTGGGCGACGATCCGGTCGGTGCAAAAACCCCGCCACTGCCGGCGGCATTGCTGCGCGCATGGGTAAGACCGATCACACGCAGCCCCAATTCGTAGAAAATGTAGAGCAAATTAAGATCGGTCCCGAGCGGCTCGGCCCCCTCCATCGTAATTAGAAGCCCCATTTTTCCCTGCTCGCGTGCGTGTTTGACGTCCGCGTAGGATCGGCAAATCGTGAATCGATCACAGCGTTCGACCTCGACATAAATTCGCGCCAGCTGCCCGAGCGCTACCTCCAACGCTTTGTCCGGCAAATATTGATCCTCAATGTAAATGCCGGTCGCTACTGTCCCAATATCCCCCGCCTCAAACTCCGGGAGAAAATCGCTCGCCAGGACATTTTTGCGGTCGCGGTTGTCGTACAAGAACATGGGCAAATCGAAGTGCAGATCGACTATGCCCTGGCCGTGCAGGCGCGTGATTCGCTCTTCGGTCGATTCCGGTGCGGGATCCATGCGCTAGGGCGCCGGGGGTGGGACTGCGATTTCTGTTGCTTCAGCTCGATGTTTTGGCCGCGGCCAAAAGAAGGCGAGGAGACCGAGTAACCAGGCTGTTCCCAAGGGAACAAGCCCGGGAACCCAAATTGCGTAGTGCGCCATTACTGTGAAGGCGATCATGCAATAGCCCGCGGTGAAAGCGATCAGACCGAGGACGAGGTCGATCCGCGAGGCCCGGACCGCGCGCGAAGCGAGCAGTGCGACGAACAAGAGCACTGCGCCGTCAAAAAGCACGCTGACGCGACGGACAAAATGGTTGGATTGCAAGGTAACGATGGTAGCAGCGAAAACGTCGGCCGGTGCGAGTAGATTTGAAGGGGTGCGCGCAAGAATCAAATCCTCGTGCAGGCTTTCCAATGCCGACTTCTTTTGTCGTTGCTGCGCGAGCAAGAGCAACTCATTCAACGCGAAACGACGTCCGAGTTTCGACGAATTTGGATTCACTATTAGTGTGCCGTCCCAGTTGATTGGAATTTTGCGACCGCCTGGGAGCGCGATGTGGGAACCGACTTCGATTTGCACTTCGCTCATTGGAATGCGTGCCCAGGTCAGGAAGGCTTGCAGAGCGAAGGCTGGGATAACTTCGCCACGATAATTAAAAAGCAATGGCACGCGCGTTGTCGTTGCATCGGGCAAGTTGACGTAACCAACCGAGGAAATCAGTCGCAAATCTTCATCGGGTTGACGCTGAATTCCGGTGAAAGTGGGGAGATCTCCGCGCCGCCCGCTCACATGGGGGAAGCCCGGTATTTCCGCTGGTGGCGCATCCGGGTCGGGCGTCGGCGTTAGTTCGGCCGAGAGCAGCAGCTTGGGGACCCGCATTGCCTGATCGAGAAAAACCTGTTCCTGATTCTTGTCGCGCTCGCGCCATTTCAAGGGAGGCTCAATTGCAACCACAGTCGGCTTGAATTCGAGAATGGCCTGGAAAAAGAGCGCGAACTCGAGCGGTGAGACCGCACCCGCGCTAGTACGCGACTCGGGAGAATTGCCCGGCGCCGGTTGATTAGGCTGCGTTTCAAGAGTCGGGTCGCCGCCGATTTCGACTACCGTCAATGGCGCATGATCACCGGATGCCGGAGTATTTCGCAACAGCCAATCGAGAAAAAATGCGTCTGCCTTCTCCACGTAGGGGTCGCGGGCCAGCAGCAAAGCCGCCAGCAGAACGACGATGGCGAGAAGAAGACGCTGCATCGGGCGCGAAATTAGAAATGGCGGGATGCAAAAACAAATTTAATCGCGCAGGAAATCCCGGAGGCAGCAGTTTCCCATCAACACTTCCTGTCATGTCGAGCTCTAATTTTCTATCTGCTAAAAGTTTGAGATTCCGAGGCCCATCCGACTTGCCTCAGAGCTGGCTACCCCGGAAAGGACAGAAAACGACGGGCGACAGCAACGCCGCCGTCTTTTCCCATCACGTCGAAAGTTGTTATCATGTGGGTTCCCGGAAATAGTTAGAGATTCCTCGACTTCGCTCGGAATGACAAAAACGGCAGAGAACGAGCCGGCCACAGTATCGCTACCCCGTTCAGTGCTCCCTTTTGTCATGTCGAGCGAAGTCGAGACATCTCTGACTATTCTCCGAGAACTTCTGGCGCGAGATCGTTCCACCGTGGGTTCATCGTTGCGATCAACCCCACTTTCTTCGAGCGCGACCATTTCTTGAGCTGCTTTTCGCGTGCGATTGCATCCTGCACATTTGTGCAGTGCTCGTAATAGACCAATTTTCGGCAACGATAATTCGCCGTAAAACCTGGAATCTCCCCGGCGCGATGCTCGCTGATCCTGCGAGCTAAATCATTGGTCATGCCAATGTAGAGAACGCTGCCATGCTCATTGGTGACAATGTAGATCCAGAAGTTATAGTCTCGTAGCATCGAAAATAGTTAGAGATTCCTCGACTCCGCTCGGAATGACAAAAAGGGGCGGAGAATTCGCTGTGAAGGATATCGCGATCCCGTTCAGTGCGCCCTTTTTGTCATGTCGAGCGAAGTCGAGACATCTCTTACCATTTTTGTCCAGGCAAGATCGAGAAACCCCCTTTTCGAGATTAGAGATTCCTCGACTCCGCTCGGAATGACAAAGATGCGCCAGCGGTCGGCGGAGCGACAGCCCACTTCATCCTCAACCAGCGAAGAATGACTTTTTATCGATACGCTCTAAGATGCCCTTTTCGCTGATGAAACGATTCGATATTTCCGTCCTCATGACCGATGAGCTGCGCGCGTTTCTGCAGGGCGCGCACCCGGATCCGTTTCGCATCCTCGGGCCGCATCGATTGCGCGACGATGTCTTGGTCCGCGTTTTTCGTCCCGACGCCCGCGAGGTTTCGATCAAACTCGACAACAATGGTTCCGTTATTCCAGCGGAGAAAATTCAGGGCGACGGCCTTTTTCAAGCCACTCTCGAGAAATGCCCGCGTGATGTTCCTTACACCCTGAAAATCAGACGGTGGGATGGCAGTGAACAGATCACCCGTGACCCTTATTCCTATGGCGTGATCATGGGCGAAGTGGACATTCATCTTTTCGCCGAAGGCCAGCATTGGCGCCTTTACGACAAATTCGGCGCGCATCTTCGCAAGATCGGTGACGACACCGGCGTTTACTTCGCGGTCTGGGCGCCGAACGCGCAGCGGGTCAGTGTGGTTGGGGATTTCAATGGCTGGGATGGCCGGGTTCACCCCATGCGCAAGCTGATCGGCAGCGGCATTTGGGAATTGTTCATTCCCGGTATCGGTGAAAACGCGCACTATAAATTTGAGATCCGCACCGGAAGCGGCGCGATTTTCCTGAAAAGCGATCCGTTTGCCTTTTTTAGCCAGCACGGCAAAGAGACCGCCTCGCTCGTCTACGATCTGAGCCGTTATGGCTGGGCCGACGCCGCCTGGATGGAGGCACGCCGCTCGAAAAATATGCCGCGCAGTCCGCTGAGTATTTATGAGGTCCACCTCGGATCGTGGCGGCGCAAAGCGGAGGAGGGGAATCGTTTTCTCAGCTACCTCGAACTGGCCGATACCCTTTTACCGTATGTCATCGAGATGGGTTACACCCACATCGAATTAATGCCGGTGGCGGAACATCCCTTCGAAGGTTCCTGGGGTTATCAGGTCACTAATTATTACGCGCCCACCAGCCGCTTCGGAAAACCAGACGAGTTTCGGCATTTTGTCGACCGCTGTCATCAGGCTGGGATCGGCGTGATTATGGACTGGGTGCCGGCGCATTTTCCGAAGGATGCTCACGGTCTGGCTGAATTTGATGGCACCGATCTTTACGAGCACATGGACCCGCGCCAGGGCGAGCAACCGGATTGGGGCACGCTCGTTTTTAACTTCGGACGCAATGAAGTCCGCAATTTTCTCATCGCAAACGCGCTCTTCTGGCTCGACCAATATCACATCGACGGTCTGCGCGTGGATGCGGTCGCCTCGATGCTCTATCTCGATTATTCGCGCAAGGAAGGGCAATGGATCCCGAATGCGTTTGGTGGCCGCGAAAATCTTGATGCCGTCTATTTCCTGAAACGCTTCAACGAAGTTTGCTACGAGCGCTTCCCCGGGATCATGACCATCGCCGAGGAATCAACCGCGTGGCCCGGCGTGTCACGCCCGACTTACCTTGGCGGACTCGGGTTCGGCTTTAAATGGAATATGGGCTGGATGCACGACTTTCTCCATTACATGCAGCTTGATCCGATTTACCGGCGGTTTCATCAGGGAAACATTACCTTCTCGCTCCTCTACGCTTTCCAGGAGCATTTCATTCTGGTGTTGAGCCACGATGAAGTTGTTTATGGGAAACGCTCGCTGCTTTCGAAAATGCCGGGGGATGTTTGGCAGAAGTTCGCCAATCTACGGATGTTTTATGCCTGGATGTTCGGACATCCAGGGAAGAAGCTGCTTTTTATGGGTTGCGAATTCGGGCAATGGCGCGAATGGAACCATGACGCGTCATTGGATTGGGGGTTACTGCAATCGCCGTTGCACGATGGGCTCCGCCGCCTGGTTCAGCATCTGAATTATCTCTACAAAAGCGAGCCGGCGCTTTGGGACCTGGACGATGCTTACGAGGGATTCGAGTGGATTGATTTTCACGATGCCGAAAACAGCGTTGTCGCGTGGATGCGGAAATCTCGTGACGGCGAGATGATTGTCTTTATCGTAAACGCCACGCCGGTGGTGCATTACGGCTACCACATTGGCGCTCCGGGGGCCGGTTTTTATCGTGAAATCATCAATACGGATGGCGAGACTTATGGCGGTAGCAACGTGGGCAATCTCGGCGGGATCACCGCGACCGACGAACCATGGCAGGGCAGGGGGCATTCCCTTCGTGTCAACCTTCCGCCCCTGGCCACGGTGGCGCTCAAAAAAGAAAAAGAAAGTCTTGCCAGCTAAGGCGCGTTTCTGGTAATTTATATTTTCTAGAAACCAGATCATCCACCTCCTCTATGAAAACACGTTCCCAATCCGCATTCACATTAATCGAAATGCTCGTCGTTATTTCGATCATCGCCGTTCTCGCCGCCTTCGCCGTGCCCGCTCTTACCAGCGCGCTCACCAAAGGCCAGATGACCGGCACAATGAACAATGGTCGACAGCTATATCTCGCCGCTCAGCAGATGGCGCTTGATGGCGCAGCAAATTCTGACCCGAATTTGGTCTGGCCAGGAGATGACACAACCACTCTCGGCACGTTGAACAATTACATGTCGCGGCTTGTCCAGAATGACTATTTAAAGCCCGGCGACGTCCAAAAGTTGCTCAGCGGGCCGGGTGCGTCGGCAGCTGTAGCGACGGCCGGCAGTGGCGCCACTCAGACCGTTACGATCACAGGAAATAGCGCTTTCAAGATTTATCCTGTGGCTGACGCTAACGCGTCGAATGCAATCTTCGCCGTCAGTAGCAATTACATCTATTCCACGGCGCTGACTCCGACAACGGGTGCCGGCGCTCCCAACAATCCGTTTGGAGACAAGGGCTTCATCGTTCAACGCAAAGGCGGCGATGCGAGTATCCTGCGAAAAAACAATGCAGTTGCCGGGGCAACTGCCAGCCAGATCGCCACTTTTGAGGCTACCGTCGGCAAAGTGCCGGCCGATCCGCAGGGAACCGTCACAGCAGGCGACCCCGCCGGTTATCTGCACCAACCGTAGTAAGCAGATTCCACGAAACGGCGGCTGGTTTCCCAGCCGCCGTTTTTCGTTTGGGGGTGCTGCGTTCATTTCTGCCAGCGCGGTCTCTCACAACACATTTGATTCAAACTCCACCGTTGCTTACGTGCGCGCGAACGCGCATGCCTCGACCCACATTTGCGGCCGAGCGGATCACGTTTCCGCTCGCGTCCACCGTGATGCTGTAACCGCGGTGTAAGGTCCGGCCCGAGGCCGGCCCTTTGTCATTCCGAGCACAGTCGAGGAATCTCTAGCTATTCAGGAAATAATTAATTAGAGATGTCTCGGTCCGAGCCCGACTGGCATATTCGCTCGACATGACGGAAGCACAGCAGGCCGCTGGGCTACGCGACGTTCGATTTAATCGTCCCGTCAGTCACGCGTGTACGAATCGTATCGCCACGCTTCACCTGCGTCACTGAACGAACCAAATTGCCGGTCCCGTCCAGGGTCAGGCTGTAGCCCCGGCGCAAGGTCGCATCCGGGCCGAGCACGGCGAGAATTTTCTCCGTGCGTTCGAACCTCTTTCGCGCCGTCCCAACCGATTGCGGTGGACACGCCGCTAGCCTCCGCGCCAACTCGGCAAATCGGCTTCGCCGCAAAACAATCTCGCGCGACGGATCGTGGCGCCGTAGTGCGGCCACATCTTCCGTTAAACGGCTGCGCCAGTTTCCGAGAAATCCCGTCGCGTTCCGCTGCAGACTTTCATGTGTCCAATCGAGCGCTTGTTTGCCTTCCTGAATTCGTGTCAGCAATTCACGCCCGACGGTCCGCTCGGAAAACAGACGCAATCGCGTTTGCTCACGTGCGAGGAAGTTTCGCCAGCAACGCTGCAAACAAATGGTCAGTTCATTCATGCGCCGGTCGAGCTCTGCGGCCGCCGGCACAATCAATTCCGCCGCGGCGCTCGGCGTGGCCGCGCGCAAATCCGCCACGAAATCGGCGATGGTGAAATCGATTTCATGTCCGACCGCGGAAACAATCGGGACCAGCGCGGCTGCGATCGCGCGGGCGACAATTTCCTCATTAAATTCCCACAAATCCTCTATACTGCCGCCACCGCGCGCGATGACAATTAAATCGATAGGCGGCCAGATCGTGCTTGGATTGGAAAGCTCGTTAATGGCCGAAGCGATTTCCGCGGCCGCACCGGTCCCCTGGACCCGAACGGGATTGATCAGAATTTCAATTCCGCGCGCGCGCCGCCGCAAGATGTTGAGAATATCGCGGATTGCAGCACCGCTCGGGGAAGTGACAATGCCGATGCGCTTCGGAAATTTCGGCAGCGCTTTTTTCCGTGCCGGATCGAACAATCCTTCCGCTTCCAATTTTCGTTTGAGGGCTTCGAATTTCGCCTGCAGCAGACCCAGCCCACGCGGCTGAACGATTTCGACGCTGAGCTGGTACTGACCGCGCGCCTCGAAGACGCTGACGTTTCCATAAACCTGCACTTGTGCGCCATCCGCCAGGGGCTGCCGAATTGAGAGGGGCGCGTTCCGAAAAATCACGCACGCGATCTGGGCACGTGAATCTTTGAGGGTGAAATATTGATGTCCCGAAGGGTGTTGTTTGTAGTTCGAAATTTCGCCTTGCACCCAAACTGCGCCGAACTTCGTCTCAAGCGTATCGCGAATCGCGCGGGTCAGTTCCGCGACGGTGAGGACCTTGGTTGAAGCGCCGAAGAAATCAGTTTGCATAGAGTGGCGCATTGTCACGTCGAGTCCCCGATCGTCATGGCGTGAGCCTTCTTGTCATGTCGAGCGAAGTCGAGACATCTCTTACTATTCTCCGAGGATTTCCGGCGCTAAATTAATCCAGTTCGGATTCAGCGTCTTGATCAGAGCTACTTTTTTGCTACGCGACCATTTCTTTAACTGCTTCTCACGAGCGATCGCGTCACGCACATCTGTGCAGTGCTCGTAATAGATCAGTTTTTTACAGCGGTAATTAGCGGTAAAACCAGGAACCTCTCCCGCACGATGTTCGCTGATTCTTCGGGCCAAATCATTGGTCATACCAACGTAGAGCACAGGGTCATACTCGTTGGTCATGATATAGTCCCAGAAATTGTAGTCTCGCCCCACTGAGAAAAGTTAGAGATTCCTCGACTTTGCTCGGATTGACAAATGAGTGATTCCGCGTCCAACCCCCTGTGTAATCATTACCCGCCTTTGTCATGTCGAGCGAAGTCGAGACATTTCTTGCTATTCACCAAAAAGAGTCAACGGATTCGCGCATGATAGAGAAACGTCAGAATTATTGCGCGCGAAATCATCCCTCAAAGAATTCCCCCTGCGCGCCGCTCGGCGGCTTCAGACCGAGCTTCCGATACGCGTTCGGCATCGCCACGCGACCTTGCGCCGTGCGCTTGATGTAACCTTCCATGATCAGATAGGGCTCGTTCACTTCTTCCAGGGTGCCAGCTTCTTCGCCGACCGCGACCGCCAGCGAATTCAACCCCACCGGCCCGCCATTAAACTTGTGGATCAATGTTTCGATGATGCGCTTGTCCCACTGATCGAATCCGTCGCGATCGATCTCGAGCATAGCCAGGGCGCGATCGGCCAACTCTTCATTTATTTTTCCGTCGGCTTTGACCTGAACATAATCGCGCACCCACCGTAAAAGGTTATTGGCGGTGCGCGGCGTTCCGCGTGCGCGCGAGGCGATCTCGGCCGCGCCTCCGCTGTCGATTTCCACATTCAATAACCCCGCGCTGCGCACGATGATTTTCTGCATTTCCTCGGCGTTGTAATAATCGAGCCGCGCCGTCATCCCAAAACGCGACCGCAGCGGCGCGCTCACCATTCCCGCGCGCGTGGTGGCGCCAATGAGTGTGAACTTCGGCAATTGTAATCGCAGACTGCGCGCTTGCGGGCCCTGGTCGATGATGATGTCGAGCCGGTAATCTTCCATTGCCGGATAAAGATATTCTTCGATCGCCGGTTGCAGCCGATGGATCTCGTCGATGAAAAGCACATCGCCTTTTTCCAAACTCGTCAGTAGCCCCGCCAGCTCACCTGCTTTTTCAATTACCGGCCCGCTTGTGTTCTTAATGTTCACGTCCATCTCGCGCGCGATGATGTTTGCCAACGTGGTTTTACCGAGACCCGGCGGTCCGCTTAAGAGGATGTGCTCGAGCACGTCGCTGCGTTTTTTTGCCGCCTCGACCAAAAGTTCCAGCCGCTCGCAGACCTTGGTCTGACCGGTGAACTCGCTGAACATTGGCGGTCGCAGCGAGACTTCGAAGGCGGCATCGGGTTCCGGCGGTTTCATGGTCGAGTTCGCGAAAATCTGATAACATCGAACCAGAAGTTACGCACGACGGGATTTGTCCTCTGGCAATCTTCTCTGGGGAGCGCAGGCTGTCAGCCTGCAATCGTCGGCAGCTTGCCGACGAGATTCTGTTCCCGGGCAGCGCACGCGTCTCGCGTGTAACGCCAGTCCGGCTCGGACTTTCGGCGTCTCGCCGAAACAGTCTCTACAGAAAAGTTCGCGATCGCGAGGACGCGATCGCCAACACGCGAGACGCGTGCGCTACCCGGAAAGATCGAGCACCTCGAATCTACACTGGGCGTCGCTATAAACGAGCGAAGTTAACTTACAGGTTCGCCTCCGGATTCCTCGACTTTCGCTCGGAATGACGAGCAGGCTAAGATTTCACACAATCTTCTTCGTCAACACCAGTTCGGTCCCGCGGCGACGCAAAATATAATCCACCTGATCGAAGGCGTTCCGG
>Ga0209473_1001029_pt1 | contig 15807 bp, 15 predicted proteins | sample GraSoiAngelo_133_FD_185890 | JGI IMG/M metagenome (GOLD analysis project Ga0209473, IMG submission 185890) | Grasslands soil microbial communities from the Angelo Coastal Reserve, California, USA - 14_0929_05_20cm (SPAdes) (version 2) | ecosystem: Environmental > Terrestrial > Soil > Grasslands ...
AGAGTCCACCTCCGGTTACTCCCACGCCGGAAGCAAAACCTTCTCCTGTCGTTGTCTTATCCCCAGCCGCAACTCCCTCAAAAGCGGTAGAGAACTCGGTTGTAAAAATCTTCGCAACCCTTCGCCTGCCCGATCCGAGCAAGCCTTGGACAAAAAAAGAGCCCAGCGAAATCACCGCCAGTGGGGCTGTGATCAGCGGCAAACGTATTTTGACCAATGCGCACGTTGTCCAATACGCCAGCGAAGTGCAGGTCCAGGCGAATCAGGCGGGGGACAAGCTTCCCGCGACCGTGAAGGCAGTCGCGCCGGGAATGGATCTCGCGGTTCTCGAATTGGAAGACCAGAAATTTTTCGATTCGCATTCGCCATTGCCATTTAAGAAGTCACTGCCGGACTCCAAGGACCCGGTGATGGTCTATGGATATCCAACTGGCGGGGCCAGCCTCTCGATCACCAAAGGCATTATCTCTCGGATCGAGTTCACCGGTTACAGTCTCTCGACCCTTGGACTAAGGATCCAAATTGATGCGGCAATTAATCCCGGCAATAGCGGCGGCCCGGCGATAGTTAATGACGAGATAGTCGGCATCGCGTTTAGTCACCTGCAAGCTGCGCAGAACATCGGCTACATCATTCCAGTAGAGGAGATCGAGCTGTTTCTGCAAGACATTGCCGACGGTCATTATGATGGAAAGCCAACTATGTACGACGATCTCCAGACCTTGGAAAACCCGGCCCTCCGCTCTTATCTTCGTCTGCCGGAATCTTTGCAAGGAATGATTGTTCACCGCCCGTTCGATTCGGCAGCGAGTTATCCACTAAAGGAATGGGATGTAATCACGAAGATCGGTGATGTGCCGATCGACGATGAAGGTATGATCAAACTTGGAGATACTCTTCGCGTCCGCTTCCCCTACATGGTTCAGAAACTGGCCGCCAAGGACACCGTTCCACTTACCGTTTTTCGCGGTGGAAAAGAATTGAAGATTAACCTGTCGGTATTGCGAGAGCGCCCTTTAGTAATTCCGGAGTTAAGAGGAAGCTATCCTTCTTATTTCGTTTATGGTCCGATTGTCTTTTCTGAAGCTACGACGGACCTGATTGCTCTGGCTCAGCGCAATCGGGAAACTAGCGCAATAATTGGCATGCTGACCTATATTGGCAGCCCGTTGATCACGAGAATCGGGGACAAACCAGCGTTTCCCGGTGAACGACTGGTCGTCGTGCCCGGTCCATTTTTCCCTCACCGGCTCTCAAAAGGATATGGAAATCCCGCCTGGCAGGTATTGAAGACCGTTAACCATCAACCAATTAAGAACCTGGCTCATCTGGTTGAAGTCCTGCGAGATTTGAAGGATGAATTTGTTACTTTCGAGTTCAATACTCGCTCGAGTGGCGAATCATATGTTTTTCCCAGGGCCGAAATGGTCAGCGCCACCGAAAATATCCTAAACGATAATGGTGTCCGAACCCAAGGTTCTCCCGACGTAATGAAAATCTGGGCAGCCAAGACTACTGATCATTGACTACAGACTACAGACCATGACCTACCTCTTACGCTTCACCTCTCACTTCTCACACCTCCGCTTTTTGTTACCGCTTCTCGCGATCATGTTCCTGCCAATCGCCGGAATCACGGCTACCGAAGAAGAAGAAGCAGAAACACCCTACTTCGGTGATTGGACAAATGCTCAAGGCGATACGCTTCAAATAACGAGTAACAGTATCAAGGTCAACGACGAGAAGCCCGTCCGATACGACGACATTACCGAAGACAGCGATGGCAGCTTTTTCGTTCTCCAGCTTAAGGACCAGCCTGAGTCGAGTTATTTTGAGGGCAAGTTTCTTCGCCTCGCCTTCGGCAAAGATCCCGATCGCTTCACCATGTCGATCTACAAAACTTTGGAGGACGCCCTAAAAAAACAAAATGAAGTCAAGCACGTCGACTGGTCCGCACCGCCGGAGGAAGATGAGGGTGGTGATGGCGAGCAGTGACGCAGTGACGGCGAAGCCGCCTTTACTTTAGTATCGCCCGCCGGAGCAGCCGATCCACCTTAAGAGGTCAGGTTTCCAATCTAATCGGCGCGTAAGATGCCCACCGGGACCACAGCCTCACCGCAGCGAGTCCGCCCTGTGGCGGACAGCGTGACCCGCTACGAAGTGACTACATCCGGAATCGTTCGCCCAGATATAGCTGGCGGCTGATCGGGTCATTGATGAGAAAATCCTTGGAGCCTTCGCTTTCGACCCGGCCTTCGTAGATCAAGTAGGCGCGATCGACAATCGACAAGGTTTCACGCACGTTGTGGTCGGTTATAAGAATGGCGAGACCGGACTTGCGCAGGTTCACCACAATTTGTTGCACGTCGTAGACCGCGATCGGGTCCACCCCGCTGAATGGTTCGTCGAGCATGAGCAAACTCGGGCTGGTTACGAGCGAACGCGCAATGGTGAGTCGGCGTTTTTCGCCACCACTCAAGGTCAATGCCGTATTCTTCGCGATTTTCTCAATTCCGAATTGATGCAGCAAATGATCGCAACGTTGCCGCCGTTCATGTTTGCTCAGCGGCAAGGTTTCCAAAATCGCCAAGATGTTTTGTTCCACCGTCATTTTGCGAAAAATCGATTCTTCCTGTGGTAAGTAGCCCATACCTAGTCGCGCCCGCTTGAACATCGGGAAGGTGGTCACGTCTTGATCGCGAAAAATGACGCTCCCGCTGTTTGGCCGGACGAGACCGACGATCATGTAAAACGTCGTCGTCTTACCCGCACCGTTCGGCCCAAGTAAGCCAACGATCTCGCCGGCCTTGACGTTAACGTTGATTCCATTCACCACCGCGCGGCCACCGTAAATTTTAACCAGCTCGCGGGTGGACAAAACATCCGGCGGCACGGTTGTTTTCGCGCTGACGGGTGAGGGAACGGCGGTCGCGCTAATCATGGTTTCGGCGACGCCGAAGGAGCGGGCGAGCCCGGTTTCTCTTCCTTGGGTTCCTGGCGAATTTCGGTCCGGCTGGGGCCATGGGTATTGAGGTGTCCATCCTGATTGATAACCATGACCGTCTCGGCGCTAGTCGCAATGTGCATGTTCGTTCCCTGCTGCACTTTGGGCATGCCGGTCAGCTCGACGCTGCCATCGTTTGCGGTATAAACGGCATGCTCGGAGCGGCCGACGGCGTGCGTCGGCGGACCGCCGTTGGGATCTGGCCGGTCACGTACCACGCCGACATTTCCCTCGGCGATGGCTTTCTCCAATCCCTGGTCTTCCCCTTTGTGCAAATAAACCGTTAGCTTGTCCGATTGCAGATTGAAACGCGGATCGAACACTTTCACGCGTCCGGTAAAAACACCAACGTTCTTACCCGAATCGAATGATGCTTCATCCGCATAAATCTCGGTGGTGATTGGCCCTTCCGTCTTCGATTCGGTCCCGGGAGAAGTTTTGCCGGTCTCGGCAGCTTTCTTTTTCGGCGAGCTGGTTGGTCTTGAAGTTTGCGCCGCCGTGGTGACGACCTCGGTTTGGGCAAAGACAGTAATTGCACATCCCAGGATTGCGAAGGCGATCAGTTTCATGGCGATTTTTGCGGTCTCAATTTGGACTGATCGGTGATCACCATCTTGACATTGCCCGTGATGGTTCCCTGTCGCGCCGAGGTGTCAAACCGGGCGGTGTCGCCCACGATCTCGAAATCAGCGCGTTTAATCGTCGTTCGTTCCGGCGAACTAAGGACATGCGTATTCAAGTCCAGCACGGAATCTGCCATCGCGATTTGAAGATCGATCTGATTGTCCTCGGTGTAAGTCGTGATGTTCAACTCGCGAAATTGCATGTGGTCCTGATCGAGGCGTCGCGCGGTGCCAGCCACGAACCGACCGCGCAAATGTCCATTTTCATCAATATCGGGGAGGACGAGTCCTTTTGCTTCATGCCCAATAGGCAAAGGAACCTGGGTGCCTGATCCCGGGGTGGGAGTAGCCGGTTGCGCCGGTGCTTCCGTGTTCGCGTCTTTTCTTTTGCTATGCTTTTTCGATTGCTGCGCGAAATCGGCTGGGGCGATCAGAAAACTCGCGCCGATCACACCGAAAAAGAGCGCACGCAGCGCACCCCCGTCACGAAACGGCAGCATGAACAGTTTTTAACACGCGAAGAACCTTCGGCAAATTTTTTAGAGGTAGCTGGTTTGGACCATCGGACAAGGCGCGTGCCGGATTTTCGTGCACTTCCATGAAAATGCCATCGCAACCGGCTGCCATTGCCGCGCGCGCCAGCAAAGGTGCGAGGTTGCCATCGCCCGAAGTAGAGTCGCCGGCGCCACCGGGGCGTTGCACAGAGTGGGTGGCATCAAAAATCACGCGGTAGCCGGCTTCACGAATCCAGGCTAGTGAGCGAAAGTCTGCGACGAGATTATTATAACCAAAGGTGGTGCCGCGTTCGGTGAACAGGAATTGTTTCGCGCCCGATTTCTCCAACTTCTCCGCGATGTTTTTCACATCCCAGGGGGCAAGAAACTGACCTTTCTTTACGTTGACGGCGCGACCGGTTTCCGCGGCAGCGCGTAACAAATCGGTTTGCCGGCAAAGGAAGGCGGGAATTTGCAACAAATCGATAAATTCGCCCGCCATTTCTGCCTCGGCCGGTGAATGCACGTCCGTTGTGACCGGAATTCTTAGTTCCCGGCCGATGGAAGCGAGGATTTCACACCCGGCGCGACCGTCAATTCCACGAAATGATTTCACCGAGGTGCGATTGGCTTTGTCGTAGGACGCTTTGAAAATGAACGAGATATTTTCCGCGGCACAAATCTTCGCAATTTTTTGCGCCATACGCCGGACGAATTTTTCTGATTCGATCACGCACGGCCCGAGGATGAATGCTGGCTCGTGCCCACCGATGGTGACGTTTCCGATGCGTACCCGATGCATATTCAGATCCATCATTGTAGCGGCAGTCTATAACCGCCGAAACTACTAAGATCGGCGCTCATAGAGCGCCGCTACAGAAATCTTGCGGCGCACCAAATCGTAAATCGCAAACGGCAAATAGAGCACCACAAAAAACGCCAGCGCAAGCAGGTGCATCTCGAAAAGATAAAGCGGACGATAATCCGAGAGAACATTAAGCAGCGTTTTCGCCTCCGGTTTGTGAAGAAGAAAGCCGTAATTGAACCCGGTCAACTTGTCCGCCGCCAGCGTGATTATGAAATAGAACTCCGTCCAAGCGAAGACACGAATGATGGAAAAGGGATATGGCCGTAGATGATGCACCAACATTAAGAAAATGATGCCGATAATGATTCCGCAGTGGGAAACGAAGAAGCTAAAGAATCGGAAATCCGGAAAACCAAAGGCTAAATTCGGGGTCAGGACAGCCTGTACCGTCCCGCCGAGGCCCCAAAAATAGGCGACCTCGAACCAACGGGGCCGATGCGTCCACATTGCGATGATGATTACAACCATCGCCCAGTCGCAGAGTTGGAGCGGTAGAAGTTGCTCCCAGCTGACGGCGCCGAATTGCCGCACCAAACTCAGGTAGACGAAGTAATTCACCACCAGCGCACAGGAGAGTGCGCCGACAATGATCCGCTCTATTGCCGAAGATTTCGTCCGACGGACAAGCGCTGCGAGTGCGAACGGCAACGCGATTGTGAGGAAAATCACGAAAAGATGCGCGACGCCGTAAGGATGGAAAACTGGAGCGGAATTCATTGTCGCAGCTGCCGATCAGATAACAGAAGCAGCCCGTCGCGGCGAGCGGTTGCGTTGCTGGGGTTGGTGTGCTCCCCCAGGTCAGCGGCTCACCCAAAGATTACACGGAATAACGTCCATCAGCCATTCCAGATTGGGTGGCAATTGGCCGGCATTTTTCTCGGGATCGAGCGGCACAACCAGTAAATCCGCCTCCACCGATTTCACAAAATCGGCTGCGGCAAACCCGGTGTTGCCACGAATGCAGCGCACTTCGATCGGCACATCAGTGTGGCCGAGGTCGAGAACGAAATGCTCCAATTTCGCATCCTCATCCTCGTTCGCCGGGGTCCCATCCTGTTTCGCGCGCGCTTCATCGAAGGTTGTGATAAGGCGTACCACGTAAACGCGTTCCGAATTTTCGCCCGCGGCCAAATGCAGAGCTCGGCGCAGGCTGTTCGAACCGTGCTCGGAATATTCCACGAGGAAAACGATCTTGCGCAATGGCTCGGGTTTACGCGCCGGATGGGTAAAGAGGATGACCGAACTGCGACCTTCGCGCAAAAGCCGCCGAGCGACATTTCCCAGGAAGGGATGCAGGACTACCTCCTTCTCCAGCGCGCCCGCCACGATCAGGTCGATTTCGTTTCGCTCGATCGCTCGCAGAATCGCGGTTGCCGGATCGCCCTGCTCATAATGGATGGGGGAATTCTTCGGCAACGAGAGTCGCTCCAGTGCGGCTGCAAACTTCGCACCAGTCTCGTCGCTTTTTTCACCGACGTAAACCAGGCAGAGTTCGGCGTCGAAGCGGTCGCGGATCCGTTTCGCTTCCGCCAAGACCTGCTCAAAGCGAGGCGAGAAGGTGCTGGCAACGGCGACGCTGCGATAAGGCGACGGATCGATCATCAGAAGATGGATACTTTTCCCGCTTCGCCGTTATTCGGCAACTTGGATGCATGAAAATGAATCACGAATCGAGAGTCGCAACTCAATCAGCCAGAAATGGCGTCGCACCTTGTTCCTGGTAGCGCGCGTGTCTCGCGTACTGTTTTGGCGTCTCGCCAAGACGACCTTTTGAGAAAACGGGTGATGATACCACTGGAGAGATTAATGGCGAAATCGGAATGACGAATGACCCATTTTGACAGCTCAGGCCGCCTACGAATGACGAAAAAGCTCCACTGAGGCGCGAAAGCACCTATCAGGTACGACATGCCCTCACCCTAACCCTCTCCCCGGGGGAAAGGGGATTGCGCTATCCACGGGGAAATAGTTCCGAAGCTTTTACAAGTACGCAAGAAGCGCGCTACGCAATCGTCCTCAAATCTTGACCGAGAACGACTCGATCAACGTTGCAAGTGTTTTTTCCTGCACGAATTTCTGCCCGTGCGGCGGGCAATTTATCCTGGCAGCTTCGATCCGGTGACGAATGGTCATCTCGACGTCATCGAGCGAGCGCGTAAGCTTTTTGATGAAGTCATCGTAGCGGTGGCGATTAACGATGAAAAGCAACCTCTGTTCGCGCCGGACGAACGGCTGGCGATGCTGCGGAAGGCGATTACGGTTGATGCCGTGCGGGTCGCGCCCATGGAGGGGCTGCTGGTGGAATTTGCCGCCTCTGAGGGCGCGCACGCGGTCGTGCGCGGGTTGCGCGCTATTTCCGATTTCGAGTTCGAATTTCAAATGGCGCTAATGAACCGGAAGCTCGACCCCGAAATTGAGACGATCTTCCTCATGCCGAAGGAGGAATACACCTATCTCAGTTCGCGCATCGTTAAAGAAATCGCCAAGCTTGGGGGCGATGTCTCCGCTTTCGTGCCGCCACTGGTAGCCGACGCACTCGCCAAGAAGTTCAAATCCCCGGTGGGGAGCGTTGCGCCAGTAACGTGAATGCTAAAAAGTTTCGCGAATGAAAGTCCATTTGAAGCAAATCCCGCCGGGAGGGCTGCATCTCGTCGGCCAAGAAGATTGTCCGCTCGGCGACATCGCGACGCCGGAAATTCGATGCGTTGGGCCGATGCGTTACAGCCTCGACATCGGAATTTCGGATGGTGCGCTCTGGGCCAACGGAACGATCGCGCAAACGGTTGAGCTGAGCTGCGTAGCCTGTCTGGAAAAGTTCGAGCATGAAATCAAAGTTCCGGCGTTCGCGCTCCACACCGAATTGCGCGGGCCGGAAAACGTCGATATCACGCCATTCATGCGCGAGGACATTTTGTTGAATCTGCCGCCCTATCCCCACTGCGATCGCGATGGTGGGCGCGTTTGCAAGGCAGCGAAGGTTGAAACCACCAGCAATGCTGGCACAGCGAAAGCCGATTGGAGCGCGCTGGATAAATTAAAGTTAAAACGCTAAAAGTTATAAGGTTAAAAAGGGAAGAGTACGTTTTAGCTTTTTAACGAATCACTTTATCCAGGCGGCCGGTTGTTTTTCAGCGAGATCGTGCTTTCATACCCGCCTGACATGGGCGTCCCCAAACGTAGAACTTCCAAGATGCGGTTACGTACGCGCAAAGCGGCTAATCGCTGGCATGCGCCGCAGCTAAACAAGTGCGCGCAATGTGGCAGCACCGTGGCGTCGCACACGGTTTGTCCTTCTTGTGGTTACTATAAGGGGCGACAGGTGTTGAGCGTAGGGGCGTGACCCAACTTGTCATCCCGAGCGTAGTCAAGGGATCCCGATGAAGTTACTTTAAGCTTTCGCGGCGGGATCCCTTGACTAACGCTCGGGATGACCGGTGAAACGGGATGACCGGGTTGGTGGATTTTTCGTTTTGCATTAGCCGCGCGATAAACGCAAACTGCTACCTCGCATGAAAATCGCGTTGGATGCGATGGGGGGCGATTTTGGTCCTCCCAACCTTGTTGCTGGAGCGGTTCTTGCCCTGCGTGAATATCGCCGGATCGGAAAACTTTTCCTCGTTGGGGATTCGGCACAGATCCAGGCCGAACTCAAGAAACAACGCTGCAACGACTCTCGGGTAGAAATTGTCCACGCGTCGCAAGTAGTTGGAATGAGCGATCGCGCAGTAGAAGCGGTTCGGCGCAAGAAGGATTCCTCAGTGAGCCGCGCGGTTGATTTGGTCAAGCATGGTCAGGCCGATGCCATCGTCAGTGCCGGACACACTGGCGCGGCCGTGTTCGCGAGCACCATTAAGTTGCGCACGCTACCCGGGATCGATCGTCCTGGAATTGCCGCCGTTCTTCCGACTGAGACCAATGTTTTTGTGTTGATCGACGCCGGCGCAAACATTGATGCCCGGCCGGATCATCTTCTGCAATATGCCATCATGGGCTCGGTCTATTCCAGCCACGTCCTCGGTTACAAGAAGCCGAGTGTGGGTTTGATTTCTTTGGGCGAGGAAGATGTTAAAGGAACGGAATTGACCAAGGAAGTCTTCAAATTGCTCAAGCGAACCTCGCTCAATTTTCGAGGCAATATTGAGGGACGCCATTTATTCGAAAATCCCGTCGAGGTCGTGGTGTGCGACGGTTTTGTCGGCAACGTGATTTTGAAGACATCGGAATCGATTGCGGTAGCCATCTTCACCTGGCTCAAGCACGAGCTGAAAAAAAATGCGAAGCGCGCCGTAGGAGCGGCCCTGGCCAAGGACGCATTTCGTACGATCCACCGGAAAACGAATTACGAGGAGTACGGTGGCAGCCCATTGCTGGGCGTAAACGGCATTTGCATCATTGCTCACGGGGCCAGCACGCCGCTTGCAATAAAAAATGCGTTACGGGTGGCGGTGGAGTCCGTTGAACACCAGGTCAATCCGCATATCATCGAGGAGGTTCAGCGTTATCATGAAGCGACAACCCCGCTCGAGCCCGCGATCCGCTAGGAATCAACGGACGGTTTCGATTATCGGTACCGGCAGCTATGCGCCGGAAAAGATCCTTACCAACGAAGACCTTTCTCGCATGGTCGATACCAGCGACGAGTGGATCACCACGCGCACCGGGATCAAGGAACGGCGCGCTGCCGCCAAGGACGAGACGACCAGCGACATGGCTGCGAAAGCTGCGCTGAAAGCGATCGAGCAGGCGAAAATTTCACCCGAAGAAATCGACCTGATACTCGTCGCCACCGCCACGCCCGACATGATTTTTCCGGCGACCGCCTGTTTCGTCCAGAAAAAAATCGGCGCCAAAAATGCCGCCTGCCTCGATGTTTCGGCGGCCTGCGCTGGATTTTTGTTCGGGGTTGAGATCGCACAGCAATTCATTACTTCGGGAACCTACGACACGGCGCTGGTGATCGGCGCAGATAAGCTGACGTCGATTACGAACTGGAGCGATCGAAATACTTGTGTGCTGTTCGGCGATGGCGCCGGGGCAGTCGTGCTTGGTCATCGCGGTAGCGCCCACGGCGTCATTAGCACCAACATGGGAAGCGACGGTGACTTCACCGATATTTTGTTCATGCCGGGTGGAGGATCGAAAACGCCGATCACGCCCGAGAACGCCCATCTGAATCTGCAAACGATCCACATGTCAGGCAAGGAGGTCTATAAACAAGCCGTGATCGCAATGCTGGCGGCGGCAAGAAAAGCGATCGATCAAGCCGGTCTCACGGTGGATGACATCGCCTGCGTCATTCCGCATCAGGCTAACCTGCGCATCATTGAAGCGATCGGGGAACGACTTGGGATTCCGCGCGAAAAAGTTTTCGTCAACGTCGATCGTTATGGGAATACCTCAGCGGCATCGGTGGCGATCGCACTCGATGAAGCGAACCGCTCAGGCCGGATAAAAGCCGGGGATTATGTGTTGATGGTCGTATTCGGTGGCGGATTGACCTGGGCCAGCACGATCGTGGAATGGTGAGCCTCAGGCGGCGTTAAAAGGTTAAAGGTGTTACAGTGTTACAAAGGAAATACCTCCTCTCTGATTCAGCTTTGTAACGTTTTAACCTTTTTAACCGCTTCGACCATGGAACGCCGTCTCACTGCAATTCTCGCTGCCGATGTCGTCGGGTACAGTCGGCTGATGGGTAGTGACGAAGCTGGGACGCTCGCGCAGCTGAAAGAAATTCGACAGGCAGTGATCGATGCCCAGATTGCGGAGCATGGCGGTCGTATCGTCAAACTCACTGGCGATGGCGTGCTGGTCGAGTTTCCGAGTGTCGTGAACGCCGTTTCATGCGCGACAGAGATTCAAACCGCGTTGCGCGCGCGAAAATCGAAAAGCCCGATCCAATTTCGCGTCGGAATTAACCTCGGCGATGTGATCGTCGATGGAGACGACATCTACGGCGATGGCGTCAATGTTGCCGCGCGCCTCGAAAGTGTGGCACAGCCCGGCGGCATCGCTGTTTCGCAATCGGTCCGCGACCAAGTTGGGAATCGCCTTAACGTGACGTTTGAAGACTGTGGCGAGCAGCAGCTAAAGAATATTGAGAAGCCGATTCGAGTTTACAATGTTCTGCCCGACGAACCGATCGAGGTCGAAATGCCCGCCGCAAAAAGAGATAAACCATCCATAGCGGTTCTGCCGTTCACGAACATGAGCGGCGATTCCGAGCAGGAGTATTTCAGCGACGGCATTACTGAAGACATCATCACTGATCTTTCAAAGATCTCGGCGCTCTCAGTTATCGCGCGTCACACTTCCTTCACCTACAAAGCAAAAGCGGGAAAGGTCGAAAACGTGGGCAAGGAGCTCGGCGCCGACTTTATCCTCGAAGGCAGCGTGCGAAAGGCGGGCGCTCGGGTCCGCGTGACCGGCCAGCTCATTGACAGCAGCGATGGCACTCACATTTGGGCGGACCGTTTTGACCGCGATCTGACCGATATCTTCGCCATTCAGGACGAGATCACGCACGCGATTGTCGAGCAGCTCAAAGTCAGGCTTTTGCCGCAGGAGAAGAAGTCGATCCAACAGCCGCCTACAGATAATGTAGAGGCTTACACCTGTTATTTAAAAGCGCGCGAGCTTTTTCATCGCGGTTCCAAATCGGGTTATAAAGCGGCACGCGAGATGTTCGTTAAAGCGACGGCGCTCGATCCCTCTTATGCGCGCGCTTACGCCGGAATAGCCGACTGCGACACTTTTCTTTACTTGCGAACGACAGAGCCAATTTCGTTCGAAGCCATTCTTGCCATGAGCGAAAAGGCCCTGGCGCTCGACAATGGTTTGGCGGAGGCGCACGCCTCGCGCGGCGCCGCGCTCTCCGCGGTGAAGCGTTATCCCGAAGCAGAAGCGGAGTTCGAAAAGGCCATTGGTCTCGATCCGAATTCGTTCGAAGCGCATTATTTCTACGCTCGCGCCTGCGTCTTCCAAGGTAAGATCGAACAGGCGACGGCATTATTCGAGCGTGCGGCCGCAGTTAAGCCGGACGACTACGCATCGGTCTGTATATTGGTTCAGTTTTATAACTCGTTAGGGCGAAAGGAGGATGCCAAAGAGACCGCACGTAAAGGTGCGAAATTGGCAGAGCGTCAACTCACTCTGCATCCAGACGACGCCAAGGCAGCCGAGCTCGGTTCTGGTTCGCTGATCGAAATCGGCGAGTTTGATCGTGCTCGCGAGTGGATTGCCCGGGCGCTTTCGCTCGAGCCCGACAATCCGGTGACTCACTACAATGCCGCGTGTGGATACGCCATGTTAGGCGATATTGATAGAGCCTTCGAACTACTGGAACGCGGTATCCTCAGGGGCGGCCCGGAATGGGGCCGATGGGTCGAGCACGATTCCATGCTTGATCCAGTGCGCGACGATCCTCGTTACCCGGCTCTCCTTGAGACAATTCGCAAGCGCGAAAACGAGAGGCGTTCTTGAGCGACACACGCGCATCTCGATTATTTGTCATGTCGAGCGAAGTCGAGACGTCTCTTACTATTGTCTCGTTAAAGGAAATGATGAGAGATATTCCTCGACCTCGCCCGGCATGACAAAACAGCCATGTTAATCGAAACTCACGCCCACCTCGATTACCCCGACTTCGCAAACGACTTCGAAGACGTGCTGCGACGCGCGACCGAGGCGGGCGTTACTCGCATCCTCACCATCGGGACATCTATCGCGAGTAGCCAGCGCGCGATCGAAATTGCCGAAAAATATTCGAGCGTCTTCGCGGTGATCGGAGTTCATCCAACGTATGTCGAAGAAGCGGGAGACGACGTGATGACGCCGTTACGCGAACTGGCGAAGAATCGGCGCGTAGTGGCGATTGGCGAAACAGGTTTGGATTATCATTCGTTGCCGAGCAAGGCGACGGCGAAGGACAAGAAAGTGCAGGTGTTCGCTAGTGCCTTGCAAGGTGAGACGGAAGAACAAATCGACGCCAGCATTAAAGATGGCGCTTATAAATCGAAGCAAGCGGCGTTATTCGAGCAGCAACTCGATCTCGCGGTCGAGCTCGGGCTCAATGTTGTGATCCATCAGCGCGATGCCTGGGACGACACGCTGGCGATTATGCAGCCCCACACTGATAAGCTGCGGGGCGTATTTCATTGTTTTGGTGGTTCGCTCGAGCAGGCCAATGAAGTAATCGATCTCGATCATCTCGTTTCCTTTACCGGGATCGTGACTTTCAAAAATGGCGCTTCGGTCCGTCAGGTCGCGGCACAAATTCAGCTCTGGAAATTCATGGTGGAAACCGATTGTCCTTATCTCGCGCCGGTACCCTTTCGGGGTAAACGGTGCGAACCTGCTTATACCCGTCTTGTGGCCGAATCGATCGCGAGTGCACGCGGGATTCCATTGGAGGAATTGGCGGAAGCTACGACCGAAACCGCGGAAGAGTTTTTTCGGTTTAATCGATGATGTCAGGTATCGAACCTCAGTCTACGTGCTTTCGCGGACTCTGGGGAGCGCAGGCTGCCAGCCTGCTGCGCTCGACAGCTTGTCGAGCGCCTTCTGAAAAACGGTCGGATAAAAGCGAGTTTCAAGTTTCATCGGGGTTCGCGGCAAGCTGCCGCGAACTGCAGGCTGGCAGCCTGCGCTCCCCGACAATCGTGCCCGCGCTCTTAGCCTGCGCGCTTTTCCTTGCCTCATGCGCTACGCCCAAAGACACGCAACATCGTGTCGTCATCAGCGTGAAAGACCAGAAGCTCGCGCTGCTTGATCATGAAAAACTAGTCGCGATTTATCCGGTCTCGACTTCCAAATATGGACTTGGCGACTGGCGGGGGAGCTATCGTACGCCGTTGGGCGAAATGGAAATCGCGCAAAAAGTTGGCGACGGAATGCCGCCGGGGACGGTCTTCAAAGATCGTCGTCGGACCGGCGAAATCGTGCTACCTAACGCCGTCGGGCGCGATCCGATCGTTAGCCGCATTCTTTGGTTGCGTGGGCGAGAGCCGCAAAACGCGAATTCTTTCGGTCGCGATATCTACATTCACGGAACGCCGGAAGAGCGAAACCTGGGATTGCCGGTCAGTTATGGTTGCGTGCGAATGAGTTCTAATGACGTAATTAAACTTTACGATGTGGTCGGACTGGGCGCACAGGTCACGATTGTTGATGCGCCCCTGGATAAGGTCGTGCCCGACCTCGTTGACGGGACGCAAATCGCCTCGACCGGTCGCCGCGGAATAATGGGGCGATAGTTGTCCTACCCGATTGCCACCAGGTAATGGTAGGGCAGGCCCCTCGCCTGCCGTTCTCAAGATTGGCAACCGGGAGCGGTTGCCCTACAAATCAGTCTGCCTTGCTCAAAATGACGATCACGGCTGGTCGCCAAGATGCTCGCGCACCGTTTTGCGCTCGAGCAATTCCATGTCAGCATCTACCATCAGACGCACCAGTTCGTTGAATCGCGTCTTCGCTTCCCAGCCCAGGATCTTTTTCGCTTTGCCGGCGTTACCGATAAGAATGTCCACTTCGGCTGGACGTTCGTAGCGCAGGTCATGTTTGACGAACTCCTTCCAGTCGAGATCAACATGCCCGAAAGCAGCTTCGCAAAACTCGCGTACCGTATGCGTCTCGTTAGTTGCAAGCACAAAATCGTCGCCGCTGTCCCGCTGTAGCATCTGCCACATTCCTGCCACATACTCGGGCGCGTAACCCCAGTCGCGTTTTGCTTCCAGGTTGCCGAGAAATAATTCGTTTTGCAGCCCGTGTTTGATGGCAGCGACCGCGCGCGAGATTTTGCGCGTTACAAACGTCTCGCCTCGCCGCGGACTTTCGTGATTGAAAAGAATGCCGTTGCAGGCGTTCAGGCCGTAGCTCTCACGGTAGTTTATCGTCGCCCAGTAGGAAAAAACTTTGGAAACGCCGTAGGGACTGCGTGGCCAAAAGGGTGTTCGCTCCGTTTGCGGGACTTCCTGTGCCTTGCCGAACATCTCGCTGCTCGAAGCCTGGTAAAAACGAGAGCGGATTCCGGTTTCGCGAATCGCTTCCAAAATGCGGATGGTGCCGACCCCGGTCACGTCGGCGGTATATTCCGGAATATCGAAGCTTACGCGGACGTGGCTCTGCGCCCCGAGGTGATAAATTTCGTCCGGTTTCAATTCATAAAGCAGCTTTACCAGATTCACCGAGTCCGCGAGATCGCCGTAGTGCAGGAACAACCGCACGCCGTTAATGTGCGGATCGACATAAAGATGATCGATGCGGGCGGTGTTGAAGGTGCTCGCCCGCCGGATTATGCCGTGAACCTCGTAGCCTTTTTCCAGCAATAGATCGGCCAGATAACTTCCATCCTGGCCGGTGATCCCGGTGATCAAGGCGCGTTGCATTGGCGTCTGGCATTAAATCAAATCGTGCATGCGAGCAAATAAGTTGTGGGGAGGGACGGGCTCTGTCCCGTCCCAAACATTTGAGACGACACGGAGGTCGTCCCTCCATTAGGTCGGTGCCGTAACCGTCAGCAACGCGATCGTGTTCCGCTGCGCCGCGATCAAATCGCGGATTCCCTTATGCCCGAGCGCCAGCATTTCCTCTAATTGTCCCTGTGTAAAAGTGGCTTCTTCGCCAGACCCTTGAATTTCCACAAATTCGCCATCTTCGGTTGCGACCAAATTCAAATCGACGACCGCAGCTTTGTCCTCTTCGTAATTAAGATCGACCATTGCGTTGCCATCAATGATGCCGGCGCTTACTGCCGCGATCAGCTTGCGCATCGGCGAAGACGCAATCTTCTTTTCTCCAAGCAGCTTTTGGCAGGCAACCGTC
>Ga0209473_1001034_pt1 | contig 15746 bp, 15 predicted proteins | sample GraSoiAngelo_133_FD_185890 | JGI IMG/M metagenome (GOLD analysis project Ga0209473, IMG submission 185890) | Grasslands soil microbial communities from the Angelo Coastal Reserve, California, USA - 14_0929_05_20cm (SPAdes) (version 2) | ecosystem: Environmental > Terrestrial > Soil > Grasslands ...
AGACGAGCCAGGGCTGCTTCGTTGGCCTTCAAGCGCGCCAGTCTCTCTTCTTTTTCCGTGACGCGATCGTCCACAACTTTCAGCCAACGGACCAGGGGCGTGAGAGTGAGTCCCTGCAGAACGAGCGTTGCGAAAATGACGCAGAACGTCAGCAAGAGGATGAGGTCGCGTCCGGGGAATGGTTCGCCATTAGCCAGGACAAACGGGATCGCCAGCGCACCGGCGAGCGAATCCGCCCCGCGCATTCCGGTCCATGCGATCAACGCAGTCTGTTGCCAGGGAGCGCGGTTTTTACGGCGGAAAGTTCGGCTCAGCAGGCGCGGCAAATAGGTGGCCCCGAACATCCAGACAAAACGAACTAGGACGATGACCGCAACAAAGACGATCGCTAGCTGGGCTACGCGAGTCACCGTGCCCGGAGCGAGCGCGCGGATAACCTGCGGCAGTTGAAGCCCGATGAGCATGAAAAGGATTCCGTTCAGAATGAACGTGACCATTTCCCAAACAGGCAGCGCTTGCAGTCGCATCCGCCCGCTCAAGATGCGCGGGGCGCGCCACCCGTAATAAATGCCGGCAATCACGACCGCGAGGATTCCGGACACGTGCAGCCATTGACCGCTGAAGTAGGCAACGTACGGCGTAAGAAGGGAGAACATTGTTTGAACCGGCGGATCGTCCAAACGCTTTTGCAATTGTGTTGCCAGCCAGCCCACGGCGAGCCCAACACAGATGCCGCCCGCGGCGACAAAAAGAAATCGCAAGCTTGCTTGCCCGAGCGAAAAAGCGCCGGTCATCACGGCGGCCACTGCGAAGCGGAACGAGATAAAAGAAGTGGCGTCGTTTATCAGACTCTCGCCTTCGAGGATGACAATGATCTTGCGGGGCACCCGCAAAGTTTGAGTCACCGCCAGCGCTGCCACGGCGTCGGGCGGCGAGATTATGGCGCCGAACACAAAACCCACCGCCAAAGGGAGTCCGACCAGGCTGTGGAACAGATAAGCAGTCGCCGTCATCGTCAAAAGGACCAAAACGATTGCCAGGGGAAGAATTGAGCGGAGGTTCGCTCGGAAATCTCTCCAGGACGTGTAGACGGCCGCGGGATAGAGCAGAGGCGGAAGAAACAGATTAAATACCAGTTCAGGTTCGAGGTGAATCGCAGGAAGACCGGGGACCAGAGCGAGGACCACACCACCGATGGTCAGCAGAATTGGATATGGAACTCGGATTTTTCGGGCGACGATCGCCAGCAGAGCGACCGCAACGAGACAAATCAGGATTAATTCGGTTTTGTCTACCATAGTTCCGATTGCGTCCGAACCTCGCCGGAATTAGATCAGGCGTCTAGACACCAATAAGGAGACGCTGCCGTTCTCGCAGGCAACTTCTAGAAGTGAGTGCGACCAGACATCAAGGCGCTTATCACTGGCCTATACTTAGGCAAAACCGTCATCCGCAAAGTAACTCGCGGTCGATGCCCCGTCCTTTTTGATTAAATCTTATTCGCGTATTTATCCGCGAACAACGCCGGTTGTCCGCCTGTATGCAAGAACAGCACAGTCTCATCCTTTTTAAAAAATCCCGTGCGGATCAAATCGATCATCCCGGCTGCGGCGCGTCCGGTATAAACTGGATCCAACAAAAGACCCTCATACTTCGCAAACAAGTGGACGGCTTCGCGCTCCGGTTCGGTTAATACGCCGTAGCCTGCTTTACAATAATCGGCATTTGCCAACACCTCTGTGGGTGTGAATTCAATCCGTTTTCCTAGCTTCTCACTGGCTAACGATGCTAGCTCCGAGACGTGAGTCTTCAGCCACTCTTCCGATTCATCAATGCTAATTCCCATTGCTTTGCCTTTAAATCCGAACACACGCTGACCCAATACGAGTCCCGCGTGCGTTCCACCTGAGGATGTGGCAAACACGATCCAATCCGCGTGAACGTTTTGCTCGATAAACTCTTTCACCGCGAATGCGTATCCCAGTGCACCCGTGGAATTCGATCCGCCATACGGAACGAGATAAGGTTTCATTCCCTTTTCCGCAGCGCGATCGAACGTCTGCTGAAGAACCTTGTCCCGATCTTTGCGATCCGCGACATACACGACCTGCGCTCCAAATAATTGATTAAGCAGTAGATTTGCAGATGGCTGTTCCGGCATGTCGCCGGTCAATACCAGAATACATTCAAATCCGAATCGAGCTGCTGCCGCTGCGGTCTGGCGGCAATGATTGGATTGTAACGCGCCGCCAGAGATCAATGTCTTCGCGCCTTGGTCACGCGCTTCCGCTACGAGAAATTCCAATTTGCGAGTCTTGTTGCCGCCGAAGGCAAGTCCGGTTTGATCGTCTCGTTTGATCAACAAACGCGGCCCACCCAAAGTCTCGGAAAGACGCGGGAGCGCTTCGATCGGCGTTGGTAAATGAGCGAAATGTAATCTGGAAATATTCATCACGCGCCTCCTGTCCTCGTCTTCACCTTGGCGGCGCGGCGACCATCATGCGATTGGATTTGAATGAATGGATGAATTGGTTCAGGCAGTGAAGTGATCGCCAAACATCGGCAGCCCGCTCTTCGATTCGGCTTTGGTCGCCTCGTCTTGCAGAACATCCCAGTGTTCGGCCAGGCGGCCGTCCTCGATCCTGACAATATCCGCGGCGACCCAGGCGACCGGCCGGCCGGTCTCTGAGAAACGTCCGTGGACGATGACGTAATCGCCCTCCGCGACGACGAGCTGATGTTCGTAACGCAGGGTGTCGGGTGCGTTACGGATCAAATTGAACAGTCCATCGCGACCCGGTTCGATATGCGCGCTGTGCTGGATATAGTTGGGCGACCAATACTTCTCAGCTGCCGAGTAGTCACGCTTGTTAAACAATGTGTCGAAAGCGTCGAGTACCAGCGCCTTGTTTCTCTCCTGTATTGTCTGACTCATAATAATTTCCTCATCCTTTCGTGTTTGGAAGGTGCTCTGCTATCTCATCGACGCGATCGGGATAGAACGCGACGTGCCCCCTGATCTGCGCAACGGAAGGAAACGGATCCTCATACGACCACACCGCATTGACGGACTTCCTTCCTCCAGCAGGAATGCTGTAGTAATTGCAATCGCCTTTATAAGGACAGTAGCTAACGTGATCCGTCCGTTCCAACTGGGAAAAATCCACGTCCTCACCTGGAATATATTCCACCGGCGGATACGCCGCTTCGCGAAGTGTCAGGGCGTTGCGGGTATCGGCAACCACACGGCCCGCGACGGATACGATAACGCGAGCGGGATTGCGCCGGATGGAAATCGGATGATCCGGACCTGGGCGTTTGACCTGTTTTTCTTTCATGTTTCGTCTCCTTTTCTGCTCGGAGGTTATCTTATGATCGCACGTTCTTCAGATTGTTAGGACGACCCGGCCGAAGGGACGGCCCTCAACTAAGTAACGCAGAGCAGCAGCCGCTTCTACCAGCGGAAAGGCAATTGGTTGATATCGAAAGTCAGGGTGAGTAGCACTGATCGCGCCCGCAATGCGATCAATCTCGTCGCGGCCAGGGTGGACGCCCGTTTTGGGATCATAGAACACGCCGTCTTCGGTCCAGATCTCGTCGATAGCCGCGCGCCGACGCGACGGATCGTTCTCACCGAAGACGTCCTGAAGATTGCGGGTTAGCAAGGTCGATATGCTGTAAGACATAGCTTGTCTCCTCGTTTACTTTCTTACTTCAATGTTTAGCGATGCGCTTCAACAAACGTTGGATTTACTCCCAGCTCCCAGCGATTATCTCCCGTACGCTTGGGCGATCTGGCCCACGAGTTTGGCCCAGGGCATATCCATTGCCCCATAGACCGCGCCGGCTTCCGGTCGCGCATTGTCCTTGAGGATTTCCACCATCAAAGTTGCATAGTCAGAAAGAATTACACCTGCCTGCAGCATACGAAGGATCCCGGCCTGACGTTTCGTCTCGCTGAACGTTCCCGAAGCATCGACCGCTACGTAAGCGTCCAGTCCTTTCCCGACGGCTGTGATAGCCGGAAAAGCCGCGCAGACTTCGAGCGAGATACCGGCAAAGATCAGCTTCTTGCGACCAGTTCCCTCGATCGAGCGGGCTACGCGCGCGTCGTCGAAGGCGTTGACCGACGAACGGTCAATGATCTCGATGCCGGGCAACGCTTCGACGAGTTCGGGGAACGTCGGACCCCACATGCTGTCGCGCGCCGTCGTGGTAACGATGATCGGCAGCTTTAGTGATTTCGCAGCTTTGGCCAGCGCTACGACGTTGTGTTTCAGCTCGCCGGTCGAATAGTCACGGACGCCGGTCATGAGGCCAACCTGATGATCGACCAGAACAAGCGCCGCATTTTCGGAGGTCAGGGGTTCGTAAGGGTTCGTTTGATTAGTCATGATATTCTCTCTTGGGTTGTTAAGGTAGGTGAATGCGCACAATTTGCTGCGGCAAGGCGATCTACAGTCGGTAACACACGCTGTGGCTGTGAAGACGCGAGGGAATTGCGCACCATCGGCGCAACGTCTGTTCCGAGCAGCTCGATCGCGCGCAGCAATTTCGCGTGCGGCAATGCTGCGACGCTCATTTGGAACGTGATACGGGAAATGCCGCCTAACGACTCGTTTACGCGCAGGATTTTTTCCGCGACGGTTTCCGGATCGCCCACCAGAAGCGCGCCGGTCGGTCCGAGTTGGGCGTCGAAGTGCGCGCGAGTCATGGGTGGCCATCCGCGTTCCCTGCCAATCTCAGTGAAGCTTTGCGCATAACCGGGAAAAAACTCGTCCTCTGCCCTCGTCGAACTGTCGGCGATGTAACCTAAAGAATGGATGCCAACCTTGAGCTGATCTGGAGAGTGTCCAGAGCATAAACCCGCTTTGCGGTAGCGGTCGATCAATGGCCGAAAACGGTGCGGCTCGCCGCCGATGATCGCGACCATTAACGGCAGTCCGAGAATGCCAGCGCGAATAAAGGAGCCGGGCGTGCCTCCGACACCGAGCCAAATCGGGAGCGGATTCTGCAGCGGGCGCGGGTAAACTCCCTGTCCGGTGAGTGCCGCGCGGTGTTTGCCCGACCACTGAACGTGCGTGTTCTCGCGGATCTTCAGAAGCAGATCAAGCTTCTCGGCGAAAAGAGAATCGTAATCCTCGAGTTCCAGTCCGAAGAGGGGAAACGCTTCGATGAATGAGCCGCGCCCGGCGACGATCTCCGCCCTTCCGCCCGAAAGTAGATCAAGCGTCGCGAACTCCTGGAACACGCGCACCGGATCGGCCGCGCTCAGGACCGTGACCGCGCTCGTTAGGCGTATACGACGCGTTCGGGCGGCAGCGGCGGCGAGAATCACGGTCGGCGCCGAATCGAGGAATTCGCGCCGGTGGTGTTCTCCGATGCCAAAGACGCCGAGGCCCACCTCGTCAGCGAGCGTGATCGCTTCGAGTAATTCGCTTAGATTTCGCGCCGGATCGACGGCCCGACCGGCCGCGTCAACGGTTGCCGCTACGAAACTGTCTACGCCGATCTCCATGTGTTGGTGATTCTTGTTCAAGCTGCAACGCGCTCTTGGAAGAGACCGGCGAAGGCGGAGCGGACACTCAGAAACACGACGACCCACAGCACCGTCACGACGAGAGCCAGAGGCAGACCACTCGGAAGCATCAATATGTGAATGAGCAGAATATTGACGATGATCGGAGCGAGTAGCGTCAGCGCGAGTGGACGTAGCGGTTGACCAGGAGCAGGACCGCCGAAATGATTTGGAGCAGGAATATCGGGACCAGATAATGGGAGACAAAGAGCGCCCCGACGAACTGACCCGCCGTTCCGGAGGGCGGAGAGCTGGGAATGAAGTGGAGGAAGCCGTTCAGTCCCAAGACGAGAAAGATGAAGCCAAGAAGGCAACGAGCGATGACAGTAATAATTTTCATGTTAGTTACTTTTGTTTGAGCTACAGTATATTGATATCAATACAATCTGTGTCAAGCTAAAATTGGAAATGAAGCGGAAAAGAACAACTCCAGGGCAAGACTCTACCGGCGTGCATGTCTGGCTCGTTTTCATGAAAGCCTTTCAAGCGCTGCTCCCCCACGCGGCCGAGAGCATTGAGCGGACAGAACTGGGCGACTCTGATTTTCGTGTCCTGGAAGCGCTCCTCCATAAAGGCCCGCTTCCGGTCAATACCATCGGCCCGAAGGTGTGGCTCACTCCGGGATCCATCAGTGTGGCCGTCGACCGGCTGGTGAAAAAAGGGCTCGTTTCGCGCAAAGATCACCCGGACGACCGCCGAGTGCGCCAGGTAGAACTGACAGCGAAAGGACGGGCCCTGATTACTCGCGGGTTTCGAGAGCACGCCGCCGCGATGGAAGATGTGGCCAACGTCCTTTCAAAAAACGAACGGCTGACATTGCTGCGACTTTTGAGGAAATTGGGAAAGCACGCGGCCCGAAACTTGTAAGCGCCACAAAGGATAATGTGGCACCTGCGGGAGAAAGATTTTGCAAAATTCTGCGGCAATTGACCCGCACTTCTTCGCGCATCAGCAGTGTCAAAAGTGAGTGCTGACCCTATTCTTCTTCCCCGTGCTCGTGCCGGGATGGGCTGTAGCGGCAGCCGTCGGCTGGGGCTTCTTCTGTAGCGTTTGAAAACATGCCCGATTCGAAAGGCAATCGGATCAGGCTGGAAAGGGATAATATATTGCGCCTTTTTGATCTCTACATCACATTACGCGACCACTAACGAATTTATCTGCTCGCGCAAGGCTCTGGAAAAAGGAGAAACTAGGATGTGGAAAATCACTGCCAATGATGCGGAGGTTTTGGGCGTTCATGCTGCCCTGCTCCCAACAGGTCACATCATTTATTTCACCGGAAACGAGTACAGCATTGACGAACAGACGGAGACACAGTTTGAACACACGCGTCTCTACCACTGTGACACTGATCAGGTGCTGCCCGTCTCTTCACCATCCAGAACAGATGATGTGTTCTGCTGCGGTCACGCGATGTTACCGGACGGCGATCTACTTATTGCCGGTGGCACAGAGCACCTTACGGCTGCAGGCCACGAGGAGCCAGGGCCTCACAGTACGGTATTCCATGTACCTGGTATTCGGAAAGCCTTTATCTTTGACTTTCAAACCCTGCGATGGGCTCCCGCATCGGATATGGCAATCGGTCCTCCACGTCCTGAGGATCCCCAATATCCACCACCGAATCCAAACCAAACTGGCGGTCGTTGGTATCCAACGCTTGTCACGCTGCCCAGTGGAAAAGTAATGGCTTTTGGGGGTCATCCTGGTTCAGCCGATAAACGACACAACAATAACGTAGTGGAGCTGTATAGTCCTGCCAGTAATTCGTGGTCGCAGGATGCTATGCTGAACCATTGGTCGCAGGACCCTGTGCTGAACCAAGCCGCCGATATTTTCGGTAATCGGCCCGCGGTTCCTCGCGTGCATGGTGAGGAAATAGATGCTGCGTACTATCCGCGGCTGCATGTGTTGCCTTCGGGCGACGTATTTTGTTCTACGTTGTTAATGGATGACAATGGGAAGGCAGATTGGCGGATATACCAACCCCCGCAAGGGAGTTCTCAAGGGCAATGGATTTCGACCAATACGAGCCACCAAATCATCAATGAACTGGATCAAAACTACGGCAATGTCAATAACAACTATCGGACGAGCGCAGTACTACTCCCATTGCTACCCGAGAAGGGCTATCAGGCAAGTGTATTGCTCTGTGGCAGTAACTTGGGATTGTTAATTACGCCCCAACAGACAAATTTCGGACAGTGGAAGATAAATGTAGCTCGAACAAGGGAGCGCGGACTTGAAGGCGAGCGACGAGAGTGCAATGCCATCATTCTCCCTACAGGACAGGTGTTTGTCTGTGGAGGCGTAAATCCCACATTACCGGCGGCGAGCGCAAGTGGTCCGACATCGACCGCCGCGATCCCCCGCGCATTTCTTTACCCACCTACTGCAACGGAGGTTCCGGATCGATTCGGCGTACTTAAAGCCGAATTGTATTCTCCCGAATCGAACTCCTGGCAAACACTCGAGCCGGCAGCCGTGGTAAGAAACTATCACTCCGTTGCACTGTTGATGCCGGATGGCCGGGTCTGGACTGCAGGATCGAGTATCGACGGTGAGCATTCCGGCAAATGGCGACCGGAGATTGAGGTTTATTCACCTTGGTATTACGGTCGGCCAGATCGCCCAGAGATAACTGAAGTGTCTCGTGGTGCACTATCATCAGATACGTTGTTGATAAAGACGCCGCAAGACGATATTCAGCGTGTTGCGATCCTTCGTACGGGTTCAGTGACTCATTGCTTCAACTCCGATCAAAGATATATCGGATTAAACTTTAGACGCGACAGTGACGGAGTGTTGTTGGCTCAGATTCCTTCAACTAACATAGCCATTCCGGGTTACTACCTGTTGTTCTTGATTGACAGTAATGGCGTACCTTCCAAAGGCGAATTCATTTATGTCTCACATTCGCAATTTAATGAGCCGAAGCAGGGTATTCTATTTTCGCTACTTCAAGGTATTTTCGGAATACTACCAAGCGGGCAAGTCAAACGAGAGCCACCAGGGGACCCACCTTTCCGTGATATGCTGCTAGGTTTAGCGGTCTACGAGCTAGCCACAAATGTTGAAGACGCCCAAGAAAGGGTAGCACTTCAGAAAGCCAGCTTGAATCTTGTTAGTAACATTGCTCGAAAAACGTTGGACAGAATCTAGGGGTGTCGGATCAGTGCTTTGCTTTGTACCGGCTAACTCGGTACTGAACCGGAAGCTCCTGATCGTCGCATCGGTAAGCTTCGAGGTTAGTTAATATAACACCACGGGAAAAATAAAGACAAGGTCGTCATCACTGGCGCGAGCTCCGAAAGCATTCGCGAGCGGGCAGCGGAATACGGCCAGTTCGATTTTCTCGTAGCAGAATTCACAGATTGCCCTATCTGGTTGCCCATCGTAGATGATCCCTCATGAATCCGAACAAAGCACTCTGGGAAAAAGGCGACTTTACGCGCATTGCCGCGACCATGCGCGAAAGCGGCGAGGCGCTCGTGCAGCGACTCGGAATCACAAAAGGGCTAAGGGTGCTCGACCTCGGATGCGGCGATGGCACGACGGCATTGCCCGCGGCGAAACTCGGAGCGGACGTGCTGGGTGTCGATATCGCGCGCAACCTGGTGGAAGCCGGGAACAAGCGCGCCGCGGAGCAGGGCCTGACGAACTGCAAGTTTCAGGAAGGTGATGCGTCCAATTTGGAGCAGTTACCGGATAAGGTATTTGATCTCGTGATCAGTATTTTCGGAGCGATGTTTGCGCCCAAGCCGTTCGATGTCGCCAAGGAAATGGTGCGCGTGACGCGGCCGGGAGGTCGGATCGTGATGGGCAACTGGATTCCGAACGATCCGACGTTGGTGGCGCAGATTTTAAAGATCAGCTCAGGCTACACGCCGCCACCGCCGGAAGGTTTCGTTAGTCCAATTACGTGGGGCGTCGAGAGCAACGTGATCGAGCGGTTTTCCGGCGCAGGAGTTCCAGCCGAGAAAATCTCCTTCGCGCGCGACACGTTTACCTTCAACTACCCGGGCACACCATCAGCCTACGTCGATGAATTCAGGAAATACTACGGGCCGACCATGAATGCATTCGAAGCCGCAGAAAAGAACGGCCGAGCGACTGACCTACAGAGAGAGCTGGAAGAACTGTTTGCCAGCCAAAACAAAAGCCCGACCAAGGATGCCACCTCCATTCCTGCAACCTTCTTGCGTGTTACGGTCGCGCTGTGAAGAACACGAGCTGGTAGGTGAAAACCTCCAAGCCAATATCCTCAGGGTATTTCGAAAATCTCGACCTGATTGGCGATGCCGCGCAGTGAGCGCTTCTCCGGGGTCGCGGCGATGCCGTTTGATTGCAGCAGTTTCGACGCTTCGCTATCGCTAACAACTCGTCTGGTCGCGAAGATGGAACGCGACGTCGCGAGACCTTGAACGCGCGCAGCGATGTTTACGGTCCGTCCGAAGTAGTCCTGCCGGTCGTTCAGCGAAACGGCCAGGCAGGGCCCCTCGTGGATGCCGATCTTAAGAAGCAAATCGCCCTTCAAATCCTTCAATGCTTCTCGCATTTTGAGCGCCGCCGCCATTGCCCGGTCTGGCGTCGGGAACGTCGCCATCACGGCATCACCGATTGTCTTCACCACGGCGCCCCTTTCTGCTGCCACGATTTCGTGCAAGACCTGGAAGTGAGCCCTCACCAAATCATAGGCAACCAAATCTCCAACGCGCTCATAGAGTTCGGTTGAGCCTTTGAGGTCGGTAAACAGGAACGTGAGACTTGTGATTTTGAGGCGCTGATCGACGTCGAGCGTATCGGTGCGATAAATATCGCGGAATGTTTGGTTGGTCAGAAGACGTTTCGCCGTCAAGAAGGGGCGATGCTTGCCGACGAGATCGTGAATCTTGTCGCTGACGACCCAAATACCGGGCAACGTGCGTACATTTGAGCGGTTCTCTAACGTCATCTGCAGAAGGCCGGGGCGCATCTGAACGGGCATCTGAACGGGCGCGGTCGGCGCGTGGTCCCTGGTCATGACGAACGAGAGCGACTGGCTTTCACGAGCAGGCTCGCCCTTTACCTCGATATACTGCGACATGTGAACGACCGGATCGAACACGATCACCAACCCTTCAGGCAACTGGAGCGAGAGCACCGCCTTGTCGCCTGCTGAAAGCTCGCGGCTGTCCAGAGTAGTTTCCTCAACCCATTTCGCGAATGTCTCGTCATCGGGCAAATCGACCCCGGAACTCCAAAAGATCTGTCTGTAGTATTCGATCCAGGGCAGTGTTCCGGGATCGTGCGCCGCGATTTTCCGCACCCGCAGGCTGATGGTGAACGTCACCTCGACGATTTCGTCGAGCGTCGGTTCACACCCAATAGCGCAAAGGACGCATCTATATTCGGCCTGTTTTACGGTCTTAAGCGTCGCCCCTGAATCGAGGACGCCACCGCAAGCGGGACAAAGGATGTTCCAAGACATATCGAAAATCCCGAGGCGCGCGCCGTGCAGAAAAGCCGCAATTACATCTTCCTCATTGAACTTATGGTTGGCGGCAAAGGCGAGGGCATTGATACGACAAAGCTCGCGGTCGGGACCGTCTTGGATGAGCTTTTCGATCGCGCTTACCGGCTTCGGCTTCGCCGATTGTCGCAACGCGGTGAAGAGAGTCTCGGTTTCGCTGGAAAGCTTCATGGCACGAATGGGATTGATCAGCGCAGCAGTTGTTGTAGCCACCGGCCTGTGGCCGGTTCACCGCGCCGCTGCTTTTCACGCTTGGGAGAAACGGCCCACAGGGCCGTGGCTACAGCGGCTACGGTTTTATTAACTCACTCGAGAAAAAACGGAAAGCAAGTGACAGATGAGCCAAACGTTCGCTCAGGTGAGGCCGTTCCTTGTCCTCAGTATCTTTTCGATTGATTCGAAGTTCAGTTTATTGCGCCACCCAGCCTCCATCGACGACCAACGAGGTCCCGACGGTGAACTTTGCTTCGTCGGAACAGAGATAGAGGACCGCAGCAGCGATTTCTTCGGTAACACCTTTTCGGCCAACAGGAATCATCGAAGCAATCTGATCGCCCAATTCACGCCCCGCAAAACGATCAAACATTTCGGTTGCGATCACACCTGGTGCGACCGCATTGACGCGAATGTTTTGTCTGGCGAATTCGAGCGCGACAGATTTGGTGAGGCCTTCGACAGCGTGCTTGGAAGCAATGTAAATGCTGACCTCCCCCATACCAACGTGCCCGGCCACGCTGGAATTGTTGACGATGGCGCCGCCTCCGTTCTTGAGCATGGCAGGAATTTCGTGACGCATCGAATTGAGAACGCCCCAAACATTGATGTCGAAAACGCGCCGATACTCAGCTTCGGTAGCCTGATCGAGCGGGCCTTTCCATTCAACGCCGGCATTGTTAAAAGCGACGTCAAGACGGCCGTATTTGTCGACCGTAAAATCGACCATTGCTTTCACGTCGGCATCTTTGGCAACGTCCGCGCGGACGAACGCCGCATCGCCACCGAGTTTCTTAATTTCGGCAACCACCTGTGCGCCCTCTTTTTCGCGGCGGCCGGTTAGGATGACTTTCGCGCCTGCGCGAGCGAACTGGATCGCTGTCGCCTTGCCGATGCCAGATGTTCCACCGGTCACTAGTGCAACTTTGCCTGAGAATGTTCTGTTGTTCATTGAATTGGTTCGTTGTTGGTTTGTACGGATTTAATTTTGCAGAGGTTGGCGGGAGCAGCGCTTGCTAGCTATTGCGCGTCCGCGGGATTTTGCGGTGCTACCTAAGGTGTATTGAACACTGCCTCGTAAGAGTGGTGGTCATCGGGATCACTTCGAACCGAGTCTCGGAATGGCGTAAAGTAGAGTTTTGAATCGGATACTGCTGCAAAAAACTTCGACTGTCATCATCACGTGCTTGTTTTCGCATTTGATGATGTGTCAGTAAAGCACGTCCTACTTCCGCTGCGTCTACCGCATGATCGATTCGGGCGAACACCATCATTCCCTTGGCCTGGATCTCCGTTTCCAACCGCTCCATCGTTTTCTTTGGACCGAATCGGCTCGGAATGGTGGTCAGGCCGTCCACATTATTCGCCTAGTCTGTTAGGCCCTTGTAAACGAGCCGGGTGAAGAAATCGCCATTAATGAAGGAGCCACCCCACTTGGCGTCGTAAGCCGCGGTAACTTTTGGCGCTTTGAAGTGCGCCAGGTTCGCACGCGCAAAATCGCAAATTTTTTTGAGGTCGTTCACTCCAACGGCTTCAACTCGCCGAGCATGGTCGGGATCAATTCTGTGACAGTCGGATGAATGTGCATGGCGCGCTGAATCACCGTGTATGGCGCGTTGGCGTACATCACGTCGAGGATCGAATGAATTACCTCATCGCACTCGATCCCCAGGAGCGACGCTCCAAGGATCTTTTTCGTTTCCGCATCAACCAAAACTTTCATGAATCCTTCCGTCTCGCCTTTTTCCCGCGCACGGCCGACTTCCGTCATCGAGCGCTTTCCAATCAAAGCTTTCCGTCCTGACTTTCGCGCTTCCGCCTCAGTCATTCCTGCTCTGCCCAATGGCGGATCAATGTAAAGGGCGTAAGCCGTGATCCGGTCGCTCACGCGGCGCTGGTCGCCGTCTAAAAGATTAGCGGCGACAATTTCATAATCGTTGTAGGCGGTATGAGTGAAGGCTCCGCGCCCGTTGCAATCACCCAGCGCATAAATGCCGGGCACATTCGTGCGAAGTTGATCGTCAACCTGGATGTAACCGCGCTTATCGACTTCAATCTCGGCTTGTTCCAGACCGAGGTCGTGGGTGTTCGGCACACGACCGACTGCGAGAAGCGTATGCGAGCCGATGACACTCTTATCGCCGCTGCTGCAATCAACCTGCACGGCCACTTTGTCGCCGCGTTTTTCAAAGGCGATGCATTCAGCGCCCAGGCGGATCTTGATACCTTCGCCTTCGAGAATTGTTTTGATGTCTTCGGAAATGTCTTTGTCTTCACGCTTAATCAGTCGCGGCCCCCTCTCGACAACGGTCACCTCGCTGCCGAAGCGGCGATACATCTGAGCAAACTCCAGTCCCACATAGCTGCCGCCGATGACGATCAGGTGCTCGGGCAGAAAGTCCACGTCCATCATGGTTGAATTGTTCAAATAGCTCACCTCATCGATGCCCCGGAGCGGAGGAATAGACGCGCGTCCGCCAACGTTGATAAAAAATTTGTCTGCCTCGAGAAGTTCGTCGCCGACACGAACCCGATGGGCGTCGGCAAAGCGCGCGTGTCCTTCATAAACGGTCAGGTTCTGAATGTTCTTTAGCCACTTCTGCAGGCCTTCGCTGCTTTGACGGACCACGGCGTCTTTACGCATTTTGACTTTTTCCATGTCAACGGCGATCGAGCTGCGAATTGTCACGCCATAATCGCCGGCCCGGCGTGCGACATGAGCTGCGCGCGCACTCGCCACTAACGTCTTCGTTGGGATGCAGCCGTTATTGACACATGTGCCACCGAAGCGTTTGCGCTCGATAATCGCCACCTTCATTCCTGTATCTGCCAGCCGAACCGCAAGAGACGGTCCTGCCTGGCCAGTGCCAATAACGATCGCGTCATATTTAGTTGCCATTGGACATACCTCCGCTCGGATTACTGTCGTCTACAATTTTTAGGGTTCCTATCAGCCGTTAATGTTGAGATTTGATCCCAATCCGCAATCAGCGCCACTGTGACTACAAATGAGATCGTCGACTCGATCTCTTCTCTCTAAAGTGAAGGAATCAGCACAAGTGCTGAAATTCAGAAGCGAGAACAAAAAAGGAGCAGCAATCATGAACATGAAACTCGAAGTGGTAATCGTCCCTGTTTCCGACGTCGATCGCGCCAAAGCGTTCTACGAGAAACTGGGGTTTCGATTAGATATCGACATCGTGAATGAAAACTTTCGGGGTATACAATTTACTCCTCCTCGTTCAGAGGCATCGATCATCTTTGGCAAGGGAGTCACGTCGGCGAGGTCTGGCTCGGCGGACCTAGTCCTCGCCGTGGATAACGTCGACGCCGTCCGCGAGGACTTGATCGCCCGCGGCGTTAACGTCAGCGAAGTCTTCCACTACGCCGGCGGCCCCTTCAACAACACGATCGAGAACCCGCGCATAGCTGGGCGCGACCCGGAAGGTCGCTCCTATTTCTCGTTTGTCTCGTTTGAGGATCCGGACGGAAGCGAATGGCTACTCCAGGAGATCACCACGCGACTTCCCGGACGCGAATGGAAAACCACACGAGCCGGAACGATCGATATCGGAATGCTTGCAGAACTCCTCCACGAGACGGAGCAGAGGCACGGCGAATACGGGAAGACGCATGCGGAACATCACTGGTGGGACTGGTACGCGGCGTATCTGAGCGCGCGTCAGAACGGCAGCAGTCCGGCAGAGGCAGCCGCCGCCGCCGACCGTTACATGGACGAGGTGCTCCACGTTCCTCCCCGATGAGCCAATAGCGAGAAGGTTTTCGAACAATTTCGGACACGAGAACTGCGTGATTCTATGCGAGAACAGCAAAGCGGCAGTTTGGCCTCTTCGCAGATAACGCAGTTTTCCCACACATTTGCAGCAGAATTACCGCTATAATTTCTGCCTTTGCTCTCGACACCCAGAGGGTTCTAGTGCGCTGCTATAGGGCTTCGCCTCGTAAATACACTGAAGTGCTCCTTTCATTTTACCTGACCCCGATTGGCTACCCTGCCGACCATGGGTGCCTATTCAGGAAGCACGCGCACTCGACGTCGTTTCGTCAAGAATGCGAGTCCCCATTGTACTAAGACGAAGAATCGATTAGCAAACCCAATGAGGAAGTAGATGTGGACCACCGCCCAGATCAGCCAGGCGGGGAATCCTGAAAATCGCAGGAAGCGCAAATCGGCAACGGCATAAGTACGTCCCACGATAGCGAGGTCCCCCTTATCCCAGTACCAAAACGGTTTTGGCGGTTTGGTTCCGGCAACGCGATAACGAATCAGGCGCGCCACGTACCGACCTTCTTGAATGGCGGGCTGAGCCACGCCTGGCATCAACATTGGTTCGTTTGATTTGATGCCCAAGAGATTGCGTGAATGGGCAACGACGTGGGCTGTGTCACCAATTGCAAAGATCTCAGGATGGTCAGGGACCG
>Ga0209473_1001035_pt1 | contig 15739 bp, 16 predicted proteins | sample GraSoiAngelo_133_FD_185890 | JGI IMG/M metagenome (GOLD analysis project Ga0209473, IMG submission 185890) | Grasslands soil microbial communities from the Angelo Coastal Reserve, California, USA - 14_0929_05_20cm (SPAdes) (version 2) | ecosystem: Environmental > Terrestrial > Soil > Grasslands ...
AACCTTGTCCGTGGACGTCCAGCGGGATGCAAGTGGGCTCACCTTCACGCAGCATGTTCCCGTAACGGACCAAGTACGCGCCGAGTACGACACGGCTGCGCACATGCTGGAGCAGGCCCAATATGATCAAGGCATCGCGTTGCTGCTCAAGGTGACCGAACAGGCACCTACATTAACGGCAGCCCACATTAATCTCGGCATAGCATACGAGCGCACCGGAGACCTGGACAAAGCCGAGGCCAGTCTGCGCAAGGCGCTGGAATCCAACCCACAACACCCCGCCGCCTACAACGAACTTGGTCTAGTGCAACGGCGCAAGGGAGAATTCGCGAAGGCGCGCGCTAGTTATGAGGCGGCGCTCGCACAGTTTGCCGATTTTCATTATGCGCACAAGAACCTTGCCATCCTGTGCGACCTCTATCTCGGGGATTACCCCTGCGCGCTGGAGCATTACGAGGCGTACAGCCGACTCGTTCCGGACAACACCGACGTCCAAAAATGGATTGCCGACCTTCGCAACCGCAAAGGCCGAAAGGAGAAGCCATGAGCCGACACTTCTTATTTTTACTGCTGCTGGGGAGTGCCGTTGCGCTGGCCGCCGACAAGCCCAAAAGCAAACACGCCGACGGTGCCGCCGCCGCGCAGAAAAAGACGGATGCAGCGCAGCGACGGACCGAAGAGGCGCACGCAAACACTGACTCGCCGCAACGAGGGACTGAAGAACCGCAAGCAAAATCGGAAGAGGCACAAGGACAGGCTGCAAATCCTCAGGCAAAGGCAGACGAAGGCGCGAAGCTGACCTCTGTCCCCGATGCAAAGGCGCTCGGCATGTCCATCTTGGGCAATCAAGACGCGCCCAAGTCATTGGTTATCGTTCCTTGGAAGAGCTCGGAACTCGGCGACTCGCCGGGCATCTCACCCATGCTGGACGACTCCCGGCAGCCCGTGGACAAGGAGGTGTTCATGCGCGCGCTGCGCTATTACGAGATTAGGTCGGGAACGAAGCGGTAACACCAGCCGTCGCGTGTCGTTGCAGGCAGCTTGCGGCGAGCACTCATGTTTGAAGGTTCTGGGGGTTTTGCGGCTTGAATGCGTATCACAAGCTATGAGAGCGGCTTTCTGCGGGACGCGTCATCCACCGATGCGAATGTAGAGGCCAAGAAACGCGGGACTGAGACCTGCCTCAAGATGCTTGAGGCTATTGAGTGAGATTGTCTCATTTCGGGACGGACGCCACAGTATCCGTTCCCCAGCGCAGATAAGTTCAGGAAGTCACTTCGAATGTGCCCAAAATCCCCAAAAAACCGAGCAGCAAAGGCAGCACAAGTAATTTGAGGAATCGCGAGAAAGAATGATCGGGGAGAGAGGATTTGAACCTCCGACCCCCTGGTCCCGAACCAAAAAATCCAAAATCCCAAGTGCTTCATTTGGTGTCGCTTTGGAACCAGAAAGCTATTCTTTCTCCTTCCAGTTGTACCGAAGTTGTACCGAGCGATCACCTCAAGTACCGATAACTGCGTGATTTCAAAATGGGCTCCCACCTGTAATTTCATTCGCTGACTCTTAATCAGTAGGTTGTAGGTTCGATTCCTTCCGCGCTCACCAAACCCTTTATTTTCAGCGTTGGTTCGTCGCGACGGACCGCTCTGGGTAACAACTAGCTAACAACTCGTTGAATACGACCGCGAGCGGCTGCACGAAGTCTTCGATCTCCGTCCGGTCGTAGACATCCATCGCGAGGTTGACCTTTCTTGTGGCCCAGAATATCGGATACGACTTTCGGATGAACCCCCCGACCGACGCAGCTTGGTTGAGAGTGTGTGCCGAAAATCGTGCCAGCCTCCAAGCGAGATGCCCAATTTCTCAGCAGCAGGTCTGACGTGGCGCTTTAGAGCATTGCCCTGATTCAGGGGTGTGCCGGTCTTGGAGCGGAAAACCCACTCGCCTTTTCCGAGCTTCTCCATTCGCGCCATCAGAAGAGGATCGATTGGCAGTTTGCGCTCTGAGCGTTTGGATTTCACCGGCTCCACATCGCCGTCGTAAATCCTGCGGGTAACGTGGAGCACATTATTCTTGAAATCCGTCCCCTTGAGCGCGAGTGCCTCGCCGATTCGCAATCCCGTTGCTGCAAGAAACAGAACCAATGTTGCATATGGCTCTTTGAGTTTCTCCGCAATCGCATTCACCTGCTCAGCGGTTAGAACTGTACGTGGACCAACCCCCTCATGACCGTCAGTTCTACTAGTTCTCATACGCTTTCGGTCGTCTAAGCTCTCGGTTAAGGGTTTTGATCACTGACCTGCGCAAGCGTAGGAGCTGAAAGCATGCAACGAATCACATGTCCCTTGATGCTAGTACTGGTACTCATTATTGCATTGCCTTCAGTCTGTCAGGAGCATCATTCCAAATGGCAGGTTGGCACGATCATGGCTGTCGCACCACATCCCATGGATGGGCAACACCACAATGTTCGCAGATATGATGTATCTCTCAAAGTAGGTAAAGCTATGTATGTGGTTCTTTATGTTCCGTCCGACGGGCTTGACACGATTACCCATCGTGCTGGGCTAGATGTACTGGTATCGGTGGGGCAAAGGACAATCGCATTCAATGATCTCCTTGGGCGCAAAATCGAGGTACCCATCCTTAGCCGGAAACATATAACTCCAATTCTTAGATCCACATTGCCAGGACCTCGGAAAACTATCTTTGAATAATTCACAATTACCATGAGATCTCGGATCATTAACACGCGCATTGCAACCAATCGCCGCACAAACAGGTGAGCTCCTTTGCCCGGGTGCCTAATGAACTCGGTCGGGGCCTGAGAGAGGAAGAATCCGGTCGAGGTTGTCGCAGTAGCGGGATTGGGATTCTTCTTCACAATCAGTTCGAATTCCGATTTCACCGATGCAAACAGGTGCTGGTCAACCAGCAGCAAGCCTCGCAGATAATGGATTGCAATACTACTGTCCGGAACTACAGTTGTGTCGGGGGACATAAGCCTCATCGCTTCGGTAACTTCCGTTAAAGCTCCGGAATGTGATTGTTTCCATTCAGAGCACGAGCCATCTCAAAATGAACTATCCAGCTAGTCGGTAGAAACTGCATGGCTCCATACAGTGCGAACTTTCCCGGTCTAGGAAATAGCGAATCGATGAGCCGTACTCATGTCGCTTCCTCCCGGAGAGGTATTGGAATGTTAATGTCGAATGCGACCTCAGAAGTTCGTGAGACTGGATTGCTCCCACAAGTCGACGGGTCAAACATTGTGGCAGTCGTACTACTTGTTGTGGGGATCCTCTCCATCACTGCACGCGGACTTGCATTATGGCTATCGCCATTTTGGGTAGGAGAGTACTAAAATGTGCACTTTTGCATCACATATCTCGGGGTCCGTCGGCTCTGTTTCCCGAACACACTAAGCCCTTGTCTCACTCCACAATTCTCGAGTCAGTAATGTCCTTCCTGCTCAACCATCCCATTGTGCTTCTCGTAGTCAGTCTAGTCATTCTCTGGCTTGTAAGCCGGCTCGGCGTGTACTTTCGTAGTCTCAGGTCCGAAGCACTAAGTCTCGATGAAACCGACTTCAATCTCGTTCTCGGGGCCGTTCTGACACTTCTGGGCCTCATCATTGGCTTTACGTTTTCAATGGCCGTAATCCGCTACGACCAGCGTAAGAATTACGAAGAACAGGAAGCGAACGCGATAGGGACAGAATATCTTCGGATCGATGTTGTGGCTTTGCCTGAAGACAGCAGAATGCGGGCTTTGCTTCGCGACTATCTGGATCAGCGCATTGTGTATTACACGAGTAACGACGCAACACTCCTTCGTAAAACCCGAGCAAGGACTCTCCAGCTGCAATCCAGTCTTTGGTCGGCGGTGCTCCCTGCAACAAGTGCACAACCTAACGCAATCTCGGCACTCGTTATGTCCGGCATGAATGATGTCTTGAATGCGGAAGGATATTCGGAGGCTGCTTGGCGAAACCGCATTCCGATCGCTGCCTGGATCCTGCTGCTCTTGACAGCCACATTTTGTAATGCCCTGCTCGGATACCACGCGCATGGAAAGTCTTCTCTTTTGCTCTCGGTATTGCCTGTCGCACTGGCTATTTCGTTTTTTCTTATCGCGGATATCGACAGCCCACGCAGCGGAATCATTCGCGTACATGCGCGAAATCTGGAATCCCTTGCCGAGTCTCTTCGTCCGCACTAGGGTTCATTGTCGCGATACCGAGGATTTCGACCTTCAGCCTTTGGAACTAGCAATAGATACAGTGCGAAGTTCACTCTTCGCCCGAGTTACCTTTAGCCAATTGATCGAAACGTAGTGAACGGAAGTTCACCGTGGGGAATCGTGTCGCTAAGAGGGAAGATATCGTGTTTCTTTCCGGTCATTGGGTTGCCCAGGCCTTCGCTGAAAACTGCACGAATCGGCATTATCGCCGGCATCGCGGTAGCCGGCCATTGAGATTTTCAAGTGAACCGAAATGAAAGTGCGCTTCAATGCGAAGACTGCCTTTGCAATACTGCAGGTAGCAATTGGATTGAGCGTCCACCTACATGCTCAAGATGAGGATTTTGACGAATACAGCAAACTGAACACAGACCTTGGAATGTCCTGGAGTGTACCAGTCAATCCAATCGCGGGGTTCGTAAACTATGGCTGGGGAGTGATGGTTGCCGGGGCTGGTTATAACTTCAATCAGCATCACGCACTCGTAGGCGAATTGAAGTGGAACAGTTTGTACCAGACAAACGAGGCGCTCAATCCGTTACGCAAGGCTTTGAACTCCAGTAGCGTGACCGCTCATGGGCATTTGTTTTCGCTCACTATGAACTATCGCTACGAGTTACGAGGCAATACGGTGGGCACTTACTTCATCGGAGGTGGCGGACTCTACTACCGACGGCCCATGTGACAAAAACTCTTGTGACGAGCAACACCATCGCCTGCACACCAGTATGGCTTTGGTGGGGTTTTGGTTGTTCCTCGGGAACGGTCAGCACTGATCAAACGCTCGCAACCAATTCATCAGATGTTTTTGGCGCAAATGGTGGGATCGGCATCACCTTCAAGGTGGGTGAGCCTCGCTACCGAATGTACTTGGAAGCTCGATATCACTACGCTCCAAATCGACCGATCAACACCCAGTTAATTCCGATTACGGTCGGCATCCGCTTCTAGCGAAAACAAGCGATCGACAATGACCGACTTAGCGAACTTGGCTCACAACGAGCGCTGCTTGTTCGAGATCACAAGACACGGCCCGGAGCAAGATCGTTAAGGTAAGGTCCGCGACGCCTCCTCGCGAGTCTTCCGCTTCGCCTGTGATCCAATCCAGCACTGGCATTCCTTTCAGTAGCCGCGGAGTAACCCGCTTCTTAGCATCTAGTGTGGCCGAATTGCCATCATTGACCGGTCAAACGATCTCTCACTACGGGGTTTTGGAAAAACTCGGTGGCGGAGGGATGGGTGTCGTTTATAAGGCGGAGGACCTTAACCTTCGCCGGTTTGTTGCACTGAAGCTACTCCCTGACGACTTAGCCCAGGACCGCATGATGCTCGAGCGGTTTCAACGCGAGGCCCGGGCCGCCTCCGCTCTGAACCATCCAAACATCTGCACGATACACGACATTGGAGAGGAACATCGCCGCGCGTACATAGTTATGGAGCTGCTCGAGGGTGCGACCTTGAAGCACTTTATGGCCCAAGGTCCTCTTGATGTCGACACACTGCTGAAACTGGGCATCGATATCGCCGATGCACTCGATGCAGCGCACGCCGAGGGCATCATTCACCGCGACATCAAGCCAACCAACATTTTTGTAACCAAGCGCGGTCACGCAAAGGTTCTCGATTTTGGGCTGGCAAAGGTGGTGCCCGTGGGCAGTCGCCGAGCTGCGATGGCGGGAGTCGTGGACGACGCGACGCGGGATGCCGGCGCGGAGCCCCTCACTACCTCGGGCGCAGTCATTGGCACGGTCAACTACATGTCGCCGGAACAGATAAGGGCCGGCGAGCTGGACACGCGCACAGATCTTTTCTCGTTCGGAGTGGTGCTGTACGAGATGGCGACCGGGGCAATGCCGTTTCGCGGAGAAAGTTCGGGTGTGGTAGCGGAAGGAATCCTAAACCGCACGCCAGTGGCGCCAGTCCGACTCAACCAGGATATTCCACCTGCACTCGAACAGATTATCGGCAGAGCACTGGAAAAAGACCGAGAGCTGCGTTATCAGCACGCAGCCGACATGCGCGTTGAGTTGCAGCGCCTGCGGAGGGACAGTTCGATACGGCCCACCGCAATGGATGAAGAGCCGGCATCTACGGCGACGTGGACCGGGGGTGCTTCCACCACCAGCAAACGCCGCGCGAAGCTTGCGTTTCGCAGCGGAACCGTCAGTGAATCGTTAACGCCTTCGAAGTCAGCAACAATACCAAAGTGGCTCCCATGGCTGGTGCTAATGCTCGCTGTCGTTGCTGTCGGGGCATGGCTCCTTGCTCGGCGATCGAGAGCGCCGGAAAGCGCGCTGGTGCCGCTGACAGTACGTCCGCTCGGGAGTCTCCCCGGTTACAAGCAGTTACCCATCTTCTCCAGCGATGGGAATGCCGTGGCCTTTGCCTGGGATGGAGGAGACGAAGGTCACAACTCTAATGTCTACCTGATGCAGTTGGAAGGAGGCAAGCCGTTACGAATCACCAATCACCCGGCAAGTGAATGGCCCGGCTGTTTCAGTCCTGATGGGCGGCGTCTATATTTCAATCGTCAATCGGACACCGGGTTCACCTCATATTGGGTTCCCACACTGGGCGGCGATGAAACCCGAGTGGCGGATGGCATCGTCACTGATATCTCTCCTGATGGGCAGTCGGCATTACTTGTTCGACCGAGTGGGTCGGAGGCGAAAGAGTTAGGCACCTTCGTACTTGATCTGGCAACAAAATCGGAGCGTCGACTCGGAGACTACTTTGGCAGAATGAACCCTCAGTTCAGCCCTGATGGAAAGTGGGTATTCCTTCCCTTTGGTGCAAATCGGGACCACTTGAGCATACATCGAGTCCCCATCGAAGGGGGGAAGCTGGAGCCAGTCGAGTTCGACGATCTTGGGCCGGATATTGACCGCGTTGATGCCATTCGGTTCGCGCCAAAGCGCACGCGGATGCTGATCGAAGCACGGGAACGCGGCACGAATGCGCCGATCTCCTTTATGGCAAATGCTGATGGGACCGAACCAAAGCGGCTCCCGAGTAGCATCGGTGCGGGAATGTTATCGCCGGATGCACGGCATATGGTCACCATCCGCAATGCGTTTGTGGTAGACCTGTACCGCGCCCAAGCATTTCCTGAGAGTGGCCGGCAATCGTTTCTGGAACGCGTCTTGGAAGCGCCCGGCGAGGAGTACTCTCCGAGTATTTCGCCCGACGGCAGCCAGGTACTTCTCAGTTCCTACCGCCAAGGACGCTGGGAAATTTGGCTTTGGAACGCAGCGATGACCGAAGGCCGTCCGGTGTTCAGCCAAGAAGGTGGCACCGCCGGGTCACCTGCCTGGTCACCCGATGGCAAGTGGATCGCCTTCGACGCTCGAACGAAGAATGCCGCCGCCGATCTCTGGATAATGCCGTCCCGGGGAGGTGAGCCAAAGCTACTAGTCAGCGAATCTGGCGAGAACATAACGCCGTGTTTCGGTCCCGCGAGCCAATGGGTTTATTTCGCCTCGAGCCGGACCGGCGCCCTGCAGCTATTCCGCGTTCCAGTTGGCGGTGGGCCGGTGACACAGATGACCAAGGGCGGCGGATTCGCATGTCAACTGTCCCCAGACGGTCGCTCCATTTATTACATGAAGACGCGAAACGGGGGCGAGATCTGGCGCCTGGAATTGGCTACAAAGCGCGAGGAGCCGGTTGTGCCAGAGATGAAGTCCAGGAACTGGAAGGTGCTTCGAGATGGCATCTATCTGCTGGACTCTCACTCCAATTCCCAACTTGGTACCGCTGCCCGGATCGCGGATGCGCGGTTCTACCGCTTTGCAACGAAAAAGCTGGAAGACCTGGGTTTTCGCACGCCCAAGCCAATTTCGTATCTCGGAATCGATCTTTCCCCGAATGGAAAGTGGGTGTACTACAGCCAGGTGGACTCGTTAACCAGCGAACTATATCTCGTGGAAAATCTCCCGTGAAGGACGCAACTTGAGGAGGGTTTCCACGCACTTTTACTTCATGGTTTCAGTAATGGAACCTGCGAGGCAAGCTGGAGTTCAATCATCATGCCAACCCTTCGGTCAATTTGAAGGAAGAGGGCTGTCTTCTGGCTAGAGACAACTTTTTCGAACTCAGGGATAAATTTTAGGCGTAACTGAGTATTGTCCTGATCGAGAGCTAGCCAGCGTTTGATGAAACTTGCGGATTGCTCCGCGGTGGTGGTTTGATAGTTCCGCGCATACTCCTTGAGAAGCGCATAGCGAATATCGTTCACCTTTATTGTGTCGGCGATGTAGCGGTCATAAACAGGCCAGAATTTTACGGCCTCCGCCTCCGTGAGTGGCATGTTAGCTGCGACGACCTTCTTCCGCTCAGACCGAATGTCCTGGCGCATGAGTTGAATATTGGCGTCGTTCACCTGTTCCGCCGTCATATTCGGTGCAGCCGAGGGATCGGACTGTTGGGCGCTGAGCAACGTTGCCGCGGCGAGTACCGATGTTGCGAGATAGAAGCGGACAGTTTTGTTCCTCCCCAAGTGGCATTCTCCTGTTCTGAAGATTCAGGCTGGGACTGGACGTTCAACTTCGAGTTCTGAACACTGTGATCCTCAACCTTTAGGCGACTTTGTCACTTGCACCTGAGTGTCGCCACTGGCACTTCTGACACCGAAAAGGCTGGTACTAACCTCGTGATGAAGGCAGAATACCTATAACTTCTGCCAGTTACAGATAAAGAACTGCCTCAGTACGATTCCTGAGTTTCTTAACTTGAAGTCGATTAATGAAGATGTTGCGAGCGCGATGGGAAATTGTAGGCAATCACAATTATTCCGGTGATGTCCGAGCGCCTTTGCATGAGGGTAAAAATCCGATTTCTCGTCTTCTACTAGAGAGAGTTCGACGCCTTTCTTTCACTGGCAAAATCCTTGTCGCTGGTCTTCTTTTCATGACCGGCTGCGATCACGCTCCGCGGGTAACGCAACCCACCCCGGCCAGTGGCGATTGGCATGAATTTCAAGGGACCTGGACCGCAGCTGGCAGCCGCAACATAATGCGCCTCGAAGGAGAGCGGCGCGCCTCCATCGCAAATTTCAGTGGATCTCTAGTACTCGCGGGGCCATCGCGGCCGAACGTAGGTTTTCGCGCCGAAGCGATCGTGTTCAACGACAGTCTCACAGGACTGACTGGACGCGCGGTTTGGACCGATGAGCATGGCGATCAGGCGTTCAGTGAATTACAACTTACAGGCACTCAGGCCGACAACAAAATCGTCGGGAAATTCACCGGCGGGACAGGGCGTTATGCGGGCGCCACGGGAACATACGAATTCGCCTGGCGCTTTGTACTCGAGTCCGAGGACGGAAATATGCAAGGCGAATCTGTCGGCCTGAAGGGACGCGTGCGCGTTGATTCAGCACAGGCACGATCAGGTATCGGAGATCCGCGATCATGACGAGTCCCGCGACCGTTCCGCGTAGATCAGCTGCACCCGCTATTGAGACAGAAAACCCTGCACCACCTAGACTGAGCCGGGGCTTACTCGTCAAACGTGCTTTGCCCTTTGTCCTGGCACTCGGTATCGCCTTCTCTCCGGTTCCCGCCGGACTCACGACTCCGGCGTGGCACCTATTTGCTGTATTTGTCTCAGCCATTACCGCCGTCCTGATCGGCGCATTCCCGCTGCTTACTTCCACCACACTTGCTGTAGCAGCCGTGGTGATAACCGGCACCATCTCGCCTGCGAAAGCGTTCGCAGGATTTGCCAATACCAGCGTGCTGCTGGTTGTGGTTGCGTTTCTCGTGGCGCAAGCAGTCGTGAAATCCGGACTGGGACAGCGCATCAGCCTTTTTATGGTGAGCCGCTTCGGCCGTTCCTCTATGGGACTCGCGTACAGCATCGTGCTCACCGACGCCGCCATCGCGCCTGCGTTCCCGAGCAACACCGCACGCGGCGGCGTACTTTTCCCCATCGTTCTCTCGGTGGCGCGTGGATCAGGGTCGCTTCCCGAGAGTCCTGAAGGCCGACGTCTCGGCGGATATCTGATGTTCTGTGGCATGGCGAGTTTGGCGGTATCGTCTGCTCTTTGGATGACGGCTACGTCCGCGAATCCGATCGCAGTTCAGGTGGCGAAGGAATATGGCTTTGAGGTCGGATTTGGGAAATGGCTCATCGCTGCCTGTGTGCCGGCGCTCGTCGCAATCGTGACGTTACCCTGGTTGCTCGCACGCTTGTTCCCACCCGGAGTGGGTGAAACCCCTGAGGCGCCTGCTGCAGCTCGCAAAGCATTGGCTGATTTGGGATCCCTGTCTCGCGATGAGTGGATCACGGCAGTGGCTTTCGTGTCGATGGTAGTCGGTTGGATTTTCGCCGACCGACTGCATTTGAATGTCACCAGCATTGCATTCGGCGGGTTGGGTGTGTTGCTGATGACAGGCGTGCTTACCGCAAAAGATATCGCAACGCAGGGCGACACGCTGGCTACGTTTCTATGGCTCGCTGTTTTGTTCGCGCTGAGTACTCAGCTCAACGAACTCGGATTCATGGGTTACGCGGGTCAGCGGCTCGCGTCGCACATGGGCGGGCTACCGTGGCCGGTGACCTATGTAGCATTACTCTTGATTTATGTAGCAATCCACTACATGTTCGTGAGTCAGTCTTCGCAGGTGCTTGCGCTGTTGGGCGTTTTTCTTGATGTGGGCATCCGTGGCGGAGTCCCAATCCCGCTCATGGCCTTTTCGCTATTCTTTGCTAGCAGCTACTTCTCAGTAATTACGCCGCAGGGCGGAAGTCAGAATGTGATCTTCGTCGGCAGCGGTTATCTCACTCAACGTGAACTCTATCGCCTCGGGCTGCTCACTACGCTCTACTTCTTAGCTGTCTACCTGGTGATAGGTACGCCGTGGCTGTTGTTAGTTGGCCATTAATTTCGGGTGTTGATTCAAACTCAACTCTTCACCTGTACTTGCCCGATCAGAAAGGTTATTAGTCATTTGATTGCCCCAGGGTTGACCGCCAGCTTCGTCAAACAGTTCAGCATTGGTCTGTGGCTGACGTTTCCTATGCTATTAACTCTGGCTGCAGCGATAGCTGTATTAGGAAGACTCGTGGGACGAAGCGAAGGCTGGACGCATTTTGAGAGTCTTTATTGGTCGTTCATCACCGCAACTACCGTCGGCTATGGCGACATTCGGCCAATCAAGCGAGGGTCAAGGATCGCTGCCGTCTTGATAGCGTTCCTCGGCTTAGTGCTGACGGGCATACTCATTGCGGTCGCCGTACATGCCGCAACGTTGGCGTTAGACAAAAGCGGTCGCTGACTCCGGCGTTAGTGGTTGCCGATTCTTGAGCCCTATCGCCAGATCTCTCGAACGCGTTGCAAGTGCCGTTCGTTTTTACGATGCGAACTCTCAACTATCAAAGACACAATCAACACCACTCCCGCGGCTCCGAATATGACCCCGCACCAAACTCCCGAAATAAAACTGGCGTCCTGCAACATGCTGTGCAATCTCAATCACGTCGGCCAGAGAATCGATCACCGTGCTCTCGTTTTTTCCTGTGAGAGTCTCACAGGACCACTATATTTCAGCTCTCGATGCGCTGATATACCACTGGCAGCGTTAACAGGAGCAAAGGCGAAGTGGCTTGCGATTCCTTGTTGACTTGGCTATTTTCCGCCGCCCAGGGCACCGGAAAGGAGAGACGCAACCCCTGCGCCGCCCTTGCTTTGTACAAATTGGGTCAGCACAGGAACGAATTTACCGACCATGCCCGGGGATAGGCCTAGTTTCTGGAATGATTGAGCAGTCGATGCCAAACCCGAAGCTCCGCTTGGCAAAGCACCAGAGAGGCTGGAAATTCCAAGGAGACCACCGTCTTGGGCGCCGGCAGAAGGAGCAGCCTTCAAAAAACCATTCATGCCAGGTACCACTGCGGCGATCTTGCTAAAGTCGGCTGCACCCAAACGGCTCTTAGCCAATCCAAAGAGCGCTCCGGCTCCGCCGGTTGCCTGCGTGGGCGTTATTGAAAGCTGCTTTGTCAGATCACCGACGAGTTCCGGACTGGGAGCCTTGGATGCAGCCTTGACACTATTCTGCGCTTGCGCTATTCCAAGGAGAACAGCAAAGACAAGAAACGGACCAAATGCTGAGGCAATATTTCGGATACCAATTAGGCGAATCTTCATGTTTCCTCCGCACGAAAGATGGCAGTGTTGAATTTTCCGATTTGTTCACGGTGACCATCGAGCTGCAACTGTGAATGCTTACAGCGAGCCGGCTGGCGTACCAATCATTGCCGCCGGTCGGTTTCTACTGCTCAGCGCATCAATTCCGCTAGGTACTGCTTCCAGAGCGATGGCTCTCCGCCGCTACTGTGACCGTGTGTGCCGGCGTTCTCCGGGAGGAGGGACGAAGCAAGCGCGCTTCACACGTTTCATCGAGACCTCCGTTGTTTCCACATCGGTGTTATTGATGAAATCGTCGGCTGCATTTGCGGCAATGATTCGCGCCCGGATTCTCTCTAGATTTGGCTCCGGGCTGTAATTGCGTGAGGCATCCAGAGCATAGACCAGTGCTCATGCCCTTCCGAATTTCGCGGAAGTTGTGAAGAACATAATATTGCTTTGGAACGTGAGACCAGCATCGCGGAAACTGGATTTGATAGTTTTCGCGCAAACTCTAAGCACGTTTGAGCGCCAGGTGACCTTTGAGCTGACTCATTGAGGCATCTCCTCGCAGGGTATTTTTTTCTCTGACAGAAATAAACTTCTGCCCTTGCAGCGCGCCATGCACAGCAAGCACGAGATCGGTAGCCAGGCGCGATTTGAAAACATAACCTGTGGCCCCAACGGAGAATGCGGCCTCAACGTAGTCTGGATCTTCGTGAATCGTGACAAATACAATTTTTGCTTTGCAGCCCAAGTCTCGGAGGCGAGAGGCTACCTGGATTCCGCTGAGAATCGGCATAGAGATATCGAGCACAACCAGATCGGGACCGAGGGTTGAAGCGGCGTCGACCGCCCGCTGGCCGTCTTGGGCAGTAGCAACGATGTCAAAGTCACATCGAAGCAACTCTGTAACCCGCTCACGTATCTCCGGCAAATCATCTGCTAACAATATTCGTGGACATCCCATTTTTTTCATGTTGATTCACGCTGCTCCGACTGTCGTTTTGCTGGCTGCTCTTGCAACAACAGGAACGCGAACTGTGATCTCGGTTCCACCCATTGGCTTGGAAGCGATCAAGATCGTGCCCTTCACTACGCTGATTCGTTCTCGCATACTGATGAAGCCAAGACCTCTGCTTACCATAACGGCAGCTGCATCAAAACCTATCCCGTGATCACGAACTGTGAGCTGGATCTCATTTGACGTGCCGCGCAGCTGCGCTTCAAAACGCTGTGCACCACTGTGCTTGATCGCGTTGTTTAAAGATTCTTGTAAGACCCTGAACAGACACAGCGAGATCTCCTGCGACAAGTTAGGCGCGATGTTCTCGGCAATAAAACTGACATCCACTTTGTGCCACTCGGCCACTTCCCGGCAGAAACTCTTGCATGCCGCAACTAGCCCCAAGTACTCCAGCTTGGACGAGTGCAAACGATGTGAAATGCCTTGAACGTCGGTTCCAATCTCGGCAGTCTGTTGCCGTAGTTTGTCAAGCCGGTTCTGAAGCTCGGCACCTTCATTGGGGAGGCTCTGCTGCAATACGTCGAGCTCAATCCCGAGCATCGCGATGCGTTGATTGATATCGTCATGAAGTTCTCTTGCGATACGCGTGCGTTCCTGCTCTTGCGCATCAATCAACCTGCGGCTCACACTGGAAAGAGCTTCCTCGGCCTGCTTGCGCTCTGTCATGTCAATGCACGAACCTATGTAACCGGCAAAAGAGCCTTCGGAACTAAATCGCGGTACCCCCATATCCAAGACCCATCGATACTCTCCATCGTGCCGCCGCAACCGATACTGCATTTTGAAAGGCTCACGCCGTTGGAAGGACTGGTCGTAATTGTTCAAACACAGCTGCAAATCATCAGGGTGCACACTCTCCGTCCATCCGTTTCCCAATTCAGAGACAAGAGGCCGTCCGGTGAACTCAAGCCAGGGCTGATTGAAGTAACTGAAGAGCTTGTCGGGGCCGCACATCCAGATCATCACCGGAGCCGTGTTGGCAACCAGACGAAAACGCGCTTCGCTCTCGCGTGCAACTTCGAGAGCGGCCGTTAGTTCGCCTTCCGCTCTTCTGCGTCCTGCACGGTGCCACATCAGACCGGCGATTAGTACAGCCTGCAACAAGATCAGAGATATGCCGGCGATCACGTACAACTTGTACGCCTCCCAAACTGTCGGTTCCCGGTTCAGTACGACACCTCCGGGCGGAAGGTTCTTTTCTTTGAATCCCCAGCGCTTAAGAGCACGCAAATCGAAGACATAGACGTTCGCAGTTTTTATGGTAGGAATGTTGTGCGGCTTTTCTCCATTTAGGATGCGCGCAGCTGTCGCACCAACTGTCTTGCCCTCGTCCACGGGATCTGCAACACTACCGCCGACCTCACCATCATTTAAGTGTCTCTCATTCAAGCTGAAAACCGGAGCGTTCGCAGCAGCAACAATCATCGGATTTGCCACCGCGGTACTGAACACCCTTCCTTCGGCGTCTCTACCCAAACCGGCGAGCAGAATGATGCTGTGACTCGGTAAATGCTTCAGCCGATCGAGAAGAGCTGGCATCGTGAGATCGGTCAGGTAGGAAATGTCGAAACGATTTTCGTAACTTTTCAGTTGATCTTTGGCTTCGGCCTCCTGCTCCCGATCAAACGGGGATGTGCCACCGACCAAGACGACGTGCTTGGTGTCCGGCTGAAGTCGCAGGGCGGCATCGAGTGTGGCCGCTGGCGCCACATCACCTTCGACGCCGGTAAAGTCAGAGTCAAGGTTAAAACCCCCAGGCAGCCTGTTGGGAAGACAAAAAACAACTGGCACGCCCCGAAAATACCTGTGGTGAGCTTCGAGCATGAATTGCAGAGGCGCGGGCCCAACAGCGATGATGACATCGGGTCTATGGTGTTGATACTTCCGAATGTAGAAATCACGAAATCGCTTCTGATCGGCCGGATCTGGAAATTGTGCCGTCTCCATGAATTCACGATAAAACTCAATTTGGTACGGGGAATTATCGAAGGCGACCCGCAGTCCCTGATCGACAAGATTGGGCAGCGGTTTATAAGCGCCGGCTTCATAGAAGATCAGGACGCGGCGGACTTGTTTCATTTGAAGTGCGGTAGAGCTTTGGAAAAGCAAAAAGAAGCAGAGGAAAACAGAGGGCATGAGCACCAAGCCCCTTAAGGACTTCGTCCGGGCGCGGACGCGGTACTCGCAACACCAAACAATGCGGCAATTCGCTCGCGTCGCTCGCTGGTTTGGCCAGCGAGATCGATAGCGGTCCACTTGACACCAACCTTTGCGGCTAAGACGCACAGCCCAATTCCTGCCTATCAACTTGCAGTCGCGGCCGCGAACATTTTCTTTGTGAG
>Ga0209473_1001041_pt1 | contig 15709 bp, 16 predicted proteins | sample GraSoiAngelo_133_FD_185890 | JGI IMG/M metagenome (GOLD analysis project Ga0209473, IMG submission 185890) | Grasslands soil microbial communities from the Angelo Coastal Reserve, California, USA - 14_0929_05_20cm (SPAdes) (version 2) | ecosystem: Environmental > Terrestrial > Soil > Grasslands ...
TCGAGACCTTGAAGGGCCTGGCCGGTGCCGGCGCCGCGGAGATGGAGTTCTCGCTTCCCATCTCCTCGGTCGCGGTCCAGCGCATGGCCTGCGACTGCAGCGTGACCCGCGTCCTGCTCAGCCAGGAGTCGCTGGTCATGGATGTGGGGCGAGCCAAGCCCATCGTCTCGTCGTCCTTGAGGCGGGCGCTGAAAGTTCGCGACGGCCACTGCCGCTGGCCAGGATGCGAACGCACGGCGTCAAAGTGCGACGGGCATCACCTGGTGCACTGGATCAACGGCGGTCCGACCGAGCTCGACAACCTGGTCCTGCTCTGTCGCCGGCACCATCGCATGGTGCATGAGAGCGGATGGCAGCTGATCAAATGCGATGACGGGCAGATCGTGACCATCGCACCAACGCTTACCTTCGGCGGACCAAGAGGACCTGATTAGAGGAAGATCGCCCGGACGAACGCCACCGGGTCGAAAGGCACGAGATCGTCGATGCCCTCCCCCACGCCGGCGAGCTTCACCGGAACATCCAGCTCGGACTCGATCGAGATCACGGCCCCTCCTTTGGCGCTGCTGTCGAGCTTCGCCAGCACAAGACCCGTGATCGGGATCGCCTTGTTGAACTCGCGCGCCTGGACGAGGTTCGTCAGACCCAGCACGGCATCGAGCACGAGCAACGACTCATAGGACGCTCCATCCAGCGCCTTGCTCGTCACGCGGCCGATCTTGGCCAGCTCCTCGAGCAGATTGCGCTGTGTCTGCAGGCGGCCCGCGGTGTCCGCGATCACGACATCGTTGCCGCGCGTCCGCGCAGTCTGCACGCCGTCGTACACCACGGACGCGGGGTCCGCGGCGCTTGAGCCCGCCAGGTGCGGGACGCCCGCTCTGTCCGCCCAGGCGACCATCTGCTCGATGCCGGCGGCGCGGTAGGTGTCCGCGGCTATCACCAGCGGCTTGCGGCCCTCATTGCGCAAGCGAAACGCGAGCTTGCCGGCGGTGGTCGTCTTCCCCGCTCCGTTTACTCCGTACAGCAGCACGCATGCCGGAGAGCCGTCGAGCCACAGCTCACGAGGCTTCCGAGACATGACCGACGTCGTTACCGCCACCAGCGCGTCGACGGCTTCCTCGCGCGTGCGTGGCGCCCGCGACCGCACGCCTGCCGCCAGCCGCGCCGCCATCGCGGGACCGACGTCAGCCGCGAGGAGCAATTCCTCGAGCTCGTCGTAGTAAGCGTCCGCGAGTGGCGGGCTGAGGGCGCGCAGTCCGGCGGAAAGCGCGCCGCGCGTCCGGCTGCCGACCCGGCCCCAGAGTCCTGCTCTAGGTTCGCTCAGCCCGCTTGCGCTTTGGTCGCCGCTCGAGTCGCTGGTTTGCGGATGTCGTCGAGCCGCACTGAAACCAGGTGCGACGAGCCGCTCTCATCGAGGTGTATGCCGTAGAGGGTCGAGGCATAGGACATCGTCACGTGGTTGTGCGTGATGACCAGGAACTGGCGCCGCGCGCCGAGCTTGGCGACCATCTGACCGAAGCGATCCACGTTCGCGTCGTCGAGCGCCGCGTCGACCTCGTCCAGGATCGTGAACGGGCTCGGGTTGACCTCGTCGAGCGCGAGCACCAGCGCCAGGGCCGCAAGCGATCGCTCGCCGGAGGAGAGGAGCGTCACGTTCTGCAGTCTCTTGCGTGGAGGCTGGACGAGGATCTCGACCCCCGTGCGCGGACCGTCGTCACCGTCGGCGTGGCGAAGCGTGGCGCGGCCGCCGGGATTCAGCTCGGAGAAGTACTCGTGGAAGTTCGCCGCCACCGCGCCGAAGACGGCTTCGTAGCGGGACTCCTCCTCCTCCCGCAGCTTTCCGATCAGATCCTCGAGGTCGGAGCGCGCCGCCGTGATGTCCTCGAGCTGCTCCGCCAGGTTCTGATACCTCCCCTCGAGCTCGCGGCATTCGGACTCGGCCAGGGCGTTCGTGGGACCGATCTCCTCCAACCGCCGCTCCAGGGCGCGCATCTCACGTTCGCGCGACTTGCCGCCCGGGATCTCTTCCGGCGCGACTCCGTCTGGCATGCGGGAGCGGATCTCATCCATGCGCGCCTGCAGCAGCTCCGACTCGCGCTTGATCAGCTCGAGGTTGCTCTCCAGCGAACCCGTCCGCAGGCGGGTGTCAATGCGGGCCTCCTCCAGCGCGACCAATCGCTTGGCGGTCTCGGCCGTCTCGGCCTCGTCCTCGGGCGAGTCCTGTTCGGCCGAAGCGAGGACCTCGCGGGCGGCCTGGGCCGCGACGCGGAGCGCAGGCACGGCATCGGTCGCCACAGCGGCGGCGCGTTCTGCCTCTTCCATGTGACGGCGCCGATCCTCTGATCCCGCACTCAGCCTGCTCACGTCTTCTTCGACGAGGCCCACCTGCCTGCGCAGCGAGTCGATACGATCGCGCCAACGCTCGACCTGGAGCTCGCGCTGCTGGAGCGCCGCACGCTGAGCGGCGACCTCGCGGACACTTGCCTCCAGGTCGCGACCGAGAGTCGCGGCCCGCTCTTCGGCGTCGACGGCAGTGCTCTCGAGGTCGGCGAGCTTTCGCTGCTCGGCCTCTTCGGCGGCCCGCGTCGTCTCGAGCATCCGCCCCACCTCGTCCACCCGCGCGGCTCCGGCGGCCTGGGCACGAAGGTCGGTCACGCGTTTCTGCGCGGCCTGGAGCACCTGCTGCGCCTCCGCGGTAGCAGCGGCATCAGCCTGGAGGGCGGTGATCCGCCGTCGCAGCTCCGCCCGGCGCGCGTCGAGCGCGATCCGAGGGTCGGCGCCGGCGCGCATGAGCCCGCCCGCTCGATAAACACCATCGGCGGTGACGTCGCGTCCGAGGATCACACCGCCGAGCAGCTGCCGCGCGATCAGCCCATAGCCGTCACGCACCTCGACCAGGTGGAACAGCGATCCCTCGGCTGGATCGGGAGCGCCGACCGGGTAGACGACTGTTAGCTGCTGATCCACGCCCTGGATCGAGTTGACGGCCGACTCTTCGTCGGCGACGACGATGGCGTCGACCAGGGAGCCAAGCACAGCAGCGAGCGCAGCCTCGGAGCCGGGTCTGGCTGTGATGACATCTCCAAGCCGGAGGCCGTGGCCTGAGGGGGGTCTCAATGCGTCGATGCCCTGGAGCTCGGCCTGGAGCCTCGCCACGGCGACGGTCGCCTGCTCGGCCTTCTTCGCCCGATCCTGGGCCTGAGCGGCCGCAGTCTCGGCTTCCGCCAGGGTCGCAGCCGCGGCTGCTGCCGTTGCCGCCTGAGCCGCCTGCTCCTCGAGGAACTCGCGCCGGGTGCGCAGGCCCGCGACTGATGACGCGGCGACCGCTGCCGCGCGGCGCGCGTGCTCGGCTCCGCGCTGCGCCTCGTGGGCCGGCGCCGAGTCAGGCTCGGCCGGCGCCTCTGGAATCTGCGCCGCGGGGTCGATGGCTTTCTCCGCCTCGGCAAGCTCGGTGGTGAGCTGCGACCGAAGCGCCATGGCCGCGTCGAGCAGTGCGCGGGCCTCGCCTTCCGAGCGACGCGCCTCATCCGCGACGGCGCGTCGGTTCTCGACTCGTTCCTCGGCGATCTGGAGCCGGTGCTCGGCTTCGGAACCCTGAAGGCGCAGCTGTCCCAGCGTCCGCTGCCTGGCGAGGCGCCGGTCCTGGGCCGCCTGCATCGCGGCTTTTCCCACCGCGAACTCGTCCTCGGCGATACGCGCCTGCTCGCGGGCCTCGATCAGCTTCCGCTCCAGGCCCTGTGCCTGGGTCGAGGCGCGGCGGTGCGCGTCACGCGCCTCGCGCCACTCCTCCCAGACGATGCTGCCTCGCAGCAGCTCGAGCCGTGCGCCGGCCTCGGCCGCCTCACGCGCGGCGGCGGCCTGCGCGCGCAGCGCCTCGAGCCTGGGCCCGAGCTCGATCTTGAGGTCCTCGAGGCGAAGGAGGTTGGCCGCCAGCTCCTGCAGCTTCTGGGTCGCCTCGGTACGCCGGGCCTTCACGCCGCGGACCTGGGCCGCCTCCTCGAGCAGCTGGCGGCGTTCCGCGGGCGAGCACACGACGATGTGCTCGATGTCGTGCTGGTCGATGATCGCGTAGGAGTCGACCGTCAGACCGGTCGAGGCCAGGAGGTGGATGAGGTCGCGGCGGCGGACGCGCGTGCCGTTGAGGTAGTAGTCGCTCTCGCCGTCCCGCTCGACCCGGCGCTTGATCGCGACCTCGTGGTAGTCGACCGGCAGGCGTCCGGCGGTGTTGTCGAAGACCAGGGTGACCTCGGCGAACGAGGCCCGCGAACGACGCTCCCCACCCGCGTAGATGACCTCTTCCATCTTCTTGCCGCGGATGTCGCGAGCCTGGCCGGAGCCGAGCACCCACTTGACGGCGTCGACGATGTTCGTCTTGCCCGAACCGTTCGGGCCAACGATGGCGGTCACGCCGCCGTCGAACTGGATCTCGGTCTGCCGGGCAAAGGTTTTGAAGCCCAGCAATTGCAGGGACCTGAGGAACAAACTTGCGGGCAGGTTAGCAGATGTAGGGGGCCACTGCCCCTGGCCTACAACCGGTGCCTATTCGATCGGTTCGCCGAACTGGCGGCTCCGCGGCTCAGGCAGCGCGTGCAGCGGCACCACCTCGGCCTCGGAGGCCGGCTGCGCGGCTGCCGCCGTCGCCGTCTCCCGCTTCTGGCGAGGTGCGCGGCGTGTGCGAGGCCTGGCCGGCTTGGCCGCCGGCATCTCCTTCACCGAGCCTACGAGGCTCTCCAGGGCCGCCCGGGCGGCGTCCTGCTCGGCCTCCTGCTTGCTCGCCCCGTGGCCCGTGCCCAGGGGCTCGGCCCCGGCGAAGACCACGGACGTGTACTCCCGGCGGTTGCCCACGCGGGCGCCCTCGCTGTCGTAGACGGGCGTCTCGCCGAATCGCTCCTGCGCCACCTGCTGTAGCCGACCCTTGAAGTTCTCATCGCGCAGCGGCGCAGGCAGCGAGCGATAGCGATCGAGGTAGTAGTGGTATGCCGCGTCATAGCCCGCATCGAGGAAGACGGCGCCCAGCACCGCCTCGAACGCGTTGGCGAGCAGCGACTTGAGGTTCCTGCCTCCTCCCTTCGCGATGCCTTTGCCGAGGTAGAGATAGCTGCCGAGGTCGAGCTGCTCCGCAAGTTGGGCCAGCGTGTTGGTGTTGACCATGGCGGAACGCGTCTGCGTCAGCTCGCCTTCGGTGGCGCCCGGGTGATGCTTGTACAGATACTCGGCGCTGATCAGCTGCAGGACCGCGTCGCCGAGATATTCGAGCCGTTCGTTGTCGCGCGGCGAGACGGCCGGATTTTCATTCGCGAAAGAGCTGTGCGTGACAGCCTCGAGAAGGAGGCCAGGGTCGCGAAAGTAGATCCCGATCTTTTGCTGAAGGAGTTGCAGAGACTGAGCGAGCGGTGGGACGCTGCGCGCGTCCTGAGGCTGTGCTATGAGCCGGCCTTCTCCTGGATGTACTCCCAGGCCTGCCCCACGGTCGTGATCTTCTCCGCGTCCTCGTCCGGAATCTCCAGACCCGTGTTTTCCTCGAACGCGTAGATGAGCTCGACCAGATCGAGCGAGTCGGCGTTCAGGTCTTCCTGAAACGACGCATCCATGGTTACTTGCTCGGGCTCGCAGCCGAGCCGCTCGACGATGATGTTCTTGAAATCCTCGAAGCTCAGCTTTTGAGTTTCCATACGCGGACTACTGTACACGAGCCCGTATACCCGATCCTCGGGGGCCGGGGCTCCGCGCGGCCCCGGCCCCTTCCTCATGCGCCGCCTTAGCGGCTTGCGTTATCGGGTTTTGGCAGCCTGCTGCGGAGTCGCCGGTGCCATGCCGAGCTGGGTCATCAGCTGCACCTGGTCGTAGATCAGCTGCTGCTTCTTGATGAGCCCGCGGTCCACCTCGAAGATCTGCACAAACTCGCCTTTGACCTTGCGTCCGGTCGCAGGTACGTCGCCCATCGGCGTCTTGAGGATGCCGTTGTGCGTTCCGGTGAACACGCCGTCCACGATGACGTGGTTGCCGTGCGTGAAGATGTTCTTGGCTTCGACGCGAGCGTCCGGGAAGCCAGAGACGAAGTTCTGGTTGTATTCCTTTGCCGCCTGCGGTCCCTTCAGCTTCACGTCGCCAGGAGCCGTGCCTTCGTAATCGGAGGCCGCGTCGCGCGCGAGGGCTTCCATGTCGTGCGCGTTGAAAGCTTTGAGGCCCCGCTCGACCACAGCCTTGGCCTCGACCTGCGTCGACGTGGCAACCTCGAAGAGCTCACGCTTCGGCTCGGTCGTACCGGCCGCGTACTTCTTCAGCGACGCGATCAGCTTCTCGGCCTTCGGCGCAAACGACTTCGCCGATGCCTCGTCCTCATAGAGCGCGATCGAGATCGCGTCGCCTGTGTCGCGATTGACCAGCAGGAAGGCGGACCGAGCCCCCGGGTGAGTCGAGATCGCCGGTAGAGCGGTCTCCTTGTACTCCTTGACGGCTTTGTCCAGCTCTGACTTTTTGTAACTGGCCCTGACTACGCCTGCGTTCATATATCTCACCTCCGTAAGAACCACGAACTGCGAGGTGACCGCGTGTCGAATCGAGGCGATCACCTGATCCGACGAAGCGCCGCGCCGCGCGGCTAGTGCGATTGTGCGCCTTCGGGTGCAACCCGGGTCAAGGCACCAGAATCCGGTAGGCCACGAAACGTAGCTAAGCCGAGATCGACAGCTCCTCGACCCCCGCCGGCGTGCCGACAGCCACTGCCGTTCGTCCCGAAGCCAGCTCTCGCATCATGCCGGTCAAGGCGCGCTTCGGGCCGACCTCGAGAAACGTATCGCAGCCCATTTCCACCAGCGACGCCACGCACGCCGCCCAGCGGACCGGTGAGCGCAGCTGCATTTCCATGACGTGAGGGATTCGGTCCCCGGCTTGATGTGGACGCCCCGTCAGGTTGGCCATCACCGGGACGCGAGGCGCTCGCCACTCGATGCGGTCGAGCGCCGCGCGAAGTCTTTCCGCGGCGGGCGCCATCAAAGGAGTGTGGAAAGCGGCGCTCACGTTGAGCGGAACGACCCGTTTCGCGCCTGCCTGCTGCAGGCGTTGGGTCGCAACCTCCAGACCCGCCGTCGTGCCCGCGATCACGGTCTGCGTCGGTGTGTTGTAGTTCGCCGGCCAGGCATCGTTCATGTCGGCCAGCGCGACCTCGATCGCCTGCGCGTCGAGCCCCAGGACGGCTGCCATGGAGCTGGTGCCGGCCGGCGCCGCGTCCGCCATCGCCTTGCCGCGCTCCACAACGGCCTTGATCACCTGCGGCGCGGAGACCGACCCCGCGGCCGCCAACGCCGCGTACTCACCCACCGAGTGTCCCGCCGCCGCGACCGGCTCGATGCCTCGCCTGCGGAGCAATAAGGTCAATGCGATTCCCACGAAGCACAGCGCCGGCTGCGCGTTCTGGGTCAGGCGAAGCTCGTCATCGTCCGCGGACGTGAGCAGGCGGCGCAGCTCGAGGCCGGTCGCGGACGAGCATTGGTCGCAAAGCGCCGATACCGCTTCGTCTGCGAGAAGCTCAACCCCCATGCCGGGCTGCTGCGAGCCCTGGCCGGGAAACAGGAACGCTGCTTTCGCGCTTATTCCTTGGCTTTGATGACTTCGCGACCCGCGCCAGGACCGTAGTGCCCGCAGTTCGGGCACACGGAGTGCGGCCGCCTCGGGTGTTTGCAGTTGGGGCAGGGCTGGATCTGGATGAGAGCCAGCGCGAGGTGCGAGCGGCGGCGGCCCTTCTTCGACTTCGATAGCTTGACCTTCGGGAGAGCCATGAACGCCGGAAGTTTACGTGAACTCGAAGGCTAGCTGCCCGTGGCCTGGTCCGCGCTCTCCTCGCTGGGGGGCTGGTTTGCCTGCAGCGCCTCCACTCCACGCCTCACGGTCGCAAGGGTGCGGCCGAGGTGCGCCTCGAGCTGCTTCAGCTGCTCGAGCGCGTATGCCTCCGCATCGCGGACGATCTGATCGCTCTTCGCCTGCGCGTCCTTCACCACCTGGGCGGCGTGACGCTCGGCCCGGCGCAGGATCTCGTGCTCGGAGGCGGTTTCCTCCGCTCGCTCGTTGGCCCGCGACATGGTTCTCGCGGCTTCGGCGTGCGCCTCAGTCATGATGCGCTGCTGCTCGGAGACCGTCCAGTTCGCCTGCTTGATCTCGTCCGGGAGGTTGAAGCGGATCTGGTCGATAAGCTCCATCAGCTCGTCCTCGTTCAGCATGATCTGCGTCGACAGCGGGACGTGACGCGCGTTCTGGATCAGATACTCGAAACGGTCAAGCAGCTCGTCGACCTTTATCTGAACTTCTCCTTCAACGCTCTCGCCACCGGAGGCGGCACGAGGTCCGATACCTTGCCGCCATAGCTCGCGATGTCCTTCAAGATACTTGACGAGACGAAGATGTGCGCGAACCCGGACATCAGGAAAACTGTGTGGATGTCCGGGGCCAGCTTGCGGTTCATCAGCGCCTGCTGCAGCTCGGCGTCGAAATCCGAGTAAGCCCGGAGGCCCTTGACCAGCGTTCGCGCGCCGCGCGCGCGGGCGTATTCGACGGTGAGGCCCGTGTAGGTCGCCACCTCGACGCGGTCGCGGTCGTTGAGCGAGGCGCGGATCAGCTGCACACGCTCGTCAACGGTGAACAGCGGCTGCCTCTTCTCGGGGTTCGCCGCCACCGCGACGATCAGCTTGTCGAAGATGCCAAGCGCGCGATCGACGACGTCAAGGTGGCCGTTGGTGAACGGGTCGAAGCTTCCCGGGTAGACGGCGATCTTGGAGTTGGCGATCTGGTTGCTGTTGCGCGCCATCAGCCGCGGTACACCGTGACCATCGTGTCGCCGTAGCGGCGCTGCCGATCGACGCGCAGGCGGGACAGCGCTGGCGGCTGCTGACGCCGCGAATGCTCGGCCAGCACTATCGCTTCGATGGGCTGACGGTCGAGCGCTTGCAGCGCGCGGTCCAGCACGACATCGTCATAGGGCGGATCGAGAAAGACAAAGCGGGCGGTCCGGACCGCTTCGGGCGAGGACTCCAGCCAGCGCACGACGTCTCCGCGGACGATATGCGCGCGCTCCTTGAAGCCGAGGGCGTCCAAGTTCTGCCGCAGGATAGCAAGACCGCGCGGCTGCTGATCGACGAACGTCACCTTTGCCGCGCCCCGCGACAGGGCCTCGATGCCAAGCGCGCCCGAGCCCGCAAACAGGTCGAGGACCTCCGCGCCTTCGATGCTCGGGCCGACCATGTTGAAGAGCGCCTGCTTCACCATGCCCTGGGTCGGCCGGATGTTCTTCGGTGCCTTGAGGCGGCGGCCGCGGGCTTCCCCGCCCGCCACGCGCAGCTTGGACACTCTAGGCGCGGACGCGGATCTTGCCGTCGTCCCTCATGACGCCAATCCTGACCGCCGACCGCACCGCGGTCTCGAACTGCGCCGCGTTGGATGGTGGTATCGAGACCAGCAATCCCCCGCTCGTCTGCGCGTCGCACAGCATCATCTCGTCGATCTCGGCCACGCCCTTCCAGTCGACCTGGTGGCGATACGCGGCGTGGTTGCGGCGGCTTCCGTCCGGGAACAGGTCGCGCTCGGCCAGGTCCCGGACGCCGGTCATGAACGGAACCGACCGCAGCTCGATGTCTGCGCCGCCGGCCAGGTTGGCCAGGTGCCCGATCAGCCCGTAACCGGTGACGTCAGTTGCCTCCGTCGCGCCGGAGGCAAGCATCGCCTCCGATGCCTCGCGGTTGAGCGTCATCATCACCCCGACCGCTTCGCGTTCCAGCGCCGGCGGGCACAACCCGCGCTTGATCGCCGTCGTGACGAGGCCGGTGCCGAGAGGCTTGGTGAGGAACAGGATGTCACCGGCACGAGCGCCGTCGTGTCCGACCATTCGGTCCGGATGTACCTCTCCGATCACTGTGTATCCGAACTTCGGCTCCGCATCGTCGACCGAGTGGCCTCCCACCACCGGGACTCCCGCTTCCGCCATCTTGGCGGCGCCTCCGGTGACTATCTTTTCGAGAAGGCCACCGCCAAGCTTCGCGCGGGGGAACGCGGTGATGCCCAGCGCGAAGAGCGGACGTGCCCCGACGGCGTAGACATCACTGAGCGCGTTGGCGGCGGCGATCGCCCCGTACTCGAAAGGGTCGTCGACGATCGGCGTGAAGAAATCGACCGTCGCGACGAGGGCGCGGTCGGGCGCGATGCGATAAACCGCCGCGTCGTCGCGAGCGGTCCCGACACCATGCAGCACGTTGGGATCGACGATCGGGGGCAGCGCCCCGAGTACCTGCCCTAGCTCCGCCGGGCTGAGCTTGCAGGCTCAACCGGCCCCGTGGCTGTACTCCGTCAATCGAAGCGGCGAAACAGGATCCATCTGGGGGCTAAGTATCGGCTCTACGAAATCGAGGTCATTTCCAGGCGGCGCGCCACCGTCGACTTGAGGAGCGCATGGTGCGCGAATCCAGGATCGGACTCGAGGATCCGCTCGGCTTCCTGGCGCACCTCGCTCAGCAGCTCGGGCTGGAGCAGCGCCTCCATCGCGGTGTCAGACATACCATGCTGGCGGGGACCCATCAGCTCGCCCATGCCGCGAATGTTCATGTCCTCCTGCGCCAGCTTGAAACCGTCGCTGATGCGCGTCAGGAGCTCCAGCCGCCCAATGCTTTTTTCCGACGTATCGTCGGTCAGCACCAAGCATCGGCTTGGCGCCGTTCCGCGACCGACCCGACCCCGAAACTGATGGAGCTGGGCCAGTCCGAAGCGATCCGCACCCTCGATCATCATCACCGTTGCGTTGGGCACATCCACCCCGACCTCAACCACCGCGGTCGCAACGAGGACCTGGATCTCTCCGCCGACGAATCGCTGCATGACCTGTTCTTTGTCTTTGAGGCGACCGTGGATGAGGTCGAGCCGGAGGTCGGGAAAGATGTCCTTCTTCAGTCGCTCGAACTCCGCGGTCGCAGACCGCGCCACCACCGCTTCCGAATCGTCGATCAATGGACAGATCACGAATGCCTGGTGCCCGGCCGCCACCTCGGCGCGCACCAGGCTGTACGCGTGCTGGCGGTCGTCCGGAGCGACGACCTCGGTCTGCACCGGCGTTCGCCCCGGAGGCATCTCGTCGATCACGGACGTCGTCATCTCGCCGTACAGGGCCAGCGCCAGCGTCCGTGGTATCGGCGTGGCCGTCATGGCCAGGAAATGCGGACGGCCACTTCCCTTCGCCCGCAGCAGCTCGCGCTGCCGGGTGCCGAAGCGATGCTGCTCATCGACCACCGCGAGGCCAAGATTGGCGAGCTCGACGTCGTCCTCGATCAACGCGTGCGTGCCGACGAGAAGCGCGCAATGGCCCGAAGCGGCCGCCATCCGCACGCGGCGGCGTTCCGGCGCGCTCTGGCTGCTCACCAACAGCTCGACGGTCAGGCCGGGAAAGCTTTCCTCCAGGTAACCGCGGAACTTGCGAAGATGCTGCCGCGCCAGGATCTCGGTCGGCGCCATCACCACCGACTGCAGGCCGGAGGCGTGGGCCATCGCAACACACGCGGCGGCGACCGCCGTTTTGCCGGAACCGACATCGCCGTTGAGCAGCCGGTTCATCGGGACCGGCCTGGCCATGTCCTGGAACGCATCCCACGTCGCCTTTTTCTGTGCTCGGGTCAGCTCGAAGCCGAGACCCACCTTGAACGCATCGATCACCGCCTGCTGGTAGGGGATCGGCGTCGCGGGCTCGGCCGCCATCTGCGCTCGCATCATCGCGAATGCGGCCTGGAGCTCGAACAGCTCGGCAAACGCCATCCGCTTCTTGGCTCCGCGAAAGTCTTCGTCAGTCTCCGGCTTGTGACCCAGCCGGATCGCGTCTCCGACGTCCATCAACTTGTGGCGGGCGCGCACCTCGTCCGGCAGCACGTCCTCCACCTGTCCGGCCAGCGGCAGCGCGGACTCGACCCACTGAGCGACCTTGCGATTGGTCAGGCCATTGACAAGGTGGTACTTCGGCATGAGCCCACCGACCCGCGACGGCTGAGCGTCAGGGTCGCCGTCGAGGCGCTCGTAGTGAGGGCTCTGCATCTCCGGCACGCCGCCATAACCTGCCTTCACCATGCCCGCAATCGCGACGCGATCGCCTTGATTCAGATTTTTGACCACGTATGGGTTGTTGAACCATGCAACTCTGAGGCGTTCTCCGCTGTCGTCCTCGATCATCGCCTCGGTCAGCCTCATCTTCTTGCGCGTCGTGGTCTTGATGAAGATCTTCACAATCCGACCCACCACAGTCGCTTGCACGCCCGGTGTCAGCGAGGCGATCGCGCTCGGTCCTCCGTATGTCTCCCATCCGAACGGCAGCGTCAGCAGCAGGTCGCGGATCGTTGCGATGCCAAGCTTGCCCAGCCGCTTCTCAAAGGCGGGACCTACATCCGGCAGCTTGGATACCGAAGCATCCAGGGTGTGCGGAAGAAACAAGAGAGCCATCTACGGTATGTTCCCAAGCAGCATCGGAGTGCCCCTGAACCGACTCGAGCTTGCCGTCATCGGCATATTGATCCTAGGCATCATCGGCTACGCCGGCGTTGGCATCGTGTCTGCGGGATCTCGCGTCGCGACCGCGGACCGCACGTTGAACTCGGTCGTGTCACACCAGAACACCTTGAACGCCACCTTCAGCGATATCAACTCCCAGCTGAGCGCATTGACATCGAACGCCACGTTCAATCCCAGGGATGCCGTCGCGCTCGTCGACAAGTCGGTCGCCAGCTCCGAGCTTGCAAGCAAGACCATAAACAGTGACGACGCATCCCTCACCGCGGCGCAAAAGGGCCTGCATGCGGATCGCTGGCTCACGATGGTCGGCTCGACCAACCTCGATCGAGAAGCAAATCGGATCGCGCACGCGCGCAACGCGCTCGCGGCGGCCAGGACGATCGCGACGGATAAGGCTCTCGAAGGGCGCTTCTGGCGCTCGCTGTACAGCGGCCTCGCGGACCTTGCCACGCTCAACGGCCAGAGCAGCACCGGCGACCTCGCCGGAGCGCGCACCACGCTGGCGACCATGAAGACGGACATCGATCAGGCGGCGGAGCAATCAGCCGCGCCCCCGCTGCCCTCCGAGCTTGGACAGCTGACCAAAGACCTCCAGGCATTTGTCGACGACTACGGCAAGAAGCTCGACGCGGAGAGCGGGGGCGACGATGCCGGCGCGGTCGCGAGCCAGGCCGGCGTGGATGCCGATCTCGCGAAGATCGCAAAGTACACAATCGATTCCATCGGCAAGCAGATCGACGATTTCTACAGGCCGATGATCGCCAGGTTCAACCTGGAAATTGCCGCGGCGACCGCCTAGCCGAACGCCGCCCCTCGGCCAGCGCAAACCAGACTAGCTGTGCCGCAAGGAGAAGCACCAGCAGGACCAGGGCGGGCGCACCAACCCTCGATACGGCCAACCAGCCCCCGGCGAGGATCACGACGATCACGCCGCTCTGCACCCAGTCGCTGACGAAGAGACCGAGCAGCTCGCGACCCGCGGCGCGGAGAAATCTCACGCGAACGCAGGCCGCCTGATCAGCGTCACCGCAAGCCGCGATGCGACGACGAAGATGCCCGCCAGGGCGAAGATGGACAGGAAGTCGCCCGGCCATGAAGCGCCCATCCCTTCCGCGGCCCAGAACGTGCCGAGGCTCGTGAGCAGGATGCCGACCGCGTACTTCAACGTGTTCTCGGGGACCCGAGCCAGCGGTTTGCGCACGGCCAGCCCCGCCGCCGCGACGACGGCGGCTGCGGTCAGACCGCCGGTGATGGCCGCGGTCCATGCGTGGCCCGGCCCGCCGACCGCGATGACGATGAACACCACCTCGAGCCCCTCGAGAAACACGCCCTTCAGGGCGAGGATGAAGCCGACCCAGTCGCGACGCGTGACAGCTTCACCGAGCTGGTTGACCGTGTCCTGGAAGGCGCGGACCTCGTCGTGCATCGCGACCACACCAGCGGAGCGCAGCACGGCCTTGTGCAGCCAGCGCAAGCCGAACAGAAGCAGCAGCGTGCCGACCAGCAGCTTTAGGGCCCACTCCGGGATGGTGGTGACGATGAGCTGCCCGAAGACGAGCACGAGCAGACCGAGCAGCACGATCGCGAGGAGGGCTCCGAGGAGCGGCTCACGCCATCCACGAGTGAGGCCGACCGCGAGGACGATCGTCAGCGCCTCGGTCGTCTCCACCGCCGAGCCGAGAAATGCGGCGCCGAAGATGAAGAGCTGCTGGCCCATGGCTCTTGCAGAGATTAGGGGTTTAATTGGGCTGGTGCGACCGGGCCTTTACACGGATGACTCGATCACACGCCGGGTGAACCGCGAGAACATCCTGTTGCTCGGGGGCGGCCGCGCGCTGCTGATGCAGCTCGCGCATCCGAAAGTCGCGGCCGGTGTCGACGAGCACTCGGATTTCCGAACACATCCGATCCAGCGGCTGCGCAGGACCGTCCGGATGATCATGGCGATCGTCTTCGGCGATCGCGACACCGCGCTGGCCGCGGCTCGCGCCGTCAACCAGGCGCATGGGCGCGTCCGCGGTAAGGGCTATCGAGCGCTCGATCCGGACCTGCTGCGATGGGTCCACGCGACACTGATCGACTCCGCGCTCGTCACGTATGAGACGTTCGTCAAGCCGCTCTCAGCGCGCGAACGCGAGGACTTCTACCAGGAATCGAAGCTGCTCGGCGAGCTCCTGGGCGTCCCGCACGACCACTTTCCGGCGACTCTTCGCGATTTCAACGAATACGTGCGGGCCATGATTGCGCAGGGCGCCGTCCGCGTGGAGCCTCGGGCCGCGGATCTGGCGAGGCTGGTGGTGCGGCCGAGGTTGCGCCTGCTTCCGGGGCCGGCCATGGTGCCGTTCGAGGTGGTGACCGCGGGGCTCCTGCCGCCTCCGCTGCGGCAGCAGTACGGGTTTGCGTGGGGTGGGGCGCAGCGGCGGGCGTTCCGGCTCATGGTGATCGCGCTGCCGCGGCTGGTCGCCGTCACGCCGCCGGTGCTGCGGGTGTGGCCGCTGCCAGGCCACAACGTCAGCCTCGCGCCCAGTCTGTCGATTACTTCTTGATGTAACCCAGGCCGAGGGCTTTCGGACCGGTGTGCGTGCCCAGCACGCAGCCGATCTGACCGATGGGCACCTCGAGGCCCGCGAATTCGGGGCGGAGTGTCTTAGCGATCGACTCGGCCTCGTCCCCCGCCTGGGCGTGCATGACGGCCAGGCGCTCGAGAGGCTGCTCGCCCCGGACGAATTCGATCATCCGCTGGATGGCGCGCGTGCGCGTGCGCACGCGGTCGACCGGTTTGATCTCGGCGTTCTCGGATACGAGCAGGAGAGGCTTCAGGTCGAGCATCGTTCCGATCATCGCCTGCGCCCGGCTGAGACGGCCGCCCATCTCGAGATAGCGGAGTGTGTCGAGCAGGGCGAGCACGCGACAGCTCGGCACCCGCTTTTCGACGGCTGCGGTCGCCTCCTCGAGACTGGCGCATTCCGCTGCAACACTGCACAGGAACGCCATCGGCATAGACACCGTCTGGCTGTCGATGACGTTGACCTTGAATCCTGCGACGGACTCAGCCCCCACCCGAGCAGCCTCCACGGTGGCGGACAGCTTCGCGCCGATGTGGATCGAGATGCAACCGTCGTGGTCTTTCGCCAGTCGCCGGTAGACCTCGGCGAACTCGCCTGGCGAAGGGGCCGAGGTG
>Ga0209473_1001043_pt1 | contig 15678 bp, 15 predicted proteins | sample GraSoiAngelo_133_FD_185890 | JGI IMG/M metagenome (GOLD analysis project Ga0209473, IMG submission 185890) | Grasslands soil microbial communities from the Angelo Coastal Reserve, California, USA - 14_0929_05_20cm (SPAdes) (version 2) | ecosystem: Environmental > Terrestrial > Soil > Grasslands ...
AGCCTGGAGTGCACGTGCAGTTTTTCATTAATGGCAACGTCGATGTTAAAGCACGTGACATTATCAACGAGACTGGTTACGCCGGGAACCTGCAATTCTACAGCATTAGCCCGACCGATGGATCGTCCCAGCATATCAACATCAATTCGCCTGGCAATTTCGTGGCCACGTTTTATGCGCCGAGCGCAGACTTTACCATGAACGGTAACCCGGATGTGACCGGGGCAATTATTGCCAAATCGTTTTACGGTAATGGCAATACCAGCTGGCATTACGACCGGTCGCTCGACTTTTTGGGTGACGTCACCGATTACCGAATTGCCAGCTACGTCGAAGACATTCGCTAACGGTCAATTCCCGTCCGCGGGAAAAATCGGTTGACAACGACGCGCCAACTTCCGACATTCACCATTTCTTTCGTCGCGATGCTCGGCTCTCGTCTTTTCCCTGGTTCCATTTCGTCCTGCTCGCCGACGATTCTCCAATTCCCGGCGGAGCCTACCCGCGCCGTCCACACCTTGCGCATTATGACGACTCAACTCTTGCAGGAAGCCAGCCAGATCATTCCTAACCCGCAATTGCTTATCAACGTTGTATCCAAGCGTGTGCGCCAGCTTGGTCTGGGGCATCGGCCAATGGTCGAGCCCGGCCCGCGGGCCTCGCTCACCGACATTGCTCTTAAGGAAATCATTGCCGGCAAGCTCACTTTTGAAGAGCAGAGCGCCTCTACCGACGGCGCCTGATTTTTCGCCACCGTCGCTCGGTTAATGACTGCCGAGACGATTCTCAATCGCAAAGCGCTGCGCGATTTTCATATCCTCGAGCGCTATGAAGCCGGGCTCGAACTCAAAGGCAGCGAGGTTAAATCGATCCGGGCTGGCAAAGCCAACATCAACGACGCCTTCGCGCGCATCGAGAATGGTGAAGCCTTTCTTTATAATGCCGACATCCAGCCCTACGAACGTGCAAGTCACGAAATTCCGTCAGCCAAACGAGTGCGTAAACTTTTGCTCCATCGCGCCGAAATCGATAAGCTTTATGGAGAAACCCAGGTAGGCGGGCGCGCTCTCGTGCTTCTCAATTTGCATTGGAAAAACGGAAAGCTGAAAGCAGAGATAGCGGTCGCGCAGGGAAAAGTGGCGCGGGATAAACGTGCCGATCTGAAAAAGCGAGCGACCGATCGTGAAACTGCACGCGAAGTCGCGCGCTTCAATCGCAAACACGGTTAGTCGATCCCAAGCGACACCCGAGGATCGCGATGCAGATTCTTTAACGTAACGTTTCGGGACCCCGTCGGCTTCGCTCGGAATGACGATCTAATTTATGAATCCCCAGCGGCTCTTCGTTGCAATCGACTTACCGGACAACATAGCAGAATCCCTGGTCGCGCTTGATCCACATTATCGCGGCCTGATTTTTTCGGCTCCATCGCAAATCCACCTCACTCTCGCGTTTTTCGCCGCCGTCGATCCAGCGACCGCCGATTCGCTCAAGGAAAAACTCGCGGCCATCTCGTTTCGCGCCTTTTTTTTGCCGGTGATGGGGCTCGGCACATTTTCAAAAAATCGTATGCCGCGCATCCTTTGGATCGGCGTCGGGCACGCGCACCCGCATCTTTTTCAATTACACAAGCGAGTCAACGAAGCCGCCCTCGTCTGCAACTTGCCGATCGAGGAGCGGGCCTGGACCCCCCATTTTACCATCGCGCGCGGCGGAGGAATCTCGCCTGCATTGATGCAATCATTCCTCAAAAAACACCGGGATTACGACGCTGGTATGATACACGTAGAGGAATTTCATCTTTATCAAAGCACTTTAACGCCCGCTGGTCCCGTCCACCGGCGCGATCTTACGATCGAGGCCCGTTAGCGGTATCGATGCTTGTCGGCACCATAATGCCCTCCCGCATTCCGTGGATTAGCTTCTTGTCCGCCGGCACAATTGTCGTTAGGGCGCCGCGCAATTTTACCCGATCGTCTTCCACAAAATAGTACGGACACAAACGGATCCGTCCTTTCATTACTCGGATCTCGTCGGTTTCGTCGCCGTAATAAGGATGCTCGAACAAGCTGCCCTTGTGGAATTGCTGTAAAATCGTCGGCTGGATCGAAAAATTGGCCAGTGCGTGGTCAATTCGCTTCTCCCATTCGCTGTGCGGCAAATCCGCGCCGAGTGCGACCCCGCGACTGCCCCAACCCAGCGGCGAAAATCCGCTCACTTTCAAAAGCAGGTCGCGTTCTTTCTGACTGAACTTGGCTGCCTCGCGCCAATCATGAATTTCCAGCCGCGGAATCACCGCGTGTTGCGGCAACGGAGTCGGATCCAGCAACCAGGTGTAAGGGATGACCTGCTGCAATTTCAGAAAATATTTGTCGCCCAGCTCGCGCCGCCAAAATTGCCGCAACGGCTTGAGCCAGAAAAGAGCGAACCACATTTTCTCCTCCAGAAATGGTTTGACCGGCGGCGTCACCACCACTTTTCCTTCCGCCGCCGATCTCAGCAGCGCCTCGATCTTCGGAATATTCGGTAGATCGAATAACTCGAAGAATCGGTAAACATCGCGGCTTGGTTGCGGCTCATAGTTCTCCGCCGGCACAACGCGGCACTTCAACGTTGGATGTTCGAGATTGGATGTTCGATGTAGATTTAATTGCGCCGCTAACCACTCCATTTCGGGCCGGTAGGTCGCTGATTCTTCCGAAACCAGAATATCGCCGCCATTCGGTAGAACCCTTTGAAAGCCATCAAGCATTCCCTCTTCGCCGCCAATCACATCCTGGCCAAGCGCAGAATAGGTGCGATTTAACCAAGCGGTCAATCCGATTCCACCCGGGACGGAATCAATCTCCGCAATAATGTAACTCTTCTCTGTCAGAATGAGATCGGGCCGAATAACGCGCGGTAAGTCGTCGCGAAAGATTTTCTGCCGGGACAACTCAACCAGTTCGGCGGGTTTCCCGGCATCGAGATACTGCGCAATCCATGTCGGCTGCTTCCCCCGAACGCTCAACTGATAAAGCTGATTACAGGCGCGCTGGAAAACGAATAACCGATGCCCAAGTTGTTCCAGTCCGCTCGCGAATTTCTCTGAAATCGAAAACGCGTCCGGCGAAATCAGCCAATCCTTGTCCGCGAACAAACCTTCGTTTGGCAATGCGCGCCGAATGGCATCGAGCTTATTTTCCGTCGTGGCGATCACTGGCGAGGACAACGTTCAACGCTCAGCTGTCGAATGACAAATCACACTCGGGATGACGAGCTCAACGTCCGCTCGCGAATTTCTTCAGCGCTAGTTTCACCAATTCCTCCGCCGATTTTCCCGCGCCTTCGCGTTCCTGTAAATCGCGCACCAGCTTGTGGGCGTCGATCTGCTTGTAACCGAGCGCGATCAACGCCAGGACCGCTTCGTTCGCCTGCTCCTGCTCCGGCGTCGGGGCATGCGCCGCGCTCGCCGCTTCCCAGGCCGCCGCCACGCCGACCCTGTCCTTCAACTCCAGCACTATTCGCTCCGCGGTTTTCTTTCCCACGCCGCTGATCTTCGAAAGTGAGACTACATCGTTGTTCACCACCGCGGCTTTGAAATGGGTTACGCTCATTCCGCTCAACACCGCCAGCGCGAGTTTTGGCCCAATCCCGCTGACGTGGTTGACCAGCAGGCGAAAAAGATCGCGCTCCGGCGCGCTCATGAATCCGTAGAGAATCTGCGCATCCTCGCGCACGTGTAGATGCGTGAGAATTTCAATCGGCTGCCCGACCGCGGGGAGTTTGTCGTAGCTCGAAAGCGGAATAAAAACCTCGTAGCCAACACCGCCAACATCGATCGTCGCCTGCGTCGGCAGCGCGTGCACCAGGCGGCCATGGAGAAATGTGATCACGGGCTTCGTTGAAGCGTTAAGGTGATAAAGCGATGAAGCGATTCCAACATGGGATGCTCAGCCGGTTCAACCCTTCAACGCTTTAACGCGTCAACGCAAACTGTTGTAGGCGGCAGGTATCGTTCCTTCCTATTCTGGCTTAAGCAGCATCGTCAGATCCACGCGCCGCCCTTTGGGAACGTTAAATCCTTTTGTGCGATAGTCGTGCCAGGATGGGTCGATATTCGGAAAAATCTCCGCTACCGACGCTGTTGGCAGCACAATAAAACGCGATCCGCCGCGACTCATGTATTCACTGGCATCCTTGCGTTTTAGCGGCGTCAGGAACCCACGGACATTATGGCGAAAATACCAAACCAGACTCGGTTCGGTAAACTCGCCCGCGCCGAATTCCATTTCAGGTTTCAGATCAGGCCGGCTCTCACGGGCAAGATTGTAACTTGCAAAAAATCTTGCGAGGAACGGGGTGAGGAAAAGCGCGATCATGAGATAAACCGTCGTAATTACGATCGGGAGCAATCGAGCAAACCTTAAAGACTCGAAACGTCGCGCCACCAGAAGCGCCAACAACGGAAAGGCCGGTAGGGTGTAATGAGGCAGCTTGGTCTGCACCAGCGTAAAAATTCCAAAAATAACAAGCGCGCCGGTTAACAAGAATTGGTCGGTGCTGTCGCGTCGCGCCCGGAGATTTTTCCACAGCGCCGGTAGTTTGATCGACCAAGGAAAGAAACTGGCGAAGACGGTGACAAAATAAAAGGGAAGAAGCGCCAGATACGTCCAGACGGACGATGCACCATGTCCTTCCATCGTAGCGACTGAGCGTTCAACCACATGCTTTCCAATCCCGACTCTGAAAAATTCGCCGTGCGTACGAACAAGCGCCGGAATTCCCCAAAGGCAGACCAACGCCAGCATGAGCAAAAGTCCGCGGACGAATCTGAAATGCGCGGTAAAGTGTTCCTGACGATAAAATCTCTGCGCGATCGCAACCGTTAACAGTGGTGCCCATCCGATCGGCCCCTTCGCCAGAAACGCGAACGCGAGCGAAATATAAAAGGTCCACCAAAAGGCTGTTCGGCATTCGATGTTCGCCTCCGGCTTCGTAGAACCTACGGCTCGGAGAGATGTTCGGTGTTCGGTGTTGGCTTTGAAGAGTTCCCAAGCCGCCCAATGCGCCAGCGTTACGAACAGGACCAGCCACATGTCTGCGACCGCTGCTTTTCCGTGGATGAAGGTTTGTAGCGAAAGGGTGAAAATTATTGCCGCCCACCAACCGACTTTCTCATCCCGCACCCGTTTTCCCCAGCTGAACAAAACCAGCGCGACCAATGCCGCCGCAACTGCGGTCGGGAAACGCGCGGCAAAATCATTTTCGCCAAAGACACGATAGCTCGCGACTTGAAACCAGTAGGTCAGCGGCGGTTTATCGAAACGAAATTGGTTGTTGAAATAGGGGACAATGAAATCGGCGCGCTCGCCCATTTCCCGCGCCGCTTCGGCAAAACGTGGCTCGTCGCGGTCGATTAACGGCAAACTCCAGATGCCCGCGAGATGAAAAAGCAGGCACCCGACAAACAGCACGGTGTAATTGCGCATTGCCGGTCGCACGATTGAACCGGAAAGTAGCAGCCGTTGCAGTGAAAGCCGAAACTGAAATCATACGTGCGCGGTCACGAAAGATTTGGATAGCGCTAACCGTAATGGCAGTAATCGCGTTGGTTGCTGCCTTTTTTCTCGATCAAGCGACCGCGCATTGGATCAACGCACATCCCTCGCCCGAATTAAAACGAGTGATGCAAATCGTGAGCAGAGTGGGGGATTGGCCGGCCCATATCATTGCCGGCGCGATTGGAATCGCGATTGCCTTCGCCGCGGGAAGCAAAGCCTGGATACGAATTTTTCTCGCGATGCTCGTTGCACTTGCGCTCGTCGGCGTTACCACGCGCGCCGTTAAAATCGCAACCGGCCGGGCGCGTCCATCCGTCAACGCCGAAGCGCAGTGGAACGGCCCGCAAGTCAGTTCCAAATATCACGCCTTCCCATCCGGTCACACCGCCGCATCCACCGCATTCTTTGTCGCGTTGTTTCTCGCGCGGAAGAAAATCGGCGGACCCCTGTTGCTAATCCCAATTCTGATCGCGCTCTCGCGCATGATCGTCGGTGCCCATTATTTATCCGACGTCACCGTCGCCGCCATTCTGGGAGTAATTTGCGCGCTGCTCGCCGTGCATTGGCTCTGCACGATCCACGCTCGGCAATCCGCATTCCGCAATTGAAACGTCGTTCTGCTGTGGGGCAGGCATTCCTGCCGGAGCAGTTCGGCAACGAGGAATCGTTACCCTACACCGTACCCTTGTTGAGCTCTCGCGCATGAATCACCGACCACTTTTCGCAAACAGCGGAGGGGGTGGGATTCGAACCCACGAGGGCTTGCGCCCTGCCGGTTTTCAAGACCGGAGCCATCAACCACTCGACCACCCCTCCGACATATCTCGCGGCAGGGGATTTTGCCACTGCCACAGCGATGAGCAACAGCGACAAGGCAGTGGGCGATGGATTAGTAGAGCGTTGGAATAATGAAATTGTCGGGCGTTTCTGCGAAACGCCGCTTTGAACAGAGCGGCGTCCGGCACGGACGCCCTACAATTTGGTTTGCAAAACGCAAAGCCCTGTCGCGTTCGTCGTTTTTTGGTAGGACGAAGTAACGCGGAGCCGCAGTTGTGGTTCATCCCGCCGGCTCGACGGAGTCTCGCCCTACCAAAGTGGCGAAGGCGTTTGACAGGGTCTTACGTTCATATGAACATGATATATGAAACCGCCCGATGCGACAAAGCTCTGGCAAAACGTCCATGAGATTCCGACCGCGGCACGTACGGTCCATCCCCGCGAATTCCGCGGGCGCGGCGCTTCAATTAACCCAGCGAACCGCTTCGAGACGCTGCATTTTGAAGAGGATTCGCACGATGAAGTCGATGAGGATTCGCGTCCTCGGAAAACCATTTTTTACCGTGATGGCTCGCAATCCATCATTGCTCTGCGAGCACGGCTGCGTTTACTGCTACGCCCGCCCTACCCACGAATATCTGGGGTTCTCCGCGGGAACCGATTTTGAGTCGCGCATTATGGTGAAAATAGAAGCACCGAAATTACTGGAAGCCGAATTATCTTCGCGAAAGTGGAGACCGCAGGTGATCGCAATCAGCGGCGTGACCGATCCGTATCAGCCGATCGAACGCAAACTCGAAATTACCCGCGGATGCTTGCAAGTCCTGGCGCGATTCCGGAATCCGGTCGGAATTATTACCAAAAATCGACTGGTCACGCGTGATAGGGATTTGCTGGGCGAGCTTGCGGAATTCTGCTGCGCAGCCGTGAACGTCTCGGTTACATCACTCCTGGAAGAATTGCAGCGTGTGTTGGAGCCGCGAACGTCGCCGCCGAACGCTCGCCTGGAAGCGATCTCTAAATTGCGGGAAGCGGGGGTGCCGGTCGGCGTAATGGTAGCGCCTATTATTCCCGGGCTGACCGATCATGAGATGCCGGGCATTCTTGCCGCTTCTGCAAAAGCGGGAGCGCAATTCGCGGGTTATACGATCATGCGATTGCCTTTTGCGGTGGCGCCGCTTTTCGAGCGCTGGCTGGACGAGCATTTTCCCGAGCGAAAAGCGAAAGTTCTCTCGCGTATTCGCGCGATTCGTGGCGGCGATAGATTGAGCGACCCGCGCTGGGGAACGCGGATTAAAGGCGAAGGAATTTTCGCGGAACAAATCGCGACCTTATTTCAGGTGAGTTGTCGCAAGGCCGGAATTGGTCCACGACCGGAGTTATCGACTCAACATTTTAGGCGTGCGCGCGAGCAACTGACGTTGTTTTGATTTCATAACGTCGTCATCCCGAGCGGAAGCGAGGGATCCGGTGGCGAAACCTTCAAGGTCTCATGGCGGGATCCCTCGACTGTCGCTCGGGATGACGATGGTGCCTTACGCAATCCAAACTGTTTTCACGTTGGTAAATTCGCGAACCCCTTCGGCTCCAAGCTCGCGGCCATAACCGGATCGCTTGATCCCGCCGAACGGCACGCGCGGATCGGACGCAACCATCGCGTTCACGAACACCATTCCGCTTTGAAGTTCTTGCGAAAAGAATTCCTGTTCCGCTGCATCGTTTGTCCAGACGCTGGCGCCGAGCCCAAAACTGGAATCGTTTGCAATGGCAACGGCTTCGTTGCGATCCCGGGCGCGAAAAAAAAGCGCAACCGGACCAAAAACTTCTTCGCGATAAGCAGGCGCGCTCTTGGGAATTTTCACCAGCACCGTTGGCTCGTAAAAATAGCCGCGGCCACCAGCGCGTTTTCCGCCGCATAAAATCTTTGCTCCAGCGGCAACCGATTTCTGCACTTGCTCGTCGACCCCGCGAAGAATGTTTTCTGAGGATAGCGGTGCGACTTCAGTCGTTTCCTCCGTCGGATCGCCCAATTTCAATTTCTTCATCCTCTCGACAAATTGCGCGAGGTATTGATCGTAAATCGCATCGGCGATGATGAAACGTTTCGCCGCAATACACGATTGACCCGAATTCACCATTCGCGATTTCACCCCGGTCGAGATCGCATCGTCCAACCCGGCGCTCGGCATAACAATAAACGGATCGCTCCCGCCGAGCTCGAGCACACTCTTTTTCACCTCGCGACCAGCGGTGCTCGCAACGGCGCTGCCGGCACGTTCGCTTCCGGTAAGCGTGACCGCTTTCACTCTTGGATCGCGAATGACTTTTTCGACCGCTTCATTTTCGATCAACAATGTTTGGAATACGCCCGGATCAAAACCGGCGTCGCGGAAAATTTTTTCAATGGCGAGAGCGCACTGCGGCACATTGGAGGCATGTTTAAGCAAACCAACATTCCCTGCCATCAAGGCCGGCGCCGCAAACCGGAAGACCTGCCAGAAAGGAAAGTTCCACGGCATGATCGCGAGGACGGCTCCGAGCGGGTCATAACGGACATAGCTCCGCCCGGCATCAGAAGATACGATCTTTTCGCACAAAAATTTCTCGCTGTGTTCAGCGTAGAAACGGCAACCGCGTGCGCATTTCTCAATTTCGTCGACTGATCCGCGCAAAAGTTTTCCCATCTCACCAGTAATAATCCGCGCAAATTGCTCGCGATCTTTTTCTAGTATCTCGGCAGCGTGCCGCAGTCTGGCAGCGCGCTCAGCAAGCGAACTGCGCCGATGTTTTTCGAAAGCAGAAACAGCGCGGTCGAGTGCGCTCTCAATTTCGGCATCAGTGTGCAGGTCGAAACGCTTGGTTGATTCGCCGGTTGCCGGGTTGATCGATGCAATGGCCATGTGAATTCAATAAACGCGCATCAGCGACCTGTCATCCTGAGCAAAAAATTAAGAATCTCGCGGCGCTACCAAAAGGTTTCGTGGTGGATCTCTTGCCCAGCCAACCCGCATTGCTCGGCTTACGTCAGGGAGACGCGAACGATCGAACGAATCGTAGCGTCCTGTCCGTCATCCCGAGTCGTGCAGACGGCGAGGGATCTCCCGCATACGATTCATTTCACAAGGTTGCTTGAGTGATCAACGCAGCTTGGGCGAGAGTCCCTCGCTGCGCTCGGGGTGACGCCCAACTGGCCATCTTAGAGAATTGCAGGGCACGTGTTCCCGCTTGCCGATTTGGAAGGTGCGCCAGGCAGGAATGCCGTTCCGACAAACGTGCGGCGGCAGCCATGATTACAAACGCAAGCCCCTTGGGATCAAAACGCGATCGAGCAAATCGAAAAAGAATTGCACCAGCAACGCCAGCAACGCCGCCGGAATTGCACCTTCCAGAATCGTGACATGGTCGTTCAAGTTCAATCCGCTGATAATCGGTTCGCCTAATCCGCCAGCGCCGATCAACGCTGCCAGCGTGGCTGTCCCGATGTTGATGACCGCGCTGGTTTTGATTCCAGCAAGAATCGATCGCGAAGCCAGCGGCAGAAAGATTTTCCGCAAGCGCTGGCCTGCCGTCAGGCCGAGCGCGATGGCAGACTCGCGCAAGGGTCGCGAAATATCCTGCAGTCCAGTGGCAGTGTTACGAACGATCGGCAGCAAACCGTAAAGAAAGAGGGCGACGATGGCAGTGCGCGCGCTAATTCCGAAAAACGGCAACGGCACCAGAAGAGCCAGCAACGCGAGCGATGGAATCGTTTGGATCACTCCGGTGATGCCGAGAATGGTGTGCCCGATGGCGCCGCCGCGGCTGGCGATGATCCCGAGTGGCAATCCAACGATTATGGCCAGGATCAGCGAAATGCCCGCAAGCTGGAGATGTCGGGTTACCCAGCGCAAGAGTTTGCTGCGGAAAGTTTCCGAAACGAAAGGACTGACATTGTCCGTCGCGCCAAAAAATTGTTGCCCAGCCGCCGCGTAATTCTTGGTCCGCTCGGCTTCGGAATTGAGACGAATCATCCGAGCTTCATCAATAGAATTGGAAAGATCATTCAGAGCGTGGCTGACCTGGGGTGCCAAGGTCTTGCGATAGAGGAACACCGCCTTGTATTGCGGAAAGAAATGTAGGTCATCAATCAGTGTAACGAGTCCATAATCGCCGATTTTGGCATCCGTTGAGTAAGCATCTTTGACGTCGATCTCGCCTTTCGCGAGTGCGGCATAACCGAGGGCGTGATCGATCCCGAGAACTTGAGAGGGCGCGAGCCGGTAACGCTCGCTCAGTGGTCGCCAGCCATCGCGGCGCTCAAGAAATTCATGGGTCAGCCCAAACTTTAGCTCACGATGTGCGCGTAAATCATTGATGGTTTTAAGGCCGAGCTGTTCGCTTCGATCACGCCGCATCACCAGCGCGTAGGTGTTGTTGAAACCGAGATCGTCTGTCATCGCGATTCCCTGTGCCGACAAGGCGTTGCGAATCTGCGCAATCGGAGCGCCGGGTTGCTTCAACATTTCTTCTGCGATCGTGCCGGTGTATTCGGGATAAACGTCGATCCCGCCGCCGCGCAATGCTTCCCAAAGAATTATGGTGCCGCCCATCCCCTGGCGATGCTCCGCCTTGATACCGCCTCTTTCGAGTGACTGTTTTGCGATTTCGGCCAGGACGTACGATTCGGTAAATTTTTTTGAGCCGATGATGACCGGATCAGCGTAAATAAATGTGGTGGAAAGAAAGAAGAATGCGGATGCTGACAACAAGAGCGCCGCGTTACTGCTCCTTGATTCTTTGCGCGCTTTCATAACTGAACCAGGCCCCGTTGCGCGCTGATGAATTCACGAACGAATTCGTTGGCGGGTTTCGCGCGAAGATCCGCGATCGATCCGCGCTGGACGATCCGACCGTCGTTCATGAGTGCGATCTCGTTGCCCAGAAAGGCGGCCTCAGCCAGGTCGTGAGTAACGAGCAGAACCGTTTGCTGCAGACGCCCGCAAATTTCCTTGAGATCGCGTTGGAGATTCACCCGAACAAGGGGATCGAGCGCAGCGAATGGCTCGTCGAGCAAAAGCAACTCTGGCGACAACATCAGAGCGCGCATTAAACTCACGCGTTGGCGTTGCCCACCAGAAAGCTCGAGCGGATAACGGTCGAGCCCGCTGCTGGGAAATTTGGTGAGTTCGCAGAGCTCAGTGATGCGTTTCTCGATCTCATCGCGTCTTTTTCGGAATAAGCGCGGTTGGAGCGTGAGATTGTGCCGGGCGGTAAGGTGTGGGAACAGGCCACCATCCTGGATGACATAACCAAGGCGCCGGCGAATTTTCATGATCGTTTCGATTGCGATCTTCTCGCTATCAAATTGGATTTCACCCGCGTCCGCGACGACGAGTCCGACGACCAGACGCAGAATGGTGGACTTGCCGCAACCGCTCGGGCCGATCAGGGCAGTAATCTTACCGCGCTCGACTTCGAGATTGACGTCGCGAAGGGCGAAATCGTTTCCGAAAAGTTTGCTGACGTTGCGAAAGTGAACGAGAGCGTTCACGAAAATCGACAGCTACAGCACGAAGAGAAAGAGCCCGAATAGCTTTTGTTCATCGGTCCAAATTTTTTCAAAACGCAGACCAACGGCACCGGCCAGCGCGATCATTTCCAGGGGAGAATATTTGTAGGAGAATTCCGTGATGATGTATTCGCCGGGCTCAAAGCGGAAAGCAGCGTCTGCAATGTTTACTGTTTGCTGCCTCAGACTAACGAGATGCATCTCGATGCGGCCGGCCTTCTCATTGTAAATGGAGCGATGACGCCAGCTCCGAAGATCAAAATCCGAACCGAGTTCGCGATTGGCTCGCGCCAGCAAGTTCAAATTAAACTGAGCCGTCACTCCCGCATCGTCGTTATAGGCGTGCTCGAGAATTGTTTTCGATTTTTTCAGATCGACACCCATGAGCAAAGCCCCGCCCGGCCCCGCGATAGCCGCGATTTTTTTTAAAAAGTCGGTCGCATCTTCGGGCTCGAGGTTTCCAATGGTTGAGCCGGGAAAGTAAACAACAGTGCGATTTGCAATACCGCGGCGCCGGGGCAAATCGAACGGCTGGAGGTAATCTGCGCAGACCGGAAGAATCTCGAGGGCGGGATATTTTTTGTGAAAACTGATTGTCGATTGGCTGAGTTGTTCGCGCGAGATATCGACTGGCAGATATGCGACCGGTCCCTCCAGATTATCCAACAGGATTCGCGTCTTCGTTCCCGCCCCCGTGCCAAGTCCGATCAATTCGATCCCGCGGCCGAGCGCGTTGGCGATCTCGCCGCCGCTCTCGCGCAAAATCCGCATCTCCGTGCGCGTTATGTAATACTCGGGAAGCTCGCAAATTTTCGAAAAAAGAGCCGAGCCAGTTTCGTCGTAAAAAAACTTGCACGGCAAAGTGCGCGGATGTTCCGACAACCCGGCGATAACCTGCTCGCAAAATTCTTCATTGGCCGGCTCGAAATCGAGCACGGCGATTTGGCCGGCGTGTTGGTTCATGCCGCGTCGCGCGCCAGTCGAATCCCGGTGAATTGCCAGCGTTTTTCGGGCTGGAAAAAATTCCGATAGGTGGTGCGGATATGTGATCGCGAAGTCGCGCAGGAGCCGCCGCGCAAGACGTATTGGTTGCACATGAATTTGCCGTTGTATTCACCGAGCGCACCGGGCGCGGCGCGGTAGCCCGGATAGGGCGAGTAAGAGCTGCGCGTCCATTCCCAAACGTCGCCAAACATTTGTGTCAGCCCAGCCGATTCGGCCGCTGGCGCCGGATGAAAACGCTCCAATTCGACGAAGTTGCCGTCGATCGTCTCGCCTTGCGCCGCGCGCTCCCATTCGAATTCCGTCGGTAACCGCGCGCCGGAAAAATTCGCGAAAGCGTCGGCTTCGAAATAACTCACGTGTGTAACGGGCTCGTTTTCATCGACCGGTCGAAATCCGGAAAGGGTGAAATGCCACCAGGTGCCATCTCGTTTTTCCCAATAGAGCGGCGCTTCCCAATGTTGTTCATTCACCGTCATCCAACCGAGCGAGAGCCAGAATTCCGGCTGCTGATATCCTCTGGCTTCAATGAATCGAAGATATTCGCCGCAGGTAACCAAACGCGAGCCGAGGGAAAATTTTGGGACGAGGGCGCGATGCCGCGGTCCTTCATTGTCGTAGGAAAAATCGCGACCATCATGACCGATGGTTGCAATTGTTTCATCGAAATCGACAAATGTCATTAGTGGCGGCGGTTCAGTTTTTTGCTCCGCGCGTTTTCGAAACACTGGATGCAACGGATTGTGCGCGAAGACGTGTTTAATATCGGTAACGAGTAATTCCTGATGCTGCTGTTCGTGATGGATGCCGAGTGTGATGATCGGTTCGATTTCCTCCAGTGACTCTTCCGAAGCGGAAGCGACAAGATTTTCAATGTGGCGATCAATACCTTCGCGGAAGCGGAATGATTCCGCCACCGTTGGCCGCGAGATCAAACCGCGCAGGTCGCGCCGATGCATCGTGCCGGCGGCGTTGTAATAAGAATTAAACAGAAATGCATATTCCGGGATCGCCGGCACATATCCGGTGACGAATTTCTTGAGGACAAAGGTTTCGAAAAACCATGTCGTATGTGCCAGATGCCATTTCGTCGGGCTAACATCGGGCATCGATTGCACAACGCAGTCTTCCGCTTCCAGATCGCGCGTCAGCAGTTTCGAAAAATCGCGCACGTCGCGAAAACGCGCACGCAGCGATTCTGCGCGCGATATTGCCCGGGACGAAACGGGCTTCTCCCCAATCGCCGGCATGGCTCAGGTCTCGTCTGCTTCGTGTTCTTCGAGACGCGCCTCCAGCATTTGATCATGTGCGGCCTCTTCCAAACCGTCGGAGACCAATGATTGGCCAAGCGTCTCATCGTCCTCATCAAAACCCGGGCGCGGAGCGCGATGCCCGGGCGATTCCGGAACGATTTCATGCTCGTCGTCGGAAACTTCTACTCCGCTACCAATTTCTTCGGGCGCGGCGGTCTGCGGGATTCCCATGAGGTCGCGACGGGCCTGTTCCCAATCGGCATCGGTAAAATCATTGGGATCACGTTCGTCGATCAACGCGATCTCGCGTGCACGTCGCTCGATTAACTCCGGGGTGGGCGCGCCGACGCCATCGCCGTGCACGGAAATTTTTCCGAAGCCCGGTTGTGAGTTTTCATTCATATACATAAATGAATCGGATTGGAGGATGAGATTGTGCGCACGAGGCGGAGGGAGTTGTCGAGCTATCAATTTGCATCGCCGCAAAATAAGCCGGTCAGGATAATGTGCCAATGATTCCGTTGCGGGACGAAATTTTTCTTCGCGAGAACGGCCAACAGGTCGCGTTCAGCGAATATGGCGATCCAAATGGAGAGCCGGTCATATTTTGTCACGGCTGGCCGAGCTCGCGCTTGATGGCGCAATTTACTCATGACGCCGCCCGCGAATTGGGGGCGCGAATTATTTCGCCGGACCGGCCAGGAATTGCCGATTCGAGTTTTGCGGCCGAGCGCAAATTGCTCGATTGGGCGCCGCTTGTTTCTGAGCTGGCGAATTTCTTGAAACTGGAAAAATTTCGCGTGCTGGGTATCTCTGGCGGTGCGCCTTACGCGTACGCCCTGGCCTGGGCAATGCCGGAGCGCGTCCGCGTCGTTGCGGTGGTGAGCGGCGCACCCAACATTGCCGAGCTGAGCGATCACAGCGGGCTGCTGGCGCTTTACCGATGGTTGATGTTGGCAGACCAAAGATTCCCAGCTCCCCTCTGTCACCTCGGATTTCGTCTGGCGCGACCGCTTCTTTCACTGCGGCCGCCCCGGCGCAGTCGCTCCTGGCTCTTGAAATTTCTTCAACCATGCGATGCCGATTCATTGCGCGACGAACTGGCATTTGAAGCTTGTTTCGAGAGTCAACGCCGCGCTTGGAAAGCGTCTGCCCAAGGCGTCCTGGCGGACGCGCAGTTGTTTGCTCAACCGTGGGGATTTTCGCTGAATGAATTGCGAGTGCCGGTTCGCTTGTGGCACGGCGATTCCGATCGAAGCTTTTCCCTTGGGGTGGCGAAAGAAATGGCGGAGAAAATTCCGAATTGCCATTTGCACATCATTGAAGGGGGCGGCCATTATTCAGTGCCCATCCGTCGTATTCGAGAAATCCTGGCCGATTTGATCGCGGTATAGTTACCACCTTCTGAATCTGGGGAGCGCCCGCGCCCTCGCGTGCTCATTGCGGCGCCTCGCCGCAATGTTCCGGAGAGGGAAAAGTTCGTGATGGCGAGGGCGCCATCGCCAGCACGCGAGGGCGCGTGCGCTCTCCGGAGAATTTGTAGCGCAGGCATTCC
>Ga0209473_1001044_pt1 | contig 15658 bp, 10 predicted proteins | sample GraSoiAngelo_133_FD_185890 | JGI IMG/M metagenome (GOLD analysis project Ga0209473, IMG submission 185890) | Grasslands soil microbial communities from the Angelo Coastal Reserve, California, USA - 14_0929_05_20cm (SPAdes) (version 2) | ecosystem: Environmental > Terrestrial > Soil > Grasslands ...
CAGGAAAGCTTCATAGGACGACAGATCGGCGGCCACGACGCGTAACAGATAATCGCGATTGCCGGTCATCAGATAGCATTCCAGCACCTCGTCCCATTTCGAAATCGCCTTGGCGAAACGGTTGAGGTCTTCTTCCTTCTGCCGCGCCAGCTTGATCGAGATGAACACGCTGACATGCAGGCCGAGCGATTTCTGGTCGACGGTCGCGATATAGCGAGTGATCACGCCGCGCTCTTCCAAAAGTTTGACGCGGCGATGGCACGGCGAAATTGAAAGCCCGACCTTCCCGGCAAGCTCCTGCATGGTGGTGCGGCTGTCGGTTTGCAAAATGCTGAGGATCTTGCGGTCGATGGGGTCAAGGACGTGCATTGGGATGAACTCTGGTTTTGCCTGGCCGGATTGGGAAATTATCCCGAAAGTCATGCGCATGTCCCGACAATTTGAGATTTTTGGAGAGTACCCAAGCAGTAAAATCCTGACCTGATTAGGGGAGTTCCCTCATGCCGATCGAGCCCACACGCCTGGAAATGTTGTCGGCGTTGGCGCGTAAAGTCCTGTGGCTGTCGTCATGGACCATCCATCATGCCAATCACATCCGGCCCCATAGTGATGGATTGAAGGTGGGCGGCCATCAGGCCTCCTCCGCCTCGCTGGCCACCATCATGTCCGCGCTGTATTTCTCGGTGCTGCGGCCGGAAGATCGGGTCGCGGTGAAGCCGCATGCGAGCCCGGTGTTTCACGCGATCCAATATCTGTTCGGGCGGCAGAGCCGCGACAAGCTGGAGAATTTCCGCGGCTTCAAGGGCGCGCAGTCCTATCCGTCGCGCACCAAGGATACCGACGACGTCGATTTCTCCACGGGATCCGTGGGGCTGGGCGTTGCGCAGACGTTGTTCTCCTCGCTGGTGCAGGACTACGTCAAGGCGCACGGCTGGATGAAGGACCGGCCCGAAGGGCGGATGATTGCGCTGGTCGGCGACGCCGAGATGGACGAGGGCAATATCTTCGAGGCGCTCCTGGAAGGCTGGAAGCACGGCCTGCGCAATACCTGGTGGGTGGTCGATTACAATCGCCAAAGTCTGGACGCGGTGGTGCGTGAAGGGCTTTGGGAGAAATTCGAGACCATGTTTCGCAATTTCGGCTGGGACGTCGTGATCGTGAAATATGGCACGCTGATGCAGGCGGCTTTCGCCGAGCCTGGCGGTGAGGCGCTGATGCGCTGGATCGATGCCTGCCCGAACGCGATGTATGCAGCGCTGTGTTTTCAGGGCGGGGCCGCGTTCCGCAAGCATTTGCGCGACGAGATCGGGGATCAGGGCGCGGTATCGCAATTAATCGACAAGCGCAGCGATGCCGAGTTGATTGAACTGATGTCAAATCTCGGCGGCCATGACATGGCCAGCATGGTTGAAGCCTTCGAGAGCATCGATCACGATCGCCCTGTTTGCTTCATCGCCTACACCATCAAGGGCATTGGCCTGCCGTTTCAGGGGCACAAGGACAACCATGCCGGATTGATGACGGTTGCCCAAATGGAGAAGTGGCGCGCCGCCCAGAACATCCGGCCGGGGCGCGAATGGGAGAAGTTCGAGGGCCTGTCGCAGGAGCCAGCCGCGCTGGATGCATTTCTTGCCGACGTGCCGTTCAATCGCGATAGCCACCGCCGCCTGAACGCGCCTGTCATCGAGGTGCCCGAGCGGCTTTCGTTCAACCCGACGGCGCAAATGTCGACCCAGCAGGGCTTTGGGCTTGTGCTTAATGAGATTGCGCGAGGTGAGACCGAACTGGCTTCGCGCATCGTCACGGCCTCGCCTGACGTCACGGTCTCGACCAATCTCGGCGCCTGGGTCAACCGTCGTGGGCTGTTCGCACGCGCCGAGAAGGCCGACTTGTTTCGAAGTGAGAAGATACCTTCGACCTTCAATTGGGACTTTTCCCCCAAAGGCCAGCACATCGAACTCGGCATCGCCGAAATGAATCTGTTCATCCTGATGTCGGCGCTCGGGTTGTCGCATCATATCAACGGCGAACGGCTGCTGCCGATTGCGACCTTGTACGATCCTTTCATCGAGCGCGGCCTCGATGCCCTGAACTACGCCTGCTACCAGGATGCGCGGTTCATGGTGGTGGCAACGCCATCGGGCATTACGTTGGCGCCGGAGGGCGGGGCGCATCAGTCGATCGCGACCCCTCTGATCGGCATCGCGCAGGATGGCCTCGCCTCATTCGAGCCCGCCTTTGTCGATGAACTCGCCGTCATCATGGGCTGGGCTTTCCGCCACATGCAGCGCGAAGTCGGTCAAGGCGGGTCGGTTTACCTCAGGCTTTCCACCCGTACGATAGAACAGCCACAGCGAATGATGACGCAGGATCTACAAACGGCGATCGCCGAGGGCGCCTATTGGATACGCAAACCCGGACCGAATTGCGACCTGGTGATCGCCTATTCCGGCGCGGTTGCGCCTGAGGCCATCGAAGCGGTCGGCCTGATCGGTGAGAACCGCCGGGATGTCGGGCTGCTGGCGATTACATCGGCCGATCGGCTGCATGCCGGCTGGACCGCGGCGCGAAACCTGCGCCGCGACCGCCGTGGCCTGCCGCATCTCAGCCATATCGAAAAGGTGCTGGCGCCACTGCCGCGAGACTGCGGGATAGTTACCGTGATCGACGGCCATCCCGCCGCGCTGGGTTGGCTCGGCAGCGTACGGGGCCATCGGCTCGAAGCACTCGGCGTCGAGCATTTCGGCCAGACCGGCACCATCGACGAGCTCTATCGCCACCACGGCATCGACGCCAACGCCATTATCGACGCGGCGGAAGGCCTGACCGCCGGCGCGCCGGTGCGGCACCGCAAAATGGCGGTGTGATGTGTATTTGTCGTTCCTGCGAAAGCAGGGACCTATAACCACCGGTTTCGATGGGTGGGGAAGGTGTCGGCTGTCTACCCATTGGAGATGGCGCGGCGTATGGGTCCCTGCTTTCGCAGGAACGACCTTGTCTTGCATCCTGCATAACGCCAGCTTTACATCTAGCCTTCACCGCAATGCGGCATCCCGCATATGGCGGGTTCAATTTGCCAAATATTCGTGCAACACTCCGTTCGCTTATCCTTTGCCCCTGAATAACGAGGTTTACGATGGTCAACCGCATGCAATTCTACATCGATGGCGCCTGGGTCGATCCCGTCGTCAAGAAATCAACGCCCGTCGTCAATCCGGCGACAGAAGAGGCGATGTATGAGGTTGCGCTCGGCTCCAAGGCCGACGTTGACAAGGCGGTGGCCGCGGCGCGCCGTGCCTTCGAGACCTATTCCCAGACCAGCCGCGAGGAGCGCGTGGCGCTGCTTGCCAGGATCATCGAGGTCTACAAGACCCGCATGAAGGACATCGGCGCCGCCGTCTCCGACGAGATGGGCGCGCCGCTGCCGATGGCAGAGAAGCTGCAGGCCGGCGCCGGCCTTGGCCATCTGGCCTCCACATTGGAGATTCTCAAGAACTACCAATTCGACGAGCCGGTCGGTTCGGCGATGGTGGTGCGCGAGCCCGTCGGTGTGATCGGCATGATCACGCCCTGGAACTGGCCGCTGAACCAGATCGCCTGCAAGGTCGCGCCCGCACTGGCCGCCGGTTGCACCATGATCCTCAAGCCGTCGGAATTCACGCCATCGTCAGCGTTGATCTTTGCGGAAATTCTGCATGAAGCCGGCGTGCCCAAGGGTGTGTTCAACCTGATCAACGGCCTCGGACCGGAAGTCGGCGCCGCCATGAGCGAGCACCCCAACATCGACATGATCTCTTTCACCGGCTCGACTCGCGCAGGCATCGATGTCGCCAAGCGCGCCGCGCCGACCGTCAAGCGCGTCAGCCAGGAGTTGGGTGGCAAGTCGCCGAACGTTATCCTTGACGATGCCGACCTCAACAAGGCGGTCGCCGGTGGCGTGATGCACATGTTCAACAATTCGGGGCAGTCGTGCAACGCGCCGTCGCGGATGATTGTGCCGCTCTCGAAAATGAAGGAAGTCGCCGCGATCGCCAAGGGCGTTGCCGAGAAGACCAAGGCCGGCGATCCCCGCGCGGAGGGGACAACCATCGGCCCGGTCGTGTCCCGCATTCAGTGGGACAAGATCCAGAAACTGATCCAAAAGGGCATAGAAGAAGGCGCAACGCTCGTTGCCGGTGGGCCCGGCCTGCCGGAAGGCGTCAACAAGGGCTTCTATGTGCGTCCGACGATCTTTGCCGATGTCACCAACGACATGACGATTGCGCGTGAGGAAATCTTCGGACCGGTGCTCACGATCCTGGGCGCCAAGGACGAAGCGGACGCCGTGAAGATCGCCAACGACACGCCGTACGGACTGGCCGGTTACGTTACCGCCGGAACCGTCGAGCGCGCCCGAAAAGTCGGCCGCCAGATCCGGGCCGGCAACGTCAACCTCCAGGGCATGCCGAACGACCGGACTGCGCCGTTCGGCGGCTATAAGCAGTCCGGCAATGGCCGGGAGTGGGGCAAGTACGGCCTGGAAGAATATCTCGAGGTCAAGGCGGTCGCCGGCTACAACGCCGCGTAAGCTTCTCGCGCGATGAGATTGCAAGCGCCGGAGCAAACGACCGCTCCGGCGTTTTTGCGTGTTGGAAGCTTGATAAAACGCAACGTCGTCCCTGCTTTCGCAGGCAATGACGACGTTATCCGCCCAATGCGCCCTGCGTATTCACATAAAGCGCATAGATCGACTGGCTGGCAGCCATGAACAGCCGGTTGCGCTTTAGTCCGCCAAAGCAAAGATTGGCGCAGCGCTCGGGCAGCGCGATGCGGCCTATCAATACGCCATCGGGTGCATAGACCACGACCCCGTCCAGTTCGGGATCGCCCATGCCCCAGCCGCACCATAGGTTGCCATCGATGTCGCATCGCATGCCGTCGGGCGTTCCGGGACCGGCATCGATGAACACGCGCTTGTTCGAAATTTTGTCGCCGCTGGCTGAGACGTCGTAGGCGAGAATTTTCCGGTTCGGAACGCCGCGCGACTCGACCACGTACAGAATTTTTTCGTCCGGTGAAAAACACAGGCCATTGGGCCCGAGCACGCCTTCGGCGACAATACTGGATTTTCCGGTCTTACCGTCGACCCGATACACATTGGCGTCGATCTCGGATTCCGCCTTGTAGCCTTCGTAGTTGCCGAGCAGGCCAAACACCGGGTCGGTGAACCAGATCGAGCCGTCGGATTTCACCACAACGTCGTTCGGCGAGTTCAGCCGCTTGCCCTCGAAAGAATCCATCAGCATCGTGATCGAGCCATCATATTCAGTGCGCGTGACGCGACGTCCGCCATGCTCGCATGTGATCAGCCGTCCCTGGCGGTCGCGAGTGTGGCCGTTAGCGAAATTCGAGGGCTTGCGGTAAATGCTGACCCCGCCGGTTTCCTCTTCCCACTTGAGAATGCGGTTGTTGGGAATGTCGCTGCACAACAAATAGCGCCCGTCACCAAACCAGACCGGACCTTCGGCCCAGCGCAATCCCGTGGTCAGCCGTTCGATCGCCGACAGTTTTAGCCAGTACTTTTCAAAACGCGGATCGAGCGCGTGGATCGCCGGATCGGGATAATAGGCGGCCGGCCGCCAGCCGGCGGAATGGGATAATGCCTCGGACATTTGCTGTTCTCGTTGCTGTTGCGTTTCCTCGCGGTTTGGTTTGCTATCATTGTCGGGCAATGACCGCAAATCGACGGCAACGACGAGGGATGAAATGCCACGCATATTGATGACCGGCGCGTCGGGGGGAATTGGCACGAGCCTGCGCAAGTTGCTGCCGCCGATATATCCCGACTTGCTGTTGAGCGATGTGAAAGCGCCCACCGATCTCGGCGCGCACGAGAAGTTCAAGCGGGCCGAGCTCTCAGACCTCGCGCAGGTCGAGACGATCTGTGAAGGCGTCGACGGCATCCTGCATTTCGGCGGCTATTCGGTCGAAGGTCCGTGGGACAACATCCTGCAGTCCAACATCCTTGGCTGCTACAACCTGTTCGAGGCGGCCCGCAAAAACCGCGTCAAGCGCATCGTGTTTGCGTCGTCAAACCATGCGGTGGGGTTCTATCCGCGTCATCATCGGATTGGGACCGACGTGACCGCGCGCCCGGATAGCCGTTACGGCGTCAGTAAAGTCTTTGGTGAGGCGGTCGGCGCGCTCTATGCCGACAAACACGGTCTTAAAGTGACCTGCCTCCGGATTGGTAACTTCGGGGACAAGCCGCTCGATCATCGGCGGCTTTCGATCTGGCTCAAGCCGGAGGATCTGGTGCAGCTTTGCCGGATCGGTCTCGATCATCCCGATATCCATTTCGAAATTCTGTACGGCGCGTCCTACAACGAGCGCGCCTGGTGGGACAACCACCGCGCCTACGATCTCGGCTATCGCCCGACCGGCCGGGCCGAGGATTTTCGCGAGCACGCGTTTGCCGAACAAGCCAAGCTCCCGCCTGATCCTGTCGGCGATTTCTACCAGGGAGGCTCGTTCTGTAGCATGGAGTTCGACGCCGACATGAGCAAGATCATCGAGTGGAAATAGCTATTTACGATTCCGCGCCGAAACGTTGACAACGAGTCAGCCGAATTCATAACTGGGATCCAGGGACGACAGGAAATACCACGATGGCCGATGGACTTCGCAAGGGACTAACGAGTTATGGCGACGCCGGGTTTTCGCTGTTCCTGCGCAAGGCGTTCATCAAGGCGATGGGCTACTCCGATGACGCGCTGAACCGTCCGATCGTCGGCATCACCAATACCTACAGCGATTACAATCCCTGTCATGGCAACGTCCCGCAAATTATCGAGGCGGTGAAACGCGGCGTCATGCTGAACGGTGCGATGCCGATGGTGTTTCCGACCATCTCGATCGCGGAAAGCTTCGCATTTCCGACCTCGATGTACCTGCGCAACCTGATGGCGATGGATACCGAGGAGATGATCCGCGCGCAGCCTATGGATGCCGTCGTCGTGATCGGCGGTTGCGACAAGACCTTGCCGGCACAAATCATGGCCGCGGTCAGCGCCGATCTGCCGACGGTCGTTATCCCGGTCGGGCCGATGGTGGTAGGGCATCACAAGGGGGAGGTACTAGGGGCCTGCACCGATTGTCGCCGGCTCTGGGCGAGATATCGCGCCGGCGAAATCGATGATGTCGAGATCGAAGCCGTCAACGGCCGTCTTGCGCCTTCGGTCGGTACCTGCATGGTGATGGGTACCGCCAGCACCATGGCGTGCATCACCGAAGCGCTGGGCTTGTCGCTGCCGATGAGTGCGACGATCCCCGCACCACACGCCGAGCGCTTTCGCTGTGCGGAGGCCAGTGGCAAGGTCGCCGCCGCGATGGCGCTGGCGAAAGGACCAAGGCCCAGCGAACTGCTGACCGAGGCGTCTTTCAGAAATGCGCAAGTCGTGCTGCAGGCAATCGGCGGCTCGACCAACGGCCTCATTCATCTCACCGCGATCGCCAACCGTACCCGGCACCGCATCGATCTCGCAGCATTCGACAAGCTCGGCCGCGAAGTGCCCGTGCTGATCGACTTGAAGCCATCTGGCGAGCACTACATGGAACATTTCCATCACGCGGGAGGATTGCCAAAATTGATGGCTCAGCTCGGCAACCTGATCGACCTCGACGCGAAAACCATTACCGGCGCGACACTGCGCGATGTCGTCGCCGCCGCCGAGGACGTACCGGGGCAGGACGCCATTCGTCCGCGCGGCAATCCGATCAAGCCGGAAGGCGCGATGGCGGTACTGCACGGCAATCTCGCTCCGCGAGGAGCCGTGATCAAGCATTCGGCGGCTAGCCCGAAACTGCTGCAACATACTGGGCGCGCGGTGGTGTTCGAGTCGGTCGAGGACATGACGCTGCGGGTCGACGATCCCGCGCTCGATGTGAACGCCGACGATGTGCTGGTGCTGCGCAACGCAGGTCCCAAGGGCGCGCCGGGCATGCCGGAAGCCGGCTATCTGCCGATACCCAAGAAGCTGGCGCGCGGAGGCCTCAAGGATATGGTGCGGATCTCCGATGCGCGGATGAGCGGCACTGCTTTCGGCACCATTGTGCTGCACATCACGCCGGAGTCCGCAATCGGTGGGCCGCTGGCGCTGGTCGAGAACGGGGACATGATCCGGCTCGATGTCGCCAAACGAAGCATCGATCTGCTGGTCGACGCCAAGGAGTTGGACAAGCGCCGTGCGGCGCTGGCACTGCCGGCCGAACCGGAATGGGCCCGGCGCGGCTACGCGCGTCTGTTCAATGAGACCATCCTGCAGGCCGACGAAGGCTGCGACTTCGATTTCATGCGCGGCACCGACAAGGGCTAATCTGCCCTCATTTCGCAGATGCGTTTGAGTTCTTTGTCCGATTGACATTCGAGCAAACCCGATGGGATGATCAAGAAAAACATCGGCGGAAAATGCGGGGAGAGACGATGACGAACGTGAATAGAATGCTCGGTGCAGTCATTGCCGTATTAGGTATCGTGATCGGCGCCAGCGCCGGTGCACAGGAGGTGAAGCACTATCGCTTCGCCTACGATCAGCCCAAGACGACGGGTTACGGTATCCTCGGCGATATCTTTGCGGACAAGCTCAAGGCCCTGAGCAAGGGCACGATGCTGATCGATCAGTATCCCGGCGCGCAGCTCGGGCAGGAGCCGCAGGTACTGCAGCTGGTGAAATCGGGCGACGTTGAATTTTGCATTTCGTCCTCGGCGAACGCTGCGACGCTGTCGCCGCAGGCCGGCGTGATGTCGATGCACTTCCTGTTCCGCTCCGAAGCACACCTCATCAAGGCGCTCGCGGACCCCGAGGTATCAAAGGCGGTCAAGGCGATGATCGCCGAAACAGTGCAGGGCGCCCGTGTCGTCGCACTTGCGACGCTCGGCCTTCGCAGCATGTATTCCAAGCGCGACATCAAGAATGTCGGGGATATGAAGGGTCTCAAGGTGCGGGTGCAGGCGACGCCTACCGAGGACACCATGTTTCCGGCCTATGGCGCGCAGATAGTGCATATGCCGTTCGGTAGCGTCTATACCTCGCTGCAGACCGGCGTGGTCGATGTCGCGGAAAATGGCGTCAACGTGTATCTCGCTAACAAGCACTACGAGGTAGCGCCCGTGCTGTCGATGACCGAACACGAGGCGAACAACAGCCTGGTGTGGGTGAGCGACAAAGTCTGGAACAGCCTCACGCCGGAGCAGCAGGGATGGATGCAGGGTGCCGCAGACGAGGTCAACAAAACTCAGCCCGCCAAAGCGATCGAGCTTGAGCATCAATCACAGGACAAACTGAAGGCGATTGGCGTGAAAGTCCTCACCGAGGTCGATAAGTCTGGCTTCGTCGCTATCGCAGATCCTTATCTGGACAAGCTCGCCAAGGAACTCGGGCCTCATGCCGAGAAGGTCAAGAACCTGATCCGGGCGATCAATTGAAGTCCTCATGGTGAGGAGCGCGCTTTTCGCACGCGTCTCGAACCACGAAGTCGATACGCCCCTCATCCTTCTAGAGGCGGCCAAGAAACCGCTCCTTCAGGATAAGGCTCCGCCTGCCTAACCGATTTAGGAACGCCGATGACCATCGCCGACAAATTGGTGCTGCAGCGGCAGCATCACCTGAAATGGCGCTCGCTGGACAAGCTCGAATTGATCCTGATGATGCTTTGCGGGCTGCTGTGTTTCGGGTTTTCGGTCTCGGTGATGTTCGACATACTCACCCGGACTATCGGTCATCCCTGGCTATGGCTGCAGGAAGTCACGTCCACACTGTTCATCTATGCGATTTTCATCGGCGCCGCGGTCGCCACCCGCCGCAACGATCACCTGTACCTGACGGCGATCTCCGAGGCCCTGCATGGCACTCCCCGGCTGTTGGTCGAGATTCTCATCCGCATCGTGGTTCTCGGAGTGGCGTTTTGCCTGATCTGGTTTGGCTATGTCAATTACCTCCGGGGCTTCGGCAGTTTCCGGCTGCCGTCAGGCACGCCGATCGCTTCGCTGTACGCCGCGATCCCGTTGTCCGGCGTGCTGATCGGGCTTTTCACGATCGAGCAACTGGTCAACGGCATAACCAACGGGTTTGACCACCCCGAGCCACCGGAAGAAGAGCTCGCTATCCCGCCGATCGACACCAGCGTCCAGCCGAGGGTCGGCTTGTGAGCGCACCGGTCATTCTCGCCCTAATGTCGTTCTGCTTTTTGTTTTTCGGCTATCTCGGCGTGCCCGTGCCGTTTTCGCTCATGGCCGGCGTGTTTGTCGGCGCGCTGCTGACGGATGTTTCGCTCGCGGCAATCATCCAGAAGATTTTCGACGGAGTGGATTCGGAAGCGCTGCTGGCGATTCCGTTTTTCCTGTTGGTGGGCGAACTCATGAGCTCGGCCAATGTCGTGGTGCGGATCGCCAATCTGTCACTCTCGTTGGTCGGGCATATCAGGGGCGGGCTGTCGCAGGTCGTTGTCGTCTTCAGCATGTTCTTCTCGGAAATGTCCGGTTCTACCACGGCCGACGTCGCCGTCATGAGCCGGGCACTGGGCGGTCCGATGAAGCGGGAAGGCTACTCGCCGGCGTTCATCGCCGCCATCATTGCATCCGCCTCCACCATTGCGGCGCTGGTGCCGCCGAGCATTACCGCTGTCGTTTATGGCGCGGTCGGCAACGTCTCGATCGCCGGCCTGTTCATGGCCGGCGTGGTGCCGGGAATGATGATTGGCTTCGGGCTGATGATCTACTGTTATTTCTTCGGTCCCTCCGGCATGCGCAAGTCGCGGGCGCCGTTGCGGCAGGTCATCTTCGCAACCGGGGATGCCGCGCTTCCGCTGATGATCCCGGTGATCCTGCTCGGCGGCATTCTCACCGGTTGGTTCACGCCCACCGAGGCGGGCGTGGTCGCCGTGATCTGGATTATTGCGGTGGTGATCCCCGCGCTCAATCGCGGCCATTTGAAAAGGATACCCTACGACTTTTGTCTCGCGGGGCTGATCTTCTCGCTCCCGCTGATCACGATCGGCGCGGCCAACGCCTTTGGCTGGATGCTTGCGTACCTCCGCGGCGCGATCGTCATTGCGGACTGGATCACCTCGATTGCCGGCAACGACCCGCATTACATGATGCTGCTCCTGGTGCTGTTGTTCACAGTCATCGGCGATTTCATCGAGCCGGTGCCGACCATTATCATCTTCATGCCGTTGGTAAACGCGTTGACCCAGGCCGGCGACATCAATGGTGTCCATATGGGCGTGGTGCTGATTGCGACGCTGGCGTTCGGTCTTATCACGCCGCCCTACGGCCTGGTGCTGCTGATGGCCTCGAAATTCGTCGGCATCAACTTCAGCAAGGCGCTGCGCGCGGCGCTGCCGATCTATGTGGTGTTCCTCGTGACTATTACCTTTACGATTTATTTCCCGAACGTGGTGCTGTGGCTGCCAAAGCATGTGATCCCGGAATCGGTCGGCTGCTTCAAGTCGCCGTCGGGGACGGGGTATATTTGTCCGAATTGAACTCTCCAGTCGGTCCGGGCAAGCGCAATCCAACTTACTTCCCTTTGCTGGTGAACTTTTTTACGGCGATGCGGAATTCGTCCGAATGCATGCAGTCGATGATGGCGTCGCGCTCGGCGTCGAGCTGCTGCTCGGTCGGAGTGATATGGGCGCGGTGGATCAGCGCCTTTGTCGCCGCCAGTCCCGCCGGCGCATTTCGCGCCAACCGATCCGCCAACTCGCGTGTCGCGTTTTTCAGTTCGGCTGCTGGGACCACTTTGGCGACAAGACCCCACTCATAAGCTTGCGCTGCCGAAAAGCTGTCTTCGGCAAGAAAGATTTGCAAGGCGCGGCGCGGTCCGACGCTCGCCACCACGCCCACCGTGCCGCCGCCATCGGGTGACACGCCAAGCTTCGAATAGGCCGGCGTGAAGCGCGCGTCTTCGGTCGCCATGCAGAGGTCCGCCACAAAGGCGAGCGACAGGCCGGCGCCCGCGGCCGAGCCATGGACGCTGGCCAGCACGATCTTCGGCATCCGCCGAAGAGTGGTGATGAAGGCATGATAATGCTGCAGCAATTCGCCGACGACAGGGGCAATATTGTCGGCAGCCGCTGCCGCGCCAATGGTCTGCAGATCGCCGCCGGCGCAGAACGCGCGGCCTTCGCCCTCGATCACCAGCACCCTGATATCATCGGACGATTCGACTTGCGCGCTGAGCTGCTCCAGCTTTTTGGCGATCGAAAGATCGATCGAGTTGAAGGCGCCAGGGCGATTGAGGGTGAGGGTGGCGATCGGTCCTTCGATCCTGAGTAGTGCCGGATCGTCGGGCAAAGCGACATGGTCGGGCATCGGCATTGTCAAAGCCTTGGGTGAGGAGCTTGGTGCATTTAAATAGCAGAACCACAGTGGTGACAATCCCCGGCAACTCTGCAAAATGCCATCTGTTTTCACGTCGTATCGTGCCGGTGTAGCGCAATGACCCAAGGGACAGTTCTGATCGCCGGCGCGGGCCACGCGGGTTTCCAGCTCGCGGCCTCGTTGCGCCAGCATGGCTTCAGCGGACGCGTTTGCCTGATCAATGACGAGACGCATCTGCCGTATCAGCGCCCGCCTTTGTCCAAGGCCTATCTGAAAGGCGAGGGGCGTCCGGACAGTCTGATGTTCCGGCCCGACAAGTTTTACCGCGATCAGACCATCGAGTTGATCGGCGATCGCGCCGTCTCCATCGATCGCGCAGCACGCCGACTGCTGCTCGCGTCCGGGTCGTCGCTGGAGTACGGCCATCTGGTGCTGGCCACCGGCGCCCGCAACCGCCTGCTCGATCTTCCCAACGCCAATCTGCCGGACGTGCGTTATCTGCGGACGTTTGACGAAAGCGAGACATTGCGGCAGCGGCTCGCGTCCAGCCGCCATGTCGTCGTGATCGGCGCCGGCTTCATCGGACTGGAATTCGCGGCGACGGCGCGCGGCAAGGGCATCGAGGTCGATGTGATCGAACTTGGCGCGCGTGTCATGGCGCGCGCGGTGACGGCGGAAATTTCGGACTATTTTCAGCAACGCCACACCGCGGCGGGCATTCGTATTCATCTTGGTGTTCAGGCCACCAGCATCGAGAGCGATGGGAGCAATGTAACCGGCGTCAGCCTCAGCGACGGCCGCCATGTGGAAGCGGACCTCGTGGTGGTCGGGGTCGGCGTGCTGCCCAATGTTGAGCTCGCGGCGGCAGCCGGCCTGCCGGTAGCGGCGGGAATTATCGTCGACGAGCAATTGCTGACGTCTGATCCGAACATCTCGGCGATCGGCGACTGCGCGTTGTACGCAAGCCCGCGCTTCGGGGGATCGCTCCGGCTTGAGTCCGTGCAGAACGCCACCGATCACGCGCGCTGCGTTGCGGCGCGGCTCACTGGAAACGCCAAGACCTATGACGGTCAGCCATGGTTCTGGAGCGATCAGGGCGATGACAAGCTGCAGATCGCAGGTCTGACCACCGGCTATGATCGCGTCGTGGTGCGCGGCGATCCCGCGCAGCGATCGTTCTCGGCCTTTTGCTACAAGGCCGACCAGCTCGTTGGCATCGAGTCGGTTAACCGCGCTTCCGACCACGTATTCGGACGCCGCATTCTCGGCATGAATAGTTCGATCGCGCCGGAACAGGCTCAAGATCTCAGCTTCGATCTGAAGGCGGCGCTGGCATAGACCTGATCGCGCTATACCCGCATCCCAAACTCCTGTCTTATGGCCTCTATATCCGCAAGCGTCGGTAGTCCAGCCTCGTTGCCAAGGCGCTGAATTTTGTAAGTTGATGCCGCGCGCGCGAAGTCGAAATGTTCGTGCCAGCTTTTGCCGGGATTGCTGAGATACGAATAGACATATGCGCCGTGGAACACGTCGCCGGCGCCGTTGGTATCGAGAACCCGTTCGGGCGGGACCGGCAACGCGGGAAGCGAATGCGTCTTGCCCGCTTCATCATACCAGAGCAGCCCGCGCTCACCCATGGTGATGCCGCCGACGCGGCAGCCGCGGCTCCTGAGATAATCCAGCATCTGTTCGGAGTTCATATACATCTGCTCGCACAGCCGTTCGGCGACGATCGCGACATCTATAAATTCCAGCAGCTCGTGGGTGTTGGAGCGCAAGCCCCCGCCGTCAAGCGAGGTCAGGATGCCGGCCTCGCGACAAAGCTTCGCATAATGCATCGCGGCATCCGGCTGGTGACCGTCGATATGGAGCGCGCGGCAGCCGCCGAGGTTGAGCAGGGGGAAGGGATGGATATGCTCGTCATCACGGCAGCGCACGATGGCGCGCTTGCCGTCTTTCGGCATGATGAACGAGAGCGAGGAGGAATTGACCTTGCGCGGATGAATGGAGATTCCATACTTCGCGCTCATGTCCTGAAACATCCGACCCAGCCAGTCATTCGCCATGGTGGCGATCAGGTCCGGCACGATCCCGAGCTTGGCGCAGCAGAATGCCGCGGTAACTGCATTGCCGCCGAACGACACCGCATAGGCCTTTGCGACATGTTTCTCGTCACCGGTCGGCAAGTGGTCGGTAATGAAGGTAACATCGATATAGGTCTGTCCGATAAAGAGCGCCTGCATTCGTTTTCCGTCGTGGCTTAAGGGGTGGTCTCGCCCGGCGCCGCACATTAGCACCGGTTGTGCGGTGTCATTGGCTGAAATTATTCGCAAAGCCCCGCCCTAATCGCTTGAGATAGCGATGTGGCCGGACTACGACCGTTCTTCGGGTCTTGTCGGCGCAGCGCGCCGATCTAACAGGTTTCGGCTGTTTTGAGTTCCTGACAGGCGAGCCAGAGGGAGGGGGACGATGACCGTCTATTCCGGGCCGGTGTTTGATATGGCGGTGAACCAGTTCGCCGTGATCGCAGACCATCTGTCGATTCCGCATGATGAACGCGACCGCCTGCTGTTGCCGAAACGGGCACTGACAATCTCCTGTCCGATCCATCGCGACGACGGCTCGATCGCCGTGTTCGAGGGCTATCGCGTTCAGCATCACCTCACGCTCGGTCCCACCAAAGGCGGCACGCGATTTGCGCCGAGCGTCGATATTGGCGAGGTGGCAGCGCTTGCAATCTGGATGAGCTGGAAGTGCGCGCTGGTGGGCTTGCCCTATGGCGGCGCCAAGGGCGGCGTCCGCGTCGACCTTGCTACGATCTCCAAGCGCGAGTTGGAATCGCTGTCGCGTCGCTACATGCAGGAGATGATTCCGTTCGTCGGCCCGCATACCGACGTGATGGCGCCGGACATGGGCACCAACGAGCAGGTGATGGCCTGGTTCATGGACACCTATTCGATGTACCAGGGCCGCACCGTCACCGAGATAGTCACCGGAAAACCGGTGTCCTCCGGCGGCACTCTGGGGCGTCGGGAAGCGACCGGGCGCGGCGTGGCGCATCTCGCCAAAAGGGTGATGAAAGAACTCGCGATCGATCTCGGCAACGCCACCGCCGTGGTGCAGGGGTTCGGCAATGTCGGCTCCTACGCGGCGCTCGGATTGCATCAGTTCGGCCTCAAGGTGATCGCGGTCTCCGACCACACTGGCGCGCTGTACGACAAGGCCGGCCTCGATATTCCCGCGCTGATGTGGCATGCCGGCGATCACGGCAGCATCGCCGGATTTTCCAATGAGCTG
>Ga0209473_1001048_pt1 | contig 15614 bp, 16 predicted proteins | sample GraSoiAngelo_133_FD_185890 | JGI IMG/M metagenome (GOLD analysis project Ga0209473, IMG submission 185890) | Grasslands soil microbial communities from the Angelo Coastal Reserve, California, USA - 14_0929_05_20cm (SPAdes) (version 2) | ecosystem: Environmental > Terrestrial > Soil > Grasslands ...
GGCTCAACCTCCATGCTCGATGTTCGGCAGGCGGAACAACTCGTTTTTACCGCAGCTTCGGAGGTCCCCAGTCTCGAACAACAGATTGAGCAGGAGGAAAATTTCATCAGTACTATTCTTGGGAACAATCCTGCGGCTGTCCCACGAGGACGAAAGCTAACGGAACAAGAACATCCTCCCACGGTGCCCGCCGGGCTTCCTTCTTCCTTATTAGAGCGGCGGCCAGACATCCGCCAGGCCGAAGAACAGTTGATCTCCGCCAACGCTCAAATCGGAGTCGCGCGGGCCGCGTATTTTCCGCAGATTTTACTTACAGCGACGGCGGGATATCAAAGTTCCGCGTTAACTAGTTTATTCAGTGGTCCCGCGGGATTGTGGAACTTTGGCGGAGCGCTCACCCAACCAATCTTCACTGCAGGGAAGCTGCGATCGAACGTACGCCTGACACAAGCTCGGCAGCAAGAGTTCTTACTCCGCTATCAACAAACAATTCAGGGGGCCTTCCGGGACGTTTCTGATTCGCTGGTGGCGTATCGCAAAACCCAGGAGTTTCGCCAGCAGCAAGAACTCCTGGTTGCTTCCGCGCAGGACGCATCGCGCCTCTCGCACATGCGGTACAGCGGTGGTGTTACTAGCTATCTTGAGGTCCTCACCAACGAAACCAACTATTTCTCCGCCGAACTCGGCTTGGCACAAGCTCAGGTCAACGAATTATTGGCCCTCGTACAGGTCTATAAGGCCTTGGGCGGAGGATGGGAGCAATGAGTTCATTTCGTACCTTGGCAAGAGGCCAGGCATGAAAGTCGATTCGCCTGCGATATGGGGGCTACGCAGTATTGCTCCGCCAATCAAAGCCGGCGTGTGGAGTGGTTGTGTCTCGGCACGAACCGCGGATGTGAAGGAGTGGATTCACATATACAATTCTTGCTGGTTCGGGCTGCCAACTCCAGTGTGGTCGGCAATCCGGAAGCCAGGAACTCTGCCCGGAATGCTGCTCGGTCTCCGACAAGCAGCGACTCGTCGACGCCTGTCTGTAAGCTCGAATCCAAACTGTTACGGATGATCGTCGGCCGATGTCGCGAGTTAAAGGCTAAACTTCGCGCCGGCAGCTTTTCTTGCGATCCTCGCATCTTTTGGGCGCGCTTCCTCTGTGATCCTCTGTGCTCTCTGTGGTTAAATTACCCTTCTGCGAAGCGCTACCTCTCGCTTCGCGTGTTGTACACGCTGCCCGCCGTCTGGCTCGTCGTCTCCATCGTCTTTCTTCTAATTCACCTGGTACCCGGCGATCCCATTCTGCAAATGCTGGGTGAAGGCGCGCCTGCTGCCGACGTGGAGGCCACGCGCCATCTCTACGGTCTCGACCGGCCGCTCGGCGAACAATACCTGCATTACTGGAAGGGCGTGCTGCGCGGCGATCTAGGGCCGTCGTTGCGCTTCAACCAAAGTGTCAGCAAGATGATTGCCCAGCGCTACCCCTATACGCTGGAGTTGACGCTGGCATCGCTGCTGGTTGCCATTGTGCTGTCGATTCCAGCCGGCGTGCGCTCAGCGCAACGGCGCAACCGCTGGGATGATCGACTGCTCAGCGTTGTCAGTCTTTTTGGGCTGTCCTTTCCTAACTTCGCCCTCGGCCCCATTCTGATTCTGTTCTTCGCGATTAAGCTGGGGTTACTGCCAGTTTCGGGCTCAGGAACAGTCGCGCACCTCGTCCTTCCCGCGATTACCATGGGAGGCGCGCTGGCCGCGATTCTCACCCGCATGGTGCGAACCTCAATGCTGGAGGAATTAGGTCACGATTACATCCGCACAGCTCGCGCCAAGGGACTGCCGGAGCGAACCGTGGTTTATCGCCATGCCTTGCGCAATGCGATGATCCCGATTATTACGGTGCTAGGGCTGCAATTCGGCGCGCTGCTCGCGGGCGCGATCGTGACCGAGAAAATCTTTTCCTGGCCAGGAATCGGGCGTTTGACCATCGACGCCATCGGCAACCGCGACTACTACCTTGTACAGGGCTGCATATTGGCGATCGGACTAACTTACATCGCGGTAAATTTCTTGACGGACTTGCTGTATTCGGTGGCGAATCCGAGAATCAGGCAGTGAGAATGATGTGATGGCCAATTTTCTAAGGTGGTCATCCTCAGCTCCGCTCGTAACGAAGAAGGGATTGAATCGGCAATCGAAGGAGGCAGAATGTATGATTTTTTTTGACGAACATGAAAACGCGATTCCGTGCGAGCAATGGTTGAACACTTACCTACCCTACTACTTCCTCGACTATCCCAAATGGGGCGGAAGGCCGAGAAACCAGACCAGTCACTACGTGGAAGATGAGGTGTGCACCCTCCTGACGAAGACTACCCCGTTGTCGAGGAAGAACCTGGAAGATGTCATGGCCTGGAAGATTGGACTGATTAATCATCGGAAATCCGAAGATACACGGCAAATGGCGTATCTGCAAAACTGGCCTACAACACTCTCTGTAAATGTCCAGTACGGCACTCGAGATTTTTCTACGAGCATACCCTACCTAGCCGCGAACATGGCCACGATAGCGGCACAGCTAAGCCATGATCCGCAATATCTCTTCAACTCGGTCCGAAAGCAAGACCCACATCTGAAGGGTTTCGGATACGTTTATATTCTCACCGTCCAATTCTTCATTTCGCACGGGAGGTTTCCTATTTACGACAAGTTTGCCCATGTCGCGGCTCTCGCGATCGATCAGGGTTTGCCACCGGCCTCGCCACCGAAGTCTTATGTGAAGTACCAACTCACGAAGTGGAGCGACTATCAGGCATATATGAGTCTGCTGGCACTTATCAGAAACGCCTGTCCACAGCAGCCAGCAAACTCGCCCATGTTCATCTCTCGGGATCTCGACAGGGCCTTGTGGGTCTATGGCCATTTCTTCGAAACTGAGCCTAATGCCTTTCCCAAAACGACACTACACCGAAGTTGCACGAGGATCCCCAGAACGGCCGGTTCAGGCGCGGTCCTAGTCGGGCGAATTCGCGATCTGTGCCAATTTACAAGTGATGGCTGGCGACGCAGAGAGATCATTGTTCGGCAAAGCGTCAACGTCTACCCGAGAGAGGGCGATCGCGTCGATTTGGTTGACTCTTCCGGCGGAAGGTACACCAACGTGCCGTTCATCAAAGGGGCCGGAGTTCAAGGTTATACATGTTTGGGGCAGCCGGGAGCACTGAAGCCGTGGTTCATGCGACATTACCGATCTGAACAAGTTGAAGCTGCTAGCGTGTATTTCAAACCGACGGGGCAGTCAAATGAATACGAGATCTACTCAGAATCAGAATGGAGAGCGCGTGGCCAAACTTAATCGAGAATCTGCTCATGTATTCCGCGAAGAAGTTGCGCTCGAACGCTTCAAGAACTTGGTGAAAAAGAATGCGGGGAAGCTCGTTTGCGGGTCATGGGGGAGAGCGTCAGGCCGACAGAGCAGCGAACCCAAGCGCAGGAAATAGATCCTTCTCGGCGCACTTTGGCAGCTTTTCCTTGCGCGAACTTTGCGGTTTAAGGTTTTGATTTGTCCACGATCGCCATTTCGCTTCCGCGCGCCGCTCGCCACAATCCGTTGGCGGCCGTCGGTGTCGTGTTAGTCGCCATCTTTGTGATCTTTGCTGTCTTCGCTTCCTGGATCGCACCGCAAGACCCGGCCCACATTGAGCTTCCAACGCGGCTTTCCTCGCCTTCAACGACGCATTGGTTCGGCACGGACGAACTAGGACGCGACATTCTTTCCCGGGTCATCTATGGTTCGCGCATCTCGATGCTCGTGGGCAGCAGCGTTGTCGCCGTCTCACTCGCATTGGGTCTGATCATCGGATCAATCGCAGGCTATTACGGTGGCCGCCTCGACCGCTTCGTCAACGTTGTCGTGATGAATGCATTCCTATCGTTTCCTGGAATTCTGATTGCCATCGCTTTCGTTGCTTTCCGAGGGCCGGGAATTTTCAATCTGGTATTAGCGCTTTCTCTTGGAGGTTGGGTCGGTTACGCGCGCCTGGTGCGCGCGCAGGTGTTGGTGGCCCGCGAACGCGAATTCGTGGAGGCTGCCCGTGCTCTCGGCGCAACCGATCTGCGTGTAATCGTCCGTCACATTCTGCCTAACATTATTCAGCCGGTCGTTGTGCAGGCAGCAATCGGCATGGCTGGCGCCATTCTCGCCGAGGCCACCATGAGCTTCCTAGGCCTCGGTGTCCCCCCGCCCATCGCTAGCTGGGGTGCCATGCTCAACGACGGGCGCGCCCATCTTTTCGACGCGCCACACCTCGTTATCTTTCCTGCGCTGGCCGTAATGCTGGCGGTCCTATCTTTCAACTTCATAGGCGACGCTATGCGAGATTATCTCGACCCTCGGGCCCGGATTGAGGCAGGCCTGTAGAGATTCCCTCGCTTTGAGCTCGCGACTTGAGCTGCTGACCCGCCGTGCGCGATCAGTGGGTATATGACACGAGCCGACAGGTATAATCTTGAAGCGAATATGGCAGATAATGAAATCATCTTCTCGGTCCAGGAGTCTCCTGAAGGAGGCTATGAAGCCCGCGCCCTGGGCTACTCTATCTTTACCGAGGCAGACAGTCTGGAAGAGTTGAAGCATAACGTGCGCGAGGCTGTCCGCTGCCACTTCGAGGAGGGACAAGCACCTCCCGTGATTCGTCTGCATTTGGTGAAAGACGAGGTTATCTCGGCTTGAGATTACCTCGTGATCTTTCCGGTCACGAACTAATCCGACTGCTTCAGCGATACGGTTACCGACCCACCCGCCAGGTTGGCAGCCATATCCGGTGATCGGGGATGGTTATATGGTGCACGTGGCCGCGAAAGCTCGACTGCAATCGTAATCTACGACTCGGAACACTTAGCGCAATCCTGTCAGACGTGGCAGATTACCTGAACATTGAGCGCGAGAAACTGGAGCAGGAACTCTTCGCAAGATGACCCGTCCCAAACCTCTTGTCCTTATCATCCTCGACGGCTGGGGCTACCGCGCGGAAACCAAAGCCAATGCCATCGCGTTGGCCCGCAAGCCAACTTACGACCGCCTGCTGCGCGAATATCCAAACACCCTGATTCACACCAGCGGAAAATATGTCGGCTTGCCCGACGGCCAAATGGGCAACAGCGAGGTCGGCCATCTCAACATTGGCGCGGGCCGCATCGTTCATATGGACATTACACGCATCGACTTGATGATCCAGAATGGCGAGTTCTTCCGGCACCCTGTCCTGCTCGCCGCCATGAAGCACGCCCGCACCGGAGGCCGCCGCCTGCACATCTTCGGACTTGTCTCCGACGGCGGCGTGCACTCGCACATCACACATCTTTATGCGCTGTTGAAGATGGCTAAACAAAACAGCGTTGACCGCGTGTTCGTCCACGCTTTTATGGACGGCCGCGACACGCTGCCCACCAGCGGCGCCGGCTATCTCGAACAACTTCAGCAGAAAATGCGCGAATACGGCATCGGCAAAATCGCCAGCGTCAGTGGCCGCTACTATGCTATGGACCGCGACCGCCGCTGGGAGCGCATTGCTAAAGCATTCAACGTCATGGTCCGTGGAAATGGCGAAGCCGGCAAATACGCCGACGCAGTGCAGGGGACGAAAGATTCCTACAACAAAGGCGTGACAGACGAATTCATCGTGCCCTTTGTTTGCGTGGATCCAAAGAGCACGGGCGAGGACGCCCGCGCCTCCACAATCCGTGACGAAGATTCCTGCATCTGTTTCAACTTTCGCGCTGATCGCGTCCGCCAGATTACCCGCGCGGTCACCCGTAATAGTGGCTTAAACGAGCAGCAGGGAAGAGATCTCCCCGGCGCCGGCGATCTCGATGCCACAATCCCGCGCGATCGCACTCCCAAAAATCTCCACTACGTTTGCATGACTCGCTATGATAAGAGTTTCGCGCTCCCCGTCGTGATTCCGCCCGAGTCGCTGCAAAACATTCTTGCCAACGTAATGGCCCAGCTTAATCTCCGCAATCTCCGCGTCGCGGAAACTGAAAAATATGCTCACGTCACCTATTTTTTTAACGGCGGTGTCGAACAACCGTTTCCTGGCGAAGAGCGCATCCTCGTTCCGTCGCCGAAAGTAGCTACGTATGATTTGAAGCCTGAAATGTCCGCATCCGGAATCGCCGACACTGTCGTGAAAGCCGTCGAGGACGGCACCTTCGACGTCATCATCGTGAACTTCGCCAATGCTGACATGGTCGGCCACTCCGGCAAGATCGAGCCAACGGTCAAAGCCGTCGAAACTGTGGATGCCTGCCTGGGCCGAATTGAGTCTGTGGTTCGAAGCAAAGGCGGCGCGATGCTTATCACCGCCGACCACGGCAACGCTGAAATGTTAATTGACCCGCAAACCGGCGGTCCGCACACCGCTCACACCACAAATCCCGTTCCGTTCATCATGGTTGCCGAAAACCGCAAGCAATTTTCTCTGAAGCCCAACTGTTCTCTGCAAGACATTTCTCCGACCGTGCTCGGGATGCTCGGAGTTTCCCAGCCCAAAGAAATGACCGGCCACGATCTGCGGGTGGAGAACGGTTAACGACACCGCGGGTCTGGAAGTCGCAAGCTCGAGCATCGCCATCCAGAGCATTGTCATTCCTCGCGAAGCGAGGGATCTCCATTCCCGGTGCTCCTCGTCACTCTGCGACTTCGCCTTCGCGTACCTTAGTGTTCTTCGTGGTTAAAGTTTTTCGCAATGAAGCTCGTCTTACGAACCCTGCTCGCAATCGTGGATAAGAAAAGGGGATGTTAAGACGTGCTGGCCTATTCAAATCAATCAAGCTGATGCCTGAGTACGGTCCTTACACCTTGGTAACTGGATGATCTTTGCGTCTCCACGGAAAATAGAAGCTTCCCATGGACCAGGAACAAAATCCCGCTCCTGTTCAGGCGCGCGCGTCCGAAATCCGCGCTCAGGGCGGCGCCCTCTGGCGCAGAGCAACTGCGCAAATTGTCCGGATTCCCGTCACTGCCCGCGTTCTGCTCGGCTTTTTGCTGCTTGCCGGGATCCTCATGGGGGTGCACACTGCGCTCGCTGGCAAGGATGCCAGTCTGCGCCTCAAGGTCCAACACGGCTTTCGTACCGCACAATTTTCCATGTGGATCGATGGTGATCTCGCTTATTCTGGAAAGCTGATCGGCGCTCCAGCAAGGAAATTTGGCCTGCTCCCCGGCTCAATTCAAGGCAGCCTCTCTGAAACATTCCCCATCTCTTCTGGAGACCACCAGGTTCGCGTGCGCATTGTCTCCGATGACGGGGTAACTCAGGAAAATTCCATCAAAGGCGACTTCACCCGCAATAGCCAACGCACGCTCTCGGTGAACGCGCGCCGCAATGATGTCTCGCTGAACTGGCAGGGAAGTGAAATGCCAGTAACCGAATCCGCTTCCGCGAGCACAGGCTGGTTTAGCCGCTATGCCGGCACTCTGCTTATGACGATCGCCGGCTCCATTGTTTCCGCCTTGACGGGATACATGATCCGAGAACTCCCCAAGCAGATTGGCTCACGCAGCCAGTGAAATCCCCCAAAATCTAAAAATCATTGACCTGCAACATTGCTCGATTGATAATACGTCGGCTACCGTATTGTCCGGCGGCAAAATTGTTTGTACTCTGTTTTCTCGGCCCAGGGCTCCCCGCACATTTTTGGAGGTTCCATGCGGCCCCAGAATATTCTTCTCCCGTTGTTCCTCTTGTTCATCGCTGCTCCCCTCATGGCTCAAGTTCCGAAAAATAATCTTGATGTACACCATCCCCCGAGCCGCCCCTCAGTTGCTTCGTCCATGGAAACGAAGTCTGATCACTGCTTCCACTCCGTCCTTGAGAACGATCGTGTGCGCGTGTTCAAGGTGGAAGTGCCCGCCCTCCAATCCACCTCGGTTAACTATCATCGCCACGATTACCTGGTGGTCTCATTGGGCAAAAGCAACTTCGAAATCGCCGGCAGCGGAATTCGTTATCCCATGCAGATGGAAGACGGAGAAATGCAAGTCATAAAAGGCGGGGCTTCTCACCGGATTACCAATCTCTCGGACACTCCGTTGCAGTTGGTGGAAATGGAAGTCATGCGCGAAATTCACCCGGAGCGTCCCGTATGTGGCCTGGGTGGACGCGCATGTAGTGACGGAATCTTCGGCAGAAATGAAGACGGCAGCTACAGCCAAAGCACACTATTCGAAACCGATACCATTAAACTCGCTCGCGTCCAACTCGGCCCTGGCGGTTTGCTGCCTGAGCACCATCACGATCGTTGCCATGTTCTGGTCTCTCTAGCGCAAACTGCCCTGCTGGACTCTGCCTCCGATGCCCGTAGCCGTGAGCTGCACCTTAACGCCGGCGACGCCGCATGGTACTCCGAGCACATTGCGCATACCCTGAAGAACCTGAGGACGCAGGATGTGCAGTTCCTGACTGTCGAATTTAAGTAAACCAGTTCCGTCCTAGCTCGCCCGGGGCAGCGGCTTGTCCGTTCGGTGCCAATCCGCGTGCGCTTCTCCTGTGGACGCGGTGTCAACTGCTCCAGTGCGCTCCAGAGTGTCTTTTGCTTTCTTGGTCCATTTGGAATTATCGCAATGTACGCTTAGCAGAATGCCACCTTCTTTGATCCGGCCTTCGTAACGCTTCGCTTCGTATTCAGGAATTCCCATCCCGATCAGCGCTCCAGCAATCCCGCCAATCGCGCCGCCCACGCCCACTCCTGTCAGCGCGGCTACAATCGGCCCCCCCGCAATCAACGGGCCGACACCCGGAATCGCCAGCGTTCCAAGTCCCACAAGCCAGCCCAGCACACCTCCGATAACTCCGCCGGTTGTTGCCCCGGTTGCGGCCCCTTCCGGTGCTTTCGTGTGCTTCTCTGTCGCAAAATCCTTGGTACCTTCATTTTCTGCAAAGAGCACAGAAATATCTGTGTTCCGGAAGCCCTCGGCGCGCAGCGTGTCCACCGCGAATTCAGCATCTTTTCTCAAATGGTAAATTCCAAATGCCGCTGTATTCTTTCCCGTCATAAACATCCCTCCTGGGTACGTTTTGGATGCGCGCCTTGCGGGCACGATGGCTTGCCAACGCTTGTAATTCAAGCGGAGAGCAGCCGGCTGCGCTGGAGACGGCTGAAAACTGAGATTGGGCAATCGGTAGTGGGCTGTTTTGAAAATCTAGGCGCAATAGAGGCGTTCTAGTTCAACGCGACGGGCTGTGGGATCGAAAACGACCTTGAAGTGCTCGAAGAACCCGAGCATACCCAGCAAGCCCGCAATCGGCAGACTATCCGAAAACCCAGCTTGAGTCGTAATAGGGCCGCCTGGAATATAGATCGCTATCTCATGAACGAAGAGGTTTGCGGGTCCGGCGACACCCATAGTTTGTTTCGGTTCTCCCTTTTCAATTTGCAAACCAATAGCGCGTCCGATGGAGGCGTGAAAAAGGCATCCTGATGCGCCAGAGTCTATAATCGCGTCAAATCGCTTGGAACGAGGGGCATTCTTTGCCGGCAGAGCGATATTTACTGGGATCGAGGCGGCATAGAAGAATCCGCCCGGAGCAGTAGGGGCAGGATACTTCTTGTATGGAATGCTTAGGCTCACACTGAAATTGGAAGCCAAGCCTTAGGTGTTTTTATCAGAACTGGATCTGAGACGCCTGCGTTTTCGCTCTTCGTTACGACTTCGTCGTAGGAACCTCCGACCGCGACAATTTTGGACTCGTCTTCTGACAACGCAATCCAACTGTCCAGCGGGGCTGATTGTAGTGCTTCAAAGCGAGAGTCATTCATAATAGTTAGACGCATCAAGGTATCCCAGAGTTTCATATCCCGTCAATGGAACTTTGGTATCAGGCAGCTAGAGAGCCTGCGCTAATAGCAAGTCTAGGATAGCGGTAGAGAAGAAGGTCGCGGTTCAGCCGAGAAATGAGGGTGGGCAGCGATCCCGCTCCCACCCCATTCCGGAAAAGATTCGATTTTACTGCTGTGGTTTTTGCGAATCGTTCGGGGGCGCGCTCTTGTGGTCCGGTTGTTGCTGCCTGGCTTTCTGCTGCATGTCGGCCAGCTTCTGCAACTGTTCGGGCGTGAGAATGGCTTTAATCTTCGGCGACGCCTCGTCGCGAATCTGATTGATCTTTGTAACCTTCTGCTCCTGGGTCAGCGACGAGTCATTGCGCGCCGCATCCATCTGCCGGGTTTCATCTGCGATAATCGGGCGCAATTTCTGTCTCTGCTCATCCGTCAGATTCAACGGATTCTCGTCCTCCCCCTGCGCCTGTGCGCGATCCTGGCTCGCATTTCCTGTCGAGCCTCCCTGACTCTGCGCTGGAGCTTGCGGTGGAGGGGTTGTGGTAGTCGAGGTCTGGGCAAGTGTCAAGCTGATCGCCACGGCCAAGAAAAACGATGCCAATCCTGCTAATTGATAGGGCTTTCGCATTTTGCTCCTTTTCTGACGGAGTGGAGGAACTTTCGATTCAGCGCGATGTGGCCAAGACGCACTTCATGCCGATCCCGAGCACTGCGAGGGACCTGGCAGTTTTCCGCACGGCTAAGATGAGCTTCTCCGCAGCCGAGGTTGGCCCGAACCAAGAGCAAAAATAAGTCGCACTCGGCGAAAAGTGAACGTGTGGCGCTTGCCCGGAAAGCGAATGTGAGTGCAGCAGTGATGATATATTCCGGGAACAGATTCGCCTGTTGGTGTTATAGAAGCGCCCATCAATGACTAAGCTGCTCGCCGCAAGGCAGATCGTCACTAGCATGGTAACCGGCATCTTGCTTTGGTGCGTGATCGGCATAGGTGTGTCGGTCCTAGTCTCGGCGACGCTGGTTCTTGGTTACGCATTGTTCATTGTCAAAGACGCCCTCGCGCCGGCTGCATTGTCCGGTGCAGTGCAGGGTCTATGGCTCTATCTTGCAAGGAATCGCTGGTCGGGCAAGAAAGAGCTAGTTTGGTTTGGGATCATTTCCGGAGCCGCACTCGGTCTGCTTGACTTTGCGCCCGCATACGTCACGACTACGGCTTGTTTTGGCTGGGGACACATCTTCTTGTTCGTGATTGCTGCCCTTGCGGGCGGCTCATCAGCCGGCTATGTGAACTCACAAGTTCATCTCGCCGAGGTGCGTTCTCCGGCACCCGCTGCTTGGAAGGGCCGCGTGGCATTGGGAGTCGTGTTGTTTCTTTGTGCCGCTGGCTTTGAGTATGTGCACTACGGCGTACGCCTGCTCGAAAGATTTCCTGCGCTTGGACTTTCAGAACCCGCAGTCATTGATCTTAATGCGGGGAATGCGCAGGGAACAGCTCGGTCAGGCAGCTACGAATACTCTGGTCAGTTTCACAGGAGTTGCGTCGTTGGAAGTGAGGGCGGCGTGATGGAAATCAGCCAGAACGACGGTAAGATTCAGGTTTACGCCGCGGACATGTGGCTCAAGGGCGGGATTGATGGTAATGGCGAGTTCTGCGCCGGTGGCCAAAGGACAAGCGCGATGGACCGCAATTCAATGTTGCGTCATCTCTTGACCGGCAGGTTTCGTAATGAAAGCCAGTTTCAGTATTCCCTCCGCTCTAGCTTGATCATCAACGGCTCGATCAAAAACACCACGATGGAAAGTGGCGCTGGCAGACTCTTGCGGCGGTGACCTGCATTCGAATCAGGACAACAGAGAATAATCGTGAATCACTCCACCGTGACCGACTTTGCCAAATTCCTGGGCTGATCCACATCACACCCACGGCGAACTGCGATGTGATAGGCAAGAAGCTGTAATGGCACGATCTCCAGTATGGGTGACAGCTCTTCCGGCGCAGGCGGAATATAAAGCACGTGGTCGGCAGCTTCTTTGATCTCTTCATCTCCCTCGGTTGCCAGCGCGATCACCATGCCGGAGCGGGCTTTTACTTCCTTCAGATTCGACATCGATTTCTCATATCGAATCATAGACAACTCATCTTTCGGGTCGCGGGTCGCGATGATTACCACCGGCAGATTCTCGTCAATCAGGGCGTTGGGGCCATGCTTCATCTCGCCGGCAGGATAACCTTCCGCGTGGATGTAGGAGATCTCCTTCAATTTCAGAGCGCCTTCAAGCGCGATCGGATAATGAATGCCGCGGCCCAGGAAGAGGAAATCCTGAGAACGAACGTACTCTTTGGCCAAGTCTTCGCAGTCCTCTTCATGCGTGAGTAAGTGTTCGAGCTTGCCCGGGATGCGGGTAAGTTCCTGCACTGCTGCTTTGGCCTCTTCCGCTGACATTGTTCCGCGCAGTTGGGCAAGGTAAAGCGCGAACAGATAGAGAGCTGTGAGCTGTGCGGTGAAGGCTTTGGTGGAAGCCACGCCAATTTCGGGACCCGCGTGAGTGTAGATGGTACCGGCAGCTTCGCGCGTAATCATGGAGCCGACCACGTTACAGATGGCCAGCGTCTTCGATCCTTTGGCTTTAGCCTCGCGCTGGGCGGCAATGGTGTCGGCGGTTTCGCCGGACTGAGAGATCAACAAAGTAATCGTGCCGGAGGGAATGATCGGATCGCGATAGCGCCATTCGCTCGCATAATCCACCTCCACGGGCACGCGCGCCATCCGTTCGAGCATGAATTTTCCGGCCTGTGCCGCATGCCAGCTCGTACCGCACGCCGCGATATTGACTTTCTTCGCGGCTTTGAATTCTGCCTCCGTGATCTCCATCTCATCGAGGAAAACGTGGCCAGTTTCCTGCGAAATGCGCCCTAACGTCGTATCTCGAACGGCCCGCGGTTGCTCGTAAATTTCCTTCAGCATGAAATGCTTGAACCCGCCCTTTTCGGCCATGATCGGGTCCCAGGTAACATGCTGAACCTGTCGAACGATCGGCTGCCCATTGAAGTCCGTGAGCTGCACGCCTTGCGGTGTAATTACTGCGAGGTCGCCATCGGCGAGGAAGAATAAATCACGCGTGTGATAGAGGATCGCGGGTACGTCGGAGGCAACGAAGTATTCATCCTTTCCGAGCCCAATCACGGCTGGTGGTCCATTACGCGCAGCCACGATCTTATTAGGTTCATCGACAGCGATTACTGCCAGCGCGAAAACGCCAGTGAGCTGGCCGACTGCCTTGCGCACGGCTTCTTCCAATGAAGGATGATGTCCGTTCGCGCTCTTCAGGAAGTATTTTTCGACGAGGTGTGCGATGACCTCTGTGTCGGTCTCTGTGGTGAAGCGGTGGCCCTCTTCGATGAGCTTCCTCTTCAGCGCAACATAGTTCTCGATAATTCCGTTGTGCACCACTACCACGCGCCCGCTGCAATCGCGGTGAGGATGGGCGTTCTCTTCGGTGGGGCGGCCGTGGGTTGCCCAGCGGGTGTGGCCGATGCCGTAAGTTCCATCGAGCGGTTTCAGGCGGATAACTTCTTCCAGATTCCGCAGCTTGCCTTCGGCGCGGCGAATCTGAAGTCCTTCCCCGTTGCCGCACACAGCTATGCCCGCAGAGTCGTAGCCGCGATACTCCAGGCGCTTGAGCCCATCAATAATGACCGGCACGACTCGCTTGTTACCCACGTATCCAACGATGCCACACATTTAGAACTCCTCGCTTGCGGGGAGGGAGCAAGATCAGTTTAGCGATCAATCTTCCAGAGTAAAGCGAAACTCTTCAATCACAGGATTTGTCAGTACCTCGCTGGCTATGCGGGCTACTTCAGCCTCGGCTTCCGTCCGGCTAAGACCGCCATTGAGCGTGAGCTCAAAATATTTCCCTTGGCGGACGTCGTTCAATTCTTTGTAGCCCATTTTTTTTAACGCGCCCTGGATCGTCTTGCCCTGAGGATCCAAAACGCTCTTCTTAAGCGAGACGTAGACGTAAGCTTTCATTGGGGGAGCCATCATTATACGTCAGAATGCCACAAATCGTGCTAAACCACAGACTTAGGCAAGTCGCGCCAGGCGCCCATCCAGCTCGGCCAGTGCGCTCTCAAGCATCTGCCGATAATGTGGATTCTGCGCCGCCTGAAGCTGCTCGTGGATGCGCTTTCGGGAGAGCAGCAGCGAGTCCCTTTGCCGTTGGGCTGCAACCTGTTCTGGTGTGAGGAGTTTTCGCGCCGTTGCGGGAGCTTGCGCCGCCGCCTGTTGCTCTTCAATCGACTTGCTTTCCCAGCCTCGCGCCACGAATGTAGATTATACTCAGTGGGCGATAACACTTACGGGAGAAGCTGTTTGGGGTTCCAGCTTCACCGTCAACCCGGATCGCAATAATAATCCTTTGCCTTGAGGCGAACTTGGTTTATTGTTCGCGGATTGGTCTCAGGTTCGGCTGGAGAGGGTTTGCTCGTGGGTAGTCGTGATGCGGCTGTGGGGATGCAAACTTCGCAACCGTGAACCCGATTCTTGAGGAGCCGTCTGCGCCGCGATCAGATCGTGAATGCTCCAAGGTATGCATAAGGGGGAATCGTAATTGTGATGCAAGTGAGTGAAGCCAGGGTGGCGAGTCTGGTAGCAGGCAATAATCTCCGGGCCTCGCGCGAGCGCCTTGGCCTAACCATGCGTGACGTCGAAAGCGCGAGCATGCGGTTAGCGGCCAGGCATGGGAATGATGAATTTGTCATCAATCCCAGCCGTCTGTCAGATATCGAGACCAAAGGGCTAGTTCCAAGCGTCTACCGCCTCTACACTTTAGCAATCGTTTACCGTTGCGATCTGCGTGAGATCCTCTCCTGGTACGGCGTCGATCTCAATTTGGCGGCTTCTGATCTGAAGCTCACACTACCGCCAAAATCGCATTGTTCAAAAGCCGTGCACGGCGCTTCGGTGGTCCAGATGCCAACGCGTCTCGATCCGAGCTTTGATTCTCGCCGTACGTCGCACCTGAGCCGCATGGTGGAGAAATGGGGCGTGGTTCCGTTCACCTATTTGGCCCAGTTTGCCAGCGATAAATACACCTACGGATATATCGGCAGCGAGGATTTCACCATGTATCCTCTTTTGCCGCCTGGAACGTTCCTGCAAGTTGACGAATCTAAGAACAAGGTTTTACAGGGCATGTGGCGCTCGGAAATTGAGCGTCCTATTTATTTCGTGGAAACACGCGAGGGGTATACCTGCTCATGGTGCATGTTGAAAGGGGATTATCTCGTACTGCAACCGCATCCGCTTTCGCCCGTACAGGTAAGGGTCTTGCGGCATCCGCAGGACGCCGAAGTAATCGGCCAAGTGGTTGGGATTGCGCTCAAGCTGGGCGATTGGCGTCCGGTCGAGTCTTTGCCCGATTCGAAGCCAGACTCGAAAGAGCGTGTAGCACTGAATTGAAATGCCGCGCCGAACCGCCAGCGAGGTCCTGCGGCAGCATGTCTTGCTGACGCATGCGCAGGCTTTCCGCATATTCGTGCGGCGCCGCCTGCTGGGCGTCACTAGATTGCTTCAAATCCTCTTTCAACATCCGCAGCGGCGCGCGCAGGATGTTGAGGAAGAATAAACGATGTGCTTCTGCCAGCGCCTGCTGAGTTGCTTCCTCCCCATGCAGCCTTTGCAATCCCCAGTGCGTGTATTTCTTATTTCCATCTCGCAGGCCGGCAATATATTCCAGTTTTCCAATAATGCCGGAGACTGCGGCTAGCGTGGTCTTAAGCACAT
>Ga0209473_1001049_pt1 | contig 15613 bp, 7 predicted proteins | sample GraSoiAngelo_133_FD_185890 | JGI IMG/M metagenome (GOLD analysis project Ga0209473, IMG submission 185890) | Grasslands soil microbial communities from the Angelo Coastal Reserve, California, USA - 14_0929_05_20cm (SPAdes) (version 2) | ecosystem: Environmental > Terrestrial > Soil > Grasslands ...
ATCGAGCCGCCGATGATCGTGGTGCCGTCCAGCGTCAGGACTTGGCCGCTATCCACCGTCAGCTGGGCGTTGCTCAAGTTATCGTCGTTGATGCTGCCGGAGCCTGTGATCTCGATCGTGCCGACATTGGTGATGGCACCGCCCGTGAGCGCCACCCCGCTCAGCTTCAGCGTCTTGGTGGCGTCGACATGGACCGTGCCGGTGTCGGTGACGGTGCCGCCGGTGATGGTGGTGCCGTCCAGCGTCAGGATCTGGCCGCTATCCACCGTCAGCTGGGTGTTGGCGAAGATATCGTCGTTGATGCTGCCCGAACCGGTGATCTCGATCGTGCCGGCATCGGTGATGGCCCCACCGGACAGCGCCACACCGCTCAGCTTCAACGTCTTGTTGGCGTCGACATGGACCGTGCCGGTGTCGGTGATCGTGGTACCCGTCACCGTGGTGCCGTCCAGCGTCAGCGTCTTGAGGGCATCTACCGTGAGCTGGCCGTTGTTGAAGGCCGCGCCGTCGATCGCGCTGTCGCCGGTGACATGCACCGTCCCGTTGTCGGTGACCGTGCCGCCGGTGATGGTGGCCTGGCTCAGCGTCAGCGTGCCGGTGCTGTCGACCTTGATGCTGCCGCCGGTGTTGTCGATCGTGGTGGGGTCAATGAGCAGTGCACCGCCGGCCAGAACCTCGATAATACCGCCGGTGTTGGTGACGGTCTCGCTGTCCAGCGCATTGCCGGTCCCGCTGACATTGATCCGGCCGTTATTTTTCAGCGTGCCGTTCTTCAGAAAGCTCGTGCCCTCGAGGTCGAGCGTACCGTCGATCGTAACAGTGCCGCCGTCGATGGTTGCGCTTGCCAAGTCCAGCGTCGATCCGGCATCGGCAGATACCGTGCCGCTGGTGTTCGTCACGATGCTCGACGTCAGCTTCAGGGTGCTGTGACCGATCGCCCGCAGCGTTCCGCTGTTGGTCACCGGCTCGCCGGTGATGTCGAGCTCGCCGCCGTCCGCTTCCACCATGCCAGAGTTGGTGAGGCTCACGGTGTCGACGGGATCAAGCGTCAGCGTGCCGCCGGTCGATTCGATCGTGCCGGTATTGGTGATGTGGGCATCGATGGTGGTCGAGCCCGATTGACCGTCAATGGTGCCGGAATTGATGATGTCCAGAACGTTGGCACCGGAAATGACGGCGCTGCCGGTCAGGTTGATGGTGCCGGCGTTGTCGATGGTGCTGGATACGGCAACGCCGGTGGTCGACTGGAAGCCGAATCCGCTGGTGCCGCCGACATTCCATGTCGCGCCGGCCTCGTTGGTGAAGGTTGCGCTGCCGACATTGATCGTTCCGTTGATCACGCCCGCATTGTCGATGGTGATGTTGCCGCCACTCTCACCGATCGCATGCGTCGATGCAGACACCGCGGCGGGCCCGATGATGCCCCCGGCCTTGTTGTCGATCGTGGCCGTACCGGCGGCGTTCTCATTGATGACAATGCTTGTGCCCGCACCGGTGATCGTTCCCGTGTTCGTGATCGTGGCAGAGCCGGTCGAACCCAAGCTGTTCTGGAAGACGTCGACGCCATCGGCCCCGCTGCCGCTGATGTGTCCGTCATTGACGATGGTGATCGTGCCGGCATGATTGGCAGAGGCAGAGACACCGGTCGCACCGTTGGCCGTGCCTTTGTTTGCGATGCCGACATTGCCGCCGTCAAAAGCGAAGCCGCCGATCGCGGTTCCCGCGGCGGTGATCGATGACGCCGCGCCGGCGGTCACCGTCACGTCCCCCGTGCCCCAATTAAAGCCTTCGATGCCGAACCCGGCATCCGCGATGATGGTCGCGCTGCTCTGGATGATCACGCTGCCCGCGACGCCATTGTTGGCGCTGCCGGCCCCGCCGGGATTATAGCCGGCGAGAATGCCTGCCGGAGCCGTCCCACTCTGATTTTGGTTCGGTCCTGAATGGATTAATCCGTTGGCCGTGACGCTTATCGTGCTTTGAGCAGCACCCGGAATCGAGGTGGCTTGATTGACAGCAAGGATTCCGCTGCTTCCCGACGTGATGACATCGCCGGATGACGTCGAGACGCTGATGTTTCCGGTATCGGTGCTGAAAGCCTCGATTCCGTAGGACGACGTCCCCGTGATCTTGGCGTTGGCGTCCACCGTGACAGCGACATTGCCGGCACCGCCGCTCAGAGCGAACGCGCCGATGCCGATTTGCGCGGCGGCGATGGTCGTTCCGGCGCCGTCATTCACTGTGACGTCGCCGTTGCCCCAGTTGTAGGCGTCGATGCCGTAACCGGCATCGGCTGCGATGTTGGCGCGGTTGGCGACCAGCACGGTGCCGTTGACGCTGGGATCGGCAGTTGGCACGGTCGGTGCGCCAACGCCGCGATAACCGGCATAGATGCCGCCGGCGACCGTTCCATCGTTGTTGTCGGTGATGCCGGAATGAATCGTGCCGTAGGTGGTGACGGTGATCGTGCTGTCGGCCGACGCTGCAATCGCCGAGTCGATGTTGACGATGTTAAGCCCGGTGCCACCGGAAACGACCTTGCTTCCCGCATCCGTCGTGACGGTTTCGCTGCCCGTACCGGAACTTACAACCAGGATGCCGTACTGCCCGATCGCTGTCACCTGGCCGGCGGACTCCACGGTAATGTCGCCGTTGCCCTGCGTCCGCGCCTCGATCCCGTACGCGCTGCCGCTGGCACCGCCCAGTGCCGTGACGGAGATATTGCCCTTGTTGGCGGCGTTGAGATTTTCGGCAAGGATTCCGATCGATCCCGAACCCGTGCCGGTCACGCTGCCGGTAGCATGCACAACGATGTTGCCGCTTCCGGTCGCGCTATCCTCGGCGATGATGCCGTCGCCGGCGAGACCCGTGACATTGCCTGACGGATCGAGCGTGATGTCGCCGGCCCCGTTCTGGATCACCACGATGCCGTTAGCGGCGCCGGTAAGCGTGCCGCCCAGCGTGAATGTTACCTTGGCCGGATTTCCGGCCGTCCCACCCGATGCGGTGAAATCCAGCGCATCGCCGGCCGCGGTGATGATGTTGCCCGGGCCGGTAATCGCGAACGTGCCGCCGGTTGATGCGACGCCCGAGATCGTTCCAGTGAAGCCGAGCAGGTTGTCGAGCTGAAGCGTATTGCTGCCGCCGGCGAATGTGATGGTTTGAGCCGTCGCTCCCCCGAGCTCCAGCGTCGCGCCGTTGTCGATGATCAGCGCGCCTACGCCACTCAGCCCGCCCGACAAATCCAGCAGACCTGCGGCAACCTCGATCGTGCCGGTGTTGGTAACGGCGGCGGCGATCGTATCGATGCCCGATACGTTGGTAAGCGCGCCGGCGTTGGTCAGCGTCCCGCCGCCCGTGATGGACGCGCTGGTCAGGTCGAGCGATGATCCGCTTGCGACGTTCACCAGGCCGCCGCTATTGGTCACTGTCGTCGACGTCAGCTTGAGCTTGCTATTGTTGATCGCCTGAAGCGTCCCGGTGTTGGTCACCGGCTCGTCGGTAATATCGAGCTCGCCGCCATTGGCTTCCAGCGTGCCGGAATTGATCAGGGTCACCACCGGCAAGGGGGGATCGATCGTCAGCGTGCCGGCGGTCGATTCGATAATGCCGGTGTTGGTGATACCAGCATTGTCGATGGAGCTGTCGCCGGTCGAATCGATCGTGCCGTGATTGCTCAGCGCTCCGCCGGTGATGGTGGTGCCGTCGATCGTCAGGGTCTGGAGTGCGTCGACGAGGAGTATCCCGCCAGCGTTGGCGAAGGCATCGCTCGCGATGCTGCCGCTTCCTGTAATCTCGACGGTACCGGAATTGCTGATCGCCCCGCCGGAGAGCGCGACGTCGCTCAGCTTCAGCGTGTTGCCGGCATCGACATTGACTGTGCCGTTGTCGGTAATCGTGCCGCCGGTAATGGTGGTGCCGTCCAGCGTCAGGGTCGCGTCGACCGTGACCTGGCCCGCCGTCATCGCCGCCCCGTTGATCGCGCTGTTGCCGATGACATGGATCGTGCCGTCGTCGGTGACCGTGCCGCCACTCACGCTGGCGCCGTCAAGGGTCAGCGAGTGGCCGGCAAAAATCTCGATGATGCCGCTGTTGTGGACCGTCTCATTGTCGAAACTAACGGCACCCTTGACATCGGTCGCGCCGTGGTTGTTCAGCGCGCCGTTCTTCAGGAAGCTCGTGCCATCGAGGTCCAGCGTGCCGTAAACGGTGACGGTGCCGCCATCGATGGTGCCGGAGCTCAGCGCGAGCGTCGCGCCGGACTCGACGGAGACTTGGCCGGAATTGGCTACATCGACCAGCACATTGAGTGTGCCGCCGGTGATGTCGATTAGTCCGGTGCCGGTGTTGGTAATGGTGCTTTGGTCTTTGAAGTCGCCACCCTTGGCGAGGATCATGGTGCCGGAATTCTTAAGCACGCTTTGATCGACGAACTCCGCTTTGCCGCCGACGCTGATCGTTCCCGCATTGTTGAGGATCGAATCGGCGCTGAGCGAAAGCGTGTCGCCGATTGTCAGCGTGTTCAGATTGTCGAGCTCCGGTTTCTGGTGCAGGGGCTTCGACTCGTCGAAATCATTCATCGTCACCGAATGGGCGACGGCCGACGTGTTCGCATCGATCGTGACCGGATAAGTCGGCGTCAGGCCTTGCAGCTGATTGGTGATGATGATGACGTCATCGGTGGCGATCGGAATTGTTCCGGTTTCCCAGTTCTGTTTGGTGCTCCACAACCCGCCAGGTGACCCGTCCGGCGAACCGTCGCCCATGGTGTGGATCCACACCACGGCCGCACCGTTGTCGCCGCCGATGGTGACCGTGATGGTCTCTGGCGCCGAAACGACACCCTGCGAATCCGTCACGGTCACCGTATAGGTGAGCGTGAGCTTTACGCCCGCCGGGATGAAGTCCGCCAGGTAGGCCGGAAAGTCGGCAAGATGCCAACTGATGACGCCGGTGCCTGTGCCCGTACTGTCAGTCGTCACGGATGCGGTGAGCGCCGCTTCGAACGCAGCCAGCGGCCCGGGCGGCACGCTCGATTCGTCGGACATCTTCGCGCCGGCCAGCGCTGTCGTAACCGTTGTATGGGTATCGGTGAGGTCGGCGTCGGCAAAGTTCAACTTGCCGGAGGTCGGGTTGTTCGAAATCAGCGGTCCGCCGGGCGTGCCGGTGCCCCCCGAAAACGCGACGGTTTCCGGCCCGGTGGTGATGACCGGAACGTCGTTGGTGCCGGTGACCGTGATCGTGAACGTCACCGGCGTCTTCAAATCGAGCGGCGCGTAATTGCTGTCGACCAACGCGGTATAGGTCAGCGTCAGCTTCTCGCCGGCGGCAAGGAAGTCGAAAGCGTGGTCGGGGACGAGGTAGGTCCAGGTCGCCGAACCGATGTTTGTGTTGCCGGGGTCCTGCACGACGACCAGGTCAACTTCGGTCGCCTTGACATCCGCCAACTGCAGCGCATTCAGCGTCGCTTTGACGTCTTTGCCGTCCGGGTCCTGGTAGGTGAACGACGTGAACGACGTGCTGACGGTCGGTCTGTCGCCGACGTTGATATCGTTGAAGTTGATTTTGTTGAACGCCAAGTCGAGCGTGGTGCTGCCGGTGATTTTGGTGATCTCGGTGACGAGATCGCCGAAGGCTGCGGCGATCGGCGCCTGATCGACGTGCTGCAGCCCGTCCGTACCTCCAGTCGAACCCGAAGACGAGTTACCCTTCGAGTCGGTGACCTGAAATATCGGCGTAGCTGTGGCGCCGCTGGCCGTCTTGATAAGCTGGCCGGTGATCAGGTTCGGATTGATCGAATCGGTGAAGTGCGTCTGCGACTTGGTATCTGAGTCGTTGCTCGCGAATTTCTGCTGGAAAACGTCGGTGATGAGCTTCTGCAGGTCCGGCGACAACTGGCTGTTGCTCGTGCTGACGACGCCGTTGTTGATATTGATTTGCTGTCCGGCCTGGTTGACCACCGCGATCGGCTGCAGCGTGGTCTTGTCGAACAGGATGTAGGAGCCGGTGGTGCCGTCCGGTTCGACCAGGACCTGGAATTTCGCGTCAGGCAGGTTGCTGCCTTGAGGCACGGTGAAGTCGATCTCAACCAGCACCGCGGTGCCGCGGATGCCCATGGTCGCGACCGGGGTGTCGATCTTCATGTCGCCGTGTTTTGCAGTCTCGCCGGCGACAAAAGAAATGGTGCCCGCCACCAGGCTGATGAGCGAGGAGTTGCTCGACCCGTTCGGGTCGTAGACCATTTCGTTGAGCACCATTCTCGCATTCGACGACAGACCGAACACGGTGCCGTCGATGAAGGTGACGCCGAGCGTTGAATCGGAGCCGGACTGGACCACATCGCCTTTTTCGACGTTGTCGCCCTGGTGCAAAATGATCGAGACGCCGTTGCGGACCGCGGTCGCGGTTCCGGCAAGCTTGGTGACGTGGCCGATGACCTGGCCCGCGGCCGTGGCGCCGCCCGCCTGGCTGTATTGAACATGACCGGTGAGCGCGTTGACGAGATCGCCGGTCAGGTGAGCGCCATCGGGGGATGCCAACGGCGCGCGCTTCTCGCCCTTGAAGTAATCGTGAAGGACCAGTTCGCGGTCGTCGTTGGACAGGATCAGGTCGACGCCAGACCGCTTGAAGTCCGCATTGAAAAGCAGGTGCGCGTCGGGAACGACGATCGCGTCCGTGGGAATTTGCGCGTGCGGTGAATCGAGATGGATGTACGCCGGAGAATGATGTGCGCCGGGGCCATCGGCGGAAATCGTGGCGTCAAATTTACCGGCGTAATTCAATGGGCTACCGCAATTGGTTAATAGTTATATAATTTCATCTGTCTAAGCTTGCATATCACCGGTCCGGCGATCGCGAAACCATCTATTGCTTGTGTGACTTCGCCCCCGCGGACCGCACATCCGTGGCTTATTCTGTTCGATTTACGCGATTGGAAAGTATTGTTGACCGAGGGTCCAAATATAGAGCGCTTCGCTACATGAATTCCGATACACCTTGAAGTCATCGGTTGTATATAGCGCGAACGCAATACTTTGATCATCTTTCCCCTGCCTTCCCAAGCGGAACAATGCCCCAAGAATCCACCTAAAACTGTGATCCAGATGACAAAATCGACGGTTTCGTCGAATTAGCCATACCGGGCGGAAATCGGTGCCAATACAACCCAGAGACGCACTTGCTCACGCCTTCGCGGCAGTTTTCGGCTGCGAGAGGCCGACCCATCGATAAAATTAGTCGTAAAACAACCGCGAGCGGTTCAGCCTGTTTCGCGTTTTTGGCTCCTAAAAGCCCCGCCTTAAGGCGATTAAAAGCCTCCCCGCCCATCATCGAGGCCGAAACGATCCGGTCACGAATGGGCCCCAGCCCATCGATGCCCGGACATGGGGCGTCAGATGGGAACCTTCGTTCACACGCATGCGTTGCGTATGATTGTGCTCGCGTGCGGCATCGCCTTGCTTTTGCCGGCAACAAATTCACGCGCAGCCACACTGGATTCGGCTGGATCGCTGGAAATGACCAGCCGATCGACGGAGCCGTTTGGGCTTGTCGCCTACCCGCTGGCTTTCGGAGGCTTGCACGAAAAGTGGCTTGGCGTAGAGCGCAAGCTCGACGACGAAAGGGTGCAGCTCGCGCTGTGCGACGGCGACCGCGATCATTGCGCATCTCCCGCCGCCCTGCAATTTCTCGCCATCGTGGACGTTGCCAGGGAGCACGTTGGCCGCGCCCGGCTCGGCCAAATCAACCGCGCCATCAATCTCGCGATCCGGCCGATAAGCGATCTTGCCCAGTATGGCGAAATCGACGTCTGGAGTTCTCCACTCGTCACGCTCTATCGCGGCGCCGGCGATTGCGAAGATTATGCGATCGCCAAATTCGTTGCTCTGAGCGAGGCCGGGATCGCGCCGGACGATCTGCGCATCGTCGTGATGCGCAACACCAGTTTGGGCGAGGATCATGCCGTCGCCGCGGTGCGGCTCGACGGCCATTGGCTGATGCTCGACAACCAGCGCATGGCCATGATCGAGGATTCCTATGTCAGGAATTACCGGCCGCTGTTCGTCATCGGCCCATCCGGCGTGATGAAGTATGACGATACGCCGCTGATTGCCGCCACCCCGGAACGGGACATCGCGCCCTCCATTGCGCTTGAGCTGGCAGTCCAGCCCGGTTTGATCTCATCCTCCAACTAGCTCCGCGTCATCTCGAAAGAGCCGAACGAAAATTCCATTTCACCGCGACGTCCGAGAGGCTAGCATGGCGGCCGCCGTCGCTTTGCTTCTCGGGGGGAGATTTCAGGATGCGGGTCCATATGCGGGCGATCGTTGTACCGGCGATCGTTGCAATCCGGCTCGGCGTGGCGCTTCCGGCTTGTGCGGAAACCCAGGCTGATGCGGATCGATCGATCAGCGAAGTGCTTCCACTCTTCAACAAGAACCACTGCGAAACGATCAGGGACCCCGCGGAGCAATTGTTTTGCGGAGACCCTGAACTTGCCGCCGCCGCGGTCAAACTGAGCGGCGCGACCCAGGACAGGCAGGACCGGATTCCGGACCGCCGCCATGCGATCGAGGAAAACGTGCAGTGGATTGCGGATCGCAATTTGAGCTGCGGCATCTTCGAACAGGAAGCGGTTCGCTTTGAAGACGTCGAACCCGTGGCCGCCTGTCTTTTGAAGGAAACCGAGGAACGGATCGCAATCCTGCGCGATTCGAACTTCGACTGCCTGGCTACCAACACGGCCGCCGGCGCGCTGATATGCAGCGATCCGTCGCTTGCCATTGCGGAAATGGAGCTCAACGAGCACGTCCTCGCCTTGATCGCCAAACTGCAGGAAAATGAAGCCAGGGACGCCTTCGCCGAATATGCAAGGTGGACCAGAGAACGCGATCGCAAATGCAACCTGGTAGGCAAGGAAAACGTACCGCTGCATGAACTGTCATCGTCGGAGCGTTGTCTTTCGGACTATCTCGGTGAGAAGACGGCCGAAGTCGTGGCAGTCAAGGGCGATCCAAAGCGCCTGTTCGGACAGCACCTGCCCTCGCCGACCCCCAACGCCGATGCCGTCGATTTATGCGTCAGCCAAATCCACGCCGCCAACACCTGCGAGAATTTTCTAAGGATCAGCCGCGTATTTGAGATCGACAGCGAAGTGGCCGAGCAAAGCGCGCTGGTAACGGCCGAAGTCGAGATGGTCGTGCTTTCGCCGTTTACGGTCTGCAGCGCGGTCGCATCGAGCTGCACCGGCACATGCTGGGATTTGAAGTCCGGCAAGGCGAACCCAGCGCCGGCAAGCCGGGACAGTTTCGGTGTCGCGCATCGGCTCAGGATCGAAAAGGCTTTCGCGTTTCAAAAGACCGACGGTGGAAACTGGCGCTGCAACGCGACCGCGCTGCAGCCGGTCGATTTCGGCGTCGCGCTCGGACGGCGATAGGCTCGCCCGCCGATCCGGCGCGCTTGGGCCGCGCGGTCATTTCCGGACTGGTGCGCTCGCACCAGATCCGGAGCCTCGAGATTCTTGGATGTGCAACTGCACATCATGGTTCGATGCTTCACATCGCCCCGGAATGACGGTCACCTCAGAACGACAGACTATCCCTGACCAGCACCCAACGGCCGTGCTGGATCTGCTGGACTTGCGTCACCGTGTTGGCGAGGTGATCGGTCTTGGAGAATTTGGTCGGCGGCGAACTGAAAATGTCGAGGAACTTGTCGCCGGACTCCAGTGCATCAAGCATCTTCTGACCGGTCAGATCCTTGCCGGCCTTGTTGGCGTAATAGGCGAACGTCTCCACCGCATTGTAGCCGATGATGGCCTGGGTGTTGGCGTCGGTGCCGAACATCTTCTTGTAGTTGGCGAGCCAGTCCTTGACCTTGCCCTTGGCCGTGTCCTCGTAGGGAATTTCGAAGCCCGATGCGGCGTAGAGCCCTTCCACGGCTTCCTTGCCAAGCGCCGGCACTTCAAGCACGTTGGTCGGCGTGGCGCCGAGAAAGGTCACGTCCCAGCCGAGTTTCCTCGCCTCGCTCATCGCGCCGATGGTCTCGCGGATCACGGTGCCGAGCACGACCAGATCGCAGCCGTCGGATTTCATCTTGGCGACCTGGGCGCTGAAATCGGACGCGCCGCGCTTGTAGCTCGTGACCGAGGCCGGCTGCACCTTCATGGCTTCGAGTTGCTGGGTAAATCCGTCAAGCACGTTTTTTCCGTACTCGTCGTCCTGGTGCATGATGCAGGGTTTCTTGAAGTTCTTCGTATCCACCATGTATTTGAGCGCGGCGCGCGTGCTCTCGACATAGGGCAGGAGATTGTTGAACTTGAGCCGTTCCTGCGGCTTCGACGGATCGAACTTGAAGGTGAATTCGGCAGCCGTCAGCGGGAACAGCTGCAACACGCCGGCGTCGAACAGCACGTCCTGCGCCGCAAGCACGGTGGGCGAACCCATCGGGCCGATCATGGCGAAAATCTTGTCGCGCTCGACCATTTTTTGCGATGCCAGCACCGCCCGCTTCGGATCGTAGCCGTTGTCTTCCAGGATCATCCTCAGCTTGCGCCCCTGGATGCCGCCGGCCGCGTTGATTTCCTCAACCGCCATTTTCATGCCGTTGGATACCGGGACGCCCCAGACCTTGATTGGGCCCGACAAATCCTGGTGAGTGCCGATCACGATCTCGGTTGCCGAGATGCCGTCATTGGTGACTTTGGTCTGCGCTGCGGCCGGTAGATGCGTCAGCGCGAGCGCGCCGACCGCAAGGCCCAGCGCCTTGAGCGATTTCGACATGGCTGGTCTCCTCTTCCCTGTTGATTGCTTTGGCCCGCATTGAACGAAGGCTCGGCCTGCTGGTCCTTCGCCGTTTTCAAACCTGTCGCGCGGTTCACGCCACCGCCCGTTCGCCGTACATGGCGTCGATCTCATTCGCGTATCGCTTGTTCACAAAACTCCGCTTCAGCTTCATGGTCGGCGTCAGTTCCTCGTCCTCCGGCGTGAGCTGGCGTTCGATCAGCAAGAATTTCTTGATGGTTTCGACGCGGGCGAAGTTGGCATTCACCGCTTCGATCTCGCGCTGGATCAGGTCCTGGACCTCCGGCGCGCGGCACAGGCTCGCGTAGTTGGTGAAGGGAATGTCGTGATCCTGGGCGAACTTCTCGACATTCTCCTGATCGATCATGACGAGGCAGGTGAGATACGGCCGCTTGTCGCCGATCACGACGCTGTCGGAAATGTAGGGCGAGAATTTTAGCTGGTTCTCGATCTCCGACGGCGTGATGTTCTTGCCGCCCGAAGTGATGATGATGTCCTTCATCCGATCCGTGATCTTCACAAAACCCTCGTTGTCGATGGCGCCAACGTCGCCGGTGTGCAGCCAGCCCCTCGCGTCGATGGTCTCGGCGGTCTTTTCCGGCTGGTTCAGATAGCCCATGAACAGGAAGTCGCCCTTGATCAGGATTTCGCCGCGCGGGCAGATCGCAACGTCACCCCACGGCACGGCAGTCCCGACTGAACCGAGCTTGATGCGATCCCTCGGCATCAGCGTCGCGACGCCGCAATTCTCGGTCTGGCCGTAGACTTCGCGCATGTCGATGCCGAGCGCGAGATACCAGCGGATCAGATCCGGTGCGATCGGGGCAGCACCCGTAAGCGCGATGCGGCAGCGATCGAGCCCCAGCATGCGGCGGATGTTGCGAAACACCAGCCAGTAGGCAGCGCGATTTAACAGCCGCAGGGCCAGCGAGGGCGCTTCGCCCTCGAGCCTGCAATCGGTCATGCGATAGCCGATCGCGAGCGCGCGTTGATACATCCAGTTCTGGAACGGCGTCGCATCCTTGAGCGCGATCGTCACTCCGGAGTAAAATTTCTCCCAGATACGCGGCACCGCCAGGAATGCGGTGGGCTGCACTTCGCGCAGATTGTCGGGCACCGTTTCCGGGCTTTCGGCGAAATTCATCACCGATCCCAGCGCCAACGAGATGTAATAGCCGCCGACCCGCTCGGCGACGTGGCAGAGCGGCAGGAACACCAGGCGCTCCTCGCTGTCGGTGGAGGGAAACAGGTCGTTGGCGTGGCGCATCTGATGGGTGACGCCGCGGTTGGAATGCATGGCGCCCTTGGGCGGCCCGGTCGTGCCCGAGGTGTAGACCAGAATGGCGAGATCATCCGCACCGCGGCTTGCGATCATCTCGTTCCACAGCGCTTCGTTACCGGCGACATGGTTGCGCCCGAGCGCCATGAATTCGGCGAGCGACATCACCATCGGATCGCAGAAGCCGCTCAAGCCTTCCATGTCGAACACCACGATCCGCTGTAGGGTCGGACAGCGTCCACGGCACGACAGGATCTTGTCGAGCTGCTCCTCATCCTCGGCAAAGATCACTTTGGTCCGGGAATCGTTGAGGAGATATTCCACCTGGGCTGCGGAATCGGTCGGATAGATGCCGGATGATACCCCGCCGGCGCAGAGAATGCCCATGTCGGCGAACACCCATTCCGGTACCGCGTTGGCGATGATCGAGGCGACCTCGCCCGCCTTAAAGCCGATGGCATGCAGCGCGTAGGCGATGTCCTTTGAGATCGCCAGCCACTCGCGCCAACTGGTCGCCTGCCAGATGCCGAACTTCTTCTCGCGGATAGCGGGACCCTCGCCGCGCGTCTTCACCGCGAGCAGAAAGCTTCCTGCGATCGTATCGGCGACCGTCAGCACCGCCGGTCCGGCCATGCTCGCTCCTCCCTCTCCTCGCCCGCTTTAAGGATGCCGGCTTCTTGCGGCCGGACTTTTGCTCCCAAGCGGAAGCTCTATTTAGCGCCAACTCCTTCTCAACGCCAAGTTTTCTTCTTTTTCCAGCGCCGCTCGCCGCGCGCGCCTTCCTCCTTGGCGCCAAGATAGAACTCCTGGATGTCCTTGGAATGCATCAATCGGTCGCAAGTATCGTTCATCACCACCCGGCCGATCTCGAGCACATAGCCGTAATGCGCTGTCTCCAGCGCGACTTTGGCATTTTGCTCAACCAGAAGGATCGACATGCCCTGCTCCTGGTTGACGCGCTTGATGATGGTGAAGATCTCCTTGACCAGGATCGGCGACAAGCCGAGCGACGGCTCATCCAGCAGCAGCAGTATCGGACGGTTCATCAGCGCGCGGCCGATCGCCAGCATCTGCTGCTCGCCGCCGGAGAGCTGCCCGGCGGGCTGGTTGATCCGCTCCTTCAACCGCGGGAAATAGCCGTAGACCCGTTCCAGGTCCTGCGCGACGCCATCGCGGTCGCGGCGTGGATAGGCGCCCATCATCAGGTTCTCGCGCACCGAAAGGAACGGAAACACCTCGCGTCCTTCCGGCACGTGGCTCAAGCCCAGCCGCACGATCTTGTCGGCCGCCATCCGCTGGATCGGCTTACCCAAAAATTCTATCGAGCCCTTCTGCGGATCGAGAATGCCGGAGATGGTCTTCAGCACCGTGGTCTTGCCGGCGCCATTGGCGCCAAGCAGCGTCACGATTTGCCCGCGCGGCACCTCCAGGCTGATGCCTCGGATGGCCATGATCGGCCCGTAGTAACTTTCGATGTTGCTGAGTTTCAGGATGATGTCGGGAGCGCTCATGGCATCATCCTTCAGGCGCCGAGATAGGCGGCAATGACGTCGGGATGATGCTGCACCTCAGTCACCGACCCCATCGCCAGCACCCGGCCGTAGTTCAACGCGATCACCCGGTCGGAAACGCGATTGACCAGCGTCATGTCGTGCTCGACCATCAGGACGGTGATGCCGAGTTCGGATTTCATGTCGCGGATCCAGAACGACATATCGCCGGTCTCTTCCACGTTTAGCCCCGACGACGGCTCGTCGAGCAGGATCAGCTTCGGCTCCGAGCACAGCGCGCGGGCCAGTTCGATCACCTTGCGAACCCCGTAAGGAAGCCCCGAGATCAGCTTGTCGCGATAAGGCTCGAGATCGAGGAACTCGATGACCTGCTCGACATGGCGGCGATGGGCTTTTTCGTTGGCGCGCACGCTGGGCAGGAACAACAACTCCTGCCAGAGCTGCGTGGTCGAATGGCGGTGGCGGCCGACCAGGAGGTTAGAGAGCACGGTGGCATTTTCGAACAGCTCGATATTCTGGAAGGTGCGGGCGATGCCGAGCCTGGCAATGCCGTAGGCCGGCTCTTGCGTGATGTCCTGATCCTCAAAGAAGATCTTTCCCGAGGTCGGGCTGTAGATCCGCGAGATCAGGTTGAAGATCGAGCTTTTGCCGGCGCCATTGGGCCCGATGATCGACAAGATCTCGCCCTTCTCCACCGCGAAGCTGACGGCGTCGACCGCCTTCAGGCCGCCAAAATGCAGCGACAGGTTTTCGGCGCGGAAATAGCTCATCTGTTCCGCTCCGACTTCACATAGATCTTCTGCCGCTTGAACGTGGCGCGCTTGTAGAGCGGAAACAGCTGGAAGAAGCGTTTTATCTTCAACCAGCGGCCATAGAGCCCGAGCGGCTCGAACAGCACGAACAGCACGATGATCACGCCATAGATCGCGCCCTTGAGGCCGTTGGCGGAAGCGAAGGCGGCAACGCTATCCTGAATATGCGCGGCGCGCGCGCTTCCGGCGCCGAGCGCCGCGGCGACGCCGGCGATCATTCCTGGAAGGTCGTCCTTCAGATAGGTCAGGAACGGGTCGATCATGACGATGAAGATCGCGCCCAGCACGGCGCCATGCAGGCTGAAGGCGCCGCCGATCAGGATCACGATGATGAACTCGATCGAGAGCTGCAGGGTAAACATTTCCGGGCTGATGAAGGACAGCTTGTGGGCGAACAGCACGCCGGCAAAGCCGGTGATAGCGGCGCTGATAGCAAACGACTTGACCTTGTAGAGCGAGACGTTGATGCCCATGCTGCGCGCGGCGGTCTCGCTGTCGCGGATCGCGACAAAGGCGCGCCCCGTGGGCGAGCGCAGCAGGTTGAGGGTGCCGACGATGGTCAGGATCAGCACGGCAAGACAGAGGAAATAGAACGTCGGGCTGTCGCGCGAAATTGAAGTGCCGAGCAACTGGAGGGCCTTGACCCGCATGCCCTCGTTGCCGCGGGTGACGCTTTCCCAACGCGCCAGGATTTCCTCGACGATGAACGCAAACGAGATCGTCGCGATCACGAGATAGATGCCTTGCAGCCGCAGCGCCGGGAATCCGACCAGCGCACCGACGACCCCCGTCAGGAGTCCGGCGACGAGGAAATAAACCGGAAACGGCACGTTGAATTGCTGCAAGTAAGCGGCCGTATAGGCGCCGATGGCAAGAAACGCGGCATGGCCCAGTGATGCTTGCCCGGTGAAGCCGGTCAAGATCAACAGCGCCACGCCGACGGTCGCATAGATGCAGACAAACACCAATTGACTGACGAGATAGCTCGAGAGCACGAATGGCGCGACTACGAGCAGCACCAGCAGAGTGCCGTAGGAGAAGACGTAGCCCGAGTGCGGAAACAGGCGGATGTCGTCTTCGTAATCGGTCTTGAAAAGAAACCGCATCAGACCTTCTTTCGCATGCGAAGGCCGAACAGGCCCTCCGGCTTGAGCAGCAGCACCGCAAGCAGCACGATGTAGGGCGCGACGTCCTTCCACCCTTCCGCCAGAT